>Ga0194121_10005551_pt1 | contig 17309 bp, 16 predicted proteins | sample TA2MahCa50mmetaG_FD_148609 | JGI IMG/M metagenome (GOLD analysis project Ga0194121, IMG submission 148609) | Freshwater microbial communities from Lake Tanganyika, Tanzania - TA2015020 Mahale Deep Cast 50m | ecosystem: Environmental > Aquatic > Freshwater > Lake | place: Tanzania: Lake...
GGTGACAAAGGAACAATTCTTGGCTTTCCTGTTTTTAATTGACCGAAAACTGTGTAGCCACCCAGAAAGTCAATGTCGGTTACCTCGAGTACAGCGAGTTCTGTTCGCCGTAGACCGCATGACGAGAGAACTTCGATTATTGCTTTGTCTCGTAAAGATTTCGCATTAGTAAGAGCTTTCTCGTAGTCGCTTTGAACAACCGTCGTTTGGGGAAACGTTTTCTCTTTTGTCAGCGGTAGTAGTTTGTGCCACTCGAATCATGGGATGCCTTGGTCAGAAAGCCACTTTCCGAACGCTCGGATTGCTTGGGCTCGTTTGCGTCGACCAACTATTGATTCTGTTTTCATTGCCCATTCTTTGGCTTGATTCAATGTTGGGTTTTCGTTTTCTTTTAGGAACTTCCGTAGGTCAAAAGCATGATTTTTTGCTGTTTACTTTGATTTACCTTCCATATGCCAATCGAGTTGAAACTCGTCAACAAACTTGATGTTCATATTTTCTCCTTTGTGTAGGGAGAGGCTTAAAAAAGTTTTAACTCTAAAAAAATTTACTTTACAAAGCCGTTGAAAGCCTTGGCGTGATTGGAATACCACCGATGGGGCTGGGTCCGCGAAACAAAAGTCTCCTTTGAAGGGAGAGGCTCAACGAAACGGCGGACCGCTCACCCGACTAGATGAACCACCAGTTATTTCTCAAGCCCTGCTTGAGAAACATCAAAATTCTGGTGGGCGTTGAGGGACTTGAACCCCCGACCCTCTCCTTGTAAGGGAGATGCTCTAGCCAACTGAGCTAAACGCCCCGATGCCGAACAGTTCGCGAGAACGGTTCGATATTCGAGTTCCTCAGTGTAGTGCCGGCGTCGTCAAGTCGATTTTGCACCGCCGGCTTTGGCAAGACGACCAGCCACAATGCCGAGCACGACCGCGAGCGCCGTGGCGCCGAGAATGCCGAGTCGGTGTCTGGTTGGGTGAGCTACCACGACACTTTTCCATCAACTAGATAATTGCAATCAAACTTTCCGACTGATCGCACGCTTCCTCGAAGTGCAAGAAAAGCACCTTCAATCGTTCCTCTCGTGCACATGGCTCTGGCCTTTTCTACACCGTTGTCAAGTGCAGTTTCTATTTCTTGTTTCGTCAAATTCCCAACTGAACTAGTCACGAGCCGATCACCTAGATCAGAGGTCGCATCAACTGAGTTGGCAGCAATAACTTTTACTTGCGGATGATCACCTAAAGAAACATGGTTAGCAATCAGGGTTGCAGCGACATCAGCATCGGCGGCGCAAGAACCAACAACCGTTACCGCATCGGCAATTCCGAATGTTCGGCTCCGTCCGCCAAAGCCGCTGGTTGCTATTCCGTGAACATTTGTCTCAGCCGAAAAATGCAAACGTCCAATGAGTGTCGGGTCAATCACCGATTTCGTTACTCCAACGACGACTTGCTCACCTGAGCCAACACGAAACGCAATATCCCCGCCATTGTTAACATAAAGTTTTTTTAGATAGGACGATCTCCAACCAATCTCAACTATCTCATCGGCTACCGAACCAGCGACTGCAGCCATTGGAGTCACGAATTCGTCGTTGTGTTTTTGTGCCGCAACTATCATTCGTCTTGCAATTGGGCTTTTTGCATAATCCGCACTTAAAACTTCTTGACAAAGCGATTTGAGTTCAAGAACCAATTCATCTAATACAGTTTCAAATCTTTTCGTCATCACATCGTAGGCAATCGAGATTTCTTTTGCATCGCCATTGGCTTCAATTATCAAATCAATCGGACCGTGCTGAAGATGCAGTCGGCCGTCACTCAAAAATGCGGCAACAGCAGCGCCTGTCACGGGGTGTAAAACTCTTTGTGCTCCAAATGCCTTACACGTTGGGCAAGTAAAACATCTGACATCTCACGAATTGATTTCTCATGACCCCCCAGCGCAATATAGTTTTCACGCGAAACTGTGAATTCAATTGGTGCAACAATCGCCGGTGTCGGAACATGACCAAAGGAACCAGGTGGAACTTTTTCAACATCAACCATAAAAGTTATTCCACCACCTGGCCAAATATATACAGGTGCACCACCACAAGTAACGATTGTCTGGGCGTTACGCACTGATTTTGTTAATCGAATAGGAGAATTCGTTGTCCCGGCACGAAGCGATCCTCCAGCGCCGGCCATAAAAACAACAGATGTTAAGGCAGGTTCACAATTGAATCCGATCTGCTCAACTGTTGGAATTACATCATCGGGTAACGGTTTGCGAATGGGTTCAAGCTTTTCATTCAACACAAAATATTCGGCCGCATCACCAGTCGTGCTGACCATCAATAAGCGCAATCCAGGCCAAGCCAATTTCGGCTTGAAAGGTTGCAAGATATCTAGTGGGTCCGAAATATTTGTTCCACCCCAACCACTACCAGGCTCAGCAACATTAAAATATCGTCCCGGTGTTGAACGCCGACCACGCAATTTAATCCCAGATGGACGCATGCCGAGCACAGCACCTGCTTGATGTTCGGTCAACACACCAGTGATGTGCTCATCTACAACCACGACTTCATCAACGACATCTTGCCATTGGCCGGCGAACATTCCGACGCTTGCTGACCCACAACCGACACGCATTAGTTGCTCTACAACGCCGTTAATAATTGGCGCGGTTCCTGCTTGAATAATTAGAGACGCACCGCCTTCTACCTGTAATTCAACTGCTCGCTTTTCGCAAATTTCTTCAAGTGCTCGCATCGTTGCAAGACCAGAGTGTTTAGTAATTCCTGTTAGGTGATGAACTCCACCAAGCGACAACATCTGTGAACCATATTCAGCGGTACTTACATGACCAATCGGCTCACCCTCGTGCTTCACCAGGGATCTCTCATCGCCGATATGGCGGTCAGTGTCAATTTTTACTTTCACTCCACAATAAGAAAAAATACCTTCCGTCACCACGGTGACGGTGTCAACACCGTCATAAACTGACGAAACTATAAACGGCGCGGGCTTATAGTCAGGATAAGTTGTCCCAGAGCCTGAACCAATAATCACTATTTCTGGCGAAATGCTTGCCTCACCACCCCAAGATTCAGCGTTTAACGCAAAAGGAATAACACTGCCACCTCGCTTATTGGTGATGTGCAATACCGTCACTGGATCCATTCGCGTGAGTACCCCATCAACATTCCCATATCGATCGCACGAACCAGTTTGTTCAGGTTTTATAAAGCACCGAATCGGACATGCTTCACAGCGAACTTTGCCTTCACCTAATTGATCTTCTTCGACATCAAGATTATGATCAGACACGGACAACTTCTTTCAACGCTTGAAGAACGCGCTCTGGTGTTGCTGGCAGTTGAGTAACCACTGCACCAGTCGCGTCACGGATCGCATTTAGTATTGCCGGCGCCGTCGGAATCAGCGTGTGCTCGCCTACTCCTTTAATTCCGTATGCGCCGTGAGGGTCATTCGACTCAATCAAAATTGAAACAATTTCTGGAACATCACCAATTGTCGGAATCAAATAGTCATGCAAATTGTCGTTGCGACCAGGAACATATTCTTCAATTAATGCCATGCCAATTCCTTGCGCAATTCCACCTTCGATCTGGCCTTCAACGAGCAATGGATTAACGGCTTTACCCACGTCATATGCAGCGACAATGCTGTGAAGTTTGACCTTGCCAGTTTGTATATCAACAGAAAGATCAACTAACTGGGCTCCAAAACCATACACGGCATACGGCTCTCCCTGACCATGCTCATCGAGTGATGTTGTCGGTGGATCATAATTTTCTGTCGCAGAAAGAACATAACCAAATCCGTCAACGACCAGCGAGCGCAATGAAATTTCAAACAACTTTCCTTTTGAAAGTATTCTTATGGCACCAGCCACAATTTCAATTGAAGCGCTTTCATCAGCATCAGCAAGTTGCAGAATCTTTTTACGAAGTGCGATACCTGCCATGTATGTGGCTTTTCCCGAGACGAATGTTTGCCGAGATGCTGAGGTCTTTCCAGCATCTGGAGTGTAATTTGTACTTGCCCCAACTCGAACAATACTGTCCATTGATACCGAAAGTGCATCAGCAAGAATTTGTGTCATCACAGTGTTTGAGCCTTGACCAATGTCAACTGCGCCTTGATGTAAAACTATTTTGCCACTTGGTAATACTCCGACCATGATCGTTGACGGGTTTGGAAGCGCGGTATTTCCACATCCATACCAAAGACCAGCTATGCCAACACCTCGACGCACAATTTGGCTGACTTTTTTTTCACGTAAACATTTCTCTTTCCAATACGGGCGCAATGCTTCAAGGCATTCTTTGTATCCCACACCACTTTCAAAAATTTGCCCTGTAACGGTTGGAACTCCAGCAACTAAAGCATTACGCAATCTAAATTCAAGGCGATCAATTTTCAAAGCATCAGCGAGTGCGTCGTAGGTGCACTCTTGTGCAATCGTTGCTTGCGGCACACCGAACCCACGAAATGCTCCTGCTGGCACGCAGTTTGTGTGCACTGCTTGCGATGTGGCTCTGTAATTAGGGACAATATATGGCCCTGAACCATGAACCGGCACACGGTTGGCAACTGTTGGCCCCCACGATGCATAAGCCCCAGTGTTGAACACACCGTCAAGAGTTACAGCAGTCAACTTGCCGTTTGCATCTGCTCCTGCCTTTACTGTGATCTGCGATGGGTGCCGTTTTGTAGTTGTGCGAATTGAGTCAACACGACTGTAAGCCATTCGTACGGTTGTCTGAAACTTCAGCGCCGCAAGCGCAACAAATGGTTGCAGACTCAAATCTAATTTGCTCCCAAACCCGCCACCAACCGCAGTCGGAACAACATAAATATTTTCAACCGGAAGAGCAAGTATCGCCGCAAGATCATCTCTATCCATATACGGTGCTTGAGTGCTCGAGTGAACTACTACATTTTTATCGTCATCGATATATGCCCAACCTGCTTCTGGCTCAAGGTATGCGTGCTCAATAAACGGAGTGGTGAAGGTTCGTTTGACAACACAATGGCTTGACTTAAGCGCGGCCTCTGTATCGCCACACTCGACTAAACCGCGTACCAAAATATTGCCTGGTCGATCTGAATGGATCAAACTTGCATCTTTTGAAACTGCTTGTTCGGTCGTGAGCAATGCTGGCAACTCAGTCCACGAAATCGGAAACTTTTCGAGCATTGATAAATTGAACGAACTTGAGTCAAATACAACTGCAGCAACTGCCTCTCCAATAAATCGAGTCTCTGTCTCCGCAAACACTGGCTGATCGGCGTACTTTGGAATTACCCCAAATATGTTGCGACCTGGAATATCTCTAGCTGTGAGAACTCCGTGTACACCAGTTGCATGATCTATGAAATGTTTGATATCTCCAATTTCAAATTTTGCATGATGAAAAGGCGAGCGAATCGCAACCACAACTAAGGCTTTCGTCGGCACTTGATCGTCTCCAAATATTGCGGTACCTGAGAGTTTTTCTTGCCCATCAACATGAGCAATCCGCGAGCCAACTGCTTTGCCTGGTGTTGGTAGTGCGACCGGTTGCAATTCTGAATTTGTTTCAACTACAGCATCAACAATCTTGCGATACCCAGTGCACCGACAAAGTACTCCGCCAAGTGCATCCTCTACTTCTTGAACAGTTGGATGAGCATTGTTTCGCAACAAAGCAGTTGCTGCCATCATCATTCCTGGTGTGCAGAATCCACATTGCGCTGCGCCATGAATCGCAAATGACTTCTGTATCGCAAGTCCGATTGAACTTTCACTGAGTGACTCAACAGTTTCAACAGAAGCACCAGAAAGATGTCCGACTGCTGTCATACATCCACAATGCGGATCACCGTTTATCAACACAGTGCATGCCCCACAGTCACCCGCATCACAGCCGACTTTTGTTCCGGTAAGAAAGCAGTCTTCTCGCAAGAAAGTTGTAAGTCGCTTCGCACTCGGTTGAGTTTCAACTGATATTCCATTTAGGTGGAACTTAACTGTTGTCATTAGTTCACCACCCACTGTGCTCAAGGGCTCGTTTGACGAGGACTGGCAATAACTTAAAACGGTATTCTGCAGTACAGCGAATATCATCTATCGGACTCAACATTGAAAAATCTTCGACTTTGATTTGATTAATTGCTTTTTTAGATTTTCTCTCTCTAATTAGCCGCTCTTCAAGTTTTGTGATTCTTTTTGCAACTGGTGAACATGCACCAACACAAATTCTCAAATCTGAAATATCGCCTGAAACGTCTTGCCTGATTGAAGTCGCCACCATTGCTAACGAGATCACCAGATATGCCCGCGTCCCAAATTTTTCAAATGAACTTGCGCTGTTCGCTGCGACATCAGGAATGTTGATTGATGTAACGATCTCGTTTGTTTCTAATGCAGTTTTACGATAACCAACAATAAAATCTTCCAATTTTAAGCGACGGGAACCTGCAACTGACATCATTTCTACTTCTGCGTCTAATGCGAGTAGCGCAGGAATACTGTCACCAGCCGGTGATGCTGTGCACAAGTTGCCTGCAATCGTTGCAGAATTCTGCACTTGAACAGCCCCGATCTGTGTTGCGGCTTGTTTAAGACAGTCAAATCCAGAAGGTAACTTTGTGTTGACAATTTCGGCCCACGTTGTCGTCGCCCCGATCCGCCAAAAACTTTCTTGGAAAGTTATCCCTCTGAGATTTTCAACTAAAGATAAATCGACAATTCGATCCGGCAAGTTTTTACCGACTCGCGAAGGGTATACATCGGTGCCGCCAGCAAGAACCGTACAAATAGAATCGTTGATTGCGTGGAGGACATCTTCAAGCAAAAGCGGTGCGAGATACTCGCCACTTATCAACATGTTTACTCCCCCCTATCTAGTAACTTGCTCGTGTACGAGTAAGTCACTACTAGACGTATGCTACGCCAAAATTCTTCACCGCATGCCTCAAATTGGGCACTAACAGTGGTGATCCTCCTAAAGTAATAAGGCAACCACACCAACAATACAACTTCTGGAGATCACTTTGAATACAGCGTTAATAATTGTCGATGTGCAAAACGATTTTTGTGAAGGTGGATCGCTCGCCGTAACAGGCGGAGCACAAGTTGCCAGCGATATTTCTAAATACCTCAATGACAAAAGGTCACGATACGACATCGTGATTGCGACACGAGATTGGCATATTAATCCAAAGGATCATTTTTCAGATTCACCAAACTTTTCGACAACATGGCCACACCATTGTGTCGCAGAAAGCCGCGGCGCCGAATTTCATTCAAACCTTAATGATGTTTGCTCGTTCGATGAAAAAATTGACGTGATCGTTTCAAAAGGACAGTTCACTGCTGCCTATAGCGGTTTTGAGGGTGCAACAGAAAAAGGCGAATCATTGACTTCAATTCTGCGCGATAAAGGAATCACAAATGTCGACATTGTCGGTCTGGCTACCGACCATTGCGATCGAGCGACTGCAATAGATGCAATTAAAGAGGGCTTCAAAGTCAACTTACTTTTGCCCCTGTGTGCCGGAGTCGCGCCAGAAACTACAGTTGCTGCACTTGAAGAGTTGGCAAATCTTGGAGTCGTAATTTCTAAATCGCTCTAGGTCCTAAATTTTCTGTAGAAGAGGTCGTAACCGAGTTGCGATTATTGCGACAAGCAAAACAATCATTTGTGCGTAGACAGTCGAAACATGAAACTGCAAGATGCCTAATGTTCCACCGAGCACACAAGCTGCAATCAACATTCCTTTGATCGAGCCTGGCTTACCTAAAATCACAACAAGAAATGAATTGATCAAGAACCTCAAACCAAATTGGGGGCTCAGCGTATTGATTGGTGCAAGCAGTGCGCCTGACAGCCCGGCGATGCCACACCCAACGGCAAACAAATTTGTGCGAACACGATTTTTACTTATCCCCATAGTTTCTGCTAGCTCAGGGTTTGCAACGACTGCTCTCCAACGAACCCCGAGAGTCGTTTGATTCAAAAGCAACCAAATCGCCACGACAGAAAGTGCGACAACTACGATCACTAACCGCCAAAGCGGAATGTTAAAACCCAGAGCAGTAATTGATTTAGAAATTGGGTCATCAACCTGTTTTGGATTTGCCGTATAAATCAGTTGGATGCCTTGACGAATTACTAGAGACAAACCAAATGTCACCAACAGTGTGTCTAATGGGCGCATATACAGTCGCCTAATCAAAATGAATTCGGCAAATGCACCGATGAGCGCTGCCGCAAAAGGTGCTACCACAATCCCAAGTAGTGATGACCCGAACCAATCTTGTATCTGAAACGCTGTATAGGCGCCGATGAGAATAAACTCGCCGTGCACCAAGTTGACGATCTTGAGAAGACCAAAACTGAAATGTAGCCCAAGTGAAATCAACAAGAATGTCGCGATTAGTGAGACGACGCTGAAAGAGTCAACTGGAAGAATTAAAGACAACATCACACGGCCAACAGTTTTTCTAGAAGACCACTACTGTGCATTTGATTGACATCTCCAGATGCGACTATTCGACCTCGCTCCATGACATGTCCCTGAGTCGAAAGAGCTAATGCAGTGTCAAGATTCTGTTCAACTATCACTATTGAAACCATCTTTGAAATTACTTTTAAAGCTTCCACGAGCTGCTCACGCACGACTGGCGCAACACCCTCTGTTGGTTCGTCCATCAGTACAATTGAAGGACCAGAGGAAAGAGCCATCACGAAGTTCAACAATTTGCGTTGGCCGCCTGAAAGCGTCTGTGCATGCTGCGAAAGCCGTTCACGAAGCGCTGGAAAAAGCTCTAGCAATTCTTCCTGTTGTTGCCAATTGTTTGCGTCAAATCTTCTCGCAAGTCTTAGATGCTCATCAACGGTCAGCCCAGCAAAAACACCGTTTTCCTGTGGTGAGTAAGCCAGTCCGGCGTGATTGATCTTGGCTCCAGTTAGATGAGAGATTTCCTTGCCATTCAATACGACCGAACCTGTGTACGGCAGCAATCCACATAGGGCTTTAAGCAAAGTAGTTTTTCCCGCACCATTTAGCCCAAGTAGACAAAGTACACTTCCCTTGTCAACCGAGAACGAAACATCACGGACAATGGTTGTTGACCCGTATCCGGCTGTGAGATTCTTCACCTCTAGGCAAACATTCACTTCATTGTCCCCAGAAAAGAATCTCTCACAAGTTGATCTTTTTGTATTTCATCAATTGTCCCTGAAGAAATTATTGAACCACGATGCATAACCAGAACCTTTTCGCTTACTCGTCGGATGAAGTCAATATTGTGTTCGACTACAAGAATCGACTTAACTGCCCCGCTAGCTAAAAGTTGTTTACATAAGTCCGTGGTTTTTGCCGCTTCAGCTTTTGTCATACCGGACGTCGGCTCATCCAATAAAAGAATCTGTGGTTTTGCGAGCAATACCATTCCGATTTCAAGCCACTGCTGCTCACCGTGACTTAAATTAGCTGCAAAGTCATATTGTTGTAACTCAAGACCGACCGTTTTCAGCATTGCACCTATCTCGTCATCCGACGATGGTCGTGCCTCCTTGTACTTTGCGAGCGCACCGAGACGAAGGTTCTCCAAAACACTCAGTTCGTTAAAAACACTCGTCAGTTGAAAAACCATCCCGAGCCCAAGCCGCACTCGCCCAGATGCTTGCATTGCGGTGACATCAACACCGTTAAGAAATATCGAGCCACGATCAATCGATGTTTTGCCATAAAGAGAATTCAGCAACGTTGTTTTCCCGGCACCATTTGACCCAACCAAACCAGTTATCTCTCCGACCTGCAATTGAAATGAGACATCATTAACTGCAGTAAATCCAACGAAAGATTTTGTTACTCCACGGGCCTCAAGTAACGCCGTCACTTAGCCGACCCTCTACCTAAGTAGCCCAAGATTCCGGACGGAAAGATCATTACTACCGCTATCAGTAGTGCGCCGATTATCAACAACCAAGTGTCAAGTAAAGTGCCAGACAATGTCGCTGTGAGATGTTGCAAAATAATCGTTCCGACGATTGGCCCGATCAAGGTCCCTCGACCTCCAAGAGCAACCCACAACAGCACCTGAGTTGAAGCAGTGACGCCAACTGCACTTGGCGAGACGATGCCATCGTGAAGATAAAACAACGCGCCTGCAAAGCCAGCGAAGACCGAGACCATCACAAACAGGCCAACTTTTAACTTCGACACGTTGTAACCCAGTAGTTCAATTCGGTCCTCGTTATTACGAATCCCTCGTGTTACCAATCCACTACGCGAATTAACAAACGATCTCGAGATCAAATAAATTGAAAAAAGAGAGATCCCGGCTAAGGCATAAAAACCTCGTCCACGATGTAAGTCGAAATTAAATATTTCTAAATTATCTTCAAACAAGATTCCATTTTGACCGCCAGTAATTTCTCCTCCTGCGCGGGCGTACTGCTCAAGTAAATACGCAATTGTAAGAGTGATTAAGGCGAATTCGATCCCACGCAGCGGCATGCGACCGCGAAACACTAGCGATGCCAGCAAAAATGCAAAACCTGCAACTACGCATAGCGCAAGAAGCAAAGCCGGCCAGAGCGGAATCGGCAAAAACCAACCAGATCGAGTTGTGAAAATCGCGACTAAATAGCCGCCGCTCCCAAAAAAAGCGGCATGACCAAAAGTCAACATACCGCCATAGCCCCACATTAGATCTACTGAAATCGCGAAGATAGCCCAAATAAAATAGCGACCAAAGCGATCGATAAAAAATAAATCCGAAGACACAAACGGCACTAGCCACAACACTGCGCCAAGTAAAAACTCAGTTGCACGTCGTCGTCGAGACTGAGAAAACTCGGTCGCCCATTTCTGGGCGACCGAGAATCTATTTACTAACGGTTTGCTCAGAGCGAGCAATCCTCTTCTGGATCTTGATCAGTGAAACTCTGAACGTGTTCGTAAACACCTTTATCGCTCACTCGTACTAACTGAATTGTCTGACGCAAATGATGTGATGCTTCCATTGTTACTTTGCCCGTTGGGCTCATAAACGAAAGACCAACCATTGCCTTGGCAACAGCTGCATCATCTGTACTTCCTGCTGCTTCTACAGCCAACTTGTAAAGGTTGATCGCATTGTAAGCGCCCATTGACTCTCCACCAGATGGAATCTGATCAGCACCAAACTTGGCCGAGTATGCACTCAAGAATGCCGCAACTCCATCTCCCTTTGCCGAGGTGAAGAACGGCAACGCAGTATATTCTCCTGCTGCTGCTGCACCGATACCTGCGAGATCTGGATCGCCCAAGAATGTTGTTCCGACTCCGACGCCTTTCATTACACCAGCATCTGTGAGTGCCTTAAGTGCTGCACCCCAAATTGCTGGGTAAAGAGTGAAAATATAGTCAGGTTTCGAAGTTCGAACTGCTTTTACTAACTCGGTAAAGTCGTCAGCGACTAGTGGAAGATAAACCTCGCCCACAACTTCGCCACCAATTTCTTTAACAATCGGCTTAGCAACTTCAAAGCTTCGACGCGGCCAAACATAATCTGCTCCGAATAGTAGAACCTTTGGGCCGTACTTTTCTTGCAAAATTGGCAACATTGGTCGAATCTGTTGAGCAGGTACAGCACCCGTTGAGAAGAACAGTGCATCGCACTTTCCACCTTCATAGGTTTCTGGGTAGATCAACAAAGTCTTTCCGTCTTGAGTAACTGTCTTGAAAACAGCATCCGCTGCATCTGAACCAATTGGCCCAATTACAACATCAACCATGTCGCTTTCGACTAGTTTTCGCGCTTTGTCGGTTGTAATCGCAACATCTGTCGCAATATCTTCAACAATTAACTCAACTTGTCGACCCATGATTCCACCGGCTGCATTAATTTCGTCTACAGCCAACTCTGCGCTGCGCGCAAGGCTGGTTCCATAAACAGTGAAAGGACCTGTCAAGTCAGCAACAACGCCGATCTTGATTGGTTCTGTACTCACTTCTGGTGCTGCAGTGGTTTCTTCTGGTGCTGCAGTGGTTTCTTCTGTTACTGCAACAGTGTCGGTGGTTTCACCGCCACTACTACAAGAAACGAGACCGAAACTTAAGGCAACAATTGCCAAAAGTCCGACTCGTGATTTTAGTTTTCTCATTTGCTTACCCCCATTGTATTTTGATTGTTGTTTCTTTGGCTATTATCTGCCTTAGACCTTTCCTGTGAATGCAGGATCCACCGGTTTTGATTGCACTAAGTCTCCATGCCATGTTGAGACAATAATTTTTTTATCTGTATAAAAATCAACTGCATCATTTGCGCGTCCGCGTAAGTCGCCGTAGAAAGAGGACTTCCTACCGCCAACTGGATAAAACGCGATCGGAGCAGGTGTACCAACATTGACTCCTACTTGGCCCACATCAACACGCTGTCTAAATTCGCGGGCGACTCCGCCTGACTCTGTATACACAACTGCAGTGTGGCCATAGTTACTTGAGTTAATAATCTCGATTGCTTCATTGAGACCAGATACTTTTGCGATACAACGCACTGGTCCAAATAGTTCGTTTCGAAATTCCGGAGCGGATAAATCGGATTCAATTAAAGTTGGACCTACCCAGTAGCCGCCTTCGCAACCCTTAACCGTGACGCCACGACCATCAAGCAATAATTTTGTTCCAGATTTTTCTGCCGCGTTAATTGCCGATATGAACTTATCTCTAGCGCTTGCCGAAATTACTGGACCAAGCGTCGTAGATGGATCTGTTGGGTTGCCGATCCTAAATTCTCGGGAAAGCCGCAGTAATTTTTCAAGAAACTCGTCGTAAACCTGCTCATAGACAAGGATATTTGATCCTGCGAAACAACGCTGAGATGCGTTACCGTACATTGACGAAACAATATTTGGCATGCACGCATCAATCGCCGCAGTATCAGTCACAACAAGATGATTTTTTGCACCACCCTGCGCCTGGCATCGCTTGCCAGCGCCAGTCACCAACTTGTAAACAATTCCAGCAATTTCTGATGAACCAACGAATGAAAGTCCAACCATGTCCGGATGTGTTCCTAGGCGTTCAACAACTGTCTTGTCGCCAAGAGCAATACTTAATACTCCCTTTAGTAAGCCAGCCTCTTCTGCTAATTCGGCCATCCGAATGGCAGTAAGCGGACACAATTCACTTGGTTTAAGAATTACAGTATTACCCGTCGCAACTGCCCAAGCAAAATAAAGCGGAATCATCGCCGGAAAATTAAACGGAGCTATTACAGCGAAAACGCCGAGAGGTTCACGAATAAACTCAATATCAACGCCGGTTCCAATGTTTTCTGTAACAGAACCTTTCATCGTCTCTGGCACTGCCGCCGCGTGCTCAACATATTGAATTGCTCTTAGCAATTCTCCCTTTGCTTCTTCGTTCGTCTTGCCATTTTCCATTGTGATGATTGCTGCAAGTTCGTCTGAATGTGAAGTGAGTAAATGCCGATACCGAAACATAATTGCTGAGCGAGTCGGTACAGGTGTTCGCTTCCACGGCCCAAATGCTTCGACCGCGCCTGCAATAATCTGATCAATCTCACTTTGAGTCGAGAGCGGATGTTCAGCAATTACTTCGCCGGTAGCTGGATTATAAACATTTGAATATTCAGTTGTAGCACTCGTAACCCATTTACCGGCACAGAGGTTCTGGAGCTTTCTTGGTGACATTCAATTACTTTCCTTCTGCAGTGAATTTAATCGTCCGCTTTGTTGGTGGGGTATTGCGACTTTTTGTGAATAAAACTTCGCCGTCTATCATCGCAATCGCAACTGCCAAAGTGTCGCCAATTGCAAGCGCACCAAGTGCATCTTTTGCTTGTGAACCAAGTGGTGTGTCGACAACGACAAGATCCGCTTCTCTTCTAACTTCAATCACACCACGATTTAATCCATGCAGATGAGCGACATTTCCAGTTGCAGCAGCCACAGCGAGTTCTGGTTTAATCCCGCCCAAACTTGCCATTGACGCCATGACTCGCAAAACACCTAGCGGCTGAACACCAGATCCTGCAGGGCAATCTGTTCCGACTACAACTCGATGCAACTCGTTGCGCTCTCGAGCCAAATTTGTAATTGATCCAAGAGTCGTAATATTGCCGTTATGAACTAGCTCGATGTGTGCTTTTGTTTCTTCAAGAATTCGCACAACATCGCTAACGGCCAAACTTGTTGGGCCACCATTTACATGACCGGCAACATCAGGTTGCACTTCGGCAACAAAGTCTGGCCCGATTACACCGCTACCAGGTATTGATGCACCACCTGTATGCACCATCACTTTCATTTCTCGGGCTTGCGCCCAGCGAGTCATCTGTGCCGCAACTGCTGAATCCTTGACTCCAGAAATTCCAATTTCGCCCACAAGCCTGCAACCAGCCGCCGCTAAATCATCGAAGTCTGCTTCGGTTAATCCATTTTCAAGAAGCACTGCACCAGCGTGAACCTTGACTCGCGATGGTCTTAAATTATTGAACGCTTTGTGAGCGAGTATCGCCAATGCTTTTATTCCAGCGGCATCAGTAGGCCGACCAGGAATATGCGGTTCACCAGCCGACATCATTGTCGTAACGCCGCCATGCAGACACGAGTCGATAAAGTCTGTTGTCTTTTGTCGCGGAGTCCAGTCACCAATTACAGGATGGATGTGATTGTCGTGATAACCAGGCATCACCATCGCGCCACCGCAATCAATTACTCCAGCATTTGGCGAGACTTCAACCCCTGAAGATTTTCCAACATAGGAAATCAACCCGTCACGAACCAAGATTGTGTCGCCGTCAATCAACGGATTGCTTAACCTGCCGCTGACAATTTGGCCAATATTTCGCAAAACTATTTCAGACATGATAAAGCATCACCTCAATCCGTCTTCGCCAACTATTTGGCTTGCCTGCAACCCACCGACTCGCGGAAGCGGTCGTCCACCAGAACTGATTGCCAGTGCAACGAGAATTTCATTAGCAAATGGCGCATCACCGATACGAAATTCAATCGCATCAAAATGCGTACGCACAAATGCGGCGTCTTTGTGATGTAACGGAATATCAATCGTCGTTCCTGGCGCACCTCTTTTCTTAGCAGAAGGAATCAATGACTTACCACCACCAATCGCATCACGAAGCGGCTGGCCGAAATTTGGATGCAAGATCGCTGCGGCGTGTTCAAGTTCTCCGTCAGTACCAACAATCGCCGCCTTGCCATAACTATTTACTGTTGCATCTTCGAGTGCAGCAACAGCTCGATCTGATAAAAGTTTTGAAAGTACTGCACCTAATTCAATTAGTTGGGCAAGGTCTTCAACATATTTTCCGGCAAATGGATTTGTGATGACTGCAGCAGAAACCACTTTTCGTAATGGAGGAGAAATCTCACGACCAGCCTCTCTAGCCAAATCCGAGACCAAAACCGTTAAATGTCTAATCTCCACATTCGCCCCCTACTCAGCTAATGGTAATCAAGCCGATTGCTCGTAACCAAGTGAACTCAAATGCAGTTGATCTGTACTGACCCCTAGTTATCAATCAAATTAAGAATTTGCAGTCCACCAGAGATCGAGTCAATAACTGAGGCAGAAGTGCTGACCCAACCAAAATGGGTACCGATGTCATAGAGGCTTGAGTCCTGCTCGCGTGGCCCAGACGCGGCCACACAATCATGCGGCACAACTACTTTATATCCAAGAAAAAATGCATCGTGAACCGTTGATCGAACACAAATGTTTGTTACGACACCCATTACAACCAACGACTCAATTTGTAGGTCGCGTAATGTCAGATCTAGGTCACTCTGAAAAAAACCAGAGTAACGACGCTTGACAACATGCAAATCACTTTTGGTTGGGGCAAGTTGCTCAACAATTTCGCTGCCCCACGAATTTTCAATACAGTGTGGACTTCGTTTAACAAATTCTCTTTCTACTTTCATCCCCAAACGATGATTATCGTTTATGTATATGACTTTCGCGCCACTGTTTCGTGCTGCTGTAAGCACCTTAATCTGCGATGGATACAAAGATTCTGCGCTGGGCAGCACCATACTTCCACCAGCGGTACAAAAGTCATTGACCATGTCAACCACTAGCACTGCAGTGGATAAAGGGTCTAAAACAAGGTCGTTCTGATATTTACGCTGAGACGAAAACTGGTCCATGAATTGCCATTCTATTCTGTGCGTATTCATAACGTAACGTTACGTTATATGTACCTTCGTTTGAACATGGCGCTATGAACTCCCCCGAAAAGAAGTTGGGCACCGATTCCGATGCTTATGAGCTTGACGAACAAATTGGTTTTCTATTACGTAAAGCAAACCAGCGCCATCGCGCAATATTTTCTAAGTTGATCCAAGAACCTCTTGCGCCGACCCAGTTTGCAACTCTCGTGCGCCTATATTTCGACGGGCCGACATCGCAAAACTCTCTTGGCAGAAGAACTGCGATGGACTCCGCAACGATGACAGGTGTAATTAGTCGGCTGTTGCAACGCGAATTGGTTGCGCGAAGTAGCGCCCCCGAAGATGACCGTCTAAGTATTATTGAACTAACAGACGTAGGTCGCAATCTAATTTCAGAGCTAATCCCTGATGGCATTAAAATAACGCAAGAAACTTTAGCGACATTAACTAAAGCAGAAATAAATACCCTGATTCAACTATTAAAGAAAATCTCCTAAAAGCAGAGGAAAAGAATGATCGCAGAATTTGTTGAAGTTGCGAAAGATTTGAGGTTTCCTGAGGGGCCTGTGGCGTTACCGGATGGCAGCGTAGTCGTAGTCGAGATGATGGGTCGTTGCATCACCCGGATAATGCCTGCTGGAACAAAACAAACTCTTGCCGAAATTGCCGGTGGGCCAAACGGTTTGGCGCTCGACCCAGACGGTGCCTTTGATTTATGCAACAATGGCGGTTCGTTTTCTGAAACAACTTATGACGGCGTGACATATCGGGGGCCGTTTGATCCATCCCTATATATAGGTGGACGAATTCAGCGAGTTGATTTAAATACTGGCGTTGTAACAGATTTATATACTCACTGCGACGAGCTCCAACTTCGACGGCGTGCATCTCTCTCCACACGCCCATTAAGGCATCAGCAAACTCGTGACTGCGAGTGTCGTGCACACGGTCTCTAGCCAACTGAGCTAAACGCCCCGATGCCGATCAGTTCGCGAGAACGGTTCGATATTCGAGTTCCTCAGTGTAGTGCCGGCGTCGTCAAGTCGATTTTGCACCGCCGGCTTTGGCAAGACGACCAGCCACAATGCCGAGCACGACCGCGAGC
>Ga0194121_10005552_pt1 | contig 17309 bp, 16 predicted proteins | sample TA2MahCa50mmetaG_FD_148609 | JGI IMG/M metagenome (GOLD analysis project Ga0194121, IMG submission 148609) | Freshwater microbial communities from Lake Tanganyika, Tanzania - TA2015020 Mahale Deep Cast 50m | ecosystem: Environmental > Aquatic > Freshwater > Lake | place: Tanzania: Lake...
GAACGAGCGGTGGGAGCGTGACGGCACGTACCGCTTCGATCGCACGCGTCCGCGCGAGGAGATCTATTCGATCGACACGCCGCCGCCGACGGTGAGCGGATCGCTGCACGTCGGCCACGTCTTCTCGTACACCCACACCGACGTCATCGCGCGCTTTCACCGCATGCGCGGCAAGGCGGTGTTCTATCCGATGGGATGGGACGACAACGGCCTGCCGACGGAGCGGCGCGTGCAGAACTACTACGGCGTGCGCTGCGACCCCTCGCTGCCCTACGACCCGGGCTTCCAGCCGCCGGAGAAGCCCGGCAAACAGCCGATCTCCGTCTCCCGTCCCAACTTCGTCGAGCTCTGCAACCGGCTGACCGTCGAGGACGAGAAGGCGTTCGAGCACCTGTGGCGTCATCTCGGGCTGTCGGTCGACTGGACGATGACCTACGCCACCATCGACAAGAGCTCACAGCGCGTCTCGCAGACGGAGTTCCTGCGCTCGCTGAAGCGCGGCGAGGCGTACCAGCTCGAAGCGCCGATGCTGTGGGACGTGGACTTCCGTACGGCCGTGGCGCAGGCCGAGCTCGAGGACCGCGAGCAGCCGGGCGCGTACCATCGCATCCGCTTCGGCCGTGAGACCGGAGAGGCAGTCGAGATCGACACGACACGCCCGGAGCTCATCCCCGCATGCGTCGCGCTCGTCGCGCACCCCGACGACGACCGCTACAAGCCGCTCTTCGGCGCCAACGTGACGACGCCGTTGTTCGGGGTGTCCGTGCCCGTGAAGCCGCACACGCTCGCGGATCCCGGGAAGGGCAGCGGCATCGCGATGATCTGCACGTTTGGCGACCTCACCGACGTCACGTGGTGGCGCGAGCTGTCGCTGCCGGTGCGCGCGATCATCTCGCCGAACGGGACCCTGCGGTCCGTGGTGTGGGGAAGCCCGGGCTGGGAATCGGCGGACACCGTCCGCGCGCAGCAGGCCTACGAGCAGCTCGCCAACCTCTCGGCCGCGAAGGCCCGCACGCGCATCGTCGAGCTGCTGCGCGAGTCGGGCGATCTCGTCGGCGAGCCGCGGCCGATCACGCACCCGGTGAAGTTCTACGAGAAAGGCGAGCGGCCGCTCGAGATCGTCACCAGCCGCCAGTGGTTCATCAGGACGATGGAGTTCCGTGAGGCGCTGCTGCAGCGCGGGCGTGAGCTGCAGTGGCACCCGGAGTACATGCGGCACCGGTACGAGAACTGGGTGAACGGGCTCACCGGCGACTGGTGCATCAGCCGGCAGCGCTTCTTCGGCGTGCCGTTCCCGGTCTGGTACCCGATTGGCGCCGACGGCAGCATCGACCACGCGCATCCACTCCTGCCCGGGGAGTCGCGCCTGCCGATCGATCCGTCCACGGACACGCCGGACGGCTACACGCCCGGGCAGCGCGGCAAGCCGAACGGCTTCGCCGGCGACCCCGACATCATGGACACCTGGGCGACGTCCTCGCTGACCCCGCAGGTGGCCGGCCGCTGGCTCGACGATCCGGATCTCTTCGCGCGCGTGTTCCCGATGGACGTGCGGCCGCAGGCGCACGAGATCATCCGCACCTGGCTCTTCACGACCGTCCTGCGCTCGCAGCTCGAGCACGGCACGCTGCCGTGGAAGCACGCCGCGATTTCCGGATGGATCCTCGATCCCGACCGCAGGAAGATGTCGAAGTCCAGGGGCAACGTCGTCACGCCGATGGCGCTGCTCGAGGAGCACGGTTCCGACGGCGTGCGCTACTGGGCGGCCAGCGGCCGGCCTGGCGCGGACACGGCATTCGAGCCCGGGCAGATGAAGGTCGGGCGGCGGCTGGCGATCAAGATCCTGAACGCCGCGCGCTTCGCGCTGATGCAGGCCGAGCCGCGCGGACCCATCACCGAATCGCTCGACCGCGGGATGCTCGCCGCCCTGTCGGACCTCGTCGCCGAGTCCACCGAGAATCTCGAGGCCTACGACTACGCGCGCGTGCTCGAGCGCGCCGAGCAGTTCTTCTGGGCGTTCTGCGACGACTACCTCGAGCTCGTGAAGGCGCGCCGGTACGGCGACTTCGGCGCCGGCGGCGCCGCCTCCGCCAACAGCGCGATGCTCGTCGCCCTGTCCACGCTGCTTCGCCTGTTCGCACCCTACCTGCCGTTTGTCACCGAGGAAGTGTGGTCGTGGTGGCACGAGGGATCGGTCCACCGGGCCCCGTGGCCGGCGCCGGAGGACGTGGTGGCGCCGACGGGCGGGCGCGACGAGGCGGCGGTCGCCGTCCGCGAGGCCACGCAGATGGCGCTGGCGGATGTCCGGCGGATCAAGTCGATGCTGAAGAAGCCGGTCAAGGCCGTGATTGCGAAGGCGGTCCTGCCGGCGGCCTACGAGGCGCTGAAGCCCGCGGCGCGCGACTTCCAGGCGGCCACCCACATCCGCGAGCTGTCGTTCGGCGACGTGGCAGAGCCGCAGCTCGAGTTCGCCGAGGAGCCTGCGGCCGCGCCGGAGACGCGCGCGTGAAGCCGGTTCCGTTCGAGCCGCTCGACCCCGGCGTGTACCGCGAGCTGGTGCGGCGCGCGCTGGCCGAGGACTTCGGCTGGGGCGACGTCACGACCGAGACCGTCATCGACCGCGGCCAGAAGGCGCACGGCGTCATCATGGCCAAGGCGCGCTGCGTCATTGCCGGGCTCGACATCGCGTCGGAGGCGTTCCGGCAGCTCGACCCGGCGGTCACGGTCACCGCCCACCGCCGGGACAGCGAGACGTGCGAGCCGGGCACCGTCGTCGCGGAATATCACGGCGATGCGGCGCCGATGCTGACCGCCGAGCGCACCGCGCTCAACTTCCTCCAGCGGCTCTCCGGCATCGCCACGCTGACGCGCCAGTTCGTGGACGCCGCCGCCGGCCGCATCATCGTCCTCGACACGCGCAAGACGACGCCCGGCCTGCGCGCGCTGGAGAAGTACGCGGTGCGCGCGGGCGGCGGGACCAATCACCGCAACGGCCTCGACGACGGGATCCTGATCAAGGACAACCACGTGCGGCTGGCCGGCGGCGTGGCCGGCGCGGTGACGCGGATGCGCAAGGCGAACCGCGAGATGCCCACCGAGGTCGAGGCGCAGAGCCTCGAGCAGGTGGACCAGGCGCTCGCCGCGGGGGCCGAGATCATCCTGCTCGATAACCTCTCGACCGCCGACATCACCGAGGCCGTGCGGCGCTGCCGCGGCCGCGCCAAGACCGAGATCTCCGGGGGCGTGACGCTGGCGCGCATGCGCGAGCTGGCGGCCACCGGCGCCGACTTCGTCTCGATTGGCGCCCTGACGCATTCCGCGCCCGCGGTGGATCTGAGCTTTGAGATCGAGCCTGCCCCCTGAGCTCGCCGAAGGGCTGGCGCGGGCGGCCGGCCGGCTCGGGATCTTCAGCGGCGAGCCACTCTGGTTTCCCGACATCTCCTCGACCAACGACGTCGCGCTGTCGCGCGCGGAGCAGGGCGCGCACGAGGGCCGGGTCGTCGTCGCCGATGCGCAGTCGTCCGGGCGCGGACGCCACGGCCGCGCGTGGGTGTCGCCGGCGGGTGCCGGCCTGTACTTCTCCGTCGTGTTGCGGCCCCGTCGCGACGTGCACCTGCTGACGATTGCCGCAGGCGTCGCCGTGACGGAAGGCGTCGAGCGCGCTACCGGCTTGTCCACGCAGCTGAAATGGCCGAACGATGTCTACGCGAGCGGCCGAAAGCTGGCGGGCATCCTCGCCGAGGGCGGATCCGGGTTCGTCGTGCTCGGCGTCGGCGTCAACGTGCTTCCCGCGACGTATCCGCCTGAGGTGGCGGGCCGCGCGACCAGTCTCGAAGGCGAGCTCGGGCGGCCCGTCGATCGTGGTCTCGTGCTGGCCGAGTGCCTTGCGGCGCTCGCGACGAGCTATGAGGACGTGCAGGAGGGACGCGCCAGGGCGGTGCTCGACGCGTGGCGGCGACGCGCCGCCGGCAGTGTCGGCCGGCCCGTGCGCTGGGCCGCCGGCCACGAGGGTGTCGCCGAGGGGATTGACGACACCGGAGCGCTGATCGTCCGCACCCCAGGTGGACCGGTGCGGTTGATTTCAGGCGAAGTGCAGTGGATATGACCGGCGAGGCCGACGAGCGCCACGCGTACTGCCGTCAGGTCGAGACTTACCTGCAGAAGAAGAACGACGGCCATCTTGTCCGCATCGTCGGCCCGGCGTTCGAGAAGGTCCTCGGCTGGGCGGAGAAGGGCGTGCCGCTGGCGGTCGTCTATCGTGGCGTCGATCGCTACTTCGAGCGCTACTACGCGAAGGGGCCGCAGCGTCGTCCGGTGCGCATCGAATTCTGTGAACACGACGTGCTCGACGTGTTCGATGAATGGCGCCGGGCGGTTGGGGTGCCAATCGTGCCTGGGGTGCCTGGGGTGCGCAAGGACACGCTTCCGGCACATCTCGAGCGCGTCGTCGCGCGGCTGACCGCGCTCCGTGCTTCGTCGTCGGTCGTGTCCGGCTTCAGCCGGACCACACTCGACGCGACCGTGGACGAGATCGTCCGCGAGCTCGACGCCGCGCGGGCCGCGGCGAAGGGCATTCGAGGTGACGCGCGCGCGGCGTTCCTCGACCGTCTTCGAGCGCTCGACGCGGAGCTCGTCACCGCCGCGCGGCAGGCGTGCGACGCGGCGACGCTCGACGCGCTCGGCGCCGAGGCGGACGCGGAGCTGGCGCCGTTTCGCGCCCGGATGCCGCCCGAGTCGTATGCCCGCTCGCGGCGGGCCTGCGTGGATCGTTTACTGCGCGAGCGTGAGAAGCTTCCCGTGATCGCGTTTGAGTAACGAATTCCTCACGCTCACCATCGAGAAGCCGGCGGCCGGCGGGCGCATGCTCGCGCGCCACCAGGGGCAGGTGGTGCTCGTGTGGGGCGCGGTGCCCGGAGAACGCGTGAAGGCGCGCGTGGAGCGTCCCGGCAAGGGCGTGCTCTATGCGGAGACCGTCGAGGTCCTCGACGCCTCACCCGATCGCGTGGACGTGGGGCCGGCCGACTGGCGGTGCGGGGGCAACGTGTTCGCGCACGTCGCCTACGACCGCCAGCTGCAGCTCAAGGGCGAGATCCTCCGCGACGCGCTCGGGCGCATCGGCCGCCTGCCGCTGACGTCCACGCCCCGCGTCATCGGCTCGCCGCAGCAGGGCTACCGGATGCGCGCCCGGCTGCACGCACGAGGCGACCGGCTGGGGTTCTACCGCGAGGGCACGCACGACCTCTGCGCGCCGGGGCCGACGGGGCAGCTGCTGCCCACGACCATCGCCTGGATCGAGTCGGCGCAGGCGGTGCTGCGCGAGGGGCGCCTCGACGGTGTGCTGGCCCTCGAGATTGCCGAGAACATCCCGGCCGACGAGCGCGCGACGCACGTCGAGCTGCGCGAGGGCGTGGACCCGCGCCCGTATGAAGTGCTGGTCACGGAGCGGACGAGCGTCACCGACGTGCTGCACGCGCGCGAGGGAGATTCGTCCACGGCGCTCCGCCTTCGCCGCGACGTCCGCGCGTTCTTCCAGGGCAACCGGTATCTGCTGGAGCGCCTGGTCCATCACGTCCTCGCGCTCGTGCCGCCCGGACCGGTGGTCGATCTCTATGCAGGGGTGGGGCTGTTCGGGTTGTCGCTTGCGGCCGCCGGCGCCGAGCACGTGACGCTCGTCGAGGGCGATCCCATCAGCGGCGCCGACCTGGCGGGGAATGCGGAGCCGTTCCGCGACCGTGTCCGCGTGGAGCGCCGGAGCGTCGAGGCGTTTCTGGCGGGTCCGCTGCGCGCGGATCCTTCTGCTCGCGGGACCCGCCCCACGTACGTCGTCGACCCGCCGCGCACGGGCATGTCACGTGACGCGATGCGCGAGATCATCCGCGCCAGACCCGCGCGTCTCGTCTACGTCTCCTGCGACGTCGCGACGCTCGCGCGAGACACGCGGCTGCTCCTCGACGCGGATTATTCGCTCGATCAGCTGACGGGTATCGATCTGTTCCCGAACACCGCGCACGTCGAAAGCGTGGCGACGTTCGCGCGCAACGCCGGTTGACCGGCAAGAGCACGTCTTCTACCATATATAACAGAACATATGGCAGACGTACTCAAGACCACCGTCTACCTCGATGCCGCCGACTACCGGCGCCTGAAGGCGCTCGCCCGCGCCCGGCGGTGTGCGCCCGCGCAGCTCGTCCGTGAGGCAGTGGCCCGGTATGCGGCCGATGAGGCGCCGCCCCGCCGCGCTCGCAGCATCGGCGCGGGCAAGAGCCGTCGCGGCGACGTGAGCGAGCGCGCCGAGGAGCTGCTCGGCGGCCTCTCCGATCGATGATCGTCGCCGACACCGGCGCCGTCGTCGCGCTGATCGATCGCGCCGATCGACATCACAAGGCCCTGCGCGCGGTGTACGAACGGGACCCGGAGGCGTGGCTCCTGCCGTGGGCGATTCTCCCCGAGGTGGATTACCTGATCGGCGCGCACGTCGGCGCGAAGGCGCAGGAGGCGTTCCTTGCCGACCTTGCGGACGACGTCTTCAATGTCGCGTGGGGCGAGGAGCGCGATCTGGACGAGGCGCGGCGGCTGGCGGAGCGCTACAGGTCCCTGCGGATGGGCCTCGTCGACGGCGTGGTGATCGCCATCGCCGCCCGCGTGCGCGCCGACGCGATCGCCACGCTCGATCTGCGCCATTTCGCCGCCGTCAGCATTCCCGGCGCGCCGAAGCTGCTCCCCCGCGACCTCTAGCGCGGTTTCGACTTCTTCGTAGTGTCCGGCTTTAGCGCGGTTTCGACTGCTTCGTAGTGTCCGGCTTTAGCCGGACCACACACGGCGGTGCCGATCAACTTGGTCCGGCTACAGCCGGACACTACGACGTTTCAGAAACCGCTCCAGCCTCCGCGTGTGGTCACATCACCGCCTTGCAGCGGTGATGAACGCTTCGAACAGCGAGCGGAACTCGCCGGTGCGCCAGAAGTTCTCGGGGTGCCACTGGACGCCGAGCCAGAAGCGGCGGGTCGGATCCTCGACGGCTTCGATGACCCCGTCGGGGGCCGTGGCGGTGGTGACGAGGCCTTCGCCCAGCGTCTTGAGCGCCTGATGGTGGCGGCTGTTCACCTCGCAGCTGTCGCTGCCTTCGAGCCGTTCCCCAAGGACCTTCGCCAGGCGTGAGTCCTTCTCGATCCAGATCTCGTGCGCCAGGTCGAAGGGCTGGTGCGGTGGAACCGCGAGCCTGTGTTCGAGCGCGCCGGTGAGCTGGGAGGGAATGTCCTGAATCAGCGTGCCCCCGTGGGCGACGTTGAGGAGCTGGATGCCGCGGCAGATGGCGAACACGGGCAGGTCCGCGTCCCTGGCCCGGCGCACCAGCTCGAGCTCGTACTCGTCGCGGCCGGCTTCGGCCGCTTCGAACGTCTGGTGCGCGGCTTCGCCGTAGATCGACGGCAGCACGTCGTTGCCGCCCGCGAGCAGCAGTCCGCCCACGCCGCGCACGACGTCCGCGGGGCTGTCGGTGGCGTAGTGGAGCACGCGCGGCGCGCCGCCGGCGCGGCGCACCGATTCCTCGTAGTCGGGCAGCTTGCTGCAGGGCGCGATCGCGATGACGGCCATCACATTCTCGGGGGCACCGCGATGCCCATGAGGTCGAGCGCGCGCGTGAGCTGGTTGCGCAGGTAGATCACCGCCGCGCCCCGCCACCGCCGCACCTCGTCGCGCTCCTCGTTGAGAATCTGCGACCGATGGTAGAACGCGTTGAAGGCCTGGGCCAGGGCGAACGCGTACTTGGCGAGCACCGAGAACTCGAGCGAGCGGACCACCTGCTCGACGATCTCGTCCAGCCGTGACGCCTCCAGCACCAGCGCCCACAGCTCGTGGCTGCCGCCTGCCCCGGGTGACGTCGAGGGGTGCTCGCCCGTCAGCTCCGCGGCGGACACGTCGGTCAACGACGCGAGCAGCGCGGCCTCGTTCAGCCCGTCCCGCTGCTGCAGTTTCTGGAAGATGTTGTTCGCACGAACGACGGCGTACTGCACGTAGGGGCCGCTCTCGCCCTCGAAGCTGAGCGCCTCCTCGAGATCGAAGGCGATGACCTTTCCGCGCGAGAACTTGACGAGGAAGTAGCGCACGGCGGCGACGCCGATCATCTGCGCGATGCGCTCGCGCTCCGCGTCGCTCAGCTCGGGGTTGCGCGTGCCGACCTCGGCGCCCGCGCTCTTCATCAGCGTGTCCAGCAGGTCGTCCGCCTTCACGCCCAGCCCCTTGCGTCCCGAGACTTCGACGAACGGCCGCTTCGCCTCCTCGGAATCGGGCGCGGGCGCGTAGCCGAGCTCGCGCGCGGTGGCGTGCGACAGCGCCACCATCTCGTAGGAGAAGTGATGCGACCGCGCCGCGCCCTCCGGGTGGCCGGCGGCGATGAGCGCCTGCTTGAGCAGCTTCTGCAGGTAGGATTGCCGCACGTCGATGACGTTGTAGACGGAGGCCGCGCCGCCAAACAGCGGGTGGTCGCGCTCGCCGTCCGACGACGTCGTGGCCCACAGCGGCCCGTGCGGCCGGGCTGTGAAGACGCGATAGTTGAAGTCCTTGCCCAGGAGGCCCAGCTTCCAGAACTGGTAGGCGATGTCCTTGCCGACGTACGTGACCACACCGTTGGAACGGACGATGACTTTCTCCCGTTCTTCCTCCGTGTCTTCGTCTTGGGAATTGGAAGTTGGCTCATTGGGAGTTGAATCCAGGTCCTCCTGGATGGGCATCACCCAGCAGCCGGCCAGGCGTCCTTCTTCGCGCAGATAGACCGCGCCCGACGCCTTCAGCACGTCGAAGGCCTGCGCCCAGAACTTCAGGCGCAGGATGTCGCCCTCCCAGGTCAGCAGGTCGTAATCCACATTCATCCGTCCCATCGTCTTCAGGTGGCAGCGGACGATGCGGTCGGCGATGAACGCGGCGATCTCGGCGTTCTCGTTGCCGCCGTGCTCGATGTCGTGCAGCGTGTCGGCGCGCTGCTGGAGGCGGGACGTGTCCCCCTCGTACCATTCGGTGACGCGGGCGTAGAGATCCCAGCAGTAGTAGTCGAAACGGCCCGCGTCGGCGAGCGCGCGGACGTCGGCCAGCGTCTTGCCCTCGAGCACGCGGAAGCCGACGACGACGTCGGCGACCTGGACGCCGGTGTCGTCGATGTAGTTCTGGACCTCGACCGGGATGCCGCGGAAGCGCAGCACGCGGACGAGCGTGTCGCCGAGCGCCGAGTTGCGCAGGTGGCCGATGTGGGCCGCCTTGTTCGGGTTGATCGCCGTGTGCTCGACGATCGCCTTGCCCTCGAACTCCCGCGGCGCGGCGTGGAAGTCGGGGTTCAGGCGATCGAGCAGGAAGCGGCGGCGCTCGAGGAAGAAATTGAGGTAGCCGTTCGGCGCGGCGGCCACGCTGCGGAGGCCGTCGAGCGCGCCGAACGCGCCGGCGATTTCCTGCGCGATCACCTTCGGCGCCTTCCGCAGGCGGCGCGCCAGCTCGAAGGCCACCGGCGTGCCGAGATCGCCGAGCTCGCGGGTGGGCGGGTACTCGAGCGCGATCGACGGGGCCGAGGTCTCGTCGAGGCCGTACAACGTGGCGAGCAGGTGCGCGACGTGCGCGCGAATCCGGTCGTGGACGGGAAGAATCATTCTGCGGTACGCTTCTTACGCGGTGGGCGGCGGCGTGAGCGCCGCGGTGCGGGCCTTCGCGTAGTCATCGGGCGTGTTCACGTTGAGGAGCAGCAGGCCATCGGGATCGAAGCCGGCCAGCTCGTCCGGTCCGAGCTCGCGAACGTCGAGTCCCTCGAGCGCCTCGCGCACGCGCAGATCCCCGCCGTCGATTCGCGCCTTGAGGTGGCCGGCCGCGCGCCGCGCGTAGGACGCGCACAGCGGGTGGCGCCCCGCGGCGCTGCGAGGCACCGCCACATCGACATCCACGCCGCGTGCAGCCAATCGCATCAGAAATGGCGCCGTCAGGAACGGCATATCGCAGGCTATCACCAGCACCTGCTCCGTGGGCGCCTCCATCAGCGCCGTATAGAGACCGCCCAGCGGGCCGGCGCCGGGAAGGCGGTCCGCGACCACGCGCACGCCGCCGGCAGGCACGCGCGAACGGTCGGCGCCCACAATCAGGATGTGCGGTGTGAGATCCCGCAGCAGCGACAGCTGGCGTTCGAGGATGGAGCCCGCGCCCACCGCGAGCGCGCTCTTGTCGACGCCGCCAAGGCGCCGCGCCCGGCCGCCCGCGAGGATGGCTGCTGAAATGGGGTCGGGAGTCATTTTTCGAGGACACTCGCGCAACTGGATGTCTCGGAACCGCGAGTGTCCTCGAAAAATGACTCCCGACCCCTTTTCTTCCATTTAATCATGGTTGACGCCGGCATCGGACGACTGCTCGTGGCGAGCCTGCACCAGGGCATCGCGGACCTGCTGCCCACGCGGCTCGAGTTCTACGAGGCCTGGCTCAACCCGGCGGGCCTGCGGCACGGGACCATCGGCCTGGCGCCGCTCGCCGCGGTGCTCAGTTTCCTCCGCCTCGAAGGTGAGCCGTATCGCCTGATTGCCGCCCGCGCGGGCGAATACACCGCGGAGTGGACCGTGGCCGATCTGCCCGCGTTCCGGCGCACGGTGATCCGCGCCGCGCCGCCCGCCATTCGCGTCCGCCTCGTCATGCGCGTGGCGCGGACCATGGTGCGCAGCACCTACCGCGGCAGCCGCGCCATCGTACGATGGAGGAAGGGGAGGGGAGCGGTGGACCTCCGCGGGTCGATCTTCTGCGAGGTGCGCGACAAGGTCGAACAGCCGCTGTGCGAGTTCTACGCGTCCGCGATCCGCCGGCTCATGTATCTCTTCAATCTGGACGTCGAGGTCGGAACCGAGCAGTGCCGGGCCACGGGTGCGGGACAATGTCTGATGACGGTCCTCGTCCGCCCGGCGGGCGCATCAGGATGAAGAAGCTGAGTCTCGCGCTGCTCGTTGGGCTCGCCGCCGCTGCCGCGCATGCGCAAACGCCGGCCCCGGCGCCGCTGCAGCGCCACCTCGTGATGCCGTTCGAGAACACCACGAAGGAGGCGCGCGGCTACTGGATCAGCGAAGGCGCCGCGGTGGCGCTGAGCGACGACCTGCTGGCGCTCGGCGTCCCGGCGATCGCGCGCGAGGACCGGCTGCTGGCGTTCGAGCGGCTGCGGGTGCCGTCGGTCGCGATGTTGAGCCACGCCACCGTCATCCGGCTGGGACAGGTCCTAGGCGCCGGGCACGTCACGATCGGGTCGTTCGAGCTGCACGGCGACGACCTGACGGTTCGTGCGCGCACGATCCGTCTGGACAACGGACGGATGCTGCCCGAGATCGTCGAGAGGGGCGACCTCAAGGACTTCTTTGCGGTCTACGGGCGGGTGGCGCGGCGCATGGTGCCGACCTCCGGCGTCTCCACGCAGGAGATGGAGCGTGGCCGTCCGCCGTTGACCGCGTTCGAGCAGTACATCAAAGGCCTCGTCGCCTCGGCGGCCGAGACCCAGATCGGATTCCTGACCCAGGCCCTCACGCTGTATCCCGTCTTCCAGCGCGCGCGGCTCGCGCTGTGGGAGGTCCACACCGGGCAGGGCCAGCACAAGGAGGCGCTGGCCGCGGCACGGCAGGTGCCCGCGGCGCATCGCCTCGGACGCCAGGCGCGCTTCAGGGCCGGCGTGTCGCTGCTGCACCTGAATCAGCTTCCGGACGCATTCACCACCCTCAACGAGCTGCACCTCGAGAAGCGCGACGCCGCGCTCGCCAACAACATCGGCATCGTGCAGCTTCGCCGCGCGGCCCCTTCGACTGCGCTCAGGGCAGGCGGCCCCCCGGGCGGACGGGCGATTGCGTTTCTCGGCGAGGCGGTCGCGCTCGACGACACCGATTCGGATCTCTTCTTCAACCTCGGGTACGCGTACTGGCTGGACCGCGACGCGCAGGGCGCGATCCACTGGCTGCGCGAGGCCGTCCGCCGCAATCCGGCTGACGACGCGGCGCATTACGTGCTGGGCGTGGCGCTGCAGGCGACGGGCAGCACCGCGGAGGCGGCGCGGGAGAAGGAGCTCGCCAGGCAGCTCTCCTCCACATACGTCGAGTGGGAGGCGAAGCAGGGGACGGCCAACGCGGTGCCGCGCGGGCTCGAGCGGCTGAAGACCGAGCTCGACGTGCCCGCCGTGCTCCGCGTCGAGAGCACGGTGGTCGCCGCCGAGCAGCGCGATCAGCGCGACCTGGCGGCGTTCCATCTCGAGCGCGGCCGCCGCTTCTTCGAGCAGGAGCGCGACGCGGAAGCGATCGCGGAGCTGCGCCGCACCACGTTCCTCGCGCCGTACACCAGTGACGCGCATCTGCTGCTCGGACGGATCTATCTCCGCAACGGCCGCATCGCGGACGCCGTCGATGCGCTGAAGATTTCCGTGTGGAGCGATCCCTCGAACGCGGCGGCGCGCGCGCTGCTCGACGACGCGAGCCGGCGATAACGATTTCAGATCGATCGATCGCGATCCGTACAAATGTCAGATCGCGCGTGTTTCGGCGAAAACGGCGCGATCTCGCGTGCTAGAATGCGCACCGTGATGCAGGATGACGCATTCCACGAGATTCAGTTGAACGGAAAGCAGCTGGTCTTCCTGTTCATGGCCGCCACCGTGGTGGCCGTCGTGATCTTCCTGTGCGGCGTGATGGTCGGCCGCGGCGTGCCACAGCAGCTCGCGGGCAACGCCACCGGGGTGCCGATCGAGGCGAGCCTCGATCCCACCGCCGCGATCGGCAGCGATGCGGGCGAGCCGCCCGCCGCGTCCTCGTCGTCAACCAATTCCGGCGCCGCCCCGGTGACCGCGGGCGAGACGCTGACCTATCCAGGGCGCCTCGAAGAGCCGACGCCGCCAGTGGAAACGCTGAAGGCGCCGGCCGAGACTGCCGCGACCACGAGCGTGCCGGCGCCCACCCCGCCGCCCGCGCCGGAGCCGGTGGTCGAGGCGCCCCGCCCTGTCGCTGCCGCGCCGACGCCTATGGCACCTGCCCCGAGCCGGGTCGAGGCGCCTGCCGCGCCGGAGCCGGCCGGCAACCCTTCGACGACGCCAGGGGCAGGCGGGTTCGTCGTCCAGGTCGCCGCCGTGAAGCAGCGCGGCGAGGCCGACACGATCGCGCGCCGCCTCAGCGGCAAGGGGTACCCCGCGTTCGTCACCACCGCCCCCGGCGGCGTCCAGATGTTCCGCGTCCGCGTCGGCACGTTCCCCGACCGCCGCGAGGCCGAATCGGTCGCCGGCCGCCTGCAGAAGGAAGAGCAGTTCAAGCCCTGGATTACGCGATAGCGGCGCTATCGCGCTGTTGTTCGCCGTTCCACGTTCCCGGTTCCCGGTTCATGTTCGGGGTTCAGCCGGCTCTTCGCTTCTCGGCGTTTGCCTTCAGCCACGCGGCGTAGTCGGCTTCGCTGATTTCGCCGGCGGCGAGCCCGAGGGTCTGGATGACCGCCTCCGCCTCCGGCGCCGTGAACCGGCCGCCATTCAACTCGATAAAGAGCACCGCCACGGCAAACGCGACGCGCGTGTTGCCGTCGGCGAACGGAGGGTTTCTGGAGACCCCGAACGCGTAACTGGCGGCGAGATCGGAGAGCCCCGGCTTCCCGTAGGCGACGAGGTTCTCTGGCCGGGCAAGGGCGGACTCCAGGAGGCCCTCGTCTCTGATACCGGATGCGCCGCCGAATGCAGTCAGGAGCTGTTCGTGGAGCGGGAGGACGGTTTCCCGAAGCACCCAGACGGGCCGCTTCACTTCGCGAGTTCGCGCAGTGCGTTCCGGTAGCGGCGGAGGACGTCTTGCGCGGCTTCGAGCTGCCGCGCGACCTCCGGGTTCGTGGGAGTCAGACGCAGACTGCCGTCGGGCGCCTCGGTCACGCAGACGCTGTCTCCCTCCTCCACGTTCAGATGCGCCAGTGCTTCTTTCGGGAGCACCACGCCGACCGAGTTCCCGATTCGCCGGATCTTCAGCTCCAGGACCATGTCACAGTGTGGCCACAAACGTTATAACGCGCAAGCCATGGATGGTTACGGGCACTGACCGAACGCGAATGCCGGCGAGCGCCTCCATTTGCTGCTATTGTCTCCGCGCGAGGTGATGGCATGACGCGGACACTGCTGCTCACGATCGGCCTGGCTGCTGCACTCACGACGGCGGCCGCCCAGCAACCGGCGCCCGCCGGCGGCGCGCGCATCTACAACACGGTCAAGACGAAGCTCCAGCAGGGGCGGCAGGTGGTCGGCGCCACGGTTGGCATCCCCGACGCCGAGGTCTACTGCGCGGTCGCGAATTCTGGCTTCGACTTCACGTGGATCGAGATGCAGCACAGCACGCTCTCGTACACGGACGTGGCGCGGATGATCTTCGCGTGCAAGGGGGCGCCCGCCATTCCGTTCGTCCGCGTGCCGGATGCCACCGAAGGCGACATTCAGAAGGCGACCGACATGGGCGCGCTCGGGATCATCGTGCCGATGGTGGACACGGTGGAGAAGGCCGAGAACGCGGTGAAGTTCGCGAAGTATCCGCCCATCGGCCGCCGCAGCCAGGGCTCGGGCCAGTACGGCGCGGTGTGGGGCGCCGACTACCGCGCCAGCGCGAACGACAACATCATGATCGTCGCGATGATCGAGAACCCGGCCGGCGTCGCCATCGCCGACAAGATCGCCAGTGTCCCGGGCGTGGACGTCGTCTTCGTGGCGAGCACGGACCTCGGCAGCTTCTCGGGGCTGCGCCAGGGCGACGCGAAGTACGAATCGCTGGTCACCACGGTGCTCGAGGCGACGACGAAGGCGGGGAGGAGAGTGGGCGGCCCGCTCGCGTGGAAGGACACCCGCAAGGGCTACAGCTTTTTCCAGGGGCCGAGCGAGACGGCGCTGCTGCGCACCGGGTCGAAGGTGACGCTCAGCGGCCAGCCGGACGCCGGCCAGCCGCGCGGTGTGGCGCCGACGGAGGGAAGCGAGCGGTAGGTGGTAGGTGGTAGGTGGTAGGTGGTAGAGCTCAGGTCTGAAGGCCGGCCTTGCCCGCTTCCACCACGAGCGTCCCGCCGACACGCACGGGCTGGTCAGGGCGAGTAACCGCATCCAGAACCTTGAAATCCGCACGCATCGACTCCGGCGTGGCCGTACAGGCGATGTAGCCACGGCGGTTGCTGTGATAGCGGATATGCGGGTTGTCGCCCTTGATTTGATCCCAGTTGAGCGCGACGTCGCTTCCGTCGCCGCCGGCGGAGATCGACGTGTTGGTGAGCTCGGCCCCGATCGTCTCCGATTTCGGGTTCGAGAAATCGAGCTTCAGATCGGCGCCGAAGTGCTGGTGCACATCACCCGACAGCACGATCGGGTTCGGCGCGCGCGTCTCCCTCAGCCGTGAGTAGAGACGGTCACGGGCCGGCACGTATCCGTCCCACTTGTCCATCGAGAATCGGCCCGTCGGGTCCGATGCCCGCATGTCGCGTGCGAACGAGTAGACCTGCTGGCTGAGCACGGTCCACCGCGCGCTCGCCGTTGCCAGATTGTCGAACAGCCACTGCTCCTGCTCCGCGCCGAGCATGGTGCGCGCCGGGTCGAGCGCCGCGGCGCAGTCGGTCCGGTTGCCGTCGCCGCACGCCTGGTCGGACCGCCATTGGCGCGTGTCGAGCACGCTCAGATCGATGAGGTTCCCGAAGCGCAGACGGCGATGAAGGCGCAGCTGGCTGCCTGCAGGAAAGGCCGAGGCGCGCAGCGGCATGTGCTCGTAGTAGGCCTGGTAGGCGGCGGCCCGCCGCAGCAGGAACAGCTCGGGCGGCGTGCCTTTCTCGTCGATATCGCCTGCGTAGTTGTTCTCCACCTCGTGATCGTCCCAGCTCACGACGAACGGCGCGGACGCGTGCGCCGCGATCAAGTTCGCGTCTGACTTGTACTGTGCGTACCGGTTCCTGTAGTCGACGAGCGTGTAGGACTCGTTGCCTCGATGCTGCCGGACACTGATACCGTCCTGTCCGCCGTCCGCGCGATATTCGTAGATGTAGTCGCCCGTGTGGATGACGAAGTCGAAGGCCTCTTCGGCGATGCGCCGATAGGCCGTGAAAAGACCTTCTTCGTAGTGGCTGCAGCCGCACACGGCGAACCGCACGCGATCGACAGTGCTTCCGGTGGCCGGCGCGGTGCGCGCACGGCCAGTCTGGCTGATCTCGTCTCCGGCTCTGAAGCGGTACCAGTAGTCGCGGCCGGACTCGAGGCCTTCTACCTCGACGTGCACGCTGTGGCCAAGCTCCGGATGTGCCGCCGTCGCGCCTTTTCGCTCGATGTTCCGAAACAGCCGATCGCGCGCCACCTCGTACTCGACATCAATCCGGACAGGCGGCATGCCGCCACCCTCGAGCGGGTCTGGTGCCAATCGTGTCCAGAGCACGACGCTCGAAGGCAGTGGATCGCCTGACGCCACGCCCAGCGAAAACGGATAGGCGGTGAAGATGGGACGAGTCAGGACCTGGGCCGCGAGAGGACGCTGCGTCACCGCCGCGGCCCCAAGGAACGAGAGCGCCCGAAACAGTTCCCGGCGCGTCAGCCGGGACACTGCTCGGTCGTAGGCGGTGACAGGCGGCCGGCCGTGAGTTGCTGCCACCTCCGACCTACCACCTACCACCTACCACCTAGTACTGCAGTCGCGCCAGCTGATCCAGCAGCTTCCCGCGCGCGCTGTCGGCGGGCACGAAGCGCTGCACGCGCTCGCCGTTGAACACCTCGCCCGTGTAGATGTTGCCCTGCGAGTCGAGCGCGATCATGTGGAGCCCGAACCACTGGCCGCCGTTCTCGCCCATCTGGCCCATCGAGCCGAGCACCTTGCCGCTCTTCCGGTCGAGGAACCAGATCTTGTTGTTGGTCAGGTCCGAGATGAACAGCATCCGCTGTTCCTTGTCGGGCGAGAACGCCACGCCGCCGGTCGATCCGCCGGCGCCCGTCGTCTCGGCGAGCGTGAACTCGGAGACGAACGTGCCGTTCTTGTCCGTGACGTGGATGCGGTTGGCGTTGCGGTCCGCGGCATACACGAGCCCGTCGTTCGAGACGTTGACCGTGAGGTGCCCGGCAAACTCCTTCGGCATCGGCCCGCCCGGGGTGTAATCGCGGTCCGCGTCGTTCGTGCTCACCTGCGAGAGCGGCCTGCCGTAGGCGCCCCAGCCGCGCTTGAACGCCAGCGTCTTGAAGTCGAAGACCATGATCCGGCCGCCGAGGTAGCTGTCGGCGACGTAGATGTCGTTGTCGGCCTCGATGATGCGGATCTCCTCGACCTGGCCGACGATCATCGGCGCGGTCGGCGGATACTTCT
>Ga0194121_10005557_pt1 | contig 17296 bp, 10 predicted proteins | sample TA2MahCa50mmetaG_FD_148609 | JGI IMG/M metagenome (GOLD analysis project Ga0194121, IMG submission 148609) | Freshwater microbial communities from Lake Tanganyika, Tanzania - TA2015020 Mahale Deep Cast 50m | ecosystem: Environmental > Aquatic > Freshwater > Lake | place: Tanzania: Lake...
TCAGCAAACGCCAATATTTTGCTCAATAAATCCAAAAGCAGAACTCCGGTGGATCCACCTCGAGACGGGGCTCGGCTGCGGTATGATCACCAGAGCTAGTGTTCACCGTGCCGCAGCCAAAAATGCAAGTTCCGCACCGAGTCACATGCAATGTGCTGGCCGAGCGGTTGCACGCGATGAGCGTGTTGCTGGGCTAAACTTCATCCCGCGGGTCAATGACCTAGGCTTGCATGCGCCTCACACAAGCTTCTTCCAATTCAACTACACGCAGCGGCTCCGCTGCGCGGGAACATTCCAAAGTCAATCAGCTGTCACGCTCAAGAGTTTCACGCTGTGTTCAATGATATAGCAGGAACGGCTCCCGCCGCTTCCGATACGCCTCCAATTCGGCTACCCAGCCGGCCTTCAATTCAGCCAGCGGTTTGCCCGACTTGATGCCCGCTAAGACCATGGGCTCGCGCAGCAGCACCTGCATTTTATCTGCCGCGAAGTTCGTGCCGTAGAGCCGCTGCATTGTCACTGCAATGGTCAGGCCCACGTCCACGGCGTTGAGCGCATCGCGGTCGGTGATGACCAGGCGCGCGCCGCCGCAGGGTTTGTCCTTGAACGTGCTATAGGTCGGCGTGAAGCGCACCGCGTGGAAGCGCACGCCCGGCAAGCCCGCGTGGTTCAGCTCGGCGGCGAACCGCACGTCGTTGGTCACATACGGCGCGCCTACCACCTCGAACGGCGTGTCCGTCCCGCGCCCTACGCTGATCGCACTTTCCAGCAAGCCGACTCCGGGATAAAGCGCCGCCGCCGCGAGGCTCCTCATATTTGGCGATGGGTTCGTCCAAGGCTGACCGAACTGATCGAACCATTGCGACCGCGACCAGCCCTCAACCGGAATCACCGCGAGGTCCGCGCCAAAGCCACGCTCGGCATTCACCATCCGCGCGACTTCGCCGAGCGTCAGTCCATGGCGTAGCGGTACCCTGTGCCACGCGACGAAGGAGTTCGTCCCGACCAGTAATGGGCCTTCCACCGCATTGCCGCCGATCGGATTCGCTCGGTCGAGCACGATGAATCTCTTCTTCGCCCGTGCTGCCGCCTCCATGCAGTTAATCAGGGTGGCCGGATACGTGTAAAAGCGACAGCCGATGTCTTGGATGTCGAACACGAGTGCATCCAGCCCTGCGAGCTGCTCCGGCGCGGGCGTGCGGCGGATGCCGTAAAGGCTAAAGACCGGCAAGCCTGTCTGCTCGTCCTTTGAGTCAGAGACTTTCTCATCGAGTGCGCCGCGAATGCCGTGTTCCGGACTGAATAGTGCGATGAGTGAGACGCCGGGTGCTTTGTGCAGCAGGTCAATCGTCGCGTTACGGGCGCGATCCTGCCCGGTGTGGTTCGTGATGAGGCCGAGCTTGAGGCCCTTGAGCGGCGCGAACTTGTTTTTCACCAGCACGTCTATGCCGTTGAGCACGGGCGCGGCGGTATCCACGGGCGCGGCGCTGGGGCGCAAACGGCCTGACGTTGCGGCGTCCTCGCGGGGCGGCAGCGCGCCGGGCACGTAGGCGAAGTTGAAGTTCTTCACTGCTTCCGCCGCGAGCGTGCCGAGCTTGGAACGCAGCGCGACGACACTGCCGGACTCTGTCGGATGGTTTCGGTTCGAGAGGAAAATCAGGAATGTCTTCGAGAACGGGTCAATCCAGATGCTCGTTCCGGTCCAGCCCGTGTGCCCATAAGAGCCAATGGGGAAGTACTTACCGCGCGGGCCGCTGTAGCTTGTGTCAATATCCCAGCCCAGCCCGCGCCGCCCGGCGACCTCTGGCGGTGTCTGCACCGAGGTCCAGAACCGCACGGTCTCCGGCTGAAAGACGCGGGTGGAGCCAAGCGCGCCTTCGTTGAGCATCATGCGGGCGAAGAGCGCGAGGTCGTTGGCCGTGGTGAAGAGCCCCGCGTGTCCGGCCACGCCGCCCATGCGCCGAGCGCGCGGGTCGTGGACGACGCCGCGCACGGGCACGCCATTTTCGACTTCGGTGGGCGCGATGCGGGCGAGCTTGCTGCGCGGCGGGTTGAAGCCGGTGTCTGTCATGCCGAGCGGGACGAACACTTCCCGTTGCACGAACTGGTCGAGCGGCAGCCCGCTGACACGCCTTACAATTTCGCCGATAAGGTAGAGGCCGGTGTCGCTGTAGATGATTTTGGTGCCGGGCGGCGCGGAGAGCTTCTCCTCGCACGCGAGGCGGATGGCTGCGTCGTAGCCGTTCCAGTCCGGCTTGAGACTCACGTCCGGCCGCAACCCGGACGTGTGCGTGAGCAACTGACGGACGGTGATGACTTCCTTGCCTAGCTTGCCGAACTCAGGGATGAACTTAACCACGCGGTCGTCGAGGCCGACCTTGCCTTGCTCGATGAGCCGCATAATAGCCGGCGTGGCCGCGACAACTTTGGTGAGCGACGCGGCGTCGAAGATGGTGTCCTCGGTCATCGGCTCGATAGCAGGGATGAGGGCGCGGGAGCCGAAGTGGGCGCGGTGGGCGACACCGTCGGATTCCAGCCACAACATGCCACCGGGTAGTTTCTTGTCCGTGATGGCTTGCGAGATGGCGGCCTGCATTTCGCCGAGCTTGGCTTGGTGGAATGGGTATGAGCGTGTGCTCAACACCGGTGACTTCGCTAGGTGCGATTCCCGCGGCTCGATGACGTAGTCGCGCCTCGGCGACTCGCAACCCACGAGCAGGACAAGGCAGAGCGACGTGACAAGAGCCGGTTGAGTATGACGCAAGTGCATGGTTTGAGTGTAGAGGTTCTACGCGGCGCGAGGACGAGGAGCAAGCGGGCATCCCCACCTCCCCACCTTGTAAATGTTACTTTTTAGCCCGCGAGGGTATGCATCAGCTTACCGAGCGACCACCAGAAATCGCCAGTCCCGGTGATTGAGGTGCGGACGCGTTCGTAAGCTCACGTGATATGAAAGCGGGGTGACTGAGAGCGAAGGAAAATTGCTCCTTTGCGTTGGTTTGTTTGGCGGGTCGGTTTGGTGGCCGCTCAGTCGCGCTGCGCTGCCTCATTGAAGAGAGACAAGTTTAGCCAATCACTCCCTATTGGATTTAGAACGCAACGTTTTTGTCCGCACGGTTGCTAACACGCGGGCCATCTTCAGCGCCGTTTGCGCGGCTTCAGCACCGCGGTTGTAGTCCTTGCCGAGGCAGCGGACGCGGGCCTGTTCCTCGTTCGTGAAGACGAGCACCTCGTGGACCATCGGCACGCCGGTGTGCGTGGCGAGTTGCGAGAGGGCGAGCGTGACGGCCTCGCCGACATGCTGCGCGTGCGAAGTCTGACCCTGCATGATGACGCCGAGGCAAATCACTGCGTCCCAAGCGGGAAGCTGCCGCGCGAGGGCGCCAGCCACGACCGGGATCTCAAACGCCCCGGGCACGCGCACAACTTTAATCTCGGCCGCCTTGGCCAGTTTCAGCTCCGCCCGTGCGGCACGTAGCATGCCGTCCACGAAGCGAGCGTTGTATTCTGAGGCGACGATGGCGAAGCGATGGGCAGCGAGCGTGGCAGCAGCAGAGCGTTTGAGTTTCGTGAGCATGGGTGGGGCAGTAATGGTGGGTTGGGTGCGGAGCAGAAACCATTACTCCATGACTTCATTTCTCCATGCGGAAAACTGTTTCACAAAAGATGCCCGAGTTTCTCGCGCTTGGTCTTCAGGTAGCGCTCATTATGCTGGTTAGGCTTTACGCGAATGGGCACCTGCTCGATAATTTTCAGTCCATAGCCGGCGAGCCCAACAATTTTTTTAGGGTTGTTGGTGAGCAGACGGATAGTCTTGAGGCCGAGGTCGCAAAGGATTTGCGCACCCAAGCCGTATTCCCGAAGGTCCATGCCGAAGCCGAGCTTTTGGTTCGCCTCCACGGTGTCGAGGCCCATTTCCTGGAGCTTGTAAGCTTGAATTTTAGGCGCGAGACCAATGCCGCGGCCTTCCTGCCTCATGTAAAGAATCACGCCCCGTCCCGCCTCCGCAACCTGCCGCATGGCTTGCTGGAGCTGCGGGCCGCAGTCGCAGCGGCGCGAGCCGAATACGTCGCCGGTGAGGCATTCGCTGTGGACGCGGACCAGCACTTGGTCTTTACCCGCCACTTCCCCGCGCACGAGCGCGACGTGGTGCTGGCCATCCGTGTGCGAGCGGTAAAGGTGTAGATCGAAGTCACCGTAGTCAGTCGGCATTTTTACGACCTCGATACGCTCGACGAGCTTCTCGCGGGAGCGGCGGTAACTAATGAGGTCGGCGATGGAGCAGATCTTTAACTTGTGTTTGCTGGCGAACCTCCGCAATTCCGGCAACCGTGCCATCGTACCGTCATCGGACATGACTTCGCAGATCACGCCGATTGGTCGGCAGCCCGCGAGACGTGCGAGGTCTACGGCGGCCTCGGTGTGGCCCGCCCGCTGCAGCACGCCACCGGATTTGGCGCGAAGCGGAAAGATGTGACCAGGTTGGATCAAGTCTTCCGGCGTGGCTGTCGGGTCAGCCATAACTTGGATGGTTCGCGCTCGGTCGGCAGCGCTGATACCGGTGGAGATGCCGTGCGCGGCATCGACGCTAACCTGAAAGTCGGTTTTGAAGGTCTCGCGATTTTGCGTGACCATGCGCTCGACCCCCAGTTGTTTGAGCCGTTCGCCGCTTGTAGGCACGCAAATGAGGCCGCGCCCAAACTTTGCCATGAAGTTCACGCTTGCCGGGGTGGCGTGCTCAGCGGCCATCACAAGGTCGCCCTCATTTTCACGGTCGGCGTCGTCCACGACGATGACCATCCGACCCCGGCGAAGTTCGGCGAGGGCGGCTTCAATAGAGTGCATGGCGGTCGGCATCGCGGACGAACTTTAGGGGCGGGCGCGCCGGAAGCAAACGCGGAAAGCGCCGACGATGCATTGGCGCCGCGGTTCCAATCTGTAGTCCAAAAAAGAAACGCGGTGTTGAGGGGAGTCCCCGGGGATTTTTTCTCCTGAACCACCAAAACACGATTTGGCTCTTCAGTTGTGGGGGCTCGGACTTTGTCCACCCGGCTCAATTCACCGCAAGCCGACGCACCAATTCGGGGAAGTGGCAACCTTCACACAGCGCGTTAGAGTGCGCGCAGAAGTCGCGGACGATTTGGAGCAAGCCCTGTTGCGAGGCGGCACGGAAGAATAGGCCGCGTGGCACTGCACCGGCAAAAAGTCGCTCGCGTGCGAGTCGAAATGCAGCGTTGTCCTCGCTGGCTGGCCACGCAAGGAGACGGGCCTCAGCGATGGCTTGAAACGACCGGTTGCGTCCCGCGTCAGCCCGCGCCCACAGCCACGGCAGGACCACGTTCACCGCGAGGTCGGTGAGCCGCGCCTCACCGAGCAGTGGTTGGGCTTTCTTTAAGCGCGGTGAGTTAAGTGTCCAGTGCCAAGACCAAAACTCGTCGGCGGGCGGTTGCAAAAGGGCGAGCAACGCGCCGGGCAAAGATTCGGCGGAAGTCTCGTGGAAGAACCATCGTTCCAAGCGCACTGGCAGGTCGCCGGCTGCCAGCCAATGTGCGGCGAGAGCGAGCCGTCGAAGCGGTTGGTTTGCTGGCCGCAGGCCGCTCATCCGCCATGCGGCGCGCGGGAGAATGACTTCGCCAAACCGCGCACGCTCACGCCACCAAGCGTCCCATAAGCGACGCAGGTAATTGCCGTCTGCGCCGCGCCCGCGCGGCAGCTCGGCTGGCAGCAAGCCACTCCACCCAGCCAACCGCGCCTGCCATAGCTCGGCAGGGAGCGGCTCACGCACAGTGCCGGCCAGCTCAGCAAGCCGACGCATAGGCCAAATGTTGTGCTTGTAGCCCAACGCGCTGAAGAGGCCCTCCCAAAGAGACTGCTCCCAACCGCACTGTCGGGCGCGGGCGGCGAGCTGCGCGGCTTTGAGTGAGAGGCGAACCAGCGCGGCTTGGTCCAGAATGCCTTGCAGATGATCGCGGGGCAGTTCGCGCAATGGCCCGCAGCATTGGCCGGCGAGTGCACTCGCGCGGGCGGAGCCTTCGCTGCTGAACCACTCGGTCAACTCGCCCACGGGCGCGTCGAGTCGTGCCTTCAGCGCCAGCGTGGGTAGGCCGCTGGCTCCTGTGCCATCCCAGATCACGTGTAACACCACAGAGCGAAAGGCGGGGTTTACGTCGTGGTGATGCGTCCGCCAGCCGCTGGGAGCCAGGTCAATCTCCACGTCGCCTCGCTTTGGTGCGTCGCCGCCGAATTGCACAAGGGCGTCGCGGAAGTCCGGCCCAGATTCGCAATTCGGGAAGCCAGGGTGCAGCACTCGCACGGGCCGTCCGTCCGTCAGCACAAGGTGGTCGCGCGTGATGCGTTGGTGCAGCCATACGGCTTGGAGAAGTCGCTCCGGTGGAGGATCGTCTTCGCGCAATTCGCCAATCCCGAACCGCTGGCCGCGCCATGCAGCGTAAAGGTTTTTGGGAAGGGGTGAGGTCATCAGGCGCGTAAGGAACCAAGCGAAGACTATTTGGCCTGTCAATGGGCTGCGAGTTTTCGCGGCCGCGAAGAGTTACGAGGAAAGAAGAAAATTGGCGACCCTACGGGGATTCGAACCCCGGTTACCGCCGTGAAAGGGCGGTGTCCTAACCGCTGGACGATAGGGTCGGCCTCGGACTTGGCCATTTAGGCGGTGGGCGCCGCGGGTGTCACGAAAAAATTCCCGCGGCAAGGGCATCCCCGCCCCTTAAACTCCTAGCCAGATGCTCAGGTCACGGGCAAGTGCCCAAACAATCTTTCATGCGCGGCAAAAACTACTTGTCGCAAGCACGGCGTAGGGGTAGCCATTCCGCCATGTCCAAAACATACTTCCTCCCCCGCTCGTCTTCCACCGCCTTAACCCGCCGCGACTTCGTCAATCGCTCGCTGCTGGCCGCAGCCATCGCCGCCGCCAGCGCGCCGCCGCTCCTGCGTGGACAAAATCTCAACAGCCGCGTGGCCGTTGCCGGCATCGGCGTGGGCGGCAAGGGCGCCAGCGACATCAGCGGAATCGCCTCCGCCGGCGCGGATGTCGTCGCCCTATGTGATGTGGATGAACCCACGTTGAAAAAGGCGTCCGCTCTTTACCCGAAAGCCAGGCTGCACGCCGATTACCGAAAGATGTATGAGCAACAAAAGGACTTTGACGGCATCTCCGTGAGCGCGCCGGACCACCACCACGCGCCCGCCGCTGCGATGGGCATGTTACTGGGCAAGGGCGCCTATGTGCAGAAGCCGCTCACGCACTCCGTTTGGGAGGCCCGCCGGCTTGGGGAAATCGCGAAGGAAAAGAAGGTCGCCACGCTCATGGGCAACCAGGGCCATTCCGGCAACGACGTGCGCAACTTTTGCGAACTCATTTGGGCCGGGGCCATCGGCAAGGTTCGCGAGGCGCACATCTGGACCAACCGACCCATCTGGCCGCAGGGCCGCAACCGCCCCGCCGGCGAGGATCCCGTGCCCGCGTCGCTCAACTGGGATGCCTTTCTCGGCCCTGCGCCGATGCGACCCTTCAAGGCCACTTGGCCGGACGAGGATGGCAAGGACGGCAAGAAACGCCGCGGCGGCAATGTATATCACCCGTTCGCGTGGCGCGGCTGGTGGGACTTCGGCACCGGCGCCTTGGGTGACATGGCTTGCCACCTGATGGATCCGGCGTTCTGGGCGCTGCACCTCGGCCATGCCGACAGCGTCGAGGCCGTGTCCGAGGGCGCGACTAGCGAGATGGCTCCGAAGGCCTGCGTCATCACCTACCAGTTCCCCGCCCGAAAAACGGAGCACGGCGAAATGCCGCCGGTGAAAATCGTCTGGTATGACGGCGGCAAGAAGCCGACGAACGAACTGCTTGGCCTTGCCGCCGATGCAAAGTCGCCCGACAACGGCTCGCTCTTCGTCGGTGAGAGCGGCAAGATGACCTGCGAGACCTACGGCGGCGCGCCCAAGTTCACGCCGGACTCCAAGACGAAGGAATTCGCCAAGCCCGCGCAGACGCTCGCGCGCTCACCCGGCCACCACAAGGAGTTCGTCGATGCCATTCAGGGCAAGGTGCTCAAGGGCATGGGCAGCCTCGACTACGCCGGCCCGTTCACCGAGATGGTCCTTATGGGCAACCTCGCCGTCCGCACCGGCAAAAAAGTCGAATGGGACGGCCCGAAGATGAAGGCCAAGAACATGGACGTCTCGAAGCTTGTGAAGCGCGACTATCGCGCCGGGTGGACATTCTGATCCGTTTGGACACATACGGATTGCGAACCCGCTGACCGCTTTGGCCAGCGGGTTTTTCGTTGGCTTCATTCCAAGTTTGCAATTCCCCGCGTCTGCGAAACACTCGTCCCATGTCCTCGGCCGTTGACTTGACTCGCCGCGCCTTCCTGGGTTCCGCCGTTGCCACTTCCGCCGCGCTCACCCGCGCCGCCACGCCGCGCGATTGGACGGGTGTGAACTCGACGCGTTATCCCGACCCCGACATCGTGTCGCTCGACAAGCGCTTCAAGGCCAAGCTCGGCAACACGCCCATCCAACGGCTTTATCACAACCCCACCATGCTCTGGGCTGAAGGCCCCGCGTGGAATGCTGTGGGTCGTTACCTCGTCTGGAGCGACATCCCGAACAACCGCCAATTCCGCTGGCTCGCGGATGATGGGCACGTAAGCGTTTTCCGTTCACCCGCCGGCAACAGCAACGGCAACACCTTCGACTGGCAGGGCCGTCAACTCGCCTGTGAACATGGCAACCGCCGTGTGGTCCGCTACGAGCACGACGGTTCCGTCACCGTCATCGCCGACGCCTTCAATGGCAAGCGCCTCAACGCGCCCAACGACATCGTAGTGCATCCCGACGGCGGCATCTGGTTCACCGACCCCGGTTACGGCAGCATGATGAATTACGAGGGCAACAAGGCACCGCTCGAAATCAAGGAGGCCGTCTATCGCGTGGACCCGAAATCCGGGAAGCTGGACATGGTGAGCGACGAGTTACGCAAGCCCAACGGCCTCTGCTTCTCGCCCGATTACAAGAAGCTCTACATCGCGCACGGCAACGTCTTCGCGTGGGACGTGGTGGACGGCGTGAAGCTGCGTGGGATGAAGACGCTCTGCACGATGGCGCTGGGCGAGAAGAAGGGCGGCGCGGACGGCATCCGCTGCGACACCGAAGGCAACATCTGGGCGGGCGCGGGCTGGGCGGGCGACGGTTTCGATGGCGCGCACTGCTTCACACCTGAGGGCGAGCGCATCGGCATGGTGCTGCTGCCAGAGATTTGCGCGAACCTTTGCTTCGGTGGACCGAAACGCAATCGGCTCTTCATGTGCGGCAGTTCGAGCCTCTATGCCGTGTATGTCGAGACGCAGGGGGCGCATATTTGCTAAAGAGCCGCGAAGCGCGCAGGGCAATCAGCTTTCAGCTGCGACCATGCACTCCGCATCACTTCGCGGTCCCATCGTGAAATCTCCCCTGCCCGAAACGCTTTGTCTGTCTTGCGGCTTGTGCTGTGATGGCACGCTATTTCGCGACGTGGAGCTCCAGCCCGGCGATGACACAGCAAAGCTTCGCGCGCACGGCCTTCCAATTCCCTTTGCGGCGCCCCGCGGTTCACGTTTCAGTCAGCCTTGCGCCGCGCTATGCGCCGACTTGAAGTGCCGTGTGTATGCTGACCGGCCTGCGCGCTGCCAGCAATTTGAGTGCGCCGTTTTTAAAGCGGTAGCGAGCGGCGCGGTGGAACTGCCGGCCGCGCTTAAAACGATCCGCCAAACGCGACAGATGGCAGATAAAGTGCGGGGGTTGCTACGTGACCTTGGTGATGTTCGCGAAAACGTAGCGCTCGCGAAGCGGTTCAAACATGTGAAGCGGAAATTTGATGCGGGTGAGCTACCTGCTGGGCTAAATGCGGAAACTGCTTACGACTGCTTTGCCGAGCTGAGCTTAGCCGTGCATGAGTTGGATTTGCAGCTGCGCGCAAAGTTCTACCCTATCGGGGACTAAGCTACCTTTGGACCGACGGCGCAAAAATCCGTGTCCATCGGCACCCGTCCAGGGTTAGGCTGCTCCCGCCGATATGGAATACGAAGCCGTCATCGGGCTGGAAACGCATGTCCAGCTCAAGACCCGGTCAAAAATGTGGTGCGGTTGCCTCAACGCCTTTGGCGCACCGCCCAACACGAACGTCTGCCCCGTCTGCCTTGGGATGCCGGGGGTGCTGCCCGTCGCCAACGAGGAGGCGCTCCGCCTCACCGTGCTGACTGGCCGCCTGCTGAATTGCGAGATCCCCGCCCACGCGAAGTTCGACCGCAAAAATTACTTCTATCCTGACGCCTCGAAGAACTACCAGCTCACCCAATACGACCAACCCTCCACCAAGGGCGGTTATCTGGACTTCGAGTTCGCCGGCGGCGTATCGCGCGTGCGCCTGACCCGCGCGCACCTCGAGGAAGACGTGGGCAAGCTCACGCACTTTGATCGCCATAGCGGCGTGGACTTTAACCGCGCCGGCGTGCCGCTCCTCGAAATCGTCTCCGAGCCGGACCTCACCAGTGCGGACATGGCCTACGAGTATCTCAACGCGCTCAAGGAGGTTCTCCAGCAGGCCGGTGTCTCCGACTGCGACATGGAGAAGGGCATGGTCCGCTGCGACGTGAACATCAGCGTGCGTCCTAAGGGCACGAAGGAACTCGGCGCGAAGATCGAGATCAAGAACATGAACAGCTTCTCCGGCGTGCGCCGCGCGGCAGAGTATGAAATCGCTCGGCAGGTCGAGGTTGTCACCAAGGGAGGCAAGCTCGCTCAATCCACGCGCCGCTGGGATGACGTGGCTGGCATCACCGAGGAGATGCGCACCAAGGAGCACGCGCACGACTACCGCTATTTCCCTGAGCCTGACCTCATGCCCTGTGCGCCCACTGAGTCATGGCTTGCCGAGGTTGGCGCGCGCGTCATTGAGCTGCCCCTAGCGCGCAAGCAGCGGCTCATGAAGGATTTTCAGCTCCCCGCCACCGATGCGGAGGTCTTTAAGAGCAACGTGGCGCTCGGCAATTACTTTGAGGCTGTCGCCAAGCAAGCAAAGAACCCGAAGTTGCTCGCCAACTGGCTCATTAACAACTTGCAGGCCAAGCTCGCTGAGCTCAACGGGCTGGAAACTGCCGAGCAGGCTGCACTCGGCGTGGAGCCGCCGGACCTGAAGCTCACCGGCTTGGCCGACCTCAAGTTCAAGCCCGACGCGCTGCTCGAACTCGTCGCGCTCGTCGAAGCCAAGACCATTAGTAGTTCCGCCGCGCAGACCGTGTTCGGGGAGCTGTTCGCCACCGGCAAGGCTCCCACCGCCATCGTGCAGGAGAAGGGCCTTGCGCAGGTCAGCGACACCGGTGCGCTCGAGAAGTTCTGCGACGATGTGATCGCCGCCAACCCCGGCCCCGCCGCCGACTTCCGCTCCGGCAAGGCCGCCGCGCTGAACTTCCTCAAGGGCCAGGTGATGAAGCTCTCCAAGGGCAAAGCCAACCCCGCCGTGGTCGGCGAAATCCTCGAGCGCAAGCTCAAAGCTTAGTCATAACGCACTAGGCCGCACGCGAAGCCCCTACGTCAGTTCAACTTCGCCAGTTCGTTTCGCGTCAGGGCCACGAGTGGCCGCACAGTTGCCGCGCTGAAGTCGAAGCGGCAGCCGGCGGCGGCGAAAAGTTCCGGCAGCGGACGCGAGCCGCCAAGCGCGAGCCCGGTCTGGTAGTCGCGCAGCGCCTTTACCGGATCGCGGTGCGAGTTGGCCCAGACTTGTAGCGCGCCGAGCTGCGCGATGCCGTATTCCACATAGTAAAACGGGTGCAGGAAAATGTGGAGCTGTCGATGCCATAAGTTCGCCCGTGCAGACTCGTGGCCAGCCCAGTCCACGTCGCCGCCGAAGCGGTCCATTAGCGCCAGCCACGCCGTCGTGCGCTCGGCGCGCGAGTGGCCGGGATGCGAGTAAATCCAATGCTGAAACGCGTCCACTGTCGCCATCCACGGAAAGAAACCAATGATGCCTTCGAGGTGCGTCTTGCGCGCGCGGTTCGCTTCGGCGGGCGGGTAAAACTCCTCGAGATGCTGGTTGCCGAGGAGTTCCATCGCCATGCTTGCCACCTCACAAAACTCAATTGGCGCGCCGCGATAGGCATAGATGTCCTCATCCTTCGCAGCGAGCGTGTGGAAGGCATGACCAGCCTCATGGAGCATCGTCTCGACGTCGCGCTGCACGCCTACGGCGTTCATGAAAATGAATGGTAAGCGCGCCTCGGCGAGCGTGGATTGATAACCGCCGGGAGCCTTGCCCTTGCGATTGGCGAGGTCGAGCAACCTGAGGTCGCGCATTGTTTTGAAGCCTGCGGCGAGGCTGACATCAAGCCGGTCGAAGACGCGCTGCGTGCGCGTGACCATTTCCTCCACCTCCGCGAACGGCCGCAGCGGCGCACGGTTAAGTGGATCCACGGCGGTGTCCCATGGCCGCAGCGACGCGACGCCGAGTTGACGGCGGCGCTCGGCCTGCAACTGCCGGACCACGGGCATGATCTCCGTGTCCACCGCGGCGTGGAATTTCAGGCAATCCTCCGGTGTGTAGTCGAAGCGGCCCTTCGCACGGAAGGCGTAGGCGAGATAGTTCGGGAAGCCGGCGTTGCGCGCGATCTGCTCCCGCACCTTGAGCAGTGCCTCGAAGTTCTCCTCGATCTTGTCCGCCTCCTGAAGGCGCCGCGCCGCCACGAGCGCCCATGCCTCCTCCCGCAGCGCGCGGTCAGGTTCTTCGAGGTAGCGGCCCATCTGCACGAGGGTCTTCTCCTCGCCCCGGAAGTTCACCGTGAGCGAGCCGGAGAGCTTCTGATATTGCTGGCCCAGCTTGGCCTCTTCGGTCTGCAACGGGATGTTCTCCTCGCGGAACAACTCGACGAGCAACGCGGTGTCGCGGTCGAACACCTCGTAACGGCGCTTGTTCAAATGCGATCGCAGCGGGTGCGCAAGATACAGCTTGGCGAGGTGGAATTGCCGTGGCTTCAGTTCCGGCTCAATTTTTTCGACGAAGTGCAGATAAGCCGCCTCCGCCTCGGGTGAGTCAGTGTGGCAGGTCATCGCGATGTAACGCTGGCTACCCTCCTGATCTAGCGCAGCGGCTAATTCGCCTTGGTCAAGAATCCAACGTTCGAATTCTGCCACCGTGCGGCATTGCGGCGCGCGGGCATTGAGCTGATCAAAGAGTGGCGCAATCTGCGCCCAATCGCTGAGGTTGATCTGGGCGGGCACAAAGCGGCGTGGGGCGTGAACGGGAAGATTAGCGAAAGGCAGTAAGTTCATGGCGGCGAAGAGTGGCGGAACCCGTCCGGCCCCAGAAGCGAAAAGTCAGCTTTGCTGGTCACGGTTTGTCCGGCGGCGGATTGGGTTGCAGCGTGCGATGGATCAGGAGCCACAGCACGGGCGGCAGGCCTGCGCTTATCAACACCGCAAGCGTCGGATGCGCAACGCCCGCGTGGCCAATCGCCGCGTAGGTGAAACCCAGCGGCACTGACCCGCAGGCCAGCGCGAGGAAGAACGTCGCTGCCGACATCCGCGTGAGCCCGGCCATGCACGCGACGACCTCGGGGAACAACGGCAGCCACCGTGACAGCACCACCAGCCATGCACCCCAGCGGGTGAACAGCGCGTCACCTTTCGCCAAATCTGTTGCGCTCACCAACCGCGCTGCCGCGCGTTGTCCAACCGCGCGACATAATCCATAAGCCAGCGCACCCGAAAGAAATGAACCCGCCGCACTCACCATGCCACCCAGGATTGGTCCATAGGTAAAACCCAGCGCCGCCATGATGGCCGTGCCCGGCACTGGCAGAATCAGGTCCGCCACCAACAATCCGATGCCCGCGAGCCACGCCCACCGGCCGTATTCGCGCAGCCACGCCACCGCGCCCTCAGGCGTAAAGATGCCCACATCCCGCCACAGCAGAAATGGCATCGCTAGCGCTATGGCTAACAGGAGAAAAATCCAGACCAAGCGCATTGAAACGTCTTTCGTGTCCAGCTTTCACTGGTTCCGCAGCGCGTCCAGCAACTGCCCGCGCAACGCGGAGGCCGTCGCGAGCCACGTCCACACGAGGCCGCTTGCTAGCACACCGCCGAGCGTCAGCGCCAGCGCGCCGAGAGGCAGTTCTCCTGCGCCCAGCACCGACGGCAGCACGGCCACGCCCGCTGCCACTACGCCGCTCAACAAGCCGAGCAACAGCAACGCCGCGTGTTCACTCAGCACTAACCACCGCAGCGCCTTTGCGCGGAAGCCCACGGCCCGCAGCAGCGCCAGCTCGCCACGCCGCTCCAAAACATTTCGCAGCACCACCACGCCGAGGCCCGCGCTGCCGAGCAGCAGGCCGAGGCCGCCGAGGATTTGGAACGTGCCAAGATAGGTGTTCTGCACCGCGTTGAGCTGCGCCATGCGCCGGGTCGTGGGTGTGAGTTCGAGGCCGAAGTCGCGCAGCGCGCGTGTAAGCGAAGCAGCCACGTCGGCAACGCGGTTGGTCGGCGCGTCCGCGAGGAAGTAGCGGTAACCCGCCTCGCTCGGGAAGCGCGCGGTGAACTCGTCCTCCGCGATGATGAGGTTGCCCTGCAGGATGGAGTTCGCCACCGCGCCCACGAGCCGCAACCGCACCGGCCGACCGCGTTCGTCCAGCCCGGGATACTCGATGATGTCGCCGACCTTTTTTCCCATCGCCCAAAGAATCGAATTCAGGTCGGCAATGGCGGAAATTTCAACGACTTGGTTTGAACCCTCGTGAGGCGCACCAAGCAGCAACCATGGATGGGCAACGCTGTGCTCGTTTGCGTGCTTGATATCCACAAAGGCGAACGCCCCGCGCTCCGCCATCAACTCCGGCTTCACCCCCAGCAACCTCGGCTTCTGTGCGCGGTTCAAATTCAGGCAGCTCGCGTCATCGCCATCGCGCACGCGGAAGGGCACCACTTTCAAGCCCTCGAGCGACTTGTCTTCCAAGCCCAGCGCCTCCCGGCCCGCCTTGGTGTTCAAGTCCTGCACGATGGGCAGCGTGCTCTCGGCCAGCAGCGCGAAGCCGCCGGTGCCGGAGCTGCGCTTGGTCGCGTTCGCGTTTTCGTCCAGCCGGAACACGCCAATGGACAGCACGAGGAAGCTGCCGCACGCGAGCATCGTGGCTGTCGCGAGGCTGCGCGAGCGGCGACGTGTGGTGTTGCGGATGCCCAGGCTGGCTACCGTCAGCGCCGCCGCCGCCTCGCTCCGCTCCAACCGTGTGAGCAATGCCGAGGTGAACGCCAACGCCGCGATGAGCAGCAACGCACCCGCGCCAAAGAAGGCCCCTGCATTCGCCGTCTGATCCGTGGCCAGCGCCCAACCGAGAAGCGCGAGGGCGAGAATCGCGCACGCCGCGCCCAGTAGCGCGACATTCCAATGTCGCGTTCCAAATCGCCCCTTCGGCACAGCTGCCAACTTTCCGCCATCCACCGCCCCCGACTCGACATTGGAATGTCGAGCTACTTGTGCCGCCGCTCCGCCAGCCTCGCCACCATTCGCCGTCCGAACACTGATTACTGAACACTGAACACTGCTTACTTCCTCCCCGCCTCCCGCCAACAACACCCTCGCCGGCTGCCGCACCTGCTTCCGCAGCGCCAGCCACAGGCTGAACACCGCCACCAGCACCGCGCCCACGAAGCCGCCCGCCAGCGTGGCCGGCTCCGCGTGAAAGCGCAGGTCGCTCGTGCCCACGGCGTCGCGCCAGACGGTTGAGAGGCCGTGCAGCATCGCACGCGCATACCAGACCGCGCCGACCGCCCCGAGCGCCGCGCCCAGCACCGCGAGACCCGCGCCCTCGCCGAGCAGGAGCCGTCGCACCTGCTTGGGCGTGAAGCCCAGCGCCAGCAGCGTGCCGACTTCCTTCGCGCGCTGCTCGACGCCGAACTGGAACAGTAACGCCACCAGCACGCACGCCGCCACGATCAGGAAAAAGCTAAACCCGATGAACAGCCCGCCGAAATCCTGCCCCTCGCGGCTCGCCTTGAGCGCCTGCTCGCGCACGGGCTGGAAGACGAGGCCGAAGTCGGCGGGCTTGAGCGCAGCGAGCAGCGACTTTTCGATTTCCGATTGGGGAACGGGAAACCTCACTGCCGTCGTGTCGCCGAAGCGATTGCCCCACATCCCTCGCCCAGCGCCCAGGCTCACGAAGGCTTTCGGCGTGCCGCGCCATTGCTTCCAATACGGGTCGTCTACGAGCTTGCGGTGCGTGAGCGGGAAGCCGGCGTCCCAGTCGCCAATGCGCTCCGCGCTTGCGATGCCGGGGAAGTCGGGCATCAACGTGCGGTCGGCCCACGGCATCTGCATGGGCACGATGGCGCGGATGCGAAAGCGGTTCGTGGCCTCGGTGAGCCGCGCGCCGGAATCGGGCAGAAAGTAGGACAGCTCCAACTCGCCGCCCGGCTTGAGCTGCAACTGGTCTGCGAGCCACTGGTTCACGACGATTTCGTCGTCGCGCAAGTCGGCGGGCACGAGCGGCGCGCCGGCGGCGGTAACCATCGGGTAGGCCGTGGCGTTGGTGCCCGCTCGCAGCAGCGTGGCGAGGTAAGTCAGGATGGGCTGTGCGTTGGTGTCCACCGCCAGCGCGGCGCGGACGGCGGGCGGGTCTAGGAAAATGCGGTCGGTGCGGAGTTCGAGGGCGGGGGAATTGGTGAGGGGACGTAGGGAGAGTTGAGCGTCGGCAAGTTTCCATCCGCCAAAAATCCTGCCGTTGTGTCGGTCTAAATGAGATAGTGGCGGCTCCCCTGGCTGCTTGAGGGCATCCTCTCTGAGAAAAGCGACAGCCAGATTGGCTTGCTCATTGGCCGCGCACTTGCTCTGTAGCAGTTCCAACGGAACAAAGGCGTTGAACGGTACGACTTGGTTCGCCTGCAAACTGAAGCGCCCCAGTTCCTCGGCCCCGACGACCGCGTGGATCTTCAGCCGCAATGCCACCGTCTGCCCGTCGCGCGTGGTGAGCGCTACGTCCTGCGAGAGCGCGGAGACTTTGCTGACGCGCAGCAGCACCTCGTCGCCGGGCTTGACGGCGAGTTGCTGTGAGAGCGCTTCGTTCAGCACGACGGAGTCCGGCGGGACGTTGGTGAAGGCCGGGGCTTGGGCCGCCTGCTTCCAGAAACTTGCGTCCACGCCGAGGACGTGGACGCGGTTCGCGCGGCGCGTGCCGTCGGCGGAGTTCGCCGTGCCGGGCAGCGCGAGGACGGGCGCGGCGTTGAGATTGGTTGCCAGTTCAGCGCGGAAGAGCCGGTC
>Ga0194121_10005558_pt1 | contig 17295 bp, 14 predicted proteins | sample TA2MahCa50mmetaG_FD_148609 | JGI IMG/M metagenome (GOLD analysis project Ga0194121, IMG submission 148609) | Freshwater microbial communities from Lake Tanganyika, Tanzania - TA2015020 Mahale Deep Cast 50m | ecosystem: Environmental > Aquatic > Freshwater > Lake | place: Tanzania: Lake...
CAGCACCCACGCCACCGCGACGTCGGCCCCGGCGACGACGACACCGCCGCGCCGCGCCAGCGGATTGGCCACCGGCGCCGTGTCAGCCGCGGCGCCGGTCAAGCGCGCGCGGGCGACGTCCGCCGGCGCTTCGAGCCAGCAGGCGGCGACGCCGAACGCGTACGGCAGCGCCCACGCCGAGATGTCGTAGAAGGTCGTCCGCTCGACCCCGGCGCGCGGTTCGAGCAGCGCCTTGGCCAGCCGCGCCGACGGCTGCTCGAGCGGCACCAGCAGCGTCCCTTCGGGCAGCACCCGCTCGGCCGAGTCGCCGCCCGCATAGTCGTGCACCCCCCTCGCCACGAACGCCGCGCGCGCGACGTCGACCTCGATGCCGTGGCGCAGCAGCAGCGCCGCGAGCTCGGCCAGCGTGGTGCGATCGGCGCCGGGCAGCAGCGCGATCTCGCGCATCGGCCCGACCCGGCCGGCGGCCATGGCGTCGGCATGGAAGCGGCGCCAGTGGCGCAGCAGGTCGGCCCGACCCGAACGCGCCGTCTCGATCGTCGCCAGCGAGGCGATGAAGTGGTGGGCGATGCGATCGGTCAGCGTCAGCAGCGAGCCATCCTCGCGGCGGTACTCGAGCCCGCCGGCCGAGTGGCCCGCCTGCTCGTAGGTCATGCCGATGGCGCCGCGCAGCGACGGGAAGCTGTCGCCATAACCGGGATAGAGCAGGTCGAACTGCTCGCCGGTGTAGTAGCTCCAGCCGAAGCGGTCGAAGGCGGCGGCGTTGCCGCGGCCGAACCGCTCGCCCCATTCGGTCGTCGACTGCGGCAGGTTCAGGTTGCGCGGCAGGTCGGCCGGGAAGAAGAAGTAGCTCGACTCCGCGTACATCTCGTGGAAGTCGACGTGCACCTGCGGCGGGTAGCGGCGCAGCGGCTCGAGCCGCCGGCGCGTCTCGTCCTGCGACGCGAACGCCCAGTCGCGGTTCAGGTCGAAGTAGTAGTGGTTGACCCGGCCTCCCGGCGGCGGCTCGGCGTGCTCGCGCGACGCCGGCTCGGGGTCGGGGACGGCGCCGACCACCGACTGGAACCAGTGGACGTAACGGTCGCGCCCGTCGGGGTTGAGGCACGGGTCGATGATGATCAGCAGCTCGTCGCGCAGCCGCGCCACGTCGGCGTCCTCGGCCGCCGCCAGGTGCCACAGCGTCGCCAGCGCCGCCTCGGTGCACGACGGCTCGTTGCCGTGCACGTTGTAGGAGAGCCAGACGATCGGCGGCAACGCCGCGACCCGCCGCGCCGCCTCGGCCTCGTCGACCACGCGCGGATCGGCCAGCTCGGCGAGCTGTCGCGCGATCCGCTCCTTCGCCGCGAGGTTGGCCGGCGACGAGACGAATGCCAGCAGCAGCGCACGGCCTTCCGGCGTGCGCCCGTACTCCTGCAACTCGACGCGGTCGCTCGCAGCGTCGATGGCGCGCACGACGCGGAGCACGTCGCGATGCTCGCTGTAGCGCTGGCCATGCGCGTGGCCGAGCAGGTCGACCGGGCGCGGGACGTCGCTGCGGTAGTTCGCCGCCGGTTCGAACGTGAAGCCGTCCCCGCGAGCGGTCGCGGGCGCCGCCACCGTCGCGGCCGTGACCGGCGGGAGCGCGGTGCAGGCCGCGCAGAGCGGCAACAGGAGGGTCGTCGGCAGCAGCGGCATGCGGCGCCTCGCGCAGCGGGACCTCGGGAGGGGCGGAAACCGGGGCGGGCACGTTATCCCGACCCGCGCCGGCGCCCTCAAGCGGACCTGCACCACCGGTCGATCGAGCGAGTCCCATGGCCCGCTTCCACGAGACGCGTCGCTCGCCCGTGCGCGCAACGCCCGAATTCACCCTCTTCGCCGCACCGCCGAGCCGCACCGAGAGCGCCGCGCCGGACGCCGGACCGCGCGCCGTCGAGCTGTCGAAGGAGCCGTGGCGGATCTTCCGCATCGTCTCCGAGTTCGTCGACGGCATCGACGCGATGCGGGGCGTCAAGCCGGCGGTGTCGATCTTCGGCAGCGCGCGCACCCGCCGCGGCCACCCGAGTTACGCCGGCGCGCGGAAGCTGGCGCGCCAGTTGGCCGAGCGCGGCTTCTCGATCGTGACCGGCGGCGGACCGGGCGTGATGGAGGCGGCCAACCGCGGCGCGCAGGACGGCAACGGGCGGTCGATCGGCCTCAACATCCAGCTGCCGGTGGAGCAGGCGCCGAACCGCTTCCAGGATCTCGAGCTCCACTTCCGCTACTTCTTCGTGCGCAAGTTCCACTTCGTGAAGCACTCTTCGGCCTTCGTGATCTTCCCGGGCGGCTTCGGGACGATGGACGAGCTGTTCGAAGCGCTGACGCTGATCCAGACCCACAAGATCCGCGAACTGCCGGTGGTGCTGATCGGGAAGGCCTACTGGCGCGGCCTGCTGCGCTGGATGCGTGCGTCGATGCTGGCCGACGGCTACGTCGCGCCGGGCGACTTCGAGCTGTTCCATCTCACGGACGACCTCGACGAGGCGGTCGAGCTGATCGACCGCTGCGTGCGCCACGGCGAGTCGCTGGAGAAGCTGCGGCGCGAGCTGTCGCGCAAGTCCGCGCGCGCGCGGCGCTAGCATCGTCCGGGCGCCACCCGGATCGGTGGCGGCGATCGCGCGGGAGGAGGGGCCTTGCGCAGCGACACGAAGGCGGTGCTCGTCTTCCTCGCCGGCGCGCTGCTCTGGTTCCTGCCGTGGCTCTGGCCCGGGAAGGCGCTGCTCGGCACCCACCCGGCGCTCTATCGCCCGTACGACGAGCTGTTCACCGCCGAGCAGCGCGCCGAGATCGCAGCGGTCGCCCACCCGCTCTACGGCGACAAGCTGATCCAGCACGATCCCGAGGTGCGCTTCGGCAGCCACGCCGGCGATGCGCTGCCGACCTGGAATCCGTGGGTGCTGGGCGGCGTGCCGCACGTGGCGCAGGGGCTCGCCTCGCCGTGCTACCCGTTGCTGTGGATCGCGCGGCTGGTCCCGCCGCCGCGCTGCTACGCCTGGATCGCGGCGGTGCAGATGGTGCTGCAGGCGTGGTTCGCCTACCGGATGCTGCAGGCGTTCGGCGTGCGGGCGGCCGCCTGCGGCGTCTTCGCGCTGCTGTTCGCCGGCGGCGGCTGGATGAGCGTGCACCAGGAGTACTTCCAGCTCACCGCCGCGGCCACCTGGCTGCCCTTGGCGCTCGGCGCCACCCGCCGGCTGCTCGACCAGAAGGGGGGCGTGTTCGCGCTCGCGGTGGCGATCGGCTGCGCGTTCCTGTCGGGCTTCCCGCAGATCGGCTTCTACGTCGTGCTGTCGGTCGCGCTGCTCTGGGCGGCGACGGTCGGCGTCCGGCTCTTCCGCGGCCGCGAGCGCGCCGGTGACGTCCTCCGTCACCTCGGCCGGTTCGCCATCGCGGGCGGACTCGGGATCGCGCTGGCCTCGCCGCAGCTGCTGCCGACCGTCGAGTTCGTGCCGCACGCGACGCGCCAGCTGCGCAGCCCCGAAGCGCTGGCCGCCGCCGCGCTGGCGCCGGCCGGCCTCGCCGGAGCGCTGCTTCCCGACCTGTTCACGCCGTCGTACACGCAGGCCGACGCCGATGCCGAGGTGGCGCGCGCCGCCGCCGAGAAGCGCACGCCATGGCTCGACACGCTCTTCGCGCGGACGCTGCTCGGCTCGCTGCGTACGAACGCCACCGTCAACCGCTTCGAGATCACCTTCGCGATCGGGCCGGCGGCGTTGCTGCTGGCGCTGCTCGGGGCGTGGCGCGGGCGCCGGGGGATCCGCGCCTTCCTGCTGCTGCTGCTCGCGCTCGGCGCCGTGCTGGCGGTCCGCTCGCCGCTGCTGCTCGCGCTGTCGCACCTGCCGGGATTCAACATCGGCGACCCGAAGCGCGCCCTGCTGCTGGTGGCGACGGCGCTGGCGGGGCTGGCGGCGCTCGGCGTCGAGGCGCTGCTCGACCATCGCCGCACCCGCACGGCGGCGCTCTGGCTGCATGGCGCCGCGTGCGCGCTGCTGCTGCTGGCGGCGGGCTTCGCGCAGCTGCTGCCGGCCGCGCTGCTGCGCCGCGTTGCCGCGCCGCGGCTGGCGGAGGACCTGAGCGCCGAGCTCGGCACCGAGGTGGCACCCGCCACGATCGCCGCCGCCCTGCCGGATCCGCTGCTCCTGGCGCAACGCGGGCTGCTGGTGCGCGAGCTGCTGTTCGCGGCGCTGTTCGTCGCGGTGGCCGCGGCGGCGCTCTTCTGGCTGGTGCGCTGGCTGGCGACGCGCGCCCCCGAGGACGGCGCCCTGGAGGACGTGCGGCCGGTGCCGCTCGTCGAGCGGCTGCAGCGGCGCTTGCCGCTCACAGTGTTCGTCGTCGCGCTGGCGCTCCCGCTGCTCCTGCTCTGGCACGATTCGACCCGGCCGATTCCGCTCGAGGGCACCGAGCTCAAACCGTCGATCGCCGAGCATTTCGCGCAGCTGCGGCCGGCAGGCCGGCTGGTGCGGGTGGGCCCGCGAACGACGGCCGCCGCGGAGTGGGCGTGGTCGCCGAAGCTGCCGATGAACGCGCGCGTCCGCGACGCTCACGGCTACGTCGCCGCCTACCTGCGCCGCTGGGCCGAGCTGATGAACGCGCTCGAGGCCGGCTGCGCGATGGAAGTGGCGGTGCTGTCGATCGCCGATCCCGGCTCGCTCACCCTGCCGCTCGCCGACCTGCTCGACCTCGAGCACGCGCTCGGCGTGCTGCCGAAGGACGCGCGCCCGCCGGAGCTCCCCGGCTTCGAGCCGATCGCGATCGACCCGCCGCCGCCGCCCGATCGCCCCTACCAGCTCGTGCTCTGGCGCAACCGCGAGCCGTTCGGCCGCGCCCGCCTCGTCCCGCGCGTCATGGTGGCAGCCGACGACGCGACCGTGCTGGCGGAACTCGCCCGGCGCGACTTCGCGCCGCGCCAGGTCGCGTGGGTGGTCGCGGCCGACGCCGCGCCGCTGCGCCTCCACCCGGACTGGGCCGAGCTGACGTCGGCTCGCGCCGACGTGATCGAGCTGCGCCACGCGCCGACCGGCGCCACTACGGCCCCGGCAGACGGAGCGCCGTCGGCCGAGACGGTGGACCGCGGCGCGACTGCAGACGAGTCGGCCGTCGAGCTGATCCGCGAGGCGTCGAACGACCTGGTCTTCCGCGTCTCCGGCAAGGGCGGCCTGCTGGTCCAGACCGACGCCTGGTACCCCGGCTGGATCGCCCGCGTCGACGGCGTCGAGAGGCCCCTGCTGCGCGTCAATCACGGCTTGCGCGGCGTCGCCGTCCCGCCAGGCGACCACGAGGTGCAGTTCCTCTACGTGCCGCGCCGCTTCCTGCTCGGGCTGTTCCTGCTGCCGGGCTGCGCCGCGCTGCTGATCCTCGCCGCGGCGGCGATCGGGCGGGGCAAGCTGCGCCGGGCGTGAGGGTCAGCTCGGCGCGAGTCCGCCGGCGCACGGTTCGAACGTCGCCAGCGCGCGACCCGCGTGCGGAAGGGGGACCCGTCGATCCGACGACCGACCGCCCCGCTACCATCCCGCCCCCTCATGCCGAACCCCTTCCGCCTCCTTGCCACCGACCCGACCGGCGCCCGGCGCGGCACGCTGACGCTGCCGCGCGGCGTGGTCGAGACGCCGACCTTCATGCCGGTCGGCACGTCCGCCGCCGTGAAGGGGGTGACCGCCGACCAGGTGGCCGCCACCGGCGCCGGGATCATCCTCGGCAACACCTACCACCTCGCGCTCGCGCCGGGCGCCGACAAGATCGCGAAGCTCGGCGGGCTCCATCGCTTCATGGGCTGGAGCGGCCCGATCCTCACCGACAGCGGCGGCTTCCAGGTCTTCTCGCTGCCGAAGACGCGCGTCGACGAGCGCGGCGTCACCTTCGAGTTCGAGAAGGGCGGTCAGCCGATGGAGCTGTCGCCCGAGCGGTCGATGGAGATCCAGGCGCAGCTCGGCAGCGACATCGCGATGGTGTTCGACGAGTGCCTCGAGTACCCGTGCCCCGAGCGGCGTGCCGCCGAGTCGATCGAGCGCACCTTCCGCTGGGAGCGCCGCAGCAAGGAGGCGCACGCCAGGCTTGTCTTGGAGAAGAGGATCAGCGGCGCCACCGGCCAGCAGCTGCTCTACGGGATCGTGCAGGGCTCGACCTTTCCCGCGTTGCGGCAGCGCAGCGCGCAGCAGATCGCCAGCCTCGACTTCGACGGCTACGCGATCGGCGGCGTCAGCGTCGGCGAAGGGCTCGAGCTGCTGAAGAAGATCGTCGGCTGGACCGCGCCGTTCCTGCCCGCCGACCGCGCCCGCTACCTGATGGGCGTGGGCCTGCCCGAGGACCTCTTCGCCTCGGTCGAGCGTGGCATCGACCAGTTCGACTGCGTGATCCCGACCCGTTACGCGCGCGGCGGCACGCTCTTCACCGCCCGCGGCAAGATCCGCATCGAGCACCGCAAGTACCGGCGCGACGCCTACCCGATCGACACCAGCTGCGACTGCTACCCCTGCAAGACGGTGCCGCGCGCCTACTTGCACCACCTGTTCGAGACGCGCGAGCCGCTCGGCGAGACGCTCGCCACCATCCACAACCTGCGCTTCTACCAGCGCCTCCTGGCCGGGATGCGCAGCGCGATCGAGCAGGCCCGCTTCGCCGCCTATCGGGACGAGTTCCTCGGCAACTACCTGCGCGCCTCCGAGGAGTCGCCAGGCGCGGACTGATGCCTCCCGGCTCCCGTGCGCTTCGGTCGCCGCCGCACGCGACCCGATTGCCTGCCCCGCTCTGGCTCGATTGAGCTGCGGGCCGTCAGGCCCGCCAGCTCCAACACCCTTTCGCGCGCGGCGCCTCCGGCGCCGCCGCCGCGATGGCGAGATTGAGCTGCGGGGCCTTCGGCCCCGTCAGCTCCAATCCTCCAATCAGCGGTAGCCGCGAAAATGGGCCTTCGCGCGCTTCTGACGCCGGGGGTTGCAGGCGCGCTTGCCGTGGTTGGCACGCTTGGTGCGGCGACGCGGCTTGGCCATGGTCGGGACTCCGATGCGGGGGGCGGTTGCGGAAACGGGCGGCACACCATAGCGATCGGCGCCCGGCGCGACAGCCCGGGCCGCTACTCGCGGTTGGCGCGCAGCGCCCCGGTCGGGGTGGTGGCCGCCGACGCCAGCGGCAGCAGCAGTTCGCGGATCCGCGCGGCCTCGCCGGCCATGATCCCGAGCCAGTGCTGGCGCGTCCGCTCGCGCTCGCGCGCCACCTCGCGAGCAAGCTCGCCCTGATGCGCCCCCTCGGGCGGTCCGCCCTCGGCCAGTTCGCGCACCTGCGCGACGGTGGCCCGGATCGCCCGCTCGGCCTCCTGCAGCGTCGAGAGGTCGAAGACCATGCGCACCGTGCCGTTCACCCGGCCGGCGGCATCGCGCAGCGGCAGCATCGTCTGCAGGCAACGCAGCACGACGCCGTCGCGCCGTGTGCACTTGATGACGGTGTCGCGCACGGTGGCGCCGCCGGCGACTTCGGCGAGGTTCTGCGCGTCGAGCGCCCGATGCTTCTCGTGCAGCAGCTCGGCGACCGGTCGGCCGAGGATCTCGCGCTCGCGCCGCTGGAACAGCGCCTGCGCGCCGCGACTCCAGCCGAGCACGCGACCGTCGAGCGACGTCGTGATCAGCGCATCCTGCGGACGCAGCGCGGCTTCTGCCATCGGACCGGTCTCCCGCTCCCGTAGTTCGGACGGAGCGCGCGAGCGGCTCAAGCCGCTACGCTCCGCCCGCCGGTTCGCCCACCGCCCTGCCGTCCGTCCGACTCGCCGGAGCCGCCGTCCCGATGACGCCGTTCGCCTGCGCGCTGCTCGCCGCCACCACCGCGCTCGCCCCGTCTGCGGCCGTCCGCCCGGCGGCGAGCGCCCCCCACCACGACACCGATTCGTACGCCCACGTCGTGGTCGGTGCGAGCGAGGTGCGCCTGGCGCTGGAACTCGACACCGACGGCTTCATGGCGGAGGTGGAGGCGCTGCCGCCGCAGGGCGAGGATTGGGCGGCGGTCGACGTCGAACCGCTGCTCGAACGCGCCGCCGACTGGGTCGCGGAGCGGTGGGCGCTGACGCTCGACGGCGTGCCGGTCGAGCTCGCGCCGCGCGGATTCGACCTGCTCAAGGCATTCGATCCGATGGCGCAGCAGGAGCGCCACCTCCGCATCGTGCTGCACTACACGTTCGCCGCGCCGACGGCCGCTGCGGCGGCGACGCTGGTGCAGCGACTGTTCGAGGGACGCGAGCTGGCGCACCGCCACACGCTCCTGCTCGAACGCGCGACGGCGGACGGCGGAACGAAGGGCGGCGCGCCGGAGCTGCTCGAAGAGTGGCGGACGGCGCGCGGGCGGCCCTTCCATTTCACGCTGCCGGACTGCGCGCCGGGGGCCGGTGCCCGGCGGGCGTGGTCGGCGGCGCGGGCGGGCGTCCGGTCGCTGCTCGCGGCGCCGTGGCTCCCGCTGTTCCTGCTGGCGCTGGCGCTGGCGCCGTTGGCTGCGCGCGAACGGATCGGGGCGTTCGCGGCGACGGGAGGCGCGCTGCTGCTCGCGTTCGCGGCGGCGCGCGCCGACTGGCTCGCGCCGGCGCCGTGGGCGGCGCTCGCCGCCGCCGCGCTGTCGGTCGGCTACGTCGCCGCGGAAAACCTCTTCGCCGCCGAGCTCAAGCTGCGCGCCGCGACCGCCGCACTGTTCGGCGTGGTCCACGGGATGGCGCTCGCACCGCTGGCCGACGCGGCGGATCGCGCCGGACGCGACGACCGATTGGCGACCGGCGCGGCGTTCGTCGCCCCGGCCCTGCTCGGCGCGCTGCTGATCGGCAGCGCCGGCCTGCTGGTCGAGCCGACGCCGCGGCAGCGACCGGCGCTGGTGCGGCTGGTCGCGCTGCTGCTGATGGCCGTGAGCCTGGTCGGCGTGGTCCTGGCGGTGAACGACCGGCCGTGACGCGCCGCGGCGGCGCTCTCATTGATAGCCGAGCTTGCGCAGCTGGGCGGCCATCTCGGGGCTCACGACGCCGCCGGTCGGCGCCTCGCGGGTGGCCCGGACCCACTCCTCGAAGGCGGCCTCGAGCGCGCGCACGACGTCCGGGTGGTCGGCGGCGATGTCGGTGGTCTGCCGCGGATCGGCGACGACGTCGTGGAGGGCGCGATCGCGCCCCTCGCGCAGGAGCAGCACGAAGCGGCCCGAGCGGATCGCAGCCGCCTCGCCGTCTTCGCCGCTCTTGCCTTCGAACCGGGTCGGCAGCGACGCGATCGCGTGGCGGGTCCAGTCGACGCCGTCCGGATCGTCGGACGTGATCAGCTCGGCGAGGCTCCTGCCTTCGAGCTCGCCGGGGATCGGCTCGCCGAGGAGCTCGAACACGGTCGGCACCGCGTCCATCGGCTGGGCCAGCTGGTCCTTTACGCGACCCGCCGGCACACCCGGGCCGCGCCAGAGCATCGCCGCGTGCAGCGTCTCCTGGTTCAGCACCGGCGCATGGAAGCCGAGGGTGCGCCCCTCGAGGCTCTCGCCGTGGTCGGTCACCACCAGCAGCAGCGCGTCGTCCCACGCCCGCTCGGCCTCGAACGCAGCGCGGATCTCGCCGACACGCGCATCGGTGAAGGCGATCGCCGCGTCGTAGCGCTGCCGGTAGCGCTCGACGAACTCGGGCGGTGCCACGACCTCGCCGGTGCGCAGCTTCTCCATCGAGAAGAAGTCTTCCTGCAGCGGGCCGTCGTAGCGCGCAGTGACCCGCGCCGCGAACTCGGGCGGCAGGTCGTGCGGCCCGTGCGGGATGAAGAGGTGGAGCCAGGTGAAGCGGCGGCGGCCGCGCGTCGACTGCAGGTAGCGCTTCAGCTCCGGCACCAGCCGCTCGGCGCGGCGCCCTTTGTCGAGGCCGAAGCCGTCGAATCCCTGCACCAGGTTGATCGCCGCGAAGTCGAAAGCGTTGAACAGCGCGCCGGTGGCGAAGCCGAGGCGCGCCAGCCGTTCGGCCAGCGTGTCGAGCGTGTCGGGCGCCGTCAGGAAGTTGCTGGTCACGCCGCACAGCCGCGGCGACAGCCCGGTGAACAGCGCGGCGTGCGCCGGCGCGGTGCAGGGCATCGGCGCCATCGCGTGGGCGAAGCGGGTGCCCTCCGCGGCGATGCGATCGAGGTGCGGCGTCAGGCCGCCGGGATGGCCGTAGCAGCCCATCCGGTCGGCGCGGAAGGTGTCGAGCGTCAGCACGATCACGTCGCGGGGGCGCGCCGCGACGACGGCGGCGCCCTCCGGCGGCGCAGCAGCGGCGCCGCGCCCCGCGGGCGGATCGTCGCACGCGCCGGCCACGCCGAGCCCGAGCAGGAGCGCCGCCGACCGCCTCAAAGCAGTCCGTACCGCTTGAGCCGGTTGTAGAAGGTGCGCCGCGGCAGGCCGAGCAGTCGCGCCGCCTCGACCCGCTTGCCGCGGGCGACCTCGAGCGCCTGGCGGATCGCCTCCTTCTCGAGCTCCTCCAGCGTGCGACCGGCCAGCGAGAGGTGGACCGGCCGCGTCCCCTCGCCGAGGTTGCGCAGGTGGCGCGGCTCGATCGTGCCGTCGGCCAGCGCGACCAGCTTCATCACCTCGTTCTTCAGCTCGCGGACGTTGCCGGGCCAGGCGTACTGGCAGAGCAGCTCGAGCGCGACCGGCGCCAGTGCCGGCGCCGTCCGCCCGCACTGCAGCGCGGCCTCGCGCAGGAAGTGGTCGACCAGCGCCGGGATGTCGCCGCGCCGCTCGCGCAGCGGCGGGACGCGGACGGTCATCACCTTGAGCCGGAAGTAGAGATCCTCGCGGAACGAGCCGTCCTCGAGCTTCTTCGCCAGGTCGGCGTTGGTGGCCGAGAGGATGCGCACGTCGACTTTGATCGAGTCGTGCCCGCCGACCTTGCGGAACTCCCCCTCCTGCAGCACGCGCAGCAGCCCGCGCTGCATCGACTGGTCCATGTCCCCGATCTCGTCGAGGAAGAGCGTGCCGCCGTCCGCCTCCTCGAACAGGCCGCGCTTGTCCCGGTCGGCGCCGGTGAAGGCGCCCTTGACGTAGCCGAACAGCTCGGCCTCGAGCAGGTTCTCGGCGATGGCGGCGCAGTTCTCGGCGATGAATGGCCGGGCCGAGCGCCGGCCGAGGCGGTGGATGGCGCGGGCCACGACCTCCTTGCCGACGCCGCTCTCGCCGAGGATCAGCACCGGGTAGTCGGTCTCGACCACCACGTCGAGCAGCCGCAGCAGTTCGAGCATCGCCGGCGAACGGCCGACGAGCTCGGGGTAGTCATGCTTCGGCGGCGTGGAGTCGGGGCGCAGCGACAACGCGTCGCGCATCGACTGGAGCTCGACCTCCTGCACCACGACCTTCTCGGCCAGCTTGGCGTTGGCCTGCTCGAGTTCCGCCTTGGCCGCCGCCGCCTGCGCCATCAGGCGGGCGTTGTCGACGGCGACCGCGGCCTGGTCGGCGAACAGCTCCATCAGCTGCTGGTGGTCGCCGCTGAAGGTCCCGCGCTGGAAGCGGTTGTCGAGGTAGAGGCAGCCGGCTGCCGCACCGCGGACCTTGAGCGGGACGGCCAGGATCGAGACCAGGCGCATGCCGCTGACCGACTGCGACGGCTGCAGGCTCGGGTCGTCGACCGCGCTCTCGATCCGCTGCGTGACGCCCGACTCGACCACCTTGCGCACGACCGTGTGGCTCACCTTGGAGATCGCCCCGCGGATCTCCTCGCGGTCGACGTTGCGGGCGGCGGCGATGGTCGGCTCCGCGCCGCCCGCGCTCGACAGCACGAGGAAGGCGCGCTCGGCGCCGGTGAGCTCGACCGCGGCGTCGAGGATCTTCGAGTAGAGGCGCCCTGCGTCGAGCTCGGCCACCAGCGCCCGGTTGATCTCGAGCAGCCGGTGCAGCTTCTCGCCGCCGGCCGGAGCGGCGTCGGTCGCACCGAGGCCGAACCAGGCGGCGAGTCCGCGGCGCGACTCTTCGCGACCCTTCATCGGCAGCTTCCTCTCGGTGCGAAGGCCGCCGCTACGGTCGCGCCGCGGGGGGAACCGATCTTCCGGCCAGCCATCGGGGTTGCTCTAATCCCGCTGCCTCGTGAACGAACCCAGCACAGCCCGTCCGCGCGTTGCGGATCGGGCGCGGATGATACGCCGCCCCGTTCGCCTTCCCTGACCGGCCCCCCCAGCGAGCCGCCCGCCTCCCATGCCGCACTTCATCCACGATGCCTGCGTCGGGTGCACGCTGTGCGCCAAGAACTGCCCGACCGGGGCGATCTACGGCGAGAACAAGAAGCTCTTCGTCATCCAGCCCGAACTCTGCATCGACTGCTCGATCTGCGCCAACGTCTGCCCGGTCGCCTGCATCACCGACCAGGTCGGCAACACGCCGCCGAAGCAGAAGGTGCCGGAGAAGCCGAAGGCGATCATCATCGAAGAGGGTTGCACCGGCTGCGAGGCGTGCATGCAGGTGTGCCCGGTCGAGGCGATCTACAAGCCGACCGAGGAAACCGACCCCGACCTGAGCGCGCAGACCAACGGCGGCCTCTTCAGCATCTGCCGCGTCGATCCGGTCAAGTGCATCGGCTGCGAACTCTGCTACAAGGTCTGCCCCTGGGACACCATCGAGATGGCCGCCGGGAAGACCACCTCGGTCTACGCCGAAGGCGGCTACGTCTCGCGCCAGGTCTGCAGCTGAGAGCGAGGTTCACCCGGTGCGGCAGTCGCTCGAGCGGCGCGCGTCGCGACGATGGCGGACGGCAGCCTGATCGGCGTGCGGGCGCCGCTGGCCGACCACGAAGCGCCGATCGTCCGCGCCTACTACGCGGTCGCCGACATCGCGCGCGCCGTCCAGCAGGCGGAGGCGGCAGGGGCGATCGTCGCCTACCCGCCGACGCGGCAAGGCGCGACCGGGGTCTGGGCGATCTGCTTCCTCGGCGAGATCCAGTTCGGCTTCTGGCAGCCCTGACGCGGGCGATCAGGCGATCTCAGCCGTCGAGTTCCGTCGCCAGCAGGTCGTCGATCGTCTCGCGCCGCCGCACGAGTCGCGTGGCCGTCCCCTCGAGCAGCACCTCGGCCGCGCGCGGGCGGGAGTTGTACTGGCTCGACATCGAGGTCCCGTAGGCGCCGGCCATCCCGACCACGACGAGGTCGCCGGCGCGCGGCAGCGGCAGACGCCGCTCCTTGGCGAGGAAGTCGCCGCTCTCGCAGACCGGGCCGACGACGTCGGCCAGCACGACTGGGCGGGCGGCGCGGTCGGGCGCGACGAGTTCGACCGGATGCCACGCGCCGTAGAGAGCCGGCCGCACCAGGTCGTTCATCGCGCCGTCGACGATGACGAAGGCGCGGTCGGGCGTCTGCTTCACGGCGACCACGCGGCAGAGCAGGCGCCCCGCCTCCGCGACCAGCCAGCGCCCCGGCTCGAGCAGGAGCTCGACCTGGAGCGGCGCCAGGTGCGGCCGCACGGCGGCGGCGACGGCGGCGATCGGCGGCGCCGGCTGCTCGTAGGCGACGGCGAAGCCGCCGCCGAAATCGAGCGATGAGACGGCGTAGCCGGCGGCGCGCGTCGCCGCGATGCGCTCGGCGACGATGGCGGCGGCGGCCGCGAACCGCGTCGGATCGGTCACTTGCGAGCCGATGTGGACGTGGAAACCGTGGAAGCGCAGGCCGCGCCGCCCGGCGGTGCGCCGCAGCGCCGCCAGCGCCTCGTCGAACGGCAGGCCGAACTTGTTGCGGCGCGTCCCGGTCGTCACGTACTCATGCGTGCCGGCGTCGACGTCGGGGTTGAGGCGCAGGGCGAAGGGCGCCGCGACGCCGCGCGCCTCCGCCAGCGCGGCCAGCCGATCGAGTTCGTCGGCCGATTCGACGTCGAACGAGCCGATGCCGGCGGCCAGGCCCGCGGCGAGTTCCGCATCGCTCTTGCCGACGCCGGCGAAGACGATCCGGCCCGGGTCGACGCCGACGCGCAGGCAGCGGGCGAGTTCGCCGCCCGACACCACGTCGAAACCGGCGCCGGCCTCCTTCAGCTTCCGCAGCAGCGCGAGGCCGGAGTTGGCCTTCACCGAGTAGCGCACGCCGTGGAGGAGTCCGGCGAAGGCCGCCTCGAGCTCCCGCAGCCGCGCCAGGACGGCGTCGGCGTCGGTGATCCAGAGCGGCGTCCCGTGGCGCTCGGCGAGCGCGGCGAAGGTGGGCGCCCCGGCGCGCGGGGCGGCGCTCACGTGTCGGCAGCCAGCCGTCGATGCAGGCGCAGCAGCAGCTGGCTGTGCAGCTGGCAGACGCGTGATTCGGAGACGCCGAGCCGTCGCCCGATCTTGCGCATGGTGAGGCCGTCGCCGTAGCGCAGCCGCACCAGCTGCCGCTCGGTCGAGGAGAGCGCGCCGTCGATCAGCCGCAGCAGGTCCTCGCGCTGCACCCGTTCGTGCGGCTCGCCGAGCGGATCGACCAGGTCGTCGGCCAGCAGCGACGAGTCGTCCTCGTCGTCGCGCGACATCACGTCGAGCGACAGCACGTTGCGCGTCGCCGCGATCGCGAGGATCCGCTCGATCGCGTTCGGCGCCAGGGCGACCTCCTGCGCCAGCTCGTGGTGGGTCGGTTCGCGACCGAGCTCCTGGCGCAGCCGGCTGCGCGCACCGACGACGTTGCGCGCCCGCTCGCGCGCGTCGCGCGACAGGCGGTCGGCGCTGCGCAGCTCGTCCAGCATCGCGCCGCGCACCCGCACCTTGCAGAAGGTCTCGAACTTGACGTTGCGCGCAGGGTCGTAGGCGTCGATCGACTGCAGCAGCCCGAACACGCCGACCGAGATCAGGTCGTCGGGATCGACCGACCGCGGCACGCGCGCCACGACCTCGTCGGCCAGCATCTCGACCAGCGGCAAGTACGCCTCGGCCAGCTCGTTGCGCCAGCGGGTCCGCCGGCCGCGCAGGAAGCGCCGCCACAGCGACTCGCGCAGCGCGTCGTCGGCGCGGATCATCGTCCGCCTCCCGACTTCGGCTCGCGCGCATCGTGCCGCACGTCGTGCCGCGACTCGGCGGCGAGCAGTTGCCGGATCTCGAGCAGCGTCTTCGTCGCCCGCAGTTCCTTGATCCGTTCGAGCCGCGCGAGCGCCGCGTCGTCGTAGAGCCGATGGCCGCTGGCGGTGCGGCGGACCGGCTCGATCAGTCCGAGCATGGTGTAGTTGTGGAGCGTCTGGCGGCTGATGCCGCTGCGCTCGATCAGCTCGCCGATCTTGTGGAGCGACTTGCGCTCGTGTTCGGCCATGCCGGTACCCAGGAACCCCTCCCCCAGCCGGAGCGCCCTGCGCCCACCACGCCTTGGGGCATCGGTGGACTGTAGCGCCACCCCTAGGTGATTTTGAATTTTATATTTTGCACTTTACGAACGGCTCTGTTCGAGCGCGCCGACGGCGTGGGTCAGTCGGCGCCGTCACGACCGTCAGTTCTCGTCGGTCGTCGCCGCATCGCTCTCACCGGCGCGCGCGTCGGCGACCGGCGGTGCCGACGGTGCCGCGCACCAACCGTCGATGCGCTGATCCGCGACACCCGCGAACGTCCCGTCCGCGCCACCGCGTGCGATCGAATGCGCATCGCCCTGGGTCGACCGCGTCGACACGACCACCTCATGGCCGAGCGCCCGCAACTCCGCCACCGTCGCCGCGTCGAACGCCCGTTCGACCGCCACGCGATCGGGGAACCACGCGTGATGCTGGCGCGGCCGCGCCACCGCCTCCGCCAGCGGCGTCCCGAACTCGAGCACGTCGAGCACGATCTGCGTGACCGTGCTGATGATCGTCCGCCCGCCCGGGCTCCCGGTGACCAGCACCACCTCGCCGTCGCGACGGACGATGCACGGCGTCATCGACGACAGCGGACGCCGCGCGCCGCGCGCCAGGTTCGCTGCGGTGCCGATCTGGCCGTCGCGCGTCGTCCGTCCCGGCTGCGGATTGAAGTCCTGCAGTTCGTTGTTGAGCAGGAAGCCGGTTCCGGGCGCGATCAGCTTGCTTCCGAACCGCTCCTCCAGCGTGTAGGTGTTGGCCACCGCGTTGCCCATGGCATCGACGATGCTGAAGTGGGTGGTCGAGCCGCCCTCCGCGGCCGCCGGCACGACCGGCGGCCCGAACGCATCGCTGCTGCCGGCGCGCGCGGGGTCGATCGAGGCGCGCCGCGCGGCGATGTGCTCTTCCCCCAGCAGTTCCGCCACCGGCACCGCCACTGCGTCGGGATCGCCGAGCCATTGCGCCCGGTCGGCGAAGGCGCGCCGGGACGCTTCGGCGAAGAGGTGGCGCGCACCGGCGTCGAACGCGCCGCGTGCCCCGAGCTCGAACGGCGCCAGCAGCGCCAGCATCTGCGCCAGCGCGACGCCGCCCGACGACGGCGGCGGCATCAGCAGGAGTTCATGGCCGCGATGGCGGACCGCGAGCGGCGCACGCACGACCGCGCGATAGGCGGCGAGGTCCCGCGCGTCGAGCAGGGCCCCGGCCCGCTCCATCTCGGCCGCCAGCAACGCTGCGATCGGCCCGTCGTAGAACGCCGCCGCCCCCCCCTCCTCGATCCATCGCAGCGAATTGGCGAGGTCGGCCTGCACCAGCGTCTCGCCCGGCTCGGGCGGATGACCGTCCTCGCGCAGGAACTGCGCTTTCGTCGCCGGAAACCGCGCGAGGTCGATCGCGTGCTCGGCCAGCCCGCTGGCGAGCGCCGGCTGGACCACGATGCCGTCCGCCGCCAGCGCGCGCGCCGGCGCGACCAGCTCCGCCCATGGCCGCGTCCCGAACCGGCGGTGCGCTTCGGCGAGGCCGGCGACGGTGCCGGGGACGCCGACGCCGTGGTGGCCGAACTCGCGCCGCGGCTGGTCGACCGCCCCGTCCGCGGCGAGGAAGTGGTCGGCCGTCATGCGGCGCGGCGCCACCTCGCGGTAGTCGATCGCCACGCTCGCGCCGTCGGCCAGCGCCACCAGCATGAAGCCGCCGCCACCGAGGTTGCCCGCCTCGGGCCAGGTCACCGCGAGCGCGAAGCCGACCGCCACGGCGGCATCGACCGCGTTGCCGCCGCTTGCCAGCACGGCGGCGCCGATCTCGGCAGCGCGCCGTTCGACGCAGGCGACCATGCCATGGCGCGACTCGAGCGCGCGCGCGCCGATGACCTCGGCAGCCGGTGCCGTCCCGTCCGCCCCGCAGGCGACCCGCGTCGCCGGAAGGAAAGCGAGCACGGCGATCGCCGCGCGAAACCAGCCGCTGACACGTTCGATCGGTGGCGCCATGCCCCGATCGTACGCGCAGCGGCGCTCAGCCGCCGCGCATCCGCTTGAGGCGGGCGGCGGCGGCGAGCAGCGGGTCGGCCGGCAGCGGCGCCGCTTC
>Ga0194121_10005559_pt1 | contig 17294 bp, 17 predicted proteins | sample TA2MahCa50mmetaG_FD_148609 | JGI IMG/M metagenome (GOLD analysis project Ga0194121, IMG submission 148609) | Freshwater microbial communities from Lake Tanganyika, Tanzania - TA2015020 Mahale Deep Cast 50m | ecosystem: Environmental > Aquatic > Freshwater > Lake | place: Tanzania: Lake...
CATGGTCTAATATGTCATCGATCCATTGACAGAATACGCGTTTGATTTCTTTAAAATCAAGTGCATAACCTATTTCTTCCATATTTTCAAATGAGAATGTTAGTTCATAGAGGTAGGTATGGCCATGGATGTTATAACATTTCATGTACTCATTCATAACCCTATGCCCTGAGTCGAAATTACCTTTACGGCTGATGTATTGGGTTGGCATATTTATCTAAAGATTATTTTTACACTATCTATTTTAGTTGTCTCTTGAGGACGAGTATATGTATAATTTCCAGCATCCCAAAATACTTTTGAATATACTGTTATAGTATCTCCTACAAAGTATTTAGGAATAGGACCTACAATACGTTTTCCCCAATACATTCCTGTTTCAGGCCTATATTCATCAGCAGGCTGGTACATGCTGCCAGCGAAGTATTCTTTAAGATATATTCCTGCATCTTGAACTATAGAAACAATACTATTCCTGTACTGACTTAATATTATAGTAGTAGTGTCTGCAGGAAGTGGAACACTAAAATATGGACTGCTATACAAACTAGTAAAAGGATTATATAAGGGAATAGTAACTGCAAGATTACCTGATATTGTTCCTAATACCCAATATGAATCACTATCAAATTTAGCTTGAATTATTGATACGCCATTATAATGATAAAAGGGAATTAGTTTAGATGCCTCAATGTATATATTGAATCTATTTGAATTTTTAGTAGTATCAAGTGGTACTAAATAATATCCCCTGGCATCTTTGGGATAATTCATAACTAATTTTGATCTCTTACCATTTTCAAATGGATATGGAGCAACCCATTTCTTTTCACAACTAGTAAATACTAGAAGTAAAGCAATTAACCATACATAACCTTTATTCATACCTGTTTGTTTAAATTGATATTTGATTTAAATAATAAAGAAGCCATTAATTGTAATCCACATGCTTGCCAAAACGTAATGTAAGGTAAATCAAATAATGTAGGCATTAACCAGTTCCATAATATTTGGAGTGGGAAGCCAAATAACATACAGGCAAGTATTAATATACCTATTAACATTAATATATCATGAATCTTCTGGTTCATCTAGTTCATCGATTTGAGTTTGAATATCATTATTTAGTTGTGCTTCAGCATCTGAGGTATATTTAAGTAGTTGCTCTACTACTTTCTGAAGTTGTTCAGGAGTCATAGTAGAGAAATCTACCTTTTGTAACTCTTGAAGTTGTTTTTCTATTTCTTTTAAATCCATATTTTAAAATTTACTAAATTTTTTTGCCAAAACCACTTTTCCCTTAACATATTTTGGATCATAAGGGCAATGTCTACATCCATTTCCGCAACATTGGCCCCTTATAATATGAAAGAGCGCAGTAAATATTATACGTTCTCCTTCTACATAATAATGAATACCTTCTTTATACAACTTCACAGGCTCCTGAGGTACATGCTGCTTGGTCTTGTAAGTTCGTTTCATCACTAAATTCAATTATTTTAGATAAATCTAATACATGGAGATGTTTAACTTTTTCTTCAAATTGTTCCTTAGTACAGCTTTCATAAGGAGCCTGAGTATAAGTTCCCAAATCCTCAGGTAGGAATGATAATGCTGTGAAATATTCTTTATTATCCCATAACCACTCACCTACAGTTGGCCATTCATCTTGTTTGATGTTTACTGTAGCTGATACATTATGCATATTATTTCCTTTTCTATGTCCTGGTTTGATCCATTCTTTATTAAACTTTTTAATACGCTCAAGCAATTCAATGGCTGTTTCTTTAGGACGTACAATTGATCCTTGAGGAGCACGTTGAGGAATAGTTACAATAGCTTGAATGTTTGGTTTAAAGAAATCATCCTCTAATAATTCAGAATGATGAATTAATAAATGGGTATATAATGCTTCATTTTTACCAACACGAATCCTTCTTAAATAGAAATCATCATGCCAAGCATGGATGCCGCTTGATGTACCTAATACTAATGATGTAGTGCCTGATGGTTTAACACAGGTTACACGAGCTGATTTATTAATGCCAATTATATCAGCTACACGAGCATTTTCTTCAACAGCAATTTTAGCTGCTTCTTTTAAATTATATTTTAATATTTCACCTGAAGCAATACCAGTCATTCCAATACCTAATAATGCCTCTTTTTCAGTTGTTTTCTTCCATACATCTCTTAAATAATGAAAATCAGTATATGATGCTTGTAATGTACCTATGAATGATGCTGCTTTAACTCTATCATTTAAATCCTCTTGTGATTCAATAGTTAAAGCATTTACCTCGCACAAATTACAGAATTGATTTGGTCTTAAATTAATTTCAGCACATGGGTTAGTGCCAGCATCTTTATCATTTGAAAATATAAATCCTGGCTCGCCTGAATTACTTAATTCAATTTTTTTCCATAATTCAAGGAATACCTCTTTTTCAATTTTAGATCTAATTAGTACTGCTGTGTTGTTAGCTCTTCCACGCTGTGGATTATTTTCCCACCAATTTCCAAATTTACATGTTAACATATCATCATCATTCAAATTGAATAATGCAATAAGGGCGGCACGACGAATACCACCTGATAATACTGCATCAGCTAAATGGCAAATAATGTCATGGCATTCTAATGATGTTAATTTTTCACCATCTTTTTTACCATCTAAAACAGATTGAACATGTACTAAGGCAATTTTAAGTGGTTCAGGGCCAGGTGCTTTACCACCTACTGTGATTAGTTGGGCACCTTTAGGGCGAATATCTCTAAAATCAAATAATGGAAGCGGACCTCCTTTTAAATAGGCTTTAATTAATACCTTAACAGTATCAGCCCATCCCTCAATACTGTCACCTACTAAGTAACGCTTTGATTTAAGTGGTTTTCTTACCTCAGGTAATTCCTCAATATGATGTGTTTGAACAGAGTATCCAACACCACAACCAGAGAGAAGAAGAAACATTATCTCGCTGAAGGCAGCGATATCATCAATAGGCAAATAAGAGCAATTAAATATACGAGCATTATTAATGTCAACGGGCTTACCTGCAAATTGCATAGAGCGCATTGAGGGAAGTACTTTTTTATCATAAACAAATTTATAAGCTTCTTTAATTTCATTTTTTAAGTTTGGATATTTTTTAATGTGCATTTCTTTGTTTCGGTCCACTAATTCATCCCACGTTTCTCTTCTGTTTAACTCTGGTCTAAATTTTGCATACTTCATGTAAACAGTGATATCAGACAGAATACTTTGTTCTACGTTCATTTCTTGTTCTGTTTTTAAATTATTATAAATATTTCTTAATAATTCCTGCTATAACTGATTTAGGTAATACACCACTAAAATAATAAACTTGTTGTCCGTCTTTTTCTAGGATAACAGTAGGTACTGAAACTATGCCTTGATTAATGGCATATTCTTTATTTTGATCAACATCAATTGTTTCAAATGTAACTTCTGTAATTTCATTTTTTAATTCTTCAAATACAGGAGCAAGTTGTTTACATGGGCCACACCATGTAGCCGTATATCGTTTAACCGTTACCATAATTTTTTAATTATTGTGTTTATAAATATAGTATATACTATTGTTCCTCTTCAAATTTATGAAACTTACTTCGAAGAACATATCTATCTTCTACTCCTACATCCGAGAAGTCATTTGTTTTTTTATTTTTATTTTTAGTTTCAAATTCCTCATCATCTAAGGGTTGATCGTATATATTTATAAATCCATTTGCTGTGTTTATTTTGGATCCAAATGTTAATCCATCAGCACCATATCTATTTTTGATGAAGTGCCAATTACCTGTTCCATTTACTTTATCTTTACGTCCACGAGCTAAAGATATAATTATATCTCCAATCATAATCTTATCATATGATCCAGCAGCGTTTTTAGCTTGTAAAATATCTTCATCAGCACCTGTCCTGTTTGCTTGTGAAGGAGATATAATTGGAATACTAAGCTGTTTAGCTAATCCTTTAGCATCAGTGTAAACATCATCTATTTCATCTTTACGTTCTTTTCTATTTTTAGTATGTAGTAAGTCTAAGTAATCAATTATAATTAAATCAGGCTTAAACTCATTCTGATGCTCTAATTGCTGAAGATGTGCCTCTATTGTATCTAAAGACGCGCGTTTAGGAGCATATTCTTTAATCATTATTTTGCCTTTAATCTTAGTAATTGATTTTTCTACCTCTTTACGATGGTCATTTAATTTATCTACATTAATACCTGAAAATATTGAGTCATAACGTTTACCAACATATCCTTCAGATAATTCTAGTGTATAGTGAATTATGTTATATCCTAGTGCGGCGGCATAGGCTCCCATAGCCATAACACTCCATGATTTACCCCCACCAGGGTTACCGAACAGCAATACTAAATCGCCTTTACCATAACCACCCTGGGTTAAATCATTAAATATTTTCCAAGGAAAGGGAATAGCGCCACGATCATCATCACGATATCTAGTTTCAACATCTACTAAATAATCTAATCCAACATTTTTATTTTCACCTGCTTTCATAGCATCATTAATTAATGCTCTGATTCCATCATAATCTCCCATGTTGAGTAAATCAACGGAGGTCATGATGGCTTTTTTCATTTGTTGGTTTTTACAAAAATCGCTAAATTCTTTTTCAACCCACTCCAAATCACTAACATCAGCCATTTTATAAGCCTCACGAAGTGAATCAGTGAGAGATATTCGAAGTACTTCATTTTCTATTTTTTTAATTTCAATTGATAGTGTTTCAATAGTAGGATAAGTATGATATTGTTGGAAATATTTTGAAACGTATTCTACTGTCCATTTATGGGCACTAGATTCAAAGTATTCTGGATCTAATGAAGTGGCAATATTAAGAAGGAACTCACGCTGTGTTAATAGTGCTCCTAGCACTTTAATTTGAAACGCGTTTCCGTATTGATTTAATTTTTGTAATGTTGTCATAACTCTTTAATATAATCTCTTATAATTGCACATTTTTCATAATCTTCTACTTCATAAGCTGAATACCACATTATATCCTCTAATAATTTTTTAATATCACCATTATGTCTTCGATCTAGTATATCTTGTAAATTTAACATTTGATCTATAGGTAAATCTGAATTATATATTTCAGGATGTAATATGGACTTATATATCAACTTATTCATAAAATTAAATCTACTTAAAAGTACTTAAAGATCCAAATACTTGATTTAACCAATTAGGAGTATTTGGTATGCTTTCCCCAAGACGATCAGTAACATACATAGTCATAAATGCATGGGGATTTAGCTCATAAGGTGATTTAAAACTATTTTTTATAATATTTATATTTTCTTGTGATATAGGCATAGCTTGTAGATTCATCAGTTTGCTGTTTATTTCTAGCTGGTATTTCCTTTCAACTATACGAGCATATATGTCATGTTCCCCTATTTTACTATTTGCTTTATCTAATATTTCTTTTAATGTTAAGGGGGTGTTATTAGCTAATTCAGGAAACATTTTAATTATCTTTTTAGGCCCTAAACCATCAATACCAGGTAGATTATCTGAATTATCTCCCATTAATATTTTGTAGTTAACGAAATTATAACTACTAACATTAAATTCCTCTAATACATCTTTTGGTTTATATATTTTCTTTTTGGTTGGAGAATATACTTGAACTTTATCTGATGTTAATTGAAGGAAATCTTTATCAGCAGATAATATTGTTACCTCTTTAGTTGCAGGATACTTTTCAAATTTACCTACTAAATATCCTATAACATCATCTGCCTCAATTCCATCTACTATAATTATCGAAATTGGTAAGCATTGAAGATATTGAATCAATCTTGCCATCTGATTATTAATAGATTCATTTTCTTCATCTTTGGAGCTGAATATAGAATAATTAGTCATTCGAGATCTATTCCTTGTTGCTTTATATTCAGGATATAAATTTCGTTTAGCGTTAGATCCCCCAATTCCATCAAATACAATTATTACTTTAGTTGGATCTATTATTTTAATAGCATAACCAACTGATTTTAGGAAACCAGTGAGTCCCCCAATGTGAGCCCCATCTGCATTAATGTGGTTGATCATTGTGAAGCTCCTTAAGAACGTATTCAAACCATCAATAATTAAAATAGAATCAGACACACCACGCTGATCATTATTGATTTTAGATAGCAGGTCAGCGTATTTATTACTCATAATTTCTCAAATATTACAAAGATCCAAAAAAGATCCAAAAATCAACTTTCCTCTTCTGTTTTATCAATTTCTATAATAGGTGAAATTGCACTAGATTCATTCCATTCGCTGTTGTCTTCTATCTGTACTAGATCAAATACATCAATGGCTTCATTAAACCATTCATGAGCGTAGGTTTTCTTGTATTCTTTAATTGCCTCAGGAGTATCAGGAATGAAACCATGAGGAGTTACAAGTACAGTTGATGCAGTAGCAATACCATAATCAGCATGAATCTTATCGATAGCGATTTTAGTACGTTTGGCAAACTCAACCTTTTTACCCTTATGTTGTACACTAATTTTAGAGGTACCACTATTAGTAACATTACCAAATGTAGCTACAATTGTAGCATCCCAATACATTGTATTACCACCTTTATTAGTCATACGAGGTTGACTCATAGGAGTTAATGCTGGTTGAACACCTGTTTTATTAATTACAAAGAATGTATTAGTGTGCAGGTAATTTTCTTTACGTGATAATGGAAACTGTTGGTTGATGAAATTACCAAATTGTGTAGCCATAGCTCCAGCGTTCCACATGGGGTTATTATTACCCTGTTTAATGCTCATTTCGCATGGAATTGAACCTACTGAATCCCATAGGAATAGTAGATCATAAGGTAACTTACCCTCTTTTTGTTCACTTAAGATATCAGCAACGAATGCTGCTACATTTTCAATAGTATTTAAAGAAGATCTATCCATATATAGGAAGAATCCTCTATAATCTACTACCTCACCTGTTACATTATCCGGAATTGCATCACATTGAAATCCCATTTTTTGGGCATGTAAGAAATCCCATTTCATTTCAGTAATAATAAATACAGGTAATATACCTTGTTTTTGAGCCTCAACTGCAACCTCAATTAACATAGTAGTTTTACCAGTATCTGATCCTCCTCGAGCTACAAATACATGACCTAAAGGAATACCAGGAATTGAAAGTGCATCACGTAGTGCTGGAGAGAAAGTTAACCAACGTTGTTTTTTAAATTTAGAAGATTGATCTAAGAATTTAGATTTTTTAAACTTATCCAAATCGAAACCACCTTTTAAGGAAGCAGATACAATCTCACTTAGTGAGCTTTTCTTCGTCATAAATTAATTAATTAAATAAATCGTCAAATTTGTCTGTGTTAGATGTTTTTGTTGCATTGGTATCAAGCTTATAAGTAGGCTTGTTATCAGCAAGAAAATCATCTTCCTCTTCTTCATCGTTTTTAGAAGCGATTGGCTCTTCAGTATCCTCTTCAGGATTCAACCACTTATCTAACAATTCTTTTAATTCATCAAACGAATAGTGTTTATTAATTGTAAGGATATCTGGTTGTTCTTCTAAAGCTTTGGTTACTGTATTACCATCTTCAGATATAGAACAGGTTTTTGGTTTAACACGAATGTTACATTTGATACCTTTACGCCCAGCAACAATATCTTCTACTGCTTCGATTGTAAAATCACGACCATCAGTAATGTCTGTAAAATCACCATAATCTTCATCAGCAGCGATACCTAGGAGTTGTTCATAAATTAATTTACCAAATTCCCAAAGACGAGTACCTTTATCTTCTTCACCACGCACCAATACAGGAACGAAGTAGCGAAGTTTAGGTTCAATTTTTTTAGCTAATTGCCAATCTTCTTTGTCAGATGATTTGCGAAGATTTTTAGCAAACTCAACAATAGGATCCTTCTCGTCCCAATTAGTTAAGGCCAGAATTGGTCCTTTAGCAAATCCATAATGGAAATACACTTCGCGGAACGGGTTTGATTTGTCGAATTTTGAGGGGAGAATACGAACCTGGTATTTACCGGGTTTTGGTTTGAAAAAGATTTTGCTGTAATCTACTTTTTCGCGTTTTTGACCTTTGTTTTGAGAAGCGGTCAGCTTCTGTTTGATTAGACTTAAGTCCATAATATATGTTTTTAAATGAGGTGGTCTATGACCACAATAATTTTGAATCTATGATTCTTCTTTTGGTTTTCAAAACTTATTTTAACCTTTTTGTTGAGGTTTTTTATTTTATATTTTTCATTAATGGCATATTAAGAGCTACAACTACTTCATTATACCAATAAGAAGCTAAATAAGGTAATATTGCCCAAACTAAACTAGCCTTGTCTTTAGTACTACCTTTATGTGTTAATTCATCAAATATACCATGTAACGGATTTAATATATATTTATTAAAATCAGGATTATTAATTAAATATTTCCCTTCTGATGAATCAGGGATGGATTCTGTCCATTTTTTCCACCCTAATGTTTGTTTTAATAGTTTATTATTACCATCAGCAGTTTCAGTTGTAGGATTTTCTAAAAAATCACGATAAAAAGCATCAGGTAAATTATGAATTCTACTTTCAATTGTATCTCTTAAAAGTGAAAAAACACTATCACCTAAGGCAAACCCCCAATCTCTTCTATCTATATCTTGCATTATTTTATCTTTATATGATTTAATGTCAAAATGATTTTTAGTATTACCTAAAGCAGACATAGTGCCATCTGTAGGAATTTGTGTTTTTGAAAGCCATTCAAATCCCGGTAAGGCTTCCACTTCCTGGGGGTCTTCATTTAATTGCGCTTCAGTAATAATCCCAGCTAATTGCTGCATTCTTTTGATTTCGTTGATATTCTGTTTCATTTTTTTTATTAAATATAAATAATGAGTTGTGTCTATAAATATTAATTACTTACTAAGATCAATGATCTTATGAATAGCCGTATCTAAACGTCTAATATTAGGACCACTAGTTAATAGTATGCAATTTTTATAATTATTCCAATCTATAATAAAGCTTTTATCTAATCTACCCTCATTTAACGACATGATCAATGTATTCAAGGCGTTAATGGTGTATAATGTATTGCTTTCCTTCTTACGATGAAGTAATATTGTATTAGACATTGGAGATGATGTCATATTGCCTGCATCAATATTATATGTACACATTAATTCATCACTTTGAGGTGACTCAAGGATAAATATTTTGTTAAATAATATTGAATACCTACGATTAATCGCTGCTACAGTGTTTTCCAACTCTGCAGGTGAGGTAAATGTACAGAATAATTTGTTCAAATCTAAAAATTCATTTAATTCCATAATAAATATTTATATTTTAGTTAAACCGTGATATGATTTGCCCTGCTTAATAGTAACGGGGTAGTGAATTATGTTTTTAATTTTAGTTAATATATCGCCGTCCTCTTTATTATAATCGAATAGAAACGCATCATAGGTATACAGCACTAATTTAGTTTTCTTGTCTTTTAACTCATGTAATATCGCCTCTAACAATATAGTATTTGTTGTAGTTTCTGCGCTTTGAACAATGTAATTCAATAGTTTAGCAGGCGTCATATCAGGTAGCTCAATGCGTTTAAATATTTTATTTTGCGTTGCTATATAGCCACTACCTTTAAAATCATCCCATAGCTCATTTGTAAATTCCGCTACATCCTTAAAAAATGGTTTATCACGATATTCGCTCCATACACCACCATATAATTGTTTAAATGTTAATTCTTTAGCCTCTTGTACACTTACACCCAGTAATCCACCCAAATATTCATATGTACTTTGCTCTAAGGGAAAATGAAAGTTAACCATTTCACCTATCAAACGTGGGTGATGTCCCTGAATATCTATCTCAATAAACTTATCGTTTGCTGGTCTATAGCATAGACGCTCGCCATTACTTTTATTTAAAGCTGCAAAATTAATGCTGTTGTATGTGTTTGATGGGCGGCCAGTAGTGGTATGTAGGTTATATTGACTATATATTTTACCCTTATATAAATTAAACTCAGGATATTTTAAATCATCACCATAACAATCTATAAAGCATTGTTTATCTACTTTAATACCATTTGATTCTATACTATGGAATACTTGTGTTAGAGAACCATTATTAAAAGCAAATATATTATCTTTTGCTTGATAAGTTTGGATTATAGGTAATACTACATCAAATATATTTTCGCTTTCCTCATAGTGTTTTGAAATAGGAATTAACTTATTTACAATAGGTAAATTAGTATATTTACTATAGTAATGTGTTATAGCAGGTATATTTAATGCCTCAGTTAAATTAGGTATAGCGATAAAATTAATATCATACAGTTTGTCTGGGTATGGGAACCAGTATATAGCCTGCTTCTTATCCATAACCCAGAGTTTACCTGTATTATTATTGAGCCAATCAAGAGTAACACTCATATCCAGTGATAATGATTCTGTGTGGCTTAAACATAGAATATATCCTTTATGATCAGATAATGATCTGATGTATATTAAACTTAGTGGGCTTAATGATGGGTGGAAATTGTCGTTTTGTGGGATGAATCTCACAAAGCAATCATTAAATGGTCCTAATTTATCTAATTGTTCTTGTTTTTCTACTACGTAAAACATTTTTCATAACCTTTATCCTTAAATATAAGACTAAAATTTTAGACAGACAAGAAAGCTTTTACTCCTGGTACTTGTTGTTCTGCTTGGTCTACTGTTTGAACTATTCCATTATATTTTCCTATAAATGTAGTTTGATAGATAGGTTGAGATTGGAGAGATTTATATCCATTTTCATCAGTTTCTTTTATAAGATTATTATTATATTTTTTATAAAAGAATCTAGTTGATTGATATGCAAATCTATCTGTAGTTGTAGGAATTGATTTTACTGATGGGGTTGTGAGTATTTGTGATGTGACTCCTGATACTAGAGAATATACAGCTGTTGATATTTCTTTATTAAATAATCTATTAACTTTATCAGAAGTTATTTTCAATATTTCAGGATCATTAGCCTTAAGTTCTTTTCCAGCAAATGTTTTACCATTAAATTCATAATAATATCCTTGATAAGGAGTACTTGTTTGAGCATATACAAACTCATTTCCAGAGGTATATTTACTTGTTACTATGACATTTTTAGGTACTCTCATTTTAACAAGTTACTGTTTTGGTTGTTTTTTGTGAAATAGGTGGGGGATTTAAAATACTTCCTGCTAGCACTGTGTTTACACCACTTCTGGTACCCCATGAATTGAATTCATCTAAATATGTTGATAAGGTATAAGCTCCTATGTTGTTTATTAGTCCGGTTCTTATTTTAGTATAATATTCTTGTTTTAATGTTTTTACGGTTGCATCAATACCATCTTGTTTCGATGCATAATTTTTAACAGGATTACCATCATTGCAGTTATAAGGAGTGGTTGTATACTCTTGGTTCCATGTAGTATTAAATGGATTCCATGCTGCTGTTCCTCCTTCTGCTTGTCTCCAAGCATACAAGAATTTGAAATTTTCTGCTGTAACTGAAGCCCCTATTCCAGTTAAAATGGCTTTATATATTTCATCATCTATAGCGGATGCTGATGAAATAGATATTTTTGGATTTTCTGGTTTTAAAAAGGAAGCAACTGGGGTTTCTGTTTCTAATTTATTTATTAAATTAATAGCTTCTTCAATTAATGATTTAATTTTAGGGAGATTTTCTCCAAAAGCTCCTTTTAATGCTCTATCTAGTATGATATTTAAAGCATCTACTTTAGTAATCCAATCATTACTAGAAATTGTATGTCCTATACCTGTTACAGTTTGGGCTAAATTAGGTCCTTTATATCCTTTAGGTAATATGTCTTGATTAACTTTAAATAGATGTCCTATTACTAATCCCCCAATGCCATCCATTTCAAATGAAAACTTAATAGGAATTATATTTCTATTTGCTCCTGGAGATGTATACAGTTGTTGGAAATATACTATTAGATCTCTTAAACAGTTTTTAGCTCTTGAAGTTAATTCACCTATGTTTGATGTGCTAGATGAAGAATCTTTAGGTTTATCAATATTTAAAGCACTAAATAATCTTACTATTCCTGCTAAACTACCAGCTACTTTAGGGGTTGAGGTGTTATTAGAAATAATATCATTATTTACTGGGGCTGACTTTTCAGGAGTAATTCTATCGATTAGATTTCTATTAAAATCAATCATGGTATTGTTTTGCATACCTAATTGACCTCCTTTTGCTTGTGAACCAATAGCAATCATTGCTCCTTGGTTTGGAAATATCTGTGATTGAAGAGAATATTTACGTACTACTGATTTAGTATTGTGTACTTGTAATTCAAATAAATTTTCAGTAGTTGGAGCAGTAAAATTAATGTCTATTACTCTAGCTATATTATCTATAGGATCAACATGTATTTCAAAGCTATTAACATTTCCTATTGCTGGTTGAATAGCAGATATTATACTTTTTACATAGTTGTATAAGTTAATTTCACTTTTTTCTTTAGTATCTTGCGATTCAGTACCTAAGTCTAATGCTTTTTTATAAAGGAAATTTAAATTTACATATATGTTTCCTATAACTCCTAATTCAGTATCATAATCATCGTTATAGAAATAATTTTTTGGTAAATTTTTTAAAAAATCTAATGAAGCAATAGCATCTGATGTTTTCTGAGTAAGAACTGCTGCATCTTGGGCACCTGGTGGGGGTGTAATTTTTATGTCTGTAAATTCATATTGGGTGCTAAGAGGGTTTGGTTTTGGAAACGAATATATGATTCCGTTTTCACCAACATCTACTAAATATGCACCTAAATTAACTGGGTCTATAAGCCTAGCAAAATCAAAAAATTTTCCTCCTATAGGAAAATCAGTCATTCCTTTTATTTTATCTAAGCTAATATTAGTATTATTAATATTATCTTTTACTGTTACATCTACACTAAGATGTAATATATCTCTTAAATAACGTTGTATTTGTTGAACATAATACAGATTTCCTAATTGATCTGAGGTTTGTTCATTTGTTTGAGACCCATCTATGCTTTTTATATAAAATGTATTCCCTCCACTTGTTGTAAATTCATATTTAATTAAGCCATCAATTCCATTATATCCATCTTCCCAAGGACCATTTGGTTTTGATACACCAGGTTGGAATAAATTATTAATAGCAGCATATGTAAGAGCATTGTTAATACTTTTTATAGCTTTTAAAAATCTATTTTCATCTGTGTCACCACTAGAGGCTGCTCTTAATTCTCTATTAATTGAGTTTACCTTTTCACTAAGTGCTGTTTTATTTTCTTGTGTTGTTGATTCATTGATAACAGGAAGAACCTCTTCAATCCATACATTGTTTTTGATTAAACATATAGATGGATCTACAGATATTTGGAGAGGGTGAGCAACACCTAATAAATTCAATGGTTCACTTTCCTTTGGTTGAGCATAAGTAGATGTTTTAGTTGATAATACTATTAGTGGTTCTTGGTCTTTACTATCAGATTTAGCAATAATATACTTATTCATTATATCAAATGCTGCTTCTAATGTAATATACCATTGAAAATTTTTGTATACTAAAGTATTTTCTCCATTTTCTACTAATGCTGGGAAAGAGACTGCTATATGTTTATTTTCTAAATATTCTAATCCTAATTTACTAAGTGTATGCGATGAGTCTGATAGTTTCCACCAAAGTTCAGCCCATACTCCTACTAATGTATTTTTTTCATAATATTGACCCATTAAATAGGAGGATACTACCCCCTGATTATCAAATAATTCATTTAAATATCCCTTACCTATAGATCCTGCTGTGTAAAATCCATAATCGGCTAAATCAGCTCTTACATAATTCACTTTAAGTGATTCAATAATTTCACCTGTTGATATTACTGTTACTTGACAGTCATACCCACCATCTTCTCTAGCTGACCATTGATAATTTTTAATGTAGCCATACATAGCATCATAGTTACCACCTGATGCTTTACTTTTGTTAAACAATTCTAAAAATATTTCAGATCTATTTGTTTCTTTTTTATCAAGAATATCATAGAATTGAGGAACAGATTTTTCTATGGTTCCATCATTTTTTAAATAAGGTAACCATCCCCATTCTACAAGTACAGTATATCCTGGTCTCATATAAAGTAATTCTAAATCCTCTAGTTGGCGAATATCCCAACATTGGAAATTTACTGTTACCTCTCTTAATGAACCATATGCTGATTTAGATTTAATATCTAGTGAAGTAATACCAGCCATTGGACGAATACCTAAACGATTTGGAATATTAGATGGAGTGTATTGGCTATATGCTTTTGTTCTATCACCTACTCCTGCTCTTAATTTGTCGTTATTAAGTAAAGTACCACCTAGTAAAACATATTGTTTGGCTAAAGCATCATCTATTATTTGTGTGTTTGGATTGTAAACATTTACAGCAGATGTCATTCTAATCCAAGCACTACGAGCATTTAAATACTGAATATTTTGAGGAGTACGATTCACCATTGCGTTCTGACGAACGGCTAGCGAAGCACTTATTTCAGGAGTGAAGGTATCTCTAAATATTGACATAACATTTATCTAGCTTGGTTAAACTGATCAAATAAATTTAAAACATTATTTAAATTAGTTGGTATTCTAAGTTGAGTACCAGGAATAGGAAATAATGATCCTTTAGTTACATTATTATTCGCAGCAGATATAATCCACCAATAATTAGTGTTATTATAATAAGAATAAGCTAGATTATCAAGTCTATCTCCTACATTTGTAATAACATATACATCATCCTCAGATAAAGGTATATTTGGGTATTGTTTACCTTTATAATACGGTTTACCTTGTGGAGTAGTTAATATTATTTTATCGTCATATCGTGTTGCCATATATTAAAAAGGTAATCTTACAGGAATATTAGGTGCAGGTTGAGATCCGAAAGGTTGAAAACCAACACTAGGAGATAAAAATTGAGGATTATTTGGAGTATTACCTCCACTTTTTGTTCTAACCCCCATATTTGGAGTCGTAAGTCGTACATCTGCTACCTTAGTACGTGGAAGAGGAGATGTATTGTTAAGTGTTAAATATGGCACATTTGCCTTTTTTATTATTTGATCATCAATATAATTATACTCATCTGGATCTTCTCCATTATAGTTTTGAGCAATATGAGATACATTATTATCTTTTACTTTTTCTGGTATTTTATTATTTGTTTGGGTTTGAGAACCAATAGGGGTAAATGTTAATCTAACTTCTACTACATGGGGTAATATTAATTCTTTCTTTTCAACACTATCTACAGTTATAGGTTCATTTAATGCTATTTCCCAAGGTGAATCTTGAGGAACAGTATACGATAATGAATTTAATACTCCTGGTTGAGAATCAACCCAGTTACCAATTGTCATTCTAACAAATGGACCTCTCATTAGTAATTTATCACTATAATCAGGCATTAAATTACTCATTAAATAATTTAGTTTTTGATACATTGGTTCCATTTCTTCAGCTGATAATGCTGCTACTTTAAAACCAATACTTATTTTACGACTAAATCCATCATATACGTAGAATCTTTCTCCTCTCCCAGCATATTTTATATCATTCCAAGTAGCATCTACACTATCAGATAAATCTGTTAAATATGCTCTAAATACCATAAATACTGATTGGGATGGATCATCTGTATCTATAGCTTCAATTCTAAATTTAACTAAATCATTTATAGTGTATGGTACACCTTTTATAGTTACTACAGAACTATGTTGACCTGTACTATTTTTAAATAATGGTGTTAAATTTATTGAATCTGTTCTTCCACTACCTACTCTTACTGCACGTGAAGCAGCACTCCAAGATGATTTATTTATAGTAACTGTTTCATCATATGAATTTTTATATATTATTTTTCCAATATCTTTAGAAGAAAAACCACTGCCTATTTGACTGTTTATAACAGCATTTTGTCCTTGTGTAGTCCACCCATTACTATTTCTAGTTACATTGGCAATATTATAATTAGGTCGTTTTTGATCGGCAGCTATTTGAGACACTAAACCAGCATATGTTTTAATAGAAGGATCAGAATATTTTATTGCTGTTTGGTCTATACTCTTTTGAATATCAGTCTTAACCATATCAAAAAGACGCATAGAAACTTGTTCTTCTTTTTCTGTTGGTATATTAATAACACCTTTAAGTTTAGTATTTAATTGGAGATTTACTGGTTTATTAATATTAACAGCATAATTACTAATAGCCTTATTTCCTTTTCCTAAACCCTTAAAATAATTTATTTTCTTACCAGCCTCTTCTCTAGTATAACCTGCAAATTGACGGCTAAATGATAATGATTTATCTATTTTTTCTTTATCTTCAGTAAAGCTATATCTTCTTATAAGTGTTTCTCCTACTCCATAAACAGAATTAGCCCCACCCTGGTATTTATCTATAATTAGATCTTGTGGTTTTAATGTATTTAAAATTTTAGATACAACAGGAATATTACCTAATAAATTCCCAATAGTATTAAATATATTACCTGCTGCTCTTGCTACACTAGTATTTCCTGTTCTATCTCCTAATTTAAATTTATCAGCTAATTTTACTAATCTATTTTCTTTTGAAGGATTACTATAAAACCTAATATTATTATTAGCAGTAACTACAGCTTCATATTTACTAGCATCTGTTTGTATAGGTAATAAGCCATGTCTATTGAAATGTCCTCCAAATGCATTTACTGGTATTTGCAGAAGAGTATTAGTACCTAAAATATTATAAATACGAGTTGGTTCTAATAATCCATTTGTTCCTACAGCTAGTGGATTATCAGGTATACCTGATATAATATTAGCTGGATTTTTGGGTATTTCTAAACGTGGATTTGCTAGTTGTAATCCTACTTGTTTAGTTCTAAATAAAAATCCTTTTGGTTTATCATTAAAGAATTTACTAATACGTTTATTATCTATAAGTCCTAATTGAGCAGCATTTACTGTTCCACCTCTTACAAATCCATCATCAAACTTTAAACCAGGATCAGCAGTAGTAATATCCGTTTGGATATAAGGTTGTCCACTATTACCCCCGTCTGGACGGTCTTGCCCATACTTAAGTGATTTTAAGTTTGTTTGTAGATCAATTAATGGCATTTTACACTATTAATAGCGTCCACCACGTGGACCTAAAT
>Ga0194121_10005561_pt1 | contig 17293 bp, 20 predicted proteins | sample TA2MahCa50mmetaG_FD_148609 | JGI IMG/M metagenome (GOLD analysis project Ga0194121, IMG submission 148609) | Freshwater microbial communities from Lake Tanganyika, Tanzania - TA2015020 Mahale Deep Cast 50m | ecosystem: Environmental > Aquatic > Freshwater > Lake | place: Tanzania: Lake...
TTCGCCGCCAACATTCTGCGCCACAACGGCGTCGACAACGTCACCGACGCCCGCTATCGCCTCGCCATCGGCGGACTCAACGCCATCCGTTCACTGCGCTTCATGTGATGAGCGTTGAACAGCCCTGGCACCCTGTACAGCACTGATCGGCATCAAATACCTTTTGCCGCGTAAAATGCTCAATCACAGTCTCAAAGTCAAGATTGCGGCCTCGTCTGAGAAACATCAAAACAATTACCTACTCATTAATGATATCGACAATCCTTATGCGCGCATTGATATACATCATGCCTGCGGCGGATTTGACGGTCTGCCATGCGCCACCATAGTTCGTGGCATGCTGACATCTCGGTAGGACATATGGTATGGTCCGACGCATTTTCCTCGCGAGAAAATCTAGTTAATTCAAGGCCATGCCGCCGGACACCATCGCGATCGCTGCCGACCATGCCGGGTTCGAGATGAAAAATCTGGTTCGCGACGAGCTCGCCCGACTTGGTCACACCGTGCTCGACCTGGGCACCGACAGCTCGGAATCGGTTGATTATCCCGACTTTGCCGATCGCCTCGCCGTCGCTCTGGCGGACGGCCGGGCCGGGCGCGGCGTTCTGGTCTGCGGCACGGGCATCGGAATTGCGATGGCGGCCAACCGGCACCGCCATGTGCGGGCTGCGGTGTGCCACAACACGTCGGATGCCAAGCTCGCGCGGCTGCACAACGATGCGAACGTGCTGGCGCTTGGCGCGCGTGTCATCGGGCCGGAAGTCGCCAAGGATTGCGTCGCGACGTTCTTTGCGACCGCGTTCGAGGGCGGGCGCCACGCCAAGCGTGTCGCCAAGATGTCATAGACGAACTAAGAGCTTGCCCCCATGTCAGTCGCCACCCGCACTTCGACCTCGAATGTCTCAGGCTTCTTCGCCGATCGGCTGGCCGATCGTGACCCGGCACTGTGGCAAAGCCTGCGCGAGGAACTCGGCCGCCAGCAGGACCAGATCGAGCTCATCGCCTCGGAGAACATCGTCAGCCGTGCGGTTCTCGAGGCGCAGGGTTCGGTCCTGACCAACAAGTATGCCGAGGGCTATCCGGGTCGGCGATACTACGGTGGCTGCGAGTTCGTCGACGTCGCCGAACAACTCGCGATCGAACGTGCATGCAAGCTGTTCGGCTGTGCCTTTGCCAACGTTCAGCCCCACTCGGGCGCGCAGGCGAACCAGGCCGTGTTCTTCGCTCTGCTCCGGCCCGGCGATACCGTGCTTGGCATGTCGCTCGCGGCGGGTGGCCATCTCACGCACGGAGCCGGCCCCAACCTGTCGGGCAAGTGGTTCAAGGCCGTGCAATATGGCGTTCGTCGGGACGATGCGCGCATCGACTTCGATGAGGTCGAGCGATTGGCGCGCGAGCATCGGCCCCGGCTGATCATAGCCGGTGGTTCGGCCTACCCGCGCATCATCGACTTTGCGCGGTTCCGCTCGATTGCCGACGCCGTGGGCGCCTATTTCATGGTCGACATGGCGCATTTCGCCGGGCTGGTTGCAGCCGGTCTTTATCCGAGCCCGCTGCCGCATGCCCATGTGGTGACCACCACGACGCACAAGACGCTGCGTGGACCGCGCGGCGGCATGGTGCTGTCGGCCGACGCCGAACTCGGCAAGAAGATCAATTCGGCGGTCTTTCCCGGGCTGCAGGGCGGCCCGTTGATGCACGTGATCGCGGCCAAGGCGGTCGCCTTCGGCGAAGCGCTTCGTCCCGAGTTCAAGGTCTATGCGCAGGCCGTGATCGACAATGCGCGGGCGCTCGCGGCAGTCCTGGTCGAGCGCGGTCTCGCGATCGTGTCCGGCGGCACGGACAGCCATCTGATGCTGGTCGATCTCCGGCCGAAGAAGCTGACGGGCAAGGCGGCAGAGCTCAGCCTCGAGCATGCCGGCATGACCTGCAACAAGAACGGCGTCCCGTTCGATCCGGAGAAGCCGACGATCACGTCGGGCGTCCGCCTCGGCTCGCCCGCCGCCACCACGCGCGGCTTCGGTGTCGAGGAGTTCCGCCAGGTCGGCCATCTGATCGGCGACGTGCTCGACGGCCTTGCCGGCCTTGCGAATGACAATTCCGCCGCCGAGCGTGCCGCGCGCGCCAAGGTGGCCGAGCTGTGCCGTCGGTTTCCGATCTATATGGATTTCTGAGCGTCAGGGCTGAACGGGGGGAAGGGGATGCGCTGTCCATTCTGTGGGCATGACGATACACAGGTGAAGGACTCGCGGCCGACCGAGGACAACTCGGCGATCCGCCGCCGGCGCTTCTGTCCGTCCTGCGGGTCGCGCTTCACGACTTTCGAGCGAATCCAGCTGCGCGAGCTGACGGTGGTGAAGAAGAACGGCAAGCGCGCGCCGTTCGATCGCGACAAGCTGGCGCGCTCCATTCAGATTGCCCTGCGCAAGCGGCCGGTCGATGCCGAGCGCGTCGAGCGCATCGTCAATTCGATCGTGCGGCGCCTGGAAAGCTCGGGCGAGAGTGAGATCCCCTCCACCCAGGTCGGCGAGATGGTGATGGATGCGCTCGCCAACCTCGATCCCGTGGCCTATGTCCGCTTCGCTTCGGTCTACCGCAACTTCCGCGAGGCGAAGGATTTCGAGGACTTCGTTGGCAAGCTCGGCGGCGACAACGAACGCGACGATTGACCGCGCGCACATGCTGGCCGCGCTGAACCTGGCGCGGCGCGGCCTCGGGCGGGTGTGGCCGAACCCGGCAGTCGGCTGCGTTGTGGTGAAGCAAGGCGCCGTGATCGGCCGCGGCTGGACCCAGCCGGGCGGCCGCCCGCATGCAGAGACCGAGGCGCTCGCGCGCGCCGGGGCCGAGGCGCGTGGCGCCACCGCCTATGTCAGCCTGGAGCCGTGCGCCCACCACGGCAAGACGCCGCCCTGCGCGGACGCTCTGGTCACGGCCGGCGTGGCGCGTGTCGTCGCCGCCATGGAGGATCCCGACCGGCGCGTCTCGGGCCGCGGATTTGAGCGTCTGAGGCGCGGCGGCGTCGACGTCTCAGTCGGCGTTTGCGCAGAGGAGGCGGCCGACATGAACGCCGGCTTCTTCAGCCGCATTCTCGCAGGCCGCCCGCTGATCACGCTCAAGACCGCGACGACGCTCGACGGCATGATCGCGACCCATGATGGCGAGAGCCAATGGATCACCGGTGAGCACGCGCGCCGGACCGCGCACATGCTGCGTGCAACGCACGACGCGGTGATGATTGGCAGCGGCACGGCGCTGGCCGACGATCCCCGGCTCGATTGCCGGCTACCGGGCATGCATGCACGCTCGCCGGTGCGGATCGTGATCGACGGGCGGTTGCGCCTGCCCTTGACCAGCGCCCTGGTGCGCGACGCTCGCGAACTTCCGACCTGGATCGTCACCATCGAGGGCAACGTCAGCGAGCGGATCGATGCCTATCGACTATGCGGCGTCGAGATCATCGAGACGCCGGCCGGCCCGAGCGGCACGCTCGACCTCGCAGCGGCCTTGCAGGCGCTGGCAAAGCGTGGTCTGACCCGCATCCTCGTCGAAGGCGGGGCCACGCTGACGGCGGCATTGATGCAGGCACGGCTGGTCGACCGCGTCGTGTGGTTTCGCGCCTCCTCGATCATTGGCGGCGACGGGATTCCGGTGAGTGCTCCCTTCGGCGTCGCCAAGCTCGATCAGGCGCCGCGCTTTGTGCGCCGCCGGCTGGTCGACCTTGCCGGCGATGCCTTGGAAACCTATGTCAGAGCGCGCTAGGCCATGGTCGATCCGGCGCGAAATCAGGGCTAGTCTGGGACATGTTCACGGGCATCATTTCCGATCTCGGCCGTGTCCGCGCGATCGAACGGCGCGGCGCCGATGCGCGCGTCGTGATCGAGACCGGCTACGACACCGGCACCATCGATATGGGTGCTTCGATCGCCTGTTCCGGCCCCTGCCTGACCGTGGTCGGCAAGGATCGCGGTTGGTTTGCCGTCGACGTGTCGGCAGAGACCTTGCGCCTGACCACGATCGGCGAATGGGCGGTCGGGCGCCGCATCAATCTCGAACGCGCGCTGCGCCTTGGCGACGAGCTGGGCGGCCACCTCGTGTCCGGCCATGTCGACGGCATCGCCGAGCTGGTTGGCGCCGAACCGGAGGGTGAGGGCATGCGGTTGGAGGTGGCGGTGCCCCAGCCCCTGGCCCGCTACGTGGCGACCAAGGGGTCGGTCGCGCTCGACGGCGTGTCGCTGACCGTCAATTGGGTTGACGGAGCCCGCTTCGGCGTGATGATCATCCCGCACACCCAACGCATGACGACCCTGGGCGAAGCCGGCAAGGGCACGCGCATGAACCTTGAGATCGACCTGCTCGCGCGCTATGTCGAGCGCCTGCGGGGAAGCGAATGAACGATTTGACCCAGCGCCATGATGCCCTGTCCTCGATCGAGGAGATCATCGAGGACGCGCGCAATGGGCGCATGTTCATCCTGATCGACGACGAGAGTCGCGAGAACGAGGGCGACCTCGTCATCCCCGCCCAGATGGCCACTCCCGACGCGATCAACTTCATGGCGCGCTATGGCCGCGGCCTGGTCTGCCTGTCGATGACGCGCGACCGGGTCGAGCGCCTGGGGTTGCCGCTCATGGCGCGCCAGAATGCCTCGCGCCATCAGACTGCGTTCACCGTATCGATCGAGGCGCGCGAGGGGGTCACCACCGGCATCTCCGCCTCCGACCGGGCGCGCACCATCGCGGTCGCCATCGACCCGACCAAGGGGCGCGAGGACATTGCGACGCCGGGTCACGTCTTTCCGCTCGTCGCGCGCGACGGCGGCGTGCTCGTGCGCGCAGGGCACACCGAGGCCGCCGTCGACATGGCGCGCCTGGCGGGTCTTCTGCCGGCCGGCGTGATCTGCGAGATCATGAACGACGACGGGACGATGGCCCGGCTGCCCGACCTGATCAAATTCGCGCAGTTCCACGGCCTCAAGGTCGCGACGATCGCCGACTTGATCGCGTACCGCCGGCGCACGGAGACCATCGTTCGCCGCGTGCTGGAGACGACGCTCGACAGCGTGTTCGGCGGCGAGTTCCGCATGATCGTCTACGTCAACAAGGTGCAGTACGCCGAGCATCTTGCCCTCGTGAAGGGCGACCTTTCAGCGCCCGCTCCGGTCCTCGTCCGCATGCATGCGGTCAATGTGCTCGACGACGTGCTGGGCAACCGTGCCCACGCCCGCAGCGGCGAACTGCAGGGGGCAATGAAACTGATCAGCGAGGCCGGCCGCGGCGCGATCGTGCTGATCCGCGATTCCCAGCCGACCAGCCTGTCCGATCGCATCAGAGCCCATATCGGGGAATCACCGCAGGGGTCGGAACTGCGTGACTATGGCGTGGGCGCGCAGATCCTGCTCGACCTCGGGGTCAAGGAGATGGTGCTGCTCACCAACACCAAGCGCACCATCATCGGACTCGACGGCTACGGTCTCACTGTCGTCGATCGCCGGCCAATTCCGGGCGTAGGGAGCGACTGATGCAGCCGGCCGAAGCGCGCCAGTCGGAACTCGCGGTCCCCAGCGGGCCGACCCACGTCATGATCATCGAGGCGCGTTTTTACGAGGCGATCGCCGACGAGCTGGTCAAGGGCGCGATCGCCGCGCTGGAACGGGTCGGAGCCACCTACGAGCGCTTCGCCGTGCCCGGCGCCTTCGAAATACCGGCCGCGATCCGGATTGCCCACGGCGCTAGTCAGAAAGCCGGCGGACAAGCGCGCTTCGACGGCTACGTGGCGCTCGGCTGCGTCATCCGCGGCGAGACGAGCCACTATGACTACGTCTGTGGCGAGAGCGCGCGCGGCCTGCAGGATCTCGCGGTCCGCCATGGCGTCGCCATCGGTTACGGCATCCTGACCGTTGATACCGAGGCACAGGCCTGGGTACGTGCAAAGGTCGACCAGGGCAACAAGGGCGCGGCCGCTGCCGAAGCGTGTCTGGCCTTGGTGGCGCTCCAGCGTGAGCTGGGCCACGATGCTGCGCAATGAATGCGGCGGCAAAATCCGCAGCCGGCACGCCGCGCCGCGGCGGTAGCCGGCCGGACCGTCCGCCCGGCGGCCAGGCCGAGCGAAGCGTCGCGCGTCTGGCTGCCGTCCAGGCGCTCTACCAGATCGAGATGACCGGGCTCACGCCCGAGGCGGCGATCGTGGAATTCGAACGCCATCGTCTAGGAAGAGCCGGGCAGGGCCCCGATGTGGATGGCGACACTCTGGCGCCGCCGGACCGGCTGCTGTTCGCCGACGTGGTCGGCGGGGCCGAAGCGCGCCGCGACGAGATCGACGGGATGATCGGCTCGGTTCTGGTCGAGGGGTGGACCGTTCAGCGGCTGGAGGCGATCCTGCGCGCCTTGCTGCGCGCCGGGATCTATGAGTTGGCAGGGCGCAACGACATACCCGCGCGCGTGATCGTGTCCGAGTATGTCGACATCGCCCATGCCTTCTTCGAGGGGCGCGAGGCTGGTCTGGCCAACGGCGTGCTCAACCGTCTGGCCCGCATGCTCCGTCCACTCGAATTCGGCGACGATGCGGCGCAGCCTTCCGCAGCGCCACTGCCGTCCGATGGATGAATTCGAGCGCATTGCCAAGCTCTATGCGCCGCTAGCCGCTGGATTCGAGGGCGCCCTCGGTCTGAAGGACGACGCAGCGGTCATCTCGATGGCGCCGGGCGAGGACCTGGTCGTGACCGCCGATGCGCTCGTCGCCGAAGTCCATTTTCTGCCCGAGGATGCGCCCGGCCTGATTGCGCGCAAGGCGCTGCGCTGCAACCTGTCCGACCTGGCCGCAAAGGGGGCAACACCTTTCGCCTACCTTCAGACGACGGCGTTGCCGCGCGAGTGGGGCGATGACTGGCTCGGCGAATACGCGGCGGGCCTCGCGCTCGACCAGCGCGAATTCGGCGTGCATCTGATCGGCGGCGACAGCACGGAGACGCCGGGGCCGGCGACCATCTCGATCACGGCTTTCGGGCGCGTGGCGCAGTCGACCGCCATCAGGCGCGCAGGCGCAGGCGTCGGCGACCGCGTCTTCGTGTCCGGCACATTGGGCGATGCGGCGCTCGGCCTGATGGCGATCTATGGCCGCATCGCGGGGCTCATGGCGCCGGATCGTGCGTTCCTCGTGGATCGCTACCGATTGCCGCAGCCGCGCGTGTCGCTCGGACCGCGTCTGGTGGGTATCGCCCGATCTGCGGTTGACGTCTCCGACGGCGCGGTCGCGGACCTCGGCCATGTCTGCGAGGTCTCTGGCGTCGGCGCCGTGCTCGACTTCGGCCGGGTGCCGCTATCGGCCGCCGCTGCGGCGGCACTGGGCCGGTCGGCCGACCTCCTGGCCCCGATCCTGACCGGCGGCGACGATTACGAAATCCTGTTCACGGCGCCCCCTGCCTGCGCCGGCGCGATCGCGGCAATCGCACAGGAAATCGGCATTCCGATCACGGAAATCGGGTACATTATCGAAGGCCACGGCGTTCAGGTGCGCGATGGCGCCGGTCGGATCGTGGAGTTGGCGCGGACCGGCTACCGCCATTTTCGTGGCTAGGGCGGCGGGACGGGCATGAAGGTTGTCATCATTCTGGTGCTGGCGCTGGCGCTGGTTGGCGGCGGCGGCTTCGCCGCCTGGAAGTTTTTTGGCGATCAGATCGGCAGCTTCGTGGGCGATCTTCTCAAGCCCGGCGAGAAGCCGACGGCACTTTTCGACGTCGATCCGATTACGATCCCGCTGATCGAGGATCATCAGGTCAAGCGCTTCCTGATCGTCCATGTCGCCCTCGAGGTCACCAAGGGCGAGGGCGAGACGGTGGTCAAGGAGCGGCTGCCCTACCTGCGCGACGCCTATATCCGCTACCTGCTTGCTCTGGCGTCGCTCGACATCAGTCCGGGCATCAAGGATCTGGACTTCCTGCGCGGCTGCCTGCTCGAGGTTTCGCAGCGTGCCGTCGGCAAGCAATACGTCAAGGGTGTCCTGTTCGCCCATATCTTCGAGCGACCGCTCTAACCTCCACTCAATTTCGAGACCTCGATGCGCCGCGATCCGACCAAGGTGAACGTCATCCTGCTTGCCATCTGCCAGGCTCTCGGCCAGACCGGCATGAACATCATCATGACCACGACGGCGCTGGTCGGCACCATCATCGCGGAGAACAAGGCGCTCGCGACGCTGCCGCTCGCACTCCAGTTCACGGCGACCATGCTGGTCGTCATTCCGGCCTCGCTCTACATGCGCAGGTTCGGCCGCAAGGCCGGGTTCGCGTTGGGCGCCTGCCTCGGCATCACGGGCGGCGCCGTCTGTACCTTCGGGATCTTCCAGTCGTCGTTGGCGATCTTTTCGCTCGGCAGCATGATGTTCGGCGCCTTCATGGCGTTCCTCGGCTACTACCGGTTCGCCGCCGCCGATACCGCCAGTCCCGAGTTCCGCAGCAAGGCGATATCGCTGGTCCTGGCAGGCGGCGTGGTGGCCGCCCTGTTCGGTCCTGAAACCGCCAAGTGGTCGCGCGACCTGTTCGAGCCAGTGACGTTCGCCGGATGCTTCGCGATCATCTCGGGGTTGCACGTCGTCGCTTTCGTCGTGCTTCAATTTCTGTCGATACCGCGTACCAGCACGGAGGTTGGCGCCGGCACCGGGCGCTCGATCTGGGAAATCGCACGGCAGCCGGTGTTCATCGTCGCGTGCGCGGCGACGACCATTGGTTACGGCACCATGTCTTTCGTCATGACCGCGACGCCGCTCGCGGTGGTTGGCTGCGGGCTCAGGTTCGAGGACGCGGCCTTCGTCATCCAGTGGCACGCGCTCGGCATGTTCGGGCCGTCCTTCTTCACGGGGCACCTGATCAACCGTTTCGGCGTGCTCAACGTCATGCTCGTTGGCGCGGCGCTCTTGGCCGCATGCATCGTGGTGGCGACCAGCGGCCTCGAACTTCACCAGTTCTGGCTCGCGCTGCTGCTGCTCGGCGTGGGCTGGAACTTCATGTATCTCGGCGGCACAACGCTGCTGACCGAGGTCTACCGGCCGGAAGAGAAGGCAAAGGTCCAGGCGTTCAGCGATTTCGTCACGTTTTCGACGACGGCGGTCGCATCCTTCTCGGCCGGTGCGCTGCAGAACCTCTATGGCTGGACCACGATCAATTTCACCGTCGTTCCGCCGATTATCATTGCCGCCTCGCTGATCCTGTGGCTTCGGCGGTTGCGCGCCCCGGTCCCGGCCTAGGTCGGAGAGCTTCCGCGAAGCGGTTGCATGGGCTGATTTTTCTGGTATTTTCGCGCGCGGTTTTCGCGATGCCCTGCGGCCTTCCAGCCTAACGTTTGGAATCGCAGGATGATTTGGCTCTCACCGTACACGCATCAACGAATCGAAGGGGTCATGGCATGGCCGGCATCAAGCTACTCGTGCTCGCCTGCGGCGCGCTTGCGCTGCTCTATGGTTTGGTCGCCAGCAGGCAGGTGCTCGCCGCCGGGGCTGGAACGCCGCGCATGCAGGAGATCGCGGCTGCGATCCAGGAGGGCGCGGCTGCCTACCTCAACCGCCAATATCGGACGGTCGCCATCGTCGGCGTCGTCGTGGCGCTCATTCTCGCCGTCACGCTTGGCATTCACGTGGCGCTCGGCTTCGTCATCGGCGCGGTGTTGTCCGGCGCGGCCGGTTACATCGGCATGAACGTCTCGGTGCGCGCCAATGTGCGCACGGCCGATGCGGCGCGCACCGGCGGCATGGTCGAAGCGCTCGCCATCGCATTCAAATCGGGGGCCGTGACGGGCATGCTCGTCGTCGGTCTCGGTCTGCTCGGCGTGGCCGGCTACTATTTCCTGCTGCTCAAGTGGAAAGGGGCGGGCGACGCACAGCAGCTGCGCTCCGTGCTCGAGGCGCTGGTGGCACTCAGCTTCGGCGCGTCGCTGATTTCGATCTTCGCGCGCCTTGGCGGCGGCATCTTCACCAAGGGGGCCGACGTCGGCGCCGACTTGGTCGGCAAGGTTGAGGCCGGTATCCCCGAGGATGATCCACGCAACCCTGCCGTCATCGCCGACAACGTCGGCGACAACGTCGGCGATTGCGCTGGCATGGCCGCCGATCTTTTCGAGACCTACGCGGTCACGGTCGTGGCGACCATGCTGCTCGCCGCGATCTTCTTCGCCGAGGGGCAGGCACTGATGATGCTCTACCCGCTGGTCATCGCCGCGGTGTGCATCGTCGCTTCGGTCATCGGTACCTATTTCGTGACGCTCGGCCCCGACAAGAAGATCATGAAGGCGCTCTACAAGGGCCTCATCGTCACCGGCATCATTTCCGCCATCCTGATCGTCGGAGTGACGGGTTGGATGTTCGGCTTTGCCGATCCGATCAAGATGACGACCGGAACGATCCAGGGTCGCCACCTGCTCTACTGTGCCTTCACCGGTCTGGCCGTCACCGGCCTGATCGTGTGGATCACCGAGTATTACACCGGCACCGACTATCGGCCGGTGCGCAGCGTAGCTCAGTCATCGACGACCGGCAGCGGCACGAACATCATACAGGGCCTCGCGGTGTCGATGGAATCGACGGCGCTGCCCGTGCTCGTCATCTGCGCCGGCATCATCGTTGCCTACATCAACGCTGGCCTGTTCGGCATTTCGATCGCGGCGACCACGATGCTGGCACTCGCCGGCATGGTCGTGGCGCTCGATGCCTATGGTCCGGTCACGGACAATGCCGGCGGCATTGCCGAGATGGCCGACCTGCCCAAGGAAGTGCGCGTCACAACCGACGCGCTCGACGCGGTCGGCAACACGACCAAGGCCGTCACCAAGGGCTACGCCATCGGTTCGGCTGGCCTGGCGGCGCTCGTGCTGTTCGCCGCCTATACCGAGGATTTGAAGCACTATTTCCCCAATGTGAAGGTCGACTTCCAGCTTCAGGATCCCTACGTGGTCATCGGCTTGTTCATCGGCGGGCTGCTGCCTTACCTGTTCGGCGCCATGGGCATGACCGCCGTCGGCCGCGCCGCGGGATCGGTCGTCGTCGAGGTGCGCCGGCAGTTCAAGGAGATCGCCGGCATCATGGAGAACAAGGCGAAGCCGGACTATAGCCGGGCCGTCGACATGCTGACCCAGGCGGCGATCAAGGAGATGATCATCCCGTCGCTGCTTCCCGTGCTGGCGCCGATCGTGCTCTACGCGGTGATCGCCATCATCGCGGGGCAGGCCAAGGCCTTCGTGGCACTCGGCGCCATGCTGCTTGGCACGATCGTCACCGGCCTGTTCGTCGCAATCTCCATGACCTCGGGCGGTGGCGCGTGGGACAACGCCAAGAAGTACATCGAGGAAGGCAATCACGGCGGCAAGGGTTCGGATGCCCACAAGGCCGCGGTGACCGGCGACACGGTCGGCGATCCCTACAAGGATACGGCCGGTCCGGCGGTCAATCCGATGATCAAGATCATCAACATCGTGGCACTTCTGCTGCTGGCCATCCTGGCGCACGGCCTCGGCAAGTAGCGGCACGCAGCGCGGTCGCGGTCACAAGCGTCCCGAGAGCAAGAAGCCCCGGACCGATCGGTCCGGGGCTTCTTGCTTGGAAACAGATCGAACCGTCAGAGACCGCCGGGTCGGGAGCTGCGGCCGCTGCGGTCGCCCTGGTTGAACCGGCCGAGGTTGCCGACCAGCTGCTCGATCAGAGTCAGGTTATGACCCGCGGTCGGCGTTTCCCGCGCGACACTGGTGATCTCGTTGGAGTCGGACAGGTCGAGCTGCTTGAATTCGGCGAGCCTGCCGGTATCGTTGAAGCGCAGCATGACGACGCGTTGCTCGAGCACCTTCGGCGCGAAGAACGAGGTCTGCTCCGTGCGTTTGCTGATGTAGTACCAGACATTGTCGTCGAAGGTGCCGATCGCGGAGGGGGAGCCGAGCTGTTCGCGCGCCTGATCGCGTGTCGTCACGCCCTCCTTCAACGCCGCCAGCAGCTCGGCGTCGGGCGCGTTGCCGCGCACGTCGACCATGGGCGCGCACGCGCCGAGTGTGATCGGCAACGCAATCGCCAACGCTCCGAGCAGGCGGAATTTCGGCATGTCTAATGTCTCGCTTCCCCAGGCGTCCGATCGTCCGGCGACCGCGGCACCGCCGACAGACATTTGCATCGGTCCAATGCCCATGTCAACGTCACACGCAAATCGGATGGTCCGACATGCTCAGGAAATGGTTCTCGCGCCCCGCCGAGGAGGCCGCTGCCGTGGCGCTTTATCGTGCCGCTGTCGCACAGGCGCGCCAGCCCGGCTTCTACACCTCGCTCGGCGTTCCCGACACGGTCGATGGACGATTCGAGATGGTGGCGCTCCACGCCTTTCTGGTCTTGCATCGCCTGAAAGGCGAGGGGGAGGCCGGCCAGCGTCTTGGCCAGGCCGTTTTCGATGCCATGTTCGCCGACATGGATCACAATCTGCGCGAGATGGGTGCGGGCGATCTCGGCGTCGGCCCACGGGTGAAGACGATGGCCAAGGCGTTCTACGGGCGGATCGCGGCCTACGAAGCCGGGCTTGCCCAGGGTGACGTCGAGTTGCGCGCGGCGCTGAGGCGCAATGTCTTCCGGACGCGGAGCGATATTGACGAGGTTGCGACCGCGGCCGTGGCCGCCTATCTGAAGCGCGAGGCTGAGCAGCTCGCGCGCCAGCCGGTCGAAAAACTGATGGCCGGCGAGTTGCAATTCGGCGCACCCCCGGCGTCCTGATCGGACCGAGACGCTATGAGCGAGGCACCTGAATTCTCCCGTCCCGTCGCCGTCGATCGGATCGCCCGAACCGGCGAGCGCTTGACGCTCGAGGCGAGTCCGGCCGAGCGCCGCCAGCTGGCGGAGCGTTTCGGGCTGGTGTCGATCGACCGCCTGACTGCCGCCGTCGAGCTCCACCCGGTGCCGGCCGGGCGCGGCTTCCGCATGACGTCCGAACTCGACGCCGAGGTGGTGCAGAGCTGCGTTGTCACCCTGGAGCCGGTCGCGGCGCATGTTCGCGACCGGCAGTCGCAGCTATTCGTGCCTTCCACGGGTCTCGGAGCCGATCGAGCCGGCGAGGCGTCGGATGAGGTCGAGGACGAGGCCGAACCGATCACCGACGGCGTCATCGATGTGGGTGAAGCCGTGGCCCAGCAATTGGCCCTGGCGTTACCCCCCTATCCGCGCGCGCCGGGGGCCTCGATCGACGCCATGGCCGGATCGCTGCCCGAGGGTGTAAGCCTTTGTATTGCAGATGAAAAACCAAAGGCTGCCGGAGCTGTCGAAGAGCGCGCCAGTCCGTTTGCCGCGCTGGCCCGGCTGAAGGGGGGGCCGAGACCGCGGTAATGGCCTTGCTGCGGGTCATGAATTTGTTTAATTAAGCGGCCTTCCCGAGGGGTACTGATCGAAAGTTTCAGCCATGGCCGTTCCGAAGAAAAAGGTCACCAAGTCGCGCCGAAATATGCGGCGCGCGCATCACGCGCTGAAGCGCACAGCCCACGTCGAATGCCCCAATTGCGGCGAGCTCAAGCGGCCGCACCATGTCTGCGGGCATTGTGGCCACTATGATGGGCGCGAAATGGCGCCGGTTGCTCCGTCAGCGTGATCCACGGGCGTCGGATGACGCCCCCAAGGATGCCGGCGCTTGTCCGCCCAGCTGACCATCGCACTTGACGCCATGGGCGGCGACCACGCGCCCGCGATCGTGGTCGAGGGTGCGGCGCTGGCATTGGAGCGGTTTCCCGACGCGCGCTTTCAGTTCCATGGCGCCGAATCCCAGGTTAAGCCATTGATCGATCGGGTGCCGGGGCTCGCCCGCGCGGCGACCATCCATCACACCGAAGCGGTCGTGACCAACGAAGACAAGCCGTCGAGCGCGCTCCGCCAGGGTCGCCAGTCCAGCATGCGCCTGGCAATCGACGCGGTGCGCGACGGCCATGCCTCAGCGGTGATCTCCGCGGGCAACACGGGCGCGCTCATGGCGATGGCCAAGTTCGCGCTGCGCACCGTCCCGGGCATCGATCGGCCGGCCATCGCCTCGTACCTGCCCACCTTGCGCGGCGAAAGCGTCATGCTGGACTTGGGCGCCAATGTCGATTGCGACGCCAAGATCCTCGTGCAGTTCGCCGTCATGGGCGAGGTCTTTGCGCGCACGGTGCTCGGTCTCGCCAAGCCGACCATCGGATTGCTCAACATCGGCATCGAGGAGCTCAAGGGCAACGAGCAGGTCAAGCAGGCGGCCCAAATGCTCCGGCACAGCAATTTGCCGATCCAGTTTCACGGCTTCATCGAAGGCGACGACATCGCGGAAGGCACGGTCGACGTCGTCGTGACCGACGGCTTCACGGGTAACATCGCCCTCAAAACCGCGGAGGGCACGGTCAAACTGTTCGCCGGCTTCCTGCGCGAGGCGCTGAAGAACTCCGTGCGCGGCCAGATCGGCTACCTGATCGCCAAGCCTGCCATCGAAAAGATGCGCGAGCGCATCGATCCCCGGCGCTACAATGGCGCCATTCTGGTCGGGTTGAACGGGATCGTCGTCAAGAGCCACGGCGGCACCGACGCGCTCGGCTTCGCCAATGCGATCGGCGTGGGCATCGATATGGCAGTGCACGGCTTCGTCGACCGCATCAAGGACGAGTTGGAACGCCTCAAGCTCGATCCCCAGGCTGACTCGCAGGCGGCAGTGGTCTAGTTGGGGTGATCTGATGGTCGTGCGTTCCCGTGTGGTCGGTTGTGGCGGCTATTTGCCCGCGCGGGTGATGTCCAATGCCGAACTGGCCCAGCGCATAGACACGACGGACGAATGGATCGTCCAGCGCACCGGCATCCGTCAGCGCCACGTCGCCGCCGAAGGCGAGCTCACGTCCGATCTGGCCTACCATGCCTCGCGGCAGGCCCTCGAGCGCGCCGGTGTCAGCGCGAGCGAAATCGACCTGATCGTGCTCGCCACGACCACGCCCGACGAAACCTTTCCGGCCACTGCGACCCGGGTTCAGGCGCGCCTCGGCATGACCGGGGGCGCCGCCTTCGATGTGCAGGCCGTCTGCACCGGCTTCATCTACGGCCTCGCGATCGCCGACAATTTCATCAAGGTCGGCCAGGCCAAGACGGCGCTCGTCATCGGCGCCGAGACCTTCACGCGCATCCTCGATTGGAACGACCGCGGGACGTGTGTGCTGTTCGGCGACGGTGCCGGCACGGTGGTGCTCCGCGCCGAGTCGGGGCAGGGCACGGTCAAGGACCGGGGCGTGCTCTCGACCCACCTGCACAGCGACGGTCGCGAGCATGATTTGCTCTATGTCGATGGCGGTCCGTCATCGACCGGCACCGCCGGTCACGTGAAGATGGTAGGGAAAGAAGTTTTTCGTCATGCTGTCAGTAAGCTATCGTCAGTTATTGACGAGTCACTAGAGAAAAACGCTCTAACAGCCGATGCGGTGGACTGGCTGATTCCGCATCAGGCGAACAAGCGCATCATCGACAGCATGGCCAATCGGCTCAAGCTTCCGCCCGAGAAAGTCGTCAGCACAGTTGAACGCCACGCCAATACTTCCGCGGCTTCCGTGCCCCTGGCGATGTGCGCGGCGATCGAAGATGGCCGCATCAGGCCGGGCCAATTGTTGCTGCTCGAGGCGATCGGTGGCGGCCTGACCTGGGGGGCGGGTTTGGTGCGCTATTGAGCCTATCCGGGCATGCGCGAATCTATCACTTAAACGACGAACCTTATCCCTTTGTATTTGACGGTTTTATCCGGGAGGGGTAGGCTAACTTCCAGAATGGGAGAATAAAGCATGACGGACAACACGGTCACGCGTGCGCAATTGAGCGAGGCTGTCTACCAGGAAGTAGGCCTGTCGCGAAACGAATCGGCCGACCTCGTCGAGACCGTTCTGAACCAAATCGCCGACGCATTGGCGCGCGGCGAGATGGTCAAGATCTCGTCTTTTGGAAGCTTCTCCGTGCGCCAGAAGGGCAAGCGCATCGGTCGCAATCCGAAAACCGGCGAGGAGGTGCCGATCCTGCCGCGGCGCGTCCTCGTGTTCCGTCCTTCCCATGTGCTCAAGGGCCGCATCAATCAAGTGGGCGACGCACAACAGCCGGCGCCGCAGCAAAGCGAACACGCGTAAGCGCCCGATCGAGAAGAGGATGACGAGCCATGGCATATTCCTCTGAGGTCACCCAGCTTGCCCGGCGCGGTGCCAAATCGGCGGCCGCGTTCCGTACCATCAGCGAGGTGGCCGACGAGCTCGACATTCCGCCGCACGTGCTGCGTTTCTGGGAGACGAAGTTCTCCCAGATCAAGCCGCTGAAGCGCGGCGGCGGCCGCCGCTACTACCGGCCCGAGGACGTCGAGCTGCTGCGCCGGATCCGCGAGCTGCTCTATCGCGACGGCTATACGATCAAGGGTGTGCAGCGCCTTCTGCGCGACACAGGCGCTCGCGCGCTGGCAGGCGGCGCGCTGGTTGCCGATCTGCCGCGCGGCGATGGCGCCTCTGCCGAGCCGACGCCGCCCAGCAACGTGACGCCGCTCAATGTCGAAGCGCCGCGGCCGCTCGCCAATGTGGCGCCGCTCAAGCCGCGCCGGCGCCTCGATCCGGAGCTGCGCGCGGAAATCGAAGCAGCGCTCGGTGAGCTCGCGGAGCTGAAAAAGCTCCTCAACGGGTTGAAGCGCTAGACGCGAGCGCCAGCCGACCCTGGCAGGTCGGCCTCATTGCGCGGAAACGTTACGCTGGCTATAGTCCCGCCGACCTGAGCGGTACCCCCAATGTCGAGCAGTCCCGCGCGGTCCCGGTCGGAGCGTAGCGCAGCCTGGTAGCGCATCACACTGGGGGTGTGGAGGTCGCTGGTTCAAATCCAGTCGCTCCGACCATTCTTCGCCGGCATTAGCAACCGTCGCTTTCTTCAATCAGGCGACCCCGCCGGCTTGCAATTGTATTGCCATTCGGTACTCTCGCTTGAGAGTTGCCAAGCTGTCGGCCGACATGCATGCGTTTCCCGCACTGACCATCATCAACTCCAACACCGTACAGGCCGCTGGTTTTAACTTCGGCGTCAACAATCTTGGCTATCTCGCGAACAACCTCGATGTCGCTGCAGCGGTGACGTTCGGACAATTCAGCTCGGGTCTTGAGCACTATCTCCTCTTTGGTTGGCAGGAGTGGCGCTCTCTCATAGCAGGGCTGTTCAACGCTCGATAGTTGAGCATAGGGGTGAGTCGAAAATATCACACGCGGAAGGGAAACGGAGTGTTGCGAGCAGATAGTGGATTCCTTGGGCATGAAATCTCTGACTCCTTGATGGG
>Ga0194121_10005564_pt1 | contig 17286 bp, 18 predicted proteins | sample TA2MahCa50mmetaG_FD_148609 | JGI IMG/M metagenome (GOLD analysis project Ga0194121, IMG submission 148609) | Freshwater microbial communities from Lake Tanganyika, Tanzania - TA2015020 Mahale Deep Cast 50m | ecosystem: Environmental > Aquatic > Freshwater > Lake | place: Tanzania: Lake...
GGGCCTTCGCTCTACCGAATTGCGACCAACGGTACCGCCCGAAAAAAATCCGGAAAATTTCTGGAGACGACTACACCCACTTCAAACCGCCCGCGCTCACACCGCAATTCGGAGGTGGCCAAACCCTGGCGATTATCAGGATATTCAAGAGCCTCACCCGCGATCGCGTCCGACTTGATTGGCCGAGCCTCGGTGATTGACGGCGACACGATCGAGATTCACGGTCAGCGCATCCGCCTACTTGGCATCGACGCACCCGAGAGCGCTCAGCTCTGCGATGACGCGCAAGGGAAGGCATACCGATGCGGTCAGGTGGCGGCGCTCGCCCTGGCCGACAAGATTGGCTCAGCGACGGTCCAATGCGAACAGCGAGACACCGACCAATACAGGCGCATCGTCGGCTGGTGCGTCAGCCGGACGGCGCACGCCAGCTTCGTCTTGGACGCGCTGGAGCAGACGCTACATGAACGCAGGCCCACCCATCCTGCCGGCCTGGTGCATCATTCCGACAGAGGGGCTCAGTACGTCAGCATCCGATACACCGAGCGCCTCGCCGAAGCGGGTATCGAGCCGTCCGTCGGCAGTGTCGGCGACAGCTACGACAACGCGCTCACCGAGACGATCAACGGCCTCTACAAGGCTGAAGTCATTCATCGGCGCGGTCCCTGGCGGAGCTTCGAGGCCGTCGAGTTCGCGACGCTGATTTGGGTAGACTGGTTCAACAATCGTCGGCTGCTGGAGCCGATCGGCAATATCCCGCCCGCAGAAGCCAAGGCGCGCTTCTACGCCATGCTCGGAGAGCAGAAACGGGCAGCGTGACTCAAACCAAACAGCCTCCGGCAAACCCGGGGCGGTTCAAGTCGTATCCGAGGCCGAATTACAGATAGCCCGCAGCACGCTCTCTCCACCAATATTCTTTCTTTTGTTGAGGGCCCGCTTCGCCGTGGCAGGCTCAGAGGCCGGTTCTGGTGCGGTGATGTACGCCGAGGGCGGAACAGGAACTCCAGTCGGACTGAGGGAATGTCGTGCGGCGAATGGCTGCGAGAGGAGGGCAACCTCGACCGCTTACGCCGCAGGGGGTGCCTCGGGCCTTGTCTCAAGGAGGCCAAAGGTATTGACTTACTAACAAGCAAGCGGGTGGGCACGGTGATGAGAAATGTCATGGCACCCAGGATCAAAAAGGGGAGGCAGTCTTGTTGACCCATGGTCAGCTGCGGGAACGATTTCTGTCGGCAGAGAACTGCGACGGCGTGACCCGCATGCTCGCGCCGGAGATTGAGGAGACCGGAGCAAACCGCTTCATCGTGGGTTTCGTTCGCGGCACCGCTAGGGGCCTCGATGGCCGCTGGCGGCTGTACGGTCACCGCTCGTACAATTTCCCCGATCGATGGGAAGAAGGCTGGCACGCCTTCAACGCCCATTGCCCCTACTATCACTCCTGTTTTGACGGGCGGATCGCGTTCGATTGGGCCTCGGTGCGCGATCGGAACGATTTGTCGCGCGAGGAGACACGCGCCTGGCACTATTTGGCCGACTTCGGATTGATCAGGGGCTTTACCGTGCCGGTGCACGCGCCCGGCCGTTTCGGCTTTCTAACGGTCATTGGTGACAACAGCGATCGCAGCTGGGCCCGCCAAATCGAGCGCCATTCCGAGCGGTTGCTCTTCCTCGCGCACGTGTTCCACGAAGTGGTGCGCGATGGGTTCCCCAACTTCATGGCTCGACCGGACGACACCGCGCTCAGCAGGCGCGAATGTGAATGCCTGCGCTGGGCAGCCGCCGGAAAGACCAGCGAGGAGGTGGCGCTGATCCTTGGGCTCTCTCACGAGACCGTGCGCGTTTACTTCAAGCGCGCGATCCACAAGATGGGCGCGACTACGCGCGCACACGCCATCACCCTCGCCTATGAGGCCGGCCTGCTGTCCTGAGAGTGAAGGGCGCCTCGCGGGCGCGCCGGGCCTGCTGTCACCCTTTTGGGTTACTTGCTGACATGCCAGCGCCTTTGGACGATTTAAATGCGGTGCGATCTGCGCGTGCCTTCGGCAGCAAGCGACCGCGCGACGGGGATTTCCACGACAGGGAGCTCAACATGCAGCAAAAACATCGTTCGTACCGGCGATGGCTCGGCGCGGGCTTGGCGCTCGCCATCGCGGCCGGGTTCTCCTCGGTAGTCACCGGTGCCGTTCAGGCAGCCGATGATGGCCCGATTAAGATCTGCGTGATCGACGACGCCTCGGGCGACTTTGCGCCCGCGGTGATTCCGAAGACCATGGGCGCCAAGCTCGCCGTGGAAGAGATCAACAAGGCTGGTGGCATCAACGGCCGCAAGATCGAGCTGATCCATTATGACGGCCAGTCGGACCCGAAGCGTCATCAGGAGTTCGCGCAGAAGTGCGTGCTCGATGACGAGGCCAACGTCGTCATGGCTGGCTACACGAGCTCGGAGCGAGAGGCGGCACGCGCCGTCGCCGTCGAGAACAAGACGATCTTCTGGCACAACAATCAGGGCGAAGGCGGCATCGCCGACAAGTACTCGTTCTTCACCGGCCTGATCCCGGAGCAGCAGATCCTACCAGGCGTCGAGTACATGATTAAGAAGTTCGGGCCGAGGATGTACATCCTGGCCGCCGATTACGGCTTCGGCCAGGTGAGCGCGCTCTGGACGCATGTCGCCGCCGGCATTTATGGCGGCGAGATCGTGGGCGAGGAGTTCATCCCGCTCGGCAACGCGGAGTATGCCGCGACGATCCAGAACGTGCAGAAGGCCAAGCCGGACTTCATGGTCCACTTCCTGGTGGGCGCGAATCAGGGCCAATTCTACCCGCAGGCTCTGGCGGCCGGCCTTAAGATTCCGGCAGTCTCGACGGTGAACCTGAAGCAAGGCTACGAGCACAAGCGGTTCCCGCCGCCAGCGCTCGAAGGTCTTTACGTGCCGGTCGCCTTTATCGAGGAGATCGCGCAGGAGACCGAAGCGGCGAAGAAGTATGTCGCCGACATGAAGGCCATGTTCCCCGATATCGCCTATGTCAACTCGCCGTCGCGCTGTGCCTATGTGGCGGTGTACATGATGGCAATGGCATGGAAGAAGGCGGGCACGACGGAAACCGACAAGGTGATCGCCGCGCTCGAATCCGGCCTCGCCTTCGAGGCGCCAGAAGGTAGAGTGTTCCTTGACCCGGCCACGCATCACATGACGCTGCATGCCCGCATGGCCCAGGTGCAAGCGGACCACAGCATCAAGTTCGTGCACGACTTCGGCCCGATCGAGCCGTGGTGGCTGCGCAAGCTCGGCGTGAATCTTGTCAGCAAGAACGACGGCAAGCAGTATCTGCCGTGGGATGATCCAGAGTTCGCGAAGTACAAGAAGCAGTAGTCCAGACGACTTGACGGCGCGGTGCGGGGCGAGATCAAGGCTCGTCGCCGCACCGCGATTATTTTAATCCATCCGCACGAACCGCGATCTGTCGCTCCCATGGATACGCTGACCTTCATCGTCAGCCTGCTCTATCAGTACGCAGACACGATCGCGATTCTCGTGCTCTCAGCGATCGGCCTCTTCATAATCTTCGGCATGATGGGCGTCATCAACATGGCGCACGGCGAGATGATGATGATCGGCGCCTACATCACCTCGTTTTCCTACTATGCGGGCATCCCAACCCCGATCGCGGTGATCTTTGGCGGTCTCGGCGCCGGCGTGGTCGGCATCGTGCTCGAGCGGGTGATTGTGCGCCGGTTCTACGGTCAGCTTCTGGCTTCGCTGGTCGCCACCTGGGGCATCAGCCTGATCCTCAGTCAGGGCGCGCTGCTCGTGCTTGGACCGCTCATCAAGAGCGTGCCGACGCCTTTTGGCAGCGCCGGCTCGGACGATCTCACGTTTTCCTACTACAGGCTCTTCCTATTCGGCGTCGCCATCCTCCTGATCGCCGGGGTCTGGGCACTCTTCAAAGTTACCCGCTTCGGCCTGCGTGCACGCGCGACCATGCAGGACCCGGGCTCGGCGCGGGCGCTCGGCGTCGATGTCCGTCAAGTCTACGCGCTGACCTTCGGGCTCGGCGCGGCGCTCGCGGGTCTCGCCGGCGGGCTATTTGCCCTGACCTCGACCATCGGCCCGTTCTACGGCCAGAACTACACGCCCCAAGCCTTCATCACCGTCGTCGTCGGCGGTGGCGCGGAGTTAATCTCGGGCCTGCTTTTGAGCGTGCTCTCGCTCGGCGCAATCAAGACTATCGTCACCAATCAAGTGAACATCCTGCTCGGCCAGGTGGCAATGCTGGTGTTCGCCCTTATCTTGATTCGCCTGATGCCGTCGGGGATCTCGGATTGGGTCGAGCGCCGACGCCTGCAATCGCGGCGGGGCTGAGCCACGATGATCCGCACCAACGCGCTTCTCGACCGCCTGCTCGGGCGCATCAATGGCCCGCTCGAGCCCGGGCGCTCGCCACCATTCTGGCTTCTGGTTGTCGCGGCGGTGGTCGTACTCGCCCTGCTACCGACCTTTCTGTCCCGCTATGAACTGCTCAATTTCAGCAATTTTCTAAGCAACGTCTTTCTCGCACTCGGGCTTTGCCTGATCTGGGGTTTCGGCGGAATCCTCAGCCTAGGCCAATCGGCGTTTCTGGGTCTTGGCGGCTACGCCTATGGCATTGTCGGCATCAATCTGATCGAGATCCATGGCAACACGTGGCTCGCGCTGCTCGCTGGCCTCGGTTTCCCGGTCATCGTCGCTGCGGCGCTTGGCTGGATGATGTTCTATGCGCGTCTCAAGGGTGTGTACGTCGCGATTTTGATGCTGGTTGTTACACTCCTGATCGAGACCTTCCTCAATCAAACCGCGGGGCAGGGCTGGTTCATCGGCAATGCCCATCTCGGTGGCAATAACGGCCTCGGGCGTTTCTCGGGCGTGATCCGCGAACCACCCTCGCTCACGCTCGGCTTCGGCGCCGAGACCATGGTGGTGTTCAAGGGCAAGACCCAGGCGTTCTACTATCTGGTGCTCGGGCTTGGCGTACTCTGCTATCTCGGCCTGCGCGCCTTCGTGAATTCACGTATCGGCCACGTGCTGGTCGCCATCCGCGAAGACCCCGACCGGACGGAAGCGCTCGGCTATGACGTGCGCGCGCTGCAGCTCAGCGTTTTCTGCCTCTCAGCGCTGCTTGCCTCAATGTCCGGCATACTCTATGTCTCCTGGGGTAATTTCATCACGCCAAACGTCTTTGGCGTGTTCTACAACATTCTACCCGTAATCTGGGTCGCGGTTGCCGGCCGCAAGAGCCTGACCGCGACCATCGTCGGCACGGTCTTCCTCGTCTGGCTCTCGCAGAAGCTCGCGATTCAGGGTGACATTGCCTTTGTCGTGCTCGGCTTCATTCTGCTTGCCGGCATGATGTTGCTGCCAGAGGGCGTGGTGACCGGCCTTGGCGAGCGCATCGGTCGGGTTTTTGATCGTCTGGGAATCGGGCGGCACGGAGCGCGCCATGGGCGCTGAGCCGTTGATCGCAACGCGCGGCCTATCGAAACGCTTCGGAGGCGTCCAAGCGGTGAGCGAGGCCGATTTGAGTCTGGGCGCAGGGCAGCTCCGCTGCATCATCGGCCCGAACGGTGCCGGCAAGAGCACGCTGTTCAAGCTGCTGCTCGGCAGCCTCCGCCCTGACATCGGAACGATCCACTTCGATGGACGCGATGTCACCCGGCTCGAGGCGCACCGGCGTGCGCACCTCGGCATCGGCGTGAAGTTCCAGAACTTCGCGGTCTATGCCGAGCTCACCGTGCGGCACAATCTCTTTCTGCCTCTGAGCCACCAGCATCGCGGGCGCGCGGTCGAACGTGAGATCGACGATCTGCTCGCCCGCCTCAACCTTGCTGGCACGGCCGAGAAAATCGCCGGCAGCCTTGCCCACGGCCAGAAGCAATGGCTCGCGATCGGCATGGCGCTTGCCATGAAGCCGAAGCTCCTGCTGTTGGACGAGCCGACCGCCGGCATGGGCCCCGAGGAAACCGAGGCGACGGTTCGTTTGATTCGCACCGTCAACGCGGAAGGCGTTGCAGCGATCGTGGTCGAGCATGACATGGCGTTTGTGCGTCAGCTCGGCGCACCGGTGACCGTGCTGCACTATGGCCGCGTCTTCGCCGAAGGCACCCTCGCAGAGATCGAGCGGCACGAGGAAGTGCGCCGTATCTATCTCGGCGCCACCAAGCTTGAGCGGCCGCCGCGCTTCAAGAACCGGCAGACATGACAGGGGAGAATGCGCCATGCAGATGATCAAGCGCGGGCAGGTGACCCGCTATGCCTTCGATCGGCGTGACGAGGTGTGCCTCAGGGTCAAGCAGGGTGAGAAGTTCACCGTCGAGACGGACGATGCGCTGTCGGGCCTCATCGAGGACGATAGCGATCATCCCAAGGTGCATCAGTTCGTCGGCGATGAGCACGTCGCACGCCTGACGCGCGCTTGGCCGCCGCTCTATAATCCGGTTGTCGGGCCGGTCTATGTAGAGGGCTGCGAGCCGGGTGACGTGCTTGCGGTCCACATCGACCATATCGATCCGTGGCGCTACGGCTTCTCCGGTATCCTGCCGGGTATCGGGCCCTATGGTGATTCAATCAAATGGGGCGAATGCGCCAAGCCGCATGTCCAGGTGATCGAGCATCTCCCGGGCCCGAGCGGGCACACGCGCGATGGCAAGGGCAAATACTCCGATCGCCTGATATGGGACCTGATGCCTTTCCTCGGCACCCTGGCCACCGCGCCGGAGCGCGAGGTCTTCACCTCGCTTCTCGGCCAAGGCCCGTTCGGTGGCAATATCGACTGCCGAGAGATCAGGGCCGGCCACACCATCCTCCTCAACTCGTACAATGAAGGCGGGCTCCTTTACATTGGTGATGCTCATGGCGGCCAGGGCGATACCGAGTTCACCGGCATCGCCGATGAAACGCGCGCGACCGTGCAGCTAAGCTGCGCCGTGGTCAAGAAGAAGCGCTTGCCCTGTGTGCGCGTGGTCAAGCCGGACAGCATCGTTGCGATCGGCATCAACCTACCGATGGAGCACGCGGTCTACGATGCCTGCGCCAACATGCTCGAATGGCTGCGCGAGGACTACAAGATTGTGCCAAAGGACATGTACATCCGCATGTCGTGTGACCCCGCCTTTCGCATTCGCACCTATCAGATGGTGAGGGCGGTGACACTGCAGCACGTCGTCGGCGCAGAATATCCGAAGTCGCGTCTCACACCGGCGTTCTAGGAGTGAGACCAGCAGAGGAGGGCGCTCGACGATGGTGCTGACGCTCGAATCTTTGAGCTCCGGCTATGGCGGCGTGCCGATCGTGCGCGAGGTGTCGCTCGCGCTGAAGCCGGGCGAGGTGGTCGGCGTGGTCGGGCGCAACGGGGTCGGCAAGACCACGCTCGTCAAGACGATCGCTGGCCTCGTGCGCGCAACCAGCGGCCATGTTAGCTACAAGGATCAGAACGTGACCAACCGCGATGCGCGGGAGATGGCGCGCCTCGGCATGGGCTATGTGCCCCAGGGGCGCGGCATCTTTCCGCGTTTCACGGTGCTCGAGAACCTGCGCATGGGCGAGGGTGTCGGGACGCGCCATGCGCCCGAGCACTATGACCAGGTCTTTGCCTGGTTCCCGCGCCTCAAGGAGCGGCTGAAGCAGCAGGCAGGCACGCTATCCGGTGGTGAGCAGCAGATGCTCTCGATCGGCCGCGTGCTGATCGGCAGCCCGGATTTTCTGCTGCTAGACGAGCCCTCAGAGGGCATTCAGCCGAGCATCGTGCAGCAGATCGCCGAGGTGCTGATCAAGCTCAATGAGGAGCGCAGCATTGCCATTCTTCTGGTCGAGCAGAACCTCGACCTGGTCTACATGACCGCCGAGCGTTGCGTGGTGATGGACAAGGGCACGCTGGTTGCCGCGCTGACGCCGGAGGAGCTCGCCGAGCCCGAAACCGCGCGGCGTTATCTGGCCATTTGACAGGTTTCGGTCGTGTGAAATCGCGCGCAATAGTGACCCCCTGAGGGGCGGTTTTCGCATCCAATGGTTGATCCAGCCCAATTGAATTTGTCCACCTTGAAGTATGTCTTATGGCAACGAGGAGGATCTGACCCAAGCCGAGAAAGCGTCACAAACCCGAAGAGATCGTCGCGAAGCTGCGGCAGGTTGATGCCCTAGTTTCGCAGGGCAAATTTGTCGCCGATGCTGTCCGCGCGATCGGCGTGACTGAGGTCACGTATTTCCGCTGGCGGCAGGAGCTTGGCGGCTTGAAATCCGATCAGGTCAAGCGGATGAAGGATATCGAGGCTGAGAATGCCCGGCTCCGGCGCGCCGTCTCAGATCTCACGCTCGACAAGATGATCCTTGCGGAGGCGGCCCGGGGAAACTTCTGAGCCCTGCGCGACGTCGAGCCTGCATCGACCGTGTCCGGTCAGAGATGAAGCTGTCTGAGCGGCGGGTTTGCCGCGTGCTCGGGCAGCATCGCTCGACGCAGCGCCGCGGTGGCCTACGCTGCCGGACGCTCGTCCCGCCGCTCGCGCCATAGCCCGATCAACGCCGCCTCGACATCGCGCGCTCTCTCAAGCCGGCAGAGCCGCGACTTCGCCTCGCGCCGCGCCGCCGGCACCTCCGGCCAGGGCGCGTTCTCGACGTACCAGCCGAGATGCTTGCGGAATACCTTGAGCCCGAGCGCATCGCCATAGAAGCGCAAGGAGTCGGCGAAATGCTCGAGCACAATGGCGAGGCGTATATCGAGATCAGGCTCGGCGAGCTCTGCGCCGGTTTCGAGCACATCTCCAATTGCGGCGGCGATCCAGGGCCGGCCATAGGCGCCGCGCCCGATCATGACCGCGTCGGCGCCTGAGCGCGTCAAGGCGGTCCGCGCCGATGCGGCGTCGATGACGTCGCCATTGACGATGACCGGCAATCGGGTTGCAGCCTTCACCGCCGCAACGGCATCCCAATCGGCGATGCCGCCATAGAATTGTTGGCGGGTGCGGCCGTGCACCGTAATCGCCATGATGCTGGCGGCTTCGGCGCGCGCCGCCAAAGCCGGCGCATTACGGTTCGCATCGTCCCAGCCGAGCCGCATTTTCAACGTGACCGGTCGCGTCGTTGCTTCGACCGCGGCCGTGATCAGGCGCTCGGCATGATCGAGATCACGCATCAGCGCTGAGCCGGAAAGCCCGCCGGTCACTTCTTTCGCGGGGCAACCCATGTTGAGATCGATGATGTCGGCGCCCGCGGCCTCGGCCATGGCCGCGCCGGCCGCGATCCAGCGCGCCTCGCGCCCGACCAGCTGGATAACGGTCAAAGGCAGGCCCTCGCCAACAGCCGCCCGGCGCACCACATCCGGCCGACCGCGCGTCAGCAGGTCGCACGCCACCATTTCGGTCGCGACATAGGGTGCCCCCAGCCTCGATGCCGCACGCCGAAATGGTAGATCAGTGATGCCCGTCATGGGCGCGTTGAGCACGCGGCCCCTGATCGTCACGTCGCCGATCACGAAACTCGCGTGCGGCTCCGCCATGCCAACCGCTGGCGGCGACGGCGCGGATTGAGCTTCGTTAGGCATGAGATATGGCGACCATCGGACGATATGGCTCAATGACGTTCAACCGAGGCATGACACCGAGCGGCGATCTGGATGCTGAAGCGCGCGCAACCCGAACACCCCCGGCCAGCCCGAAAGGCTGTCGGAGGAGAAAGTCTATCATTGAACCGCTGGCGGAATGGTGCCCAGGGGCGGAATCGAACCACCGACACCGTGATTTTCAGTCACGTGCTCTACCAACTGAGCTACCTGGGCGCCCGCTGGGATGAGGGCTTTTAGGGGATTTTGGGGGGGCTGTCCAGGGCGCCGGGCGGCGGTCGCCAAAGGCGCCTTATGGGCGCCGCCATGGGGGCGGGAGGTCGCGCATTTCTGGCACGGCCCGGCTGCGGCCCGCGCGCTCCGGCTCAGGCCTCGATCTCGAACGCGGCGGGTCTCCGTTCGGGCTCCGGCCGGAGGGTAACGGCCGCGCCGAGCCAGCCATCGAGGCCGCGCGGCAACAGTGGCCCCGGCGCGAGCAGGGCCACAAGCGCCGGCGCCGCCCTGATGAGCAGACGCCGCCTCCCATGCCTGACCGCACGCCGCGCTCGATGAGCGAGATCGAACGCCAGCGCATCGAGCCGCGGCACGCGGGCACCATCTAAGCCGTCCGCCGCGGTGAACGCGTCGCGCACGCTCTCGCCACGCCGCTGGCGGTTGAGCTCGAACAGGCCCGCCGCGCTCTGGCCAAAGAATTCGAACTGGGCGTGATCGCCGGCAAAGGCCGCCTCCATCGTCGCGCGCTGACGCGCCGCAAGGGCGCGCCCCTTGAGCCGCGGCAGATCGATCACGATAAGGCCTGCAAGATTGCGGAGCCTGATTTCGCGCGCCGCCGTTTCGAGCGCGCGCAGCGACGCCTCCGCCGGGGCCGCACCAAACAGATCGATATCGATCGCGACCAGCGCCTCGGTTTCCTCGATCGTCAGGCGGCCGCCAGCGAATTCCACGCGTGACCGGAGTGCCGCCTCGAACAGGCCTACCGCATCGTGACGCTCGAGAAGGTCTGCGTCGTCCACCGACGTGATGACCACGTCATCGCTTATGCCGAGTGTCGAGGACAGTTTTGCCAGGCGCGCGGTTGTCGCCGAATCGTCGCAATCGATGCGCGCGCGGTCGACGCCGTGGTCGCGCAGCAGGCGGCCAAGCAGGCCGCCTGCCTCGAGCACGCGACATGGTGCGCTCGCCGTTTCAGCCGCCTTCGTCACCGTCCGCCATTGCGCGCACAACAGTTCGGCCTCGGCGTGCAAGGCGGATTCCACTGCCGTCGCGGCAGCGGAACGTGCGGTGAAGGCACCGTCGCTCCCGGACAAGGTCGAGAGAAATCGGCCGAGCCGGGCGCGCTCCGCCTCGTCGCTGATCCGACGCGAGACAGCATGGTCCTTCGCGCTCGGCCGATAGACCAGTCGCGCGCCCGCGAGCGCCGGCGACGCGCTGAGCCGTGGCCCCTTGCGCCCCCGCGCGTCGCTCAGCACCTGAACCAGCAGCGTCTCGCCCGGTGTCAGGCGTCGGCTCGTCTCGAGCCAACCCTCCTCGCGCTCCGGCAGCTCGACGAATGCGCTGCCTTGAGAAGGCACCACCCGCCCGACACGACCGAGCACGATGTCGCCGGCGCGGCTCGGCCGCAGCGCGGATTCAATGTGCAGCTCGCTCGCTCGGCCCGCTTCGATCAATGCGGCACGCAGACCGAAGGGCGTCGCGCTGACGAGCAGCTCCCGCCTCACGGCGCAACGCCGGCAACGACGCCGAGGCTCGCGAGCAGTGCCACGGTCTCGGCAAGCGGCAACCCAACCACGTTGGAGTAGGAGCCGTTGATCCACGGAATGAAGCCTTGCGCACGGCCCTGGATCGCATAGCCGCCGGCCTTGCCGCGCCACTCCCCGCTCGCGATGTAGGCTTCCTGGTCTGCCCGGCTCAAGCGACGCACGAGAACCCGCGTGACCACCACGCGCTCCAGCACACGGCCATCTGGCGTGCGCACCGCGACGGCGGTGATGACCCGATGGCGCCTGCCCGAGAGCAGCGCGAGGCAATGACGCGCGTCCTGTTCGCTTTCAGCCTTTGGCAGGATGCGCCGGCCGCAAGCGACCACGGTATCGGCGGCGAGCACGACCGCCCGGTCCGTCTCCGCTTGGATGACCGCGAGCTTCTCACGCGCGAGGCGGCTCGCATGTGCGTCAGGCAACTCTTTCGGCAGAGGCGTCTCATCGATCGCGCCCGCAACCACGCGATCGGGCTCGAGACCGACCTGCCGCAGCAGCTCGAGCCGACGCGGCGAGGCCGAGGCGAGAATGAAGATCGGACGCGGCACCGCGCCGCTCACCTCGCCAAGAGTTTCGAGAGTCTTCATTCAACCTCCGGGTCGTGTCGGCGGGGCGAAGCGATCGATCAGGCGACGGTGGAGCTGATCGCGCACCTGACGATAGGCCTCGAGTCTCGCCTCCCGATTGCCCTCGATGATGCTCGGGTCGAGCGTATGCCAGAACTCGACCTCGCAATGCATGATGCGGGTGAGCTCTACCGCCCGGTGCTGCGCCTCGGGCGACAGTGTGATGACAAGATCGAAGGAATGATCCTCAAGATCGTCGAACACTTTCGGGCGATGGCGGCTGATATCGACGCCGATCTCGTCCAGCACCGCGATGATGAAGCCATCGGTCTCGCCGCCCCGGCGCACGCCAACCGAATCAACATAGACCTGCGCGCCATAGAGATGCTTCATCAGACCTTCGGCCATCGGCGATCGAACCGCGTTCCAGGTGCAAGCGAACAACACGCTTGAGGGCAGCTCGATCATCCGCGCATCTGCATGACGAAGACGAGCGTGAACAGGCGTCGCGCGGTGTCGAGGTCAATCTCGATCTGACCTTCGAGCTTCTCGATGAGGAGCTCAGAACCCTCGTTGTGGATGCCGCGCCGGCCCATATCGATGGCCTCGATGCGCGAGCGCGGCGCATTCTTGATCGCCTGGTGATAGCTCTCGCAGATCAGACTGTAGTCGCGCAGCAGGCTCCTAAATGGCTGCAGCGGCAGCGCCACCTTGGTGACCGGCTGGCCCTGGGCATCACCAATATCGAACCAGAGCCGGCCTTCGATCAAGGAGAGGCGTAGAATGAACGGCCCTTCGCCGCAGCCATTCGGCAGGAAGTGATTCTCTTCGATCAGATCGTAGATCGCGACCCGGCGCTCATGCTCCGCATCGGCGCTGCGGCGCGCCGGCACGGCCTCATCGATCACGACCTCGATGAGCCGGTTCGTTTTCTCTGACGCTTGCGCCATCGCGTGCTCATCCGTGCCCGCGCTCGAGGCGAATGGCGAGCGAGCGGGCGTGGGCCTCGAGCCCCTCGGCCTCGGCGAGCGTGATCGCGGACGGCGCCAATTTGGCGAACGCCTCGGCGTCGCAGTCAACGATCGTCGTGCGCTTCATGAAATCGAGCACGCCGAGGCCCGAATTGAAGCGCGCCGAGCGCGAGGTCGGCAGCACATGATTCGGGCCCGCGACATAATCGCCGATCGCTTCCGGCGTATGGCGGCCGAGGAACATCGCGCCGGCATGGTTGATCTGCTCAGCCAGGTCCTTGGGCTCGGCCACCGCGAGTTCGAGATGCTCGGGCGCGATCGCATCAACCAAAGCGGGCGCCGCGGCCAGACGATCGACCACGATGATCGCACCAAAACGTGCCCAGCTCGCGGCCGCGATATTGCCGCGCGGCAGGCGCGCCAGCTGATCCGAGACCGCGGCCTCGACCCGCCTGGCAAATGTCGCGTCATCGGTGATCAGGATGGCTTGGGCCGAGACGTCGTGCTCCGCCTGCGAGAGCAGGTCGGCGGCGATCCACGCCGGGTTGCTCGCGCCATCCGACACGACGAGGATTTCGGACGGCCCCGCGATCGCATCGATGCCGACCACGCCATAGACCTGCCGCTTGGCCTCGGCGACATAGGCATTGCCGGGCCCGACGATCTTGTCCACAGGCGCGATCGTCGCGGTGCCGAAGGCGAGCGCCGCAATCGCCTGGGCGCCGCCGACCCGATAGATCTCACCGACACCAGCGATGCGCGCGGCCGCAAGCACGGCCGGCGAGAGCGCCCCATCCGGCGCGGGCACGACCATGACGATGCGCGCAACCCCCGCCACCTTGGCCGGCATCGCGTTCATCAGGACTGAGCTTGGGTATGCCGCCGTGCCACCGGGCACGTAAAGCCCTGCCGCCGCGATCGGGCGCCAACGCGCCCCCAGGCGCACGCCGGTTTGATCGACATAGTCGAGGTCGGACGGAACTTGCGTACGGTGATAGGCCTCGATGCGCGCGGCCGCAACCTCCAGTGCCTCGATCACTGCTTGAGGGCACGCGCGCGTCGCGGCCTCGATCTCGGCATCTTCCACCCGCAAGCGCGCTTCTGTGAGCGATAGTCTGTCAAAGCGTGCGGTGTAGTCGATCAGCGCAGCATCACCGCGCTTGCGCATCTCGGCGATGATCGCGGCGACATCGCGTGCCACATCGCTCGACGCCTCGCGCTTCTCATCGACCAGCGCGCGAAACGCCGCGGCGAAGCCTGCGTCCCGGTTATCGAGCCGCCTGACCATCGACAACCTTGCGGAAACGCTCGATCCAATGCTCGAGCTCGGCCGCGCGCGTCTTCATCGCCGCGCGGTTGACGATCAGGCGCGACGACACATCGGCAATACGCTCGATCTCGACCAGGCCGTTGGCCACCAGGGTCTGCCCGGTCGAAACCAGATCGACGATGCGGCGCGAGAGGCCGAGCAGCGGCGCAAGCTCGATCGCGCCGCTCAGCTTGATGCATTCGGCCTGCACCCCGCGCGCAGCGAAGTGCCGGCGGGTGAGCTCGGGATATTTGGTGGCGACGCGCACATGGCTCCAGCGCGTCGGGTCATCATCGCTCGCCATCTGCGCGGGCTCGGCCACCACCATGCGGCAACGCCCGACCTTGAGATCGAGCGGCGCGTAGAGCTCCTGATAGTCGAACTCGAGCAGCACGTCGCTGCCGGCAATGCCGATCTCGGCCGCGCCGAAGGCCACGAAGGTTGCGACATCGAAGCTCCTGACCCGCACGATCTCGAAGCCGGGCACGCTCGTGGTGAAGCGGAGCTGGCGCGCATCGGGGTCGCGAAAGGCGGGCTCGGGCTCGATGCCGACCGCGGAGAGCAGCGGGCTGATCTCCTTCAGGATCCGGCCCTTCGGCAGCGCGCACACGATGGTCGAGCGCTCGCTCATGATCGCCTCCCGCCGTCGATGCGGTGACTCGGCCTGAGCCTGGTTCGGTGCGGCAGCTCAAGGTCCCTCATGTAGCAGCGCAGGCTATCCGCCTCGACCTTGATCTCGGCGCCGCCCGCGAACATGAGCGAGATCGTGTTGGGGGTTGCCCGCGTGTCACACAGCACGGTCAGCAGCTCGAGGATCGCGGTGGGTTGCCGCCGATCGATGCCGCGATAGCGCACCGCGCTTACCCCCTCGAAGTGGAGGCCGGCGCGACGCGCGCGCAGGCCGCGTCCGGTCGGCAAGCCCTGTTTCGTCGTCGCCTCTTCCCACAGGAAGCGCTCGACCACGAGGGCGAAGCGGGGCCCCGCACGGTCATAGGACATCTCGGCGAGCGAGGCGAGCGCGTCCTGCAAACAGGCCGCGATGATCGCGAGGTCCTCCTCGTCTTCGGCGCGGAGCTTGATCGGCGCTCGGCTCATGTATCGCCCACCCGCTCGATCTCGGCGCCGAGCGCGGCCAGCCGCTCCTCGATCCGCTCATAGCCGCGATCAAGATGATAGACGCGGTTGACCGTGGTCTCGCCATCAGCCACGAGCGCCGCCAGCACAAGCGAGACCGAGGCGCGCAGATCCGTCGCCATCACTGGCGCCGCATGAAGCGCGGGCACGCCGCGCACCAGCGCGGTGTTGCCACGCACGGTGATGTCCGCCCCCATGCGCATCAGCTCGGGCACATGCATGAAGCGGTTCTCGAAGATCGTCTCGGTGATCATGCTCGCACCATCGGCCACCGCCATCAGCGCCATGAATTGCGCCTGAAGGTCGGTCGGGAATCCCGGATAGGGCTGCGTCGTGACGTCGACCGAGCGGAGGCGACCATTGCTCTTGACCATGAAGCCGCGCGCGGTTGGCTCGATCGTGACGCCGGCTTGGGTCATGACCTCGAGCGCTGCGTCGAGATGCTCCGGCCGGCCGTTGACCAACTCAATCCTGCCGCCGGTCACCGCCGCGGCAAAGGCATAGGTGCCAGCCTCGATGCGATCCGGCAGCACGTTGTATTCCGCGCCGTGCAGCCGATCTCGCCCGCGAATGCGCAAGGTATCACTGCCAATGCCCTCGATCTCGGCGCCCATCGCAACCAAACAATGGGCCAGATCGCTCACCTCCGGCTCGCGCGCCGCGTTGTGCAGCACGGTCTCGCCCTTGGCGAGCGTCGCCGCCATCAGGATGTTCTCGGTCGCTCCAACCGAGACCGAGGAAAATCGAATCTCCGCGCCCTCGAGCCCGCCCTTGGGCGCCAGCGCATGGACATAGCCGCCCTTGAGCTCGATCTTGGCGCCCATGCGTTCGAGCGCCAACAGATGAAGATCGATCGGGCGCGTGCCGATGGCGCAGCCGCCCGGCAGCGAAACGGTCGCCGTGCCTTCGCGCGCCAGGAGCGGCCCGAGCACGAGCACCGACGCCCGCATCTTTCGCACGATGTCATAGGGCGCGATGGTGCGCGTAATTCGCGCCGCGCGCAGGCCGAGCACCCGGCCGCGATGCCCACCGTTCGGTGCACCACCATTCATGCTGATCGTCACGCCATGCTGGCCGAGCAGGTGAACGAGGGTCGTGATATCGGCTAGATGCGGCAGATTGCCGAGCATCAGGGTCTGATCGGTCAGGAGGCACGCAGCCATCAGTGGCAGCGCCGCGTTCTTGGCGCCGTGGATCTCGACCTCGCCATGCAAGGCCTTGCCGCCGCGGATGCGGATCTTGTCCATCGCTCGAATTCTCGACTGCCGCTGGTTGACGCCGGTCGGGCGCCTAATGGCGCGACTGCGTCAGCCCCCGGTAACGCACGGCCGGCGCATCGAGGCCCGTGCCTGACGCCCTATCAGCGGGCGGGCACGCCGAATCGCGGGGCCAGCGGACCGGCAGGATCGACATGGGGGGAAGTCTCGTCGCGGGTGATATTTTCGCGCTGCAACAATAGGCAAGGCCGGCGGGCGAGGCAATGGCGAGACCTCCATAGGGCGCCGCTTCTATTCCGTCTCGTCCTTTGCGGGGCCCTGGTGCCCAGCCGCGGACGGCTCGCCCCGCGCGTTCTTCTGGGCGCGCCGCCGCTTGAGATTGGCTCTGAGCGCGGCTTCCAGCCGCCGCAACTCTTCCGGCGAACGGTGCCGATTGGACTGCGCCGGCGGCTTCGGTCGATCGGGACGCGAATCGCCCATCGCTTAACCGCTCGTTTCTGAATTCATGGTCCCATTCCTTGCCGCTCAGACCCTGCTATGGCATGGTGCGGCGCACTTTCGGCGCTGCCGTAGCTCAGGGGTAGAGCAACGCCTTGGTAAGGCGTAGGTCGGTGGTTCAATTCCACTCGGCAGCACCATTCCGCACCTGTCCAGTCCGGAGACATAGGTAACGGAACGTACCTAAGACATGGGTGACAGCCCAGGGCCGAAGGGGTTGTCGGTTGGTTGCAAGGTTCTCTGTTCC
>Ga0194121_10005572_pt1 | contig 17278 bp, 13 predicted proteins | sample TA2MahCa50mmetaG_FD_148609 | JGI IMG/M metagenome (GOLD analysis project Ga0194121, IMG submission 148609) | Freshwater microbial communities from Lake Tanganyika, Tanzania - TA2015020 Mahale Deep Cast 50m | ecosystem: Environmental > Aquatic > Freshwater > Lake | place: Tanzania: Lake...
ATAGTAGTTCAGAACCACCCCCAACACCTCCGATTTTGGGGTGTTGGATTTGGGTTTACGGAAGTTCAAAGAAACGAAATATCCCACCCCACAAATATACAAAAGACCCCCAAATGGAACACAGAATGGAACACAGAGAACAAAAAACCCCATTCCTGATGTAGAAATGGGGTTTTTGGTGGTGATGGACGGAATCGAACCGCCGACACAAGGATTTTCAGTCCTTTGCTCTACCAACTGAGCTACATCACCCCTCTTTTTGAGCGGTGAACCATGCTGGAGCACCGAAAGGACTGCAAAACTAAAGGAGATAGGGTAAAATTCGCCAAATTCCAACAATTTTGGGTATTTAGAGGTTTCATAAGCAAATTTGAATCCAAATGGAATTAGCCTTAATCCAATCGCTGCTCTTTGTAGGAGTCCTGGTAACCGGGGTAACGCCATTTGTGCGCAGGGTGAGCCGAATTCGCGCCAATATCCTGCGCGGCAGGGGCGGAGTCCCCAGCGACCAGCACTGGAAGCGTTGGACGCAAATGACCCGCGTGGCCTTGGGCCAGTCCAAGATGGGCAGCCGGCCGGTGGCCGCCTTCTTTCATCTGCTGATCTATGTGGGCTTCGTGCTCATCAACCTGGAACTGCTGGAAATCGTTTTGGACGGGGTCCTGGGGACGCATCGCATCTTGGCCAAGCCCTTAGGGCCGCTGTACTCGTGGATGATCGCCTGCTTCGAATTCCTGGGTCTGGCTGTGGTGGTAGCTTGTTTGGTCTTCTTGTGGAGGCGCAATGTGCAAGGCCCTGCGAGGCTATACAAAGCCATCGAGCTGCAAGGTTGGCCGGCCAAAGACGCCAACTTGATTCTTATCATCGAATTGATTTTGATGGGCGCCTTATTCCTAATGAACGCTGCGGACATGGCCCTGCATCCAGGGGTCTATGCCTTCCCGGTGAGTGGCCTTCTCGCCAAGGCCCTGCAAGGATGGAGCCCTGAGGCCCTCTATGCCTGCGAGCGCATCGCCTGGTGGCTGCATATCGGCGGGATTCTAGGCTTCCTGAATTATCTGCCCTATTCCAAACATTTTCATATCATCCTGGCTTTTCCAAACACATGGTACGCCTCGTTGGAACCTGCAGGCACCATGAGCAATATGCCGGTCATCCAACAGGAAGTGAAGGCGATGCTCGATCCACAATCGCCACCGCCTACCAACGTTGCGGACGCCCAGTCCCGATTCGGTGCCAAGGACGTGCACGATCTTCCTTGGAAAAGCCTGCTGGACGCCTACAGCTGCACGGAATGCGGGCGCTGCACCTCGGTCTGCCCGGCCAACCTCACCGGCAAAAAGCTCTCCCCGCGTCAAATCATGATGAGCACCCGGGATCGTTTGGAGGAAGCAGGACAATGGCTGGAAGCCAATCCCCAAGCTATCACCGTGGAAGACCATCGTTCGTTGTTAGGGGACTTCATCAGCACCGAAGAAATCCTGGCCTGCACCTCCTGCAACGCCTGCGTTGAGGCCTGCCCGGTCCTGATCAATCCCCTCAATATCATTCTCGAACTGCGCCGTTACCAGGCGATGGAAGCCGGCGAAATGCCCTCCGAATGGGCCTTGATGCAGAGCAACATCGAAAACAACGGAGCCCCCTGGGCCTTTCCGGCCGCTGACCGCGGAGCATGGGCCCAAGAATCCCGCATCCTATCCTAACAGCATGGAAATTCTAACCCTGGCCCAATTGCAATCGCGAGGCGAACAAGCGGAATACCTGTTCTGGGTGGGCTGTGCGGGGAGTTTTGATGACCGCGCCAAAAAAGTCACCCATGCCGTCGTTCAAATTCTTCAGCATGTGGGGCTGTCCTTTGCGGTGCTAGGCAACGAGGAATCCTGCACCGGTGACCCGGCCCGCCGCTCGGGCAACGAGTTCCTCTTCCAAATGCAGGCCGCCCAGAACATCGCAACCTTGAACGCCTACGGGGTCCGTAAAATTGTCACGGCCTGTCCGCATTGTTTTAACACATTACGCAACGAATACCCTGAATTGGGTGGCTCCTATGAAGTGGTACATCATTCCACCCTGCTGCAGCAGCTCATCAACGAGGGGCGCCTGAAATTGCAGGATGGTGGGCCGTTCAAAGGCCGCAAAATCACCTTTCACGATTCTTGTTACCTGGGCCGCGCCAACGGGATTTACGAAGCCCCCAGGGCACTTATCCAGGCTCTGGATGCCGACCTGGTGGAAATGCGTCGCAGCAAGAAAAACGGCCTCTGTTGCGGTGCCGGTGGTGCCCAAATGTTCAAAGAAGCCGAAGCCGGCAGACTGGAAATCAACCACGAACGCGCTTCGGACATTGCAGGCAGCGGAGCTTCTGCCGTTGCGGTAGCTTGTCCTTTCTGCATGACCATGCTCCGCGATGCAACGGCCCAAACCGGTCAGACCAACGTGGAAGTCCTGGACCTTGCCGAAATCACGGCCCTTTCCCTCCCTTCTGCACCACACAACACGGTCTTGAACAACGCTGCCCAAATCGGCTCAGGACTGAACGAGTCAGGGCTGAACGGGTAAATCTTCCGGCATGTGGGTTCCCTTTGATACCTTACCGGCCCATGCCCGCCTCTGGATCTACGGAGCCAGCCAGCCGCTGGATGCAGCGCAGCTTGAACCAATGCTGAAAACCTTTGCAACGGAATGGACAGCCCATCGCCAAGAATTGCAAGCCTCGGCCACGGTGTACAATCAATATTTCATCCTTCTTGCCGTGAACGAAGAAGTGAATGCGGCGAGCGGTTGCTCCATTGACCAAGCGACCCGTTTCATGCTAGACCTGGGCCAACGCATGGGCATAAATCTCTTGGAACGTCGGCGCTATTATATCCGCGAGAATCTCAAAATAGTATGTTACGAACACGATGCCTTTGCACAGGCCCTGCGGGATCAACGCCTTGGACCCCACACCATCGTGGCCGACACCCTGATCAACAAGATGGGTGATTTGGCTTCGTTCTGGAAGCCCCTAGGCGACAGCTGGCACCGCAGGCTCTTCGGCCTCTAAGGCCAAGCCCTGGGGGGCATCCATTTCGTAGCGTAAATTTTCGATAATAAACTGCTGACGCTCAGGGCTATTCTTGCCCATGTAGTAGGCCAGCAATTTGGGAATGGACATGTCCGCCTTGAGGATAATGGGCTCCAACCGCATATCGGGACCGATGAAGCGACCAAATTCCTCCGGCGATATTTCACCCAATCCCTTGAAGCGGGTCACCTCGGCCCTTGTTCCCAAGCGTTTCATAGCCTCCTGCTTCTCGCTTTCGCTGTAACAATACACCGTTTCCTGCTTGTTCCGAACCCTGAACAAAGGGGTTTCCAAAATATAGAGATGCCCTTCCCGCACCAAATCCGGGAAGAACTGCAAGAAGAACGACATCATAAGTAAGCGAATGTGCATGCCATCCACGTCTGCATCGGTAGCAATTACGATACGGTTGTAACGCAAACCTTCCAAGCCGTCCTCAATTTGCAAGGCATGTTGGAGCAAATTGAATTCCTCGTTCTCGTAAACCACCTTTTTCTTGAGGCCGTAACAATTCAGAGGCTTACCCCTCAAACTGAACACCGCTTGGGTTTCAACATGCCGGGCCTTGGTGATGCTTCCACTGGCGGAATCACCCTCGGTAATGAACAAAGTACTGTTGTAATGACCTTCCAGCTTGCCTTCGTGGTAATGAAGACGGCAATCCCTCAATTTGCGGTTATGCAGATTGGCTTTCTTGGCCCTTTCGTTAGCCAATTTCTTGATCCCCGCCATGTCTTTGCGCTCCCGCTCGCTTTGCACAATCCGCTTGAGCAAGGCATCGGCCACTGCGGGGTGCTTGTGCAGGTAATTGTCCAATTCCCTTTTGATAAAATCCCCCACAAAGGAGCGTAATGCAAGGCCCCCAGGGGCCATATGTTGGGAACCAAGTTTGGTTTTGGTTTGCGACTCGAAGACGGGTTCCTGAACCCGTAAACTAATCGCGCCAATAATGGAAGCCCGCACATCGAAGGCGTCGAAGTCTTTCTTGTAAAATTCACGAATGGTTTTGACCATAGCTTCCCGGTAGGCGGCCAGGTGGGTGCCACCCTGCGTCGTGTACTGACCATTCACAAAAGAATAATGCTCCTCGCCGTACTGGTCCCCATGAGTAAAGACCATTTCGATATCATCCCCTTTGAGGTGTACGATCGGATAACGAATGCTGTCGGCAGGGGCTTTGCGCTGCAACAGATCCAACAGTCCGTCCTTGGAAAAGAATTTCTTCCCGTTCAGGTACAGGCTCAGGCCGGCATTGAGGTAGGCGTAATTCCACAACTGCTCTTCGATAAACTCGTGAATAAAATGAAAATTCCTAAAAATCTCGCCATCCGGAACAAATTCCACATACGTGCCATTCTTGTCGGCGATGGGTAAATTCTTGCTTTCTTCGTGCAGGATTCCTTTCTCGAACCGTGCGGTTCGGGTACAACCATCACGGAAAGACTGCACCATGAAGGATTTGCTCAAGGCGTTCACCGCTTTGGTACCTACTCCGTTAAGCCCCACCGATTTGGTAAAGGCCTCACCATCGTATTTGCCTCCGGTATTGATCCGTGAAACGCAGTCCACTAATTTTCCTAAGGGAATGCCCCTCCCGTAATCCCGTACCCTCACCATCTCCCGGCTGACTTGGATTTCGATAGACTTTCCGAAACCCATGATGTGCTCGTCAATGCAATTATCGATGATTTCTTTGATAAGGACATAAATCCCGTCATCGTAGGCTGAACCATCTCCCAACTTACCAATGTACATCCCTGGACGCAAGCGAATATGCTCCCTCCAATCCAATGACTTAATGCTATCTTCTGTATATTTCATGCAACATTTAATCCTGTTTGGTTTCGTATCAAATTAACGCTATCAGGCCCGCATTTGCAATTCCACCAGGCTTCGGTACAAACCTTCCGATTGCATAAGTTCCGTATGGCTCCCCTCCTGGATCTTGCGTCCCCCCTCCAAGACCACAATCCGATCCGCACTTTGAATGGTGCTCAAACGATGCGCGATGACGATGGAGGTACGACCCGCCATTAAATGCTGCAACGCTTCTTGAACTTCCTTTTCAGCCATGGAATCAAGGGCCGAGGTCGCTTCATCCAGGAGGAGCAATTGTGGATTCTGGTACAAGGCTCTGGCGATAGCAATGCGCTGACGTTGACCGCCGCTCAACCGCGATCCTTGCTCCGCCAAAGAGGTGTCGTAACCCTTTTCCATTTGAGCAATGAACGCATGGGCATTAGCGGCCTCCGCAGCCTGTCTCACCCGTTTCATATCCGGTTGGACATCGCCAAAGGCAATGTTGGCGGTCACCGTATCATGGAACAACCAATTATCCTGACCGACCAATCCTATAATCCCCCGCCAATCCTCCAAATTCCAGTCCCTCAAATCCTTTCCATCCACCACAACCCTTCCCTCCAAAGGTTCCACAAAGCGACCGATCAAATCCATCACGGTAGATTTGCCGGAACCCGAAACCCCCACCAAAGCAACCGTTTCGCCTTTAAAGCACTGAAAACTCAGATCCTTCAAAACCCATTCCTCTCCGTAACGAAATCCCACGCCTTCAAAGACTAACGCCTCGTTCAACGCAGCCAGGGAATCTGCGTTTGGACGTAGCTTCAGCATAGGCTGATGGTCCAACAAGGCAAAAACCCGCCTTGCCGAGGCAAGGCCTTTCTGGACATTGGTGTAGGCCGATCCCAATGATTTAACTGGAGAGAGCAATTGGGAGAACAACAAAATGTAGGCAATGAACTGGCTGGCTGATAAGGAACTGCGCTGTTCAATCACCAAAGACCCTCCGAAATAAATAATCCCCAAAACCGTCATCACCCCCAAAACCTCCGAAACTGGATTGGCCAAATCCTTGCGATCGAATATTTTACGCAATAAGTGTGCGTACCCCTCGTTGAGCATCCTGAACCGATTCACCATGTAACCTACTGCATTGTTCATGCGCACAATTCGTATACCACTCACCGTTTCTTCGAACCGCGATAACAACATTCCGAGTAAGTCCTGGCTTTGACCGGAATCATGACGTAATTTGCGCGTAATCATGGCTATAACCCATCCTGATACCGACAAAACCACGAAAGAGAATATCGTCAGGGCGGGAGATAATATCAACAAAATACTCACATAAGCGACAATCAGAAAGGGCTCTCTTAACAACACATGCATGGTATTTACCACCGACCCTTCAATCTCCGTCACATCATTGGACAAGACCGAGATCAAATCTCCTTTGCGCCGATGATGAAAAAAAGAAATATCCTGTTCCGTCACCTTGAGGTACAAATCCTGGCGTAATCTGTATATCAGACGGCTACGCAATCGATTCAGAATTTTCTGGGCCGCGAAACGAAAAACATTGGCCAATAGAATCGAAATCCCCACGCCGATGCATAAGAAGGCCAAAGCTCCTTGACGGCCATAAACGGCCATAATTCCCTCAAAATAATACCCAAACACATCACGCGCATAATCCACCGACCATCGAAACTCAGGGAAATCACGGGCCACTATAGCCGACGAAGCCATAGCGCCCGCATCGCCTGCTTGCCCCCCCGCTGCGCCAAAAATTAAGTCCAACAACGGAATGAGCAACGTAAAATTCGTCACCCCAAAAACAATCCCCAACAAGGTTAGCAGCAGGTATCTCGACATCGGCGCAGCCAAAGGGCCAGCCATGGCGAGCAGTCTCCAATACGTTTTCACACCAAGTTTAAGAATTTCGGGAGGTCTTATCTTGAACCGCCTTCTCATTTTGTTGCCGGCGCAAGACCGCCAACCTTTGCCGGAGTTCCGCTTCCTTATCGCGGGGACAGACCAAAATGCCGTCCGGAGAGTCCGAAACGATAAAATTCTCAAGTCCGTCAATCAAAGCAATCCGTTGCCCGGTAATGTGGATCATATTATTGTGGGCATCAAAAAGCGCCACCTGGCTCCCGTTCACCGCATTTCCAAAATAGTCTTTCTCATGTTCCCGGTAGATTTCCGCCCAATAGGTTAAATCGCCCCACCCAAAATCACCCAACTGCAAACGTAACCCTTCAGCCTTATCCAGGATACCCTCCCTGAACGAAGCAGATTCGCAACGGGGAAAAATCTTTTCGGCCATGGCCGGCCAACGAGAGCGGTCTTGTGTTTTCTCTAATTCGGCAAAAGCATCTACCAAATCCGGCATCCATCGTCGGTACAAATCCATGAAAGCCTGAACGGAGCCCACTTTGATGCCCGTATACCAGGCAAAATCCCCGGAACGATAAAAAGTATTTGCAAGCTCAGGGGTGGGGTGGGCTGTGAATGTTTTGATCTTATATGCATCGGTCTCCGTTTCAGAATCCGGAACATATTGCACATAGCCGTAATTGGGCTCCGGTCGGGTGGGCTTGACCCCAATGACCTGAATCCATTGCCGTTCCATAGCATGAGCGATGGCCTGATTCAAGGTAGCGATGAACCGTTCTTGATCGGTCACATAGTGATCACAAGGCAAAATGACCACCGGATCGGATGACCCATGGTCCGTGAGGCTCAACAAGCCGTAATACGTTGCCGTTGCCGATTGCTTGCGAATAGGCTCCAACAACAAATGATCATGAGGCAAATCCGGCAATTGCTCCCGAACCAGATCGCCCCATCGAGCTTGGGTAATCACTCGAATTTGCTCTGCGCCTCCACAAAAACTCAAAGCGCGGTCATAGGTGTGTTGCAACATGGTTCGCCCTGTGCCCAGTAGGTCGTAGAATTGCTTAGGTTTGGCCGTACGACTTACCGGCCATAGACGACTTCCACTTCCACCGGCCATGATCAGAACCTGAGAACAACGAACGGGGGAAGGGAAATTTTGCATGTTCAAATAATGCCTTCGCGGAGCAAATCGTGCAAATGTACCACCCCGGCATAGCGTCCATGTTCATCCACAGCCAACAACTGGGTGATTTGATGAGAGCGCATCATCGACAAGGCCTCTACGGCCAAAGCATCCATCGCCACGGTCTGAGGGGTCGAGCTCATCAAATCCTCTGCCGTCAAACCCTGCGTTTCCTTACCAGATTCCAATAATCTGCGCAAATCCCCGTCGGTGATGACTCCTACCGGCTTCCCGGCATCCACCACCGCGGTAGCCCCCATCCGGCCTGACGATATTTCAGTTACCAAAGCCTTGAATCCGGCTTTAGGCGCCACCGCAGGACAAGCATTGCTGGAAACCAAATCCTCAACGCGGAGATACAGCCTTTTGCCCAAGGACCCCCCTGGATGAACCCGCGCAAAGTCTCCAGCACTGAATCGACGCAATTCAATCAAAACCACGGCTAGAATATCACCCCATACCGTCTGCACCGTGGTGGATGTGGTGGGTGCTAGGTTGTGTGGACATGCTTCGGCCTCCACTTGACTGGAAAGGCAGTAATCGCCGGCAGCGACCCCCAAAGCAGAGCCTGCATCCCCGGTGATAGCGACCAAACGTTGCCCGCCGTGGCGAATCATCGGCAACAGAGCCCTGATTTCCGGGGAATTCCCGCTTTGGGATAAGACTATCACCATATCCTCTGGTTGCACCATACCCCAATCGCCATGAACGGCATCGGCAGCGTGCATAAACAGCGCAGGGGTACCCGTTGAATTCAAGGTAGCCACAATTTTCTGAGCAACCAAAGCGCTTTTGCCAATTCCACTCAGCACAACACGACCCCGGCAGGCCAAAATGGCTTCAACCACCCTCACCAACGGCTGTTCCGGAAGTGCTTTGAGAGCTTCTATGGCTTTGGCTTCCAGGTCCAAAACCCTCTGAGAAATTTTTTTGATTAAAGTTGAATCCAAAACGAATTTTCTACGTTACCTTAAATGAACCAAAACAAGGGCCGAACCGGCCTTTTGATTTCACAAAAATACCCTAATTCCTATGGCGGAAGGCCTCGTCGAAACAAACATCTCTCACCAGCTCCGAAAGGCGTTGCGGGAGTTTTTTGGGTTTGACCGTTTCAAAGGCCAACAAGAGGTGATTATCGAAAGCATTTGCGAGGGCCATGACACCTTCGTCATCATGCCGACAGGCGCTGGCAAATCCCTCTGTTATCAATTACCAGCCGTTATTACTCCAGGGACGGCTGTCATCATTTCGCCGCTGATCGCTTTGATGAAAAACCAAGTGGATGCGATCCGGGCCTTTTCTGGCACCGACGGCATCGCTGAATTCTTGAATTCATCCCTCACCAAAGCCGACCTCAAACGGGTGAAAGCCAATGTAAACTCTGGCATCACCAAAATGCTGTACGTAGCTCCCGAATCCCTCGTGAAACAGGAAAACCTGGATTTTCTCCACGACCATCACATCTCCTTTGTGGCCGTGGATGAAGCCCATTGCATTTCCGAATGGGGACACGACTTCCGGCCGGAATACCGCAATATCCGTCAAATGGTCAAAGCCATTGGCAACGTCCCCATCATTGCCCTCACCGCCACCGCCACCGAAAAGGTGCAGAACGATATCATCAAGAATTTGCAGATGTCGAATGCCCGAATCTTTGAATCCTCCTTCAACAGACCCAACTTATACTATGAATTGCGGCCCAAAGTCGATGCCGTCAAGAGCATCGTCCGCTACATCAAAGACAATGCGGGGAAATCAGGGATTATCTACACCCTTTCCCGAAAGAAAACCGAAGAATTAGCCGAAATCCTACGGGCCAACGATATCAAAGCGGTACCCTACCATGCAGGCCTTGATTCGGCTGTTCGCATTAAGAACCAAGATGACTTCTTGATGGAAGAAATCGATGTTATCGTAGCCACCATTGCCTTTGGTATGGGGATTGACAAGCCCGATGTACGATTTGTCATCCACTACGACATTCCCAAATCTATCGAGAGCTATTACCAAGAAACAGGACGCGCAGGCAGGGATGGTTTAGAAGGGGTGTGCATTGCTTTCTACGATCAACGCGATGCCGAAAAGCTTCAGAAATTTATGAAGGACAAGCCGGTCGCCGAGCGCGAAATAGGTAACCTCCTGATCCAAGAAGTGATGTCCCTAGCGGAATCCGGCTTGTGCCGTCGTCAACAAATTCTGCATTATTTCGGTGAAGAATTCGAAGAATCCCTTTGTAATAAAATGTGTGACAACTGCAGAAACCCCCTGCCCACACATACCGTTCTCGAAGAAATGTGTCTGTTGTTACGAACGGTACAATCCTTCAAAAAGTCATTTACCTTCAAACATATAAGCCATTTTATTGCAGGCGAACTCATCCAAGAAATTGAAGATTATGGTCATCAGAAACTAAGTGGTTTTGGAATGGGAAAGGAACGAGGCTTAGCCTTCTGGAAAGCTACCATCCGTGTTGCTCTTTTGCATAACCTTCTTCAAAAGGATATTGAACAATACGGAACTCTCCGGGTCACCTCCAAAACAGCTGCTTATTTGGCAGACCCCCACAGCATCAAGGTCACCGAAGACCATCGCTTGGATGTAATCCGTGACAATGAATTTGAGGGCCAGCGTTCCGACGCCCTTGACAAAGCCCTCCTTGATCAGCTCAAGGATTTACGTAAACGATTGGCCAAAGAGAAAAACCTCCCGCCATATGTCATCTTCCAAGATCCCTCTTTGGAAGAAATGGCCACCATCTATCCCACCAGCCTCAACGAGATGCAACAGGTGGTGGGCGTGGGCCCCGGTAAAGCCCTCAAATTCGGGAAGGCCTTTGTAGAATTGATCGTCCGGTACGTCGAGGAAAACGAAATCGATCGGCCTGCTGATTTCGTGATCAAAAGCTCTGCCACCAAATCAGGCAACCGAATTTTTATCATAGGTGCCATTGACCGCAAACTGCCCCTGAATGAAATTGGAAATAACCGAGGGTTGACCTATGAGCAAGTGCTCGAAGAAATCAAAGGGGTGGTCGATTCCGGAACCAAAGTCAACATCGACTATCACATTCAATCAGCCCTGGACCAGGATATTGTGGGGGAGATTTACCAATATTTCCGTTCAGCAGAAACCGATGATTTACAGTTGGCCTACCAACACTTGATGACCGGGGATTTCACCGAAGAAGAAATTCAATTGGTGCGCATCAAGTTCCTCAGCGAACAAGCACACTAAAGCTAATAATTGCCCTAAATCACCTTGCCACCGACGAGGTTTCGGACAAGGCAGCGAGCATTGTATCGCAGGTAGCCGCCAAATCAAAGCGAGGAGACCATCCCCAATCAGCCCTGGCCTTGCGATCATCGACCCGCATAGGCCATTGATTCGCAATGACTTGACGGAAGTCTGGAGCGTATTGAATGGTAAATGATGGAATTCGATGACGGATTTCGGCAGCCAGTTCTCCGGGCGTAAAATCCATAGCCCCCAAATTGTAAGATGTTCGGCAACGAATATGCTCTGTCGGTGCATTCATCAGCTCAAGAGTTCCGCGAATTGCATCGTCAATGTATATCATGGGCAAGCGGCTATCCTCTTGAAGAAAACACGTGTATTGTTGAGAGGCCAATGCTTGGTGAAAAATATCCACCGCATAATCGGTCGTCCCCCCACCAGGCAAAGTGCGCCAAGAAATAATGCCGGGATAACGCAAGGAACGGACATCGAGTCCATGCACGGTGTGATAATAGCGGCACCAAAGTTCGCCGCTCAATTTGGAAATACCGTAAACCGTTTGGGGATCCATATAACCGGCCTGTACGGCGGGATCGCGAGGGCTTTCTGGACCAAACACAGCAATGGAGCTGGGCCAAAACACCCTTTCAATACCATAACGTAGACTCAAATCTAGAACTGCAATCAGTCCATCCATGTTCAGCTTCCAGGCGGCGTGGGGGTTGGTCTCGCCTTTGGCCGAAAGCATCGCAGCTAACAAGTACACGTGTCGGGGCCTGCTGCGCTCAAAGAGGTCTTCCAGAGCCTTAAAATCTAACACATCGAGGGTTTCGAAGCGAACGAGTCCCACATCACCCCCTGCTTTTAAATCCGTGCACAACAATTGCGATGGATCCATTTTTTCCTGCAGTGCCAAGCGCAGCTCCGAACCTAATTGCCCCTCGGAGCCAAGAATCAGCGTATGCACAGGAGAATACATGGTGAAAAGCTATGCTCAAAGGTACTTGAGAAGAAGTATTTTTGAAATCATTTTCACCGTTCCACTTTCTCTCCTCCGTAACCTTGCCGTAGCCAATCATCTTTCTATAATGAATACTATTCGAATTCCTCGATCGCTATCTTTACTGCTTATTTCGGTGGCCAACGCCATTCTGCATTCATGCTACTACGATAATGAGCAAAATTTGTACGGTGTTCCAGCGCCTTGCGATACTCTCAATGTAAGTTATACCGCAGAAATAAAAGGAATTATCAACGAAAATTGCAAAAACTGCCATAACAATACATCAGCCTCAGGAAACTTGAATCTGGAAAGCGATTCATCAAGAGTTCATAACATTGATTCAATCATAAGTCGAATTAGCCTACCGGCCGGCAATCTCAAAGTCATGCCAACCTCCGGCCCCATGCCTTCTTGTAACATACAAAAAATCAAAGCTTGGCGTAAGCAAGGCCTTTCCATCACCAACTAAGTTTTGATCCGTCTCGTTGGATTTCCACAACAACTTAAGAGGTCTTTTAAAGTTTGTAAACATCGTGCTTCCCTAACAAAAAGCTTATGAATAAAAAAATTACCCTAAGCTCCTTCACACTTTTATGGGGATTCTTTCTAACATTATCCACCTTCGCCCAAGGTACTGGTGGCGGTAACAGTGAAGCGGATTTGTTAGCAGATTTGGCTCCTGAAAGCCCTGTACGAAAATACGCTGCATACACCTTCAAATCCACCCGTATTATCAACACCCATTCCATCGAGAATGTAGCAGCGGGCGTTCTTGAACTTCGAATTATGCACCGCTTCGGGGCTATCAGCGGAGGTTGGTACGAATTGTGGGGCCTTGATCAAGCCGGCATGCGTATGAGCCTTGACTACGGGGTTACCCCATGGCTCACCGTTGGAGGGGGACGAACCAATGTGGGAAAATCTTACGATTCTTTTCTCAAAATCAAAATCCTCCGACAATCCTCCGGCGCTCTCAAAAGACCCGTTTCGGTAAGCCTTGTGAGTGGCGGAATCGCCTCAGCCCTGCGTTGGGATAATCCCGATCGAAAGAATTATTTCAGTTCCAGGCTATCGTACTATCACCAATTGCTTGTCGCTCGCAAAATCTCCGAGGAAATCAGCCTGCAATTCACCCCCACCCTTCTCCATCGCAACTTTGTGGAAAAGCCTGAAATCCCCAATGACCTTTGGGCTTTGGGTACCGGCGGTCGGTTTAAACTCAGTTCAAGGGTGTCGGCCAATTTTGACTACATTTGGTTAACCCAAGCATCTTCTTTGAAGGTTCGCAACAATTTATCGGTCGGGGTTGATATCGAAACGGGTGGACATGTTTTTCAGCTCCATGTCTCCAACGGTCGAGGACTCAACGAAGGTCAGTTTATCGCTGGAAGTTTAGGCAACTGGAATGACGGCACCGTCTATTTCGGATTCAATTTGTCTAGGGTCTTCACCGTGAGGGAGCCTCGCGAGCTCAGAATAATTCGCTAAGCTCCAGCCACTCCCATTCTGCTTTTTCTTCTTCTTCCTGCAAGCCCTTAATGGACATGCCCCATTGTACATAATCTTCCGGTGCAGCACCGACTGAATTGAGCTTTTCCAACAACTGTGATTTTTTGAGACGTATCGCTTCCAAATATTGAGTAAGCTCTTCGTACCGTTTGCTTTGGGCAAAAGTGGGCTTGGAAGGCGAGGTTTTGGGGCGTTTAGCTGAACCTAAATTGGATGAAGAACCCTGATTAGATAAAGATTTAACTTGAGAATCCAGGTTCGAGGGATTGATGGTAAGAGACAAGCGGTAATCGGTATAGTTCCCCGGAAAATTCCGAACCAAGCCTTCCCCTTCGAAGATAAGCAGGTGATCCACAAGGCGGTCCATAAAATATCGATCATGCGATACCAACAAAAGACAACCTTTGAACTTCTCCAAAAAATCTTCTAAAACCTGAAGACTGACCAGATCCAAATCGTTGGTAGGCTCGTCCATAATCAGAAAGTTCGGCTGTGCAATCAACACCAACAACAATTGAAGTCGCCGTTTCTCCCCACCGCTTAGTTTGTCAACCTTGTCGTGCTGCTGTTTGGGTGGAAACAAAAAGCGGTTGAGGTAATCGGCAGCGGAGATCTCGCGCCCGGTGGAGAGTTTGATGTAGTCGGTTACTTCCCTCACCCGGTCAAGCACAATCTGCCCAGGCTTATATGTCAAGTTTTCCTGCGTATAATAACCAAAAACAGTTTGCTCCCCCTTTTCTACAGCGCCCCCATCGGGTCGTAGTTGCCCGGTGATCAAATTAAGCAGAGTGGTCTTGCCCAGGCCGTTGCGGCCAATAATTCCTACACGGTCCCCTTTGACAAAATTGTAAGTAAAATCGCAGATCAAATACCGGTCACCGTAGCTTTTACGAAGATAAGAAATTTCAAGAATTTTACCCCCTAGCGGCCGACCTGCTCGATCCAGTTCCAACTTACCGGTCACTTGCCGATTGGACACTTTGTCTTGCACCTTATAGAATTGATCAATGCGGGCTTTGGACTTGGTTCCTCGGGCTTTGGGCTGCCTACGCATCCACTCCAACTCTTTGCGTAACCAAGCCTTGGCTTTGTGGACATCCGTCGTTTCAATTTGTTCACGAGTTTCTTTGTTCTCCAAAAAAGAGGCGTAATTGCCTTGATGATAATACAATTTACCTTGTTCCAATTCAAACATCCCGTTGCAAACCGATTCCAGAAAATAACGATCGTGAGTAACCAATAACAACGTAGTTTTCTGATTTTTAAGACGATTCTCCAACCATTCAATGGTGTGCAGGTCCAGGTGGTTGGTAGGTTCATCGAGCAAAATCAAATCCGCATCAGCAACCATCAAAGCGGCTAAGGCAATCCGTTTACGTTGCCCTCCGGACAAAGTAATCAAATCCTGTTTGAGGTCCGGGATTTCCAGCTCTCCAAGAAGGCGGTTAAATTCTCGTTGGTATTCCCACAAACCTTGCTCTTCCATCACCTGATGCAAACGATTCATACGGCCCACATCCTCATCGCTCAATAGTTCACGGTCAGTCAAATCGTAATATTCCCGAAGCCAGCGGCTTTGAGGTCTATCGTAATGTAAAATGGCATCCATCACCGCGCCCTGAGTCCCCAACAAAGGGTCTTGCTCCAGGTACGCCACCCGAATCTGTTTGTTGATGCGGACTTCCCCCTGATCGGGGTTGTCCAGGCCAGCGACCATCCGCAGCAAGGATGTTTTGCCACAACCGTTCCGGCCCAAGAGGCCCAACTTTTGGCCTTGATCTAAACCAAAGGATAAATTTTGAAACAAAACCCTTTCACCATGGCTTTTACTGATAGACGCAACCGAGAGTACATTCACGGCACGAAGATGCAATCCTTGGGTTCAATGTCAACCTTTGCGCTGATTTCCTTTCGATGCCCAACCAACGACCCCTCCCATGACGATTTCCCAAACTTGGCTCAAGGCCATTCGGCTTCGAACCTTGCCCTTGGCGGCAGCGGTCATCCTCTTGCCTTCGGGTCTTTTGGCCCTCCAGAACCTCGTTCGGGTACCTGTTGTCCTGCATGCTCTGTTCACGGCCTTTCTCTTACAAATCCTCTCCAACCTGGCCAACGACTACGGGGATGCGGTCAGTGGCGCTGACCGTAACCGCATAGGACCTGTACGCATGGTGGCTTCAGGTCAGATTTCACCAATCGCCATGAGAACCGCCATCATCATGACGGCAGCATTAGCCCTCATCAGCGGCATCCTTCTCATCCTTCCGCTTGCGGAGGCCGACGGGACCCTTGCGGAGGCCGACGGGACCCTTGCGGCAGCCGACGGGACCCTTGCGGAATCCAACGGCGCAAATTTGACCTTTTGGGTCTGGTTGGCCATCGGACTCTCGGCGGTTATCGCAGCTATACGGTACACGGTGGGCGCCAACCCTTATGGTTACCGTAGTCTGGGCGAAGTTGCCGTGGTCGTGTTTTTCGGACCGGTGGCCTATGCCGGTATGCTCACCTTGCACGGACTTTCAATGTCAGCGATGGACTGGGCGCCTGCCATAGGCACGGGATTGTTAGCCGCCTCGGTTCTCAATCTTAACAATTTACGAGATCGAGAACAAGATGCTCAAGCAGCTAAAATCACGTTGGCGGTTCGCCTAGGAAATCATAAAGCTTTGCTATTCCAAACAGCACTGGTCGCTGTCGCCTTGATCGGCCTGATTGGTTATGCATGGTTCCGATCTGTTCCGTTGTTATGGGGATGGTCCCTCATGGCTGTCGCCTACAGCAGCCTCCTTCGCAAAATTTGGCAAGTCCATGAACCCGCTGCATACGATGCCTTTTTGAAACCCACAGCCTTGTATTTGTTCGTCATGGCGTTAATGCCATGGCTTCTCTACTGGCGAATCATAAACTCCTAAGACTCCGCGATTATCCTATGGTTCAAGATCTTCCTCGAACTGCTGAATTGAAGAGCGAAAAAGTCCAGCTCACCTTCTGCCAACCCGCCCAAACATCACGGAACACCTTAATTCATAGAGATATTTGGATTCTGAGTCTAGGAACTTGGAAATCTGAATGCGCCCCTTTGCCAGGACTTAGTCCTGATTGGATTTCAGAAAAGGACTGGGAAAAAGCCTTGAGCATAGCAATACAGGAATTCAATACTAAAATATCAAACCAACTTCCTAATTCAGTCCAAAAAGATTGGGAACCGTGGCTCGATCAATGGCGAATCAATTATCCCTCCATTGCCTTTGGCCTTGAAAATATGTTGCAAAAGATTTATGCTTTTCATAACCCAGAAGACCAAAATCCATTTCCCACCGAGCCAAAAAAAAATAATTCTTCAGAGGATCGACCATGGTTACGGATTAACGGTTTGATATGGATGAACGATTTAACTACCATGCGCAAGGAGGCGATGCACAAGGTGGCTCAAGGCTTCGACTGCCTCAAATTCAAAATCGGCATCCTAGACTGGCAAGCCGAATTGGATATGATCGCAGAAATTCGAAGCGATTACCATCCCGCAAATTTGGAAATCCGTGTGGATGCCAACGGAGCCCTCCATCCCGACCGGGCCGTG
>Ga0194121_10005573_pt1 | contig 17278 bp, 10 predicted proteins | sample TA2MahCa50mmetaG_FD_148609 | JGI IMG/M metagenome (GOLD analysis project Ga0194121, IMG submission 148609) | Freshwater microbial communities from Lake Tanganyika, Tanzania - TA2015020 Mahale Deep Cast 50m | ecosystem: Environmental > Aquatic > Freshwater > Lake | place: Tanzania: Lake...
CGCGATGCCGGCGGCGGCAGCCGGCGCCGACGCCGCGCCGACCATCGCCGCCACGCTCGACCTCGCCGAGGTCGCGCTGGTGCCGGAGGTCTTCCCGGCGCCGATCACCGGGCTCGCCGGCCGCGTCACCTTCCGCGACGGGGCGCTGGTCCTCGACGGGCTGCACGGCGCGTGCGGCGAGGCGGCGCTGACCATCGAGGGGCGGGTCGACGATCTCGCCGGCGCCGCCGACACGCGCGTCGTCGCCTGTTTCGAGCGCGCGACGCTCGACGACGCGATGCGCGCGGCATGCCGCACCGACTCGATCGGCCGCATGATGTTCGAGGCGTTCGAGCCCGAAGGGCGGTGGAACTGCACTGCGACGGTCGAGGCGGGGCGCGACCGCGAGTTCGGCCTCACGCTCGACATCGGGCTGGTCGACATGGGCGGCTGCTTCAAGGGCTTCGTCGACGAGGCGGGGCGGCGCCACGGTTTCCCGCTGCGTTTCGAGCGCGTGAGCGGCCGCGTGGTCGCCTCGACCGAGCGCTCCTGGTTCCGCGACGTGGTCGGTTTCACCCGCACCGGCGGCAGCGCACGCGCGAGCGGCGAGATCCTCGGCGCGACCGTGACCGGCGAGGTCGTGAGCGACCTGCTGCGCATCGACGACGAACTGCTGGCGGCGGCCGAGAGCGAGCTCGGTCCGGCGCTCCCCGCGCTGGTGCGGGAGCTCGGCCTCTCCGGCACCTTCGCCACCGTCGCGCGCTACGCGCTGGACGCGGAGGAGCGCTTCACGCTGACGCTGGCGCTCACTCCGCGCGCGATCGAGCTGGCGCCCGCGATGTTCCCGGTCGCGGCGGTGCTGGATGCCGGGTACGTGCACGTGGATCAAGCCGGGATCCGGCTCGAGGCGCTGAGCGGGCGCGGCGCCGGCGGCACGTTGCAGATCGACGGCGAGATCGGCTTGGCCGATGACCCGCCGTTCGAGGTGCGCGTGGCCGCACGGGACGTCGCATGGAGCGCGGACGTGCTGGCGGCGTGCAGTGCCGCCGGCGGCGCCGAGCTGGCGCAGCGGCTCGCGGCGCTCGAACTGGCCGGCCGCTTCGACGTCGACCTCGTCAGCGCGCGTGCGGCGGCCGGCGCGCCGCTGGTCACGACCGTCACTGTGCGGCCGCGCGGCGTCGACCTGACCCTCCTCGCGTCGCAGCGCGCGACCGCACTCGAGGGGGCCTTCATGCTCACGCTGAGTGGCGAGGAGCCGCCCCGGTTCGAGCTCCTGCCAGGCGGGCTGCGGGGTCGGCTCGGCGGCGGCGAGGTCGTGCTGCTGCCGGCGGAGCAGCCGGGCGGCCCGTGGCGCGCGGAAGCACGCGCCATCGCCATCGACGAGGCGTTCGGCGCGATGTTCTCACCCGATCTGCCGGAGATCACCGAGTTGCTGCGCGAGCACCGGGTGCACGGCCATCTCCGCGCCGTCGGCGCGATCGATCCGGGCGATCGCGACCGCGCGCCGGCGCTGGCGTGGCTCGATCTGGCACCGGATCGCGCCTTCGACGCACCGAGCTCGCAACCGCCGTCGATCGTCGCCCAGCCGCCATGGCTGCCGCTCCCGCTCGAGTGGGGCAGCGGCGCCATGCACATCGACGTGCCGACCGGCGAGGTGATGTTCGGCCGGCTCGAGGGGCGGCTTGGCGACGCCCGCGCGATCGTCGGCGGCGGCTCGTTCGCGCCGAAGGAGGGCGGGCTCGAGGCGCGGCTCGACGTGCAGCTCGACGGGCTGCCGTTCTCCGAGTTCCTCACGCTGGTGCTGGGGGAGTCCCGGGCGCGTGCGACCAACACCTTCGGCCCGATCGGCAAGGCGCGCGCCGAGATCCAGGAGCTCACCTTCACGCTCGCCGACGGCGGCGACGCGCTGCAGAACCTCTCGGCGCGCGGGCTGCTCGATGCGCACGGCTTCAGCTTCTATGCCGGCGGCGCGCTGCGCGAGGTGACAGGCCGCTTGCAGCTCAAGTCGCTCGCCTTCGAGCGCCGCGCCGACGGCGGCGATTCGCTGCGCGCCGAGGGCGAACTGTCGCGCGTGACGTTCCATCTGGGGGAGCAGCGCTTCACCTCGCTCGACGCCGAGCTCCTGCTGCAGGACGGTCGCCTGTCGGTCCCGTGGCTCGCCGCCGATTTCGCCGGCGGCCGCCTGCCGCGCGAGAAGAACCACTTCGCGCTCGAACTCGCCGGCGCGATGCCGTTCGAGGGGCGGCTCGAGGTGGTGGCGGCCGACGTCAGCCGCGTGCTCGGCGACGATGTCCCGTCGATGAAGCCGCTGGTGGGGCGGGTCGATGCGTCGGTCGGCCTGCGCGGCGGCGCCGGCACGCTGCTCCGCGACGGCGAGGTGACCGACCTCGAAGCGGGCGGTTCGGTGCGGATCGCCGATGCGAAGCTCTGGAGCATCCCGGTGTTCGACCAGCTCTACTCGCTGGCCGTCCTGCCGCTGATCGGGCTCGAGTGGGGCGAGAAGACCGAGCCGCCGCGCTGGACGCGCGGGGCGATCGACTTCGCGCTGCAGGGAATCGTCGTGCAACTCTCCAAGGTGGAGTTCGAGGGCGAACCGCTGATCCTGCGCGGCAGCGGGACGCTCGGTCCGGAGCGGCTCCGGCTCTACTTCTATCCCGAGGTGCGCACCGGACTCGGCGTCGTGCGCGACCTGCCGCTGGTGGGGTGGGTGGCCGACTTCCTCTTCTCGCTGCTCGAGCGCCAGGTCGGCGCGTTCGTCTTCGTCGGTCCGTATGCGTCGCCGGAAGTCGTCTGGGACCCGGTGTCGCTGCCGAACGACGAGTTCGACATCGAGTTCGAGCGGCCGCGCACGTCGACGCGCCGCAGCCGGACGCCGGCGGAGCGATTCTGATGGCGATCGCGCCGCGCGGGATCGACTGGGCCGTGGTGCTGGCGGGCGGCTCGGGCACGCGCTTCTGGCCGAAGAGCCGCAGCGCGCGGCCGAAGCAGTTCCTCGCGTTCGGGGGCTCGCTGCCGCTGCTGACCGAGACGCTGGAACGCACCGCGGCGGTGGCGCCGGCGCAGCGGACGCTGGTGATCACCGCGCAGGCGCACCTCGCGCTGGCGCAGGCGCAGTCACCCGGCGTGCCGGCAGACCAGCTGGTGGGCGAGCCGGCGGCGCGCGACACCGCCGCGGCGATCGGTCTCGCGGCGACCCTGGTGGCCGCGCGCGATCCCGAGGCGCGCCTGCTGGTCTGCCCGGCCGACCATCGGATCGCGACCACCGCCCAGTTCGCCACGGCCGCGCGGGCCGCTGCGGCGCTGCTCGACGAGGATCCGGCGCGCATCGTCGTCTTCGGCATCGCGCCGACCGGGCCGGCCACCGGCTACGGCTACATCGAGCGCGGCGCGGCGCTCGGCGCGCGCGAGGGGATCGCCTGCCACGACGTCGCCCGCTTCCACGAGAAGCCGGTGCGCGCCCGCGCCGAGGAGTACCTCGCGAGCGGCCGCTTCAGCTGGAACGCCGGGATCTTCGCCTTCCGTGCGCGCACCGTGCTGGACGAGATCGCGCGGCAGATGCCGGAGCTGGCGCGGGGTCTCGCGGAGATCGGCGCCGCCGCCGGCGGGTCCGGCTTCGCCGCGACGCTCGCGCGCGTCTTTCCGACGCTGCCGCGCCGCGCCTTCGACCACGGCGTCATGGAGGGGGCGCCGCGCCGGGCGCTGGTGATCCCCGCCTATGCGTGGGACGACGTCGGCTCCTTCCCCGCCATCGCCCGCGCCCGCGCGGCCGACGCCGACGGCAACGTCGCGCTCGGCCAGCTGATCGTCGAGGGCGCCCGCGACAACATCGTCGACGCCGGCGACGGCCTGGTCGCGCTGCTCGGCGTCGAGGGGCTGGTGGTGGTGCACACGCCGGACGTGACGCTGGTCTGCCCGAAGGAGCGGGCGGAAGAGGTGAAGGCGCTGCTCGAGAAGCTGAAGCAGCGCGGGTCGGCGGGCGACCGCTTCACCTGAACCCGGCGCTCCGGACGGCGAGTCTTCCCGCCCACGGCGGCCGGGCGGTTCAGCCTCCCGCCGCCCCGAGCGCCTCGCCGAGCGGCAGCTCCGCGGACAGCACCTGATCGAGCTGGTCGAGCAGCAGCGCCGACCAGGTCTCGAAGCGGGCGCGCTCGGTCCGATGGAGCGCCAGCAACTCGGCGCGCGGGACGAAGCGGCCCTCCATCATCTCGGTCTCGCGGATCGCGACGGTGGCGGACCGCGCGTCGGCGACGGCGACCAGTCCGTAGTGCACCGCGCCGACGTCGGTCGAGTCGTCGTTCAGGAAGCCGGCCACCCGCACGTCGAGCGGACCCTGGACGGCGAGCTCCTCGTCGAGCTCGCGGCGCAGCCCTTCGAGCAGCACGTCGCGCGGCGCGGCGCCGTCCTTGCCGCCCGCCGCCGGCCCGCCGTCGATCGGGTTGATGTGGCCGCCGACCCCGATCGAGAGCTTGCCGTGCAGGCGCGCCTCGCCCTGCTTCTTCTTGCGCTCGAGCAGGAGCAGCGCATCGCCCTTCTTCACCACGACGTAGGGGATCACCTGCTTCCAGGCCGACTCCTGTTCGGCCGCGCGCCGCTCGACGAAGAAGCCGTGGGTGCGCATCCGCGCGATCTGCTCGGCCGCCGCCTTGCGATCGGCGGTCGCGGCGACGAAGCCGTGGGGGAACGAGAGATCGAACAGCTTCGTGCGCGCGACGACGTAGACGAATTCCATGGGCGGAGGACGATAGCGGCGGGCGCCGCGCTGCGCAGCCTGCGCGCGCGCGTCAGCGCGCCGGGAAGCGCACCGGTGGCAACACCTCGAGCCGCGCGTCGCCCTCGCGCACGACCACCACGGCATCGAGCGGAACCTCGGTGAAGCGCTGCAGCTTGCGGCCCTTCGGCCAGAACAGCTCGAGCGCGACGATCCGGGTGGCGGCGCCGAGCCCGAGCTCGGCCTGGAGGCTGTTGCCGCCGAAGCTCGACTGGGCGCCGACGAACTCGACGACGTCGCGGGTCGTCCCGCCCTCCTCGATGGTGACGCGGACGCGGGTGCCGACGCCGAAGCGGTTGCTGTCGCTGCCGCGCGGCCGCACCGTGAGCCAGCGCCGTCCGTGGCCCGGATTCTCGAACAGGGCGTCGTTGAAGCGGTCGTCGAGCCAGGCGCCGCCGAGCTGGGCGAAGAGGTCCTGGTCGCCGTCGCCGTCGAGGTCGCCGAAGGCGATGCCGTGGCCCTTCTGGAGGTGGCCGGTGCCGGTCGCCGTCGTCACGTCCTCGAAGCGCTGTCCGCGCTCGTTGCGCAGCAGGACGTTCGGCCAGAGCGAGCCGAACTCGGGGTCGCCGGTGGCGAGGTAGAGGTCCTGGAAGCCGTCCTGGTCGATGTCGCCGTAGCTTGCGCCCATCGGGAAGATCGGGCGGGCGAGGCCGGCCGAGCGCGTGGCGTCGACGAAGCCGCCCTTGCCGTCGTTCCGGTAGAGGCGCCCCGAGTCGAAGCCGGTGGTGCCATTGCGGTACCACGCGAACACCTGCGCGGTCCGGTCGTGCTGCTCGTAGCTGCCGACGAAGAGGTCGAGCCAGCCGTCGTTGTCGCAGTCGAACCACCAGCACGGGAAGCTGTCGAGCGGATCGTGCACCCCGAGCTGGACCGCCACGTCCTCGAAGGTGCCGTCGCCCCGGTTGCGGTAGAGCCGGTTCAGGTCGTGCAGGTTCGAGAGGTAGAGGTCGGGATCGCCGTCGCCGTCGTGGTCGCCGAACGCGGCGCCCTTGCAGAAGCGGAGGTTGGCGACGCCCGCCGCGTCGGTGATGTCGTCGAAGGTGCCGTCGCCGCGATTGCGGAACAGGTGGCAGGGATTGGCCGGCGCCCCGGCCGCGCCGAGGTGCTCGGCGCCGAGGAAGAGGTCGAGGTCGCCGTCGAGGTCGATGTCGGCGGTGCACGCCACCTGGCTCGGCGCCGCCACCTCGACGCCCGCCTCGAGGGTGCGATCAAGGAAGCTGCCGTCGGCTTGCTGGATCAGCAGCGAATTGGGGATGCGGCCGTGTTCGGCCAGCCACGCGCCGCGCTGGACCATGAGGTCGAGCCGGCCGTCGTTGTTGGCATCGAACGCCAGCAACTGCAGCCCGCCGAGCTGCCCGGAGAGCCCGCGCCGCTCCGCCTCGTCGGCGAAGGTGCCGTCGGACTGGCGCACGAAGAATCGCAGCGGATCCCGCGGCGCGATCGAGGAGATCACGACCTCCATCCGGCCGTCGTCGTCGAAGTCGTCCATCACCGCGCCGCCCGACAGCTTGAACGAGTTGAGGCCGAGCCGCGGCGCGATGTCGACCATCCGCGGCAGCGCGCGCTCCGACTTCATCGCCGCCGCCGGGATGCGCCAGACCGGCGGCACCTGGTCGGGCCACGTGCCGACGGTCATGTGGGCGACGTTCAGCAGCCACGCCGAGGACAGGTCGCCGGCGTCGAGGCGCAGCACCGCCTCGAGGAAGAGGATCGCCTGCTTCGCCGCCTTCGGCTCGACATGGATCGCGCCGCCCTGCAGCGGGAAGAGGCAGCTGTCCTCGTTGTGGCGGGCGACGCAGTTCTGGCGCTCGCCGAGCCGGAGCCACGCCACCGCCGCCTTGCGCGCGACTGCCAGCCACGCCTTGGTGTCGTTCGCCGCGGTCGCGAGCTTGAGCGCCGCGTCGTAGTCGGCGATGGCCGCCTCGATCTCGCCGACGGCGAGGCGCGCGTCGGCCAGCGCCAGGGTCGCGTTGAACGCGGTCGCCTGGGCGCCCCGCTGCTGCGCTTCGGCGAGGCGCGCCTGCGCCGCCTTGACGCCGCCACCGCCGATGAACGGCGCCGTGCTCGCCTCGAGCCGCGCGGCATGGTCGCGCAGCAGCGCGGCCTTGCGGGCGTTGCCGTCCTGCGCGGGTGCGGCGACGGCTGGCCCGGCGAGGCCGCCGGCGAGCGCGAAGAGCGTGGGAAACGGCAGCATGGCCCTCCTCTCGGCTGTGGTGCGCTCAGCGCTGCAGCAGCGCCGCGAGCGCCTCGGGCGAGCGGGCGACGCGCAGCGCGGTCAGGCCCGCCGCCTTCGCCACCCACGCCATGTTCCACGGCTCGAGTTCGGTGGTGTTGGCCGGCGTGTCGCCGGTCTCGTGGTAGACGCGCGAATAGTCGATGCGGATGCGCCGTGCGTCGCCTTTCCACCCCGGCGAGCGGAAGCCGGCGGTGGCGGCCGGCTCCTCGGCGCTGCCGAACGCGGCGGAGAAGATCGTGATCGCCGGCAGGTCGTCCTTGCCGCCGCCCTGCTGCCAGCCCGGCGTGAAGACGTAGCTGTCGGTCCCGCCGAGCGCGGCGTTGCTGGTCCACTCGCTCCAGAAGCCGTCCCCGCCGCCGAAGTCGCCGCCCACTTCGAGGCCGGCGCGGATCAGCGGCGAGTTGCGCGCGAGGTTGTCGGGCTCGAAGTAGATGCAGTCGCGTTCGGCGCCGGTGCCGGCCTGGTCGAAGTTGATGATGGCGGCGTGGCGCTTCACGCTGCCGTCGGCCCGGATGCGCTCGAACCAGGCGCGGCTCGAGTGGATCTCGGCGCCCCAGATGGCGAAGCGCAGCGTGACCGGCAGCGCCATGCCCTCGTCGCGCGCCAGCGCGGCGAACGCCGCTGCCAGCTCCAGCACCACCGCGTCGCCCGAGGCGTTGTCGTCGGCGCCCGGGCCGCCTGAATCGGAGTCGCCGTGCGCGCAGAACAGCACGATCGGCGCGTCGGCGGTCGATGTCGGCAGCTCGGCGAAGGCGGTGATCGGCGCGGCCTCGCCGGCGAACACCGCCGCCTCCAGCACGAGGCGCGGCAGCCCGCCCGCCTGCCGCCCGCGCAGCCAGCGCTCCTCGCGCGCGCTGATCGAGAGCGTGGTGCCGGCGAAACCGCGCGGCTGGCGGAGGATCGGCGTCGAGGTCTCGAGGCGCGCGGTGCAGGCGACCAGCAGCACGGCCGGCGGCGGCTCGGGCAGCTTGAGGCCGCGCAGCGCGCGCTGATCGACGCACAGGGCATACGGGCCGGACGGCGGTGCGCTCGCGGCGTCGACGCACACGGGCAGTTCGCTGCGGTCGCGGCCGACGGTGTGCAGCGCCAGCGTCCCGTCGATCAGGGCGAGCGACTCCTCGCCGACCTGCAGTTGCGCCACGCAGCGCAGCGGCTCGAACGCGGCGAGCGGCGGGTCCGCCACCGTGGCCGCGGCCAGCCCGGCGGCGCGGAACCGCTCGACGTGGTATTGCGCCGCCCGCGCGCCCGACGGCGTGCCGCCCATCCGCGGGCCGAGCGCCACCAGCTCGCGGACCGTGCGCAGCAGCCGCTGCGGATCGATCTGCGCGGCGAACGCCTCGTCGAGCGCCGCGTCGCGTCCGGCGCCGATGGCGGCGGTGCGCTCCCCGGCAGCGACGGCGCCGAGGCCCGCCAGGACGAGCGCGATCAGATCCACTTGCACCTCCCGGAGCCGCGAAGCGCGGAGGATACGCCGTGCGCGCCGGCGCACGCGTGCCTTGACTCTCCCGACGGCGCGGCGTAATCCGCCACGCGGTCGCCGCCGGTCGAGCAGGAAAGGCGGTCGCCGGCGAGGAGGCTCGTGCGGCTCTTCGCGGGAGGAAAGTCCGGGCTCCGCAGGGCAGGGTGGCGGGCAACGCCCGCCGGTCGCAAGACCAGGGATAGCGCAACAGAAAGCAGACCGCCGTGCCGCGGCAACGCGGTGCGGTAAGGGTGAAACGGTGAGGTAAGAGCTCACCAGCAGGCGGGGCAACTCGTCTGGCTAGGCAAGCCCCACCCGGAGAAAGACCAAATAGGGGAGGATGACGCGGCCCGCGTCGCCAGAACTCCCGGGTAGGTCGTTCGAGGGCGTCGGCGACGGCGTTCCTGGATGAATGATCGCCACGGACGGGGCTGCGGCGCGAGCCGTGGTCACGGACGGACAGAACCCGGCTTAAAGAACGCTCGACCGGCGGTGGCCACTTGGAGCGCGGAGCGACGCGAGGGCGCGTCGGACCGTGACCGGTCGCAGGCCGCGCATGCGGCAGCGGAGGGTCGATGGGCGCGCTGGCAGCGGTACTGGTCGTGGTCGTGAGCACGGCGGCGGCAGGCGACGAGGCGGTCGCGGCACTGCGCCGCGCGCTCGGTGGCAGCGACCACGACGCGACCGCGGTGCAGTCGGCGGTCGACGCCGCGGTGGCGCGGCCGGCCCCGGCCGCGGTCTCCCTCCTGTGGACGGCGCTCGACCGCTACGGCGAGCTGCTCGGTCAGGGCGAGGTGGAGGCGGCGCGCATCCGCGCGGCGCTGGCGCGGGCTCCCGCGGACGCGCCGCCCGAGGGCGAGGTCGCCGAGCGCGAGAAGCGCAAGGAGACGCTGGAGCGGACGCTCGCCGGAGCGTCGCAACAGCAGCGGGTGCTCGACGTGGTGGTGAGCGCGATCCCGGCGCTGCTCGACGCGCTGGCGGCCAAGCCGGAGTCGCCGGCGGTGCCGTTCCTGTTCGAGGTCTACGAGGAGTCGACGCGGCGCGTCGGCGAGCTCGAGCGTCTGGACGAGAAGCAGAAGGGCGAGCTGGCGCAGCTCTCCTCGCGACTCTTCACCGCCGAGAGCGACGCGAAGAATCGCCCGCCGGACGGGGCGAGCAGCGGCGGCGCGGTCAGCGCGGTCGACCGGCTGGCCGGCGAGAAGGCCGAACTGCAGGCCAAGGTCGAGCGCACCGAACTGCTGCTCCAGCTGCACCAGAGCGCCCGCCAGCGGCTGGTGGGCGCCACCGGCGCCGTATTGCGCGGGGCGAAGGGGAGCGAGGTCGACACCGCCCTGAAGCAGATCGAGCGGCGGGTCGACGGCAAGGCCGCTCCGGCCGAGCGCGCGCTGTGGGTCGACCTCTACGCAAGGCTCGGCCGGGAGGAGATCCCGGCCGAACTGCTCGGCGTCGCCACCGAGATGTCGCGCGCGCTCAAGCGCGGCGAAGGCGAACTCGCCAAGCTGCGCGAGACCTTCGAGAAGAACAAGGAACTCTATTTCAAGGCGACCGAGCAGGGGCAGAAGACCGGCACGATCAGCCGGGCCGTGCTCGATGCGTTCGAGTCGAGCCAGCGCGCGGTGACCGAGGCGGCCGCTGCGGCGGTGGCGCTCGAGCGGTTGCGCAGCGCGTGCGGTCGCGCGGTGGGGCCGGCGGTCGCGTCGCTGCCCGAAGGCGCGAAACGCGACAAGGGCGTCGCCGCGCTGCTCACCGCGGCGCGGGGCGAGCGCGAGCTCGAGGCGCGCGTGGCGGTGCTCGAGGGGTGCGGCGCGGTCGATCGGACCGACCTGCGCGAGGCGCTGCGCAAGGTGCTGGTCGACGATCGGGAGATCAAGGCGCGGCTCGCGGCGCTGGAGGCGCTGGTCGAACTCGCCGACCGGCCGGCGCTCGAGATCGCGCGGGCGCGGCTGCTCGCCCACGAGAACTGGCGGGTGCGCGCGGCGGCGGTCAGCGCGCTGGTGCGGGTGCCGGAGACGGCCTCGGTGCCGGTGCTGATCGCGGCGCTCGACGTCGAGCAGGGGCGGGTCCGCGAGGACATCGCGCAGGCGCTGCAGCAGCTGACCGGCCAGGAATTCGCCATGAGCGCGCCGGTCTGGCAGCAGTGGTGGGAGGGCGCACGGGCGACGTTCGCGGTGACCGATGCCGCCGGTCGCAGGAAGCCGCGGATCGCCGCGTGGGAGCGGCAGGGCGAGGGCAAGGTCAGCTTCTACGGCATCACCTCGGTGTCGAAGCGGGTCTGCTTCGTGCTGGACGTGAGCCTGTCGATGAAGGAGCCGATCAGCCCCGGCAGCCAGCGGACCAAGTTCGACGTGGCGCAGGAGCAGCTGAAGCAGGCGATCGCGGCGCTCTCCGACGGCGACCAGTTCGCGGTGGTGGTGTTCGCCGGTTCGGCGGCGCGCTGGTCGAACAAGATGACCACCGTCTCGACGGCGGTGAAGCAGAAGGTGACCGAGTGGATCGACGCGAAGATCGAGCTCGACCAGGGCACCAACATCCACGCCGGGCTGAAGGAGGCGTTCGGCATCGCCGGGATGGGCGCGCGCGACGCCGCCTACGACTCGGCGATCGACACGCTGTTCTTCCTCTCGGACGGCGACGCCACGGTGGGCGAGATCCGGGATCCGCTCGAGATCCGCCGGCTGGTGCGCGAGTGGAACCGGCTGTCGCGGATCCGCATCCACGCGATCGGCGTCGGCGAGGCGCCGAACGTGGCGCTGCTCTACGGCCTGGCCGAGGACTCGGGCGGGCAGTTCCAGAAGCGGTGACGCAGCGCGGCGCGATCGACGGGAACGGACGTCTCACGCCGGCGGGGCGTGCTTCCGGCGGTCGAGCCAGGTGCGCAGGATCAGCATCGCGGCGGCGCTGTCGAGGCGTGGCTTGCGCTGCGCGTGCGTCGCCCCGGCCGACTTCATCAGCGCGTGGGCGGCCTTGGTGGTCATCCGCTCGTCGACCTCGTCCACGGCGAGTCGGAGCCGCTCGCGCAGCACGGCGCCGAACAGCCTGACCTCCTGCGCGGCGCGCCCTTCGTCGCCGGCCAGCGTCAGCGGCAGGCCGAGCACGATGCCGACGATCTCCTCGGCGGCGACGACGCGCTCGAGCGCGGCCAGGTCGGCGGTCGGCGTGGTGCTCTCGAGGGGCGGCAGGGGCTTGATCGAGAGGCCGAGGCCGTCGCACACGGCGAGGCCGATCCGGCGGCGGCCATAGTCCAGCGCGAGTCGACGGCCCGGCGCGCTCATTCGCGCACCAAGCGGCGATAGAGCCGCGCTTCGTGGCGACGCAGATCGAAGCGGCGCGGCGCCGCCACCGCGACCAGCTCCAGCGACGCCTCGAGATCCGGCGGCAGCGCCACGCCGTCGGCGGGGCGCCCGCGATCGATCAGCAGGATGATCCACTCGTGCCGCCGCGCGGCGGCCGTCCTTGCCGTCGCCGCCGGCCCGATCGCCTCCGCCAGCGGTCGCGCCGGCACGGCCAGCTCGCGCGCGACGAGCTCCGGCAGCGTCGCGAACAGCGGCTCGCCTGGATGGCGCTGATCGGCCAGCGCCAGCGCCAGCGCGGGGAGCGGGAAGCGGCCGCCGTCCTGATGCTCGCCGATGAGACTCGGCAGGCCCGGCAACAACGCGATCGCCACCAGGCCGAGCGTCGCGCGGCCATCGGCGCTGGCGTGCGCCAGCCGGCCGAGCACGAAGGCGGCGGCGACCAGGACGGTCGCGGCGCAGGCGACGGCGAGCGCACCGGACACCAGCGCGCCCGGGCCATCCCGTGAAGCGGCCCACGCGACCGACGCGGCGGCGGTCGTCGCGAGGAGCGCCGCCAGCCTCCCGTTCGGCGGCGGGCCGGTGACCTGCCACGCCAGCAGCGCGAAGCCGAGCACGCCGATGCCGACGTCGCCGACGAGGAGCGGCAGCGCCGCAGACCCGTGCGCCGGCGCGAAGTACGCGGCGGTCCCGAGCAGGGCGGTGATGACGACACCGCGCCGGAGTCGCTTCAGCGCGCCGTCCGGCCAGCCGCCCGCCAGTCCGGCCACCGCCAGCGTCGCGGCGAGGAAGGCCAGCGCCGTCCCGTCGTCGACGCGCGATGAGTGGACGGCGAAGGGCGAGAGCGCCACCAGGAGTCCGGCCGCCAGCCCGACCGCCGCGCCCGCGCGGAGTGCCAGCGCCGCCGCGAGCCACGGCACGACGAGGATCCCGGCGAGCAGCGGGAGCGTGCGCGCGGGAAGGTCGGGGAGCGCTGCCGCCTCGCCGGGCGCCAACGGCAGCGACGCCGCGCCGGGGAGCCGCACGGCGGCCGCCAGCAAGGTCAGTCCGACCAGCGCGAGAGCGGGCAGCCGCGGCAATCGAGGGGCAGTCGTCATCCGGCGCGCGATCGTATCGTGCGCCGGCACATGGACCGGGAGCCGGAGTCGCCACCGCCATCCGCCGCCGCCGTGCCGCCCCTCGCGTGCGCGCCGGCTGCGCCGGCATCGGTGACGCTCGGGGACCGGCTGATCCTCGCGCTCTGGCTGGCGTCGGGCGTGGCGCTGGTGCGCGCCGTGCTCCAGTTGGTGGTCGACGCCTCGGCCGACAACGAACGCGACCTGCCGCTGCTCGAACATTTCGTCGAGCACATCGTCGACGCCACCGGCCGCAGCTGGTGGCTGGTGCCGCTCCTCGCCGTCCTGCCGCGCCCGCGCCGGCTGCTGCCGGCGCTGCTGCGCGGCGTCGCGGTGACGCTGGCGGCGTGCGCCTTCCTGGTCGGCTGGCCCGACGGCGAGCTGCGCTACACGCCGGGCATCGATTCGCTGCGCGGCTTCCAGGGCTGGGCCGCCGCGATCGGCGTTGCGGTGGCGATCGCGGCGTTCGACCGTCTCGCCGGCAACCCGAACTGCGCACTGTTCCGCCTGCGGCCGGCGACCCGCTTCGTCGCCACGGCGGCGGTGCTGCTGCTCGGCGGCGCGTGCCTGGCCGCGGTAGTCGTGTTGCTCGAGCGCCGCAAGGAGCACCTCGAGCTGCAGGTGATCGAGGTCGACCTGTTCGACGCGCTGACCGGAGCGCGCATCGTCGCGGCGGCCGACGGGCGCCGGCCCGTCGCCGGTTCGCTGCTGGCGGCGCGCGGCGAGGTCGGCGTCGGCGGCAACCGGCCGTCGCTGGTGGTCCCGGTCGGCGCCGGCGTCGAATTCGACCTCGACCTCCCGCGCCACTCCCACCTGCTGTTCAGCATCGGCGTCGACGGCGGTTCGATCCGCGAGCAGTCGCCCCCGGCGCAGCGACTCGATTTCGTGCTCACGCTGGACGGCCGCGAATCGGTCGTCGCCTCGCTGCGGCCGCAGGAACGCGAGGAGGATCGGCGCTGGCTCGATCACGACGTCGCGCTCACGGCTGCGGTCGAGCAGCGTGTGCGGATCGGGCTGTCATTGCGCGGCGACGGGGCCGGTCTCGATCGCGTCCGCGCCGGCTTCGGTCGCCCGCGCATCGTCCGTCAGGAGTGGCGCCGCCGCGTGACCGCCTCGCCCGAGCGGATGAACGTCGTGGTGATCGCGGTCGACGCGCTGCGTCCCGATCACCTCGGCTGCCACGGCTACGGCGCGCCGACCACGCCGACGCTCGACGCGATGGCGCGCGACGGGGTGCTGTACGAGCAGGCGCGCTCGCCGGCGACGTGGGCCTGGCCGGCGGTGGCGACGCTGCTGACCGGGCTCTACCCGCCGACGCACGGCGTCGACGACCTCGATCGCTGCTTCCTCTCCGATTCGCTGGAGACGCTGCCCGAACTGCTCGCGAGCCGCGGCTGCACCACGCTGTGCGCCACCGCCAATCCGCTGATCTCGCGCTCGAAGAACTTCGATCAGGGCTTCGCCGACTGGCGCGAGTATCCGCTGCAGCCCGCCGACCGCGTGGTCGACCAGTTCGCCGACTGGATCCAGCGCTACGGCAGCTGGCAGTTCTTCGCGTTCCTCCATCTGCACGATCCGCACCGGCCGTTCCACGCGCCCGAGGTGATCGCCACCCGCTTCGCCCCGCGCGAGCACGTCGCCGCCATGCGCACCGCGGTCAAAGAACTGCGCAGGCAGCGCTCGCGCTCGCGCGATCCGGCGCGTGCCTACGGGCCGGTGGAGGCGGAGGCCGACGTGCTGCCGCAGCTGCCCGAGTCCTCGTGGATCGGCCTCTACGACGCCGAGGTCCGCTTCGTCGACGAGCAGATCGCGCGGGTGCTGACGCAGCTGCGCAAGGCGTCGTTGCTCGACAGCACCGTGGTGGTGGTGGTCGGCACGCACGGCGAGACGCTCGCGCTGGGGCCGGCGCCGGCCGCCGGCAGCTCGCTGGCGAAGGAACTGCGCCACGTTCCGCTGTTGATCCGCGATCCGCGCCGGCCGCCGCAACGGGTCCGCGAGCTGGTCGATGTGACGCTGCTGCCGGCGACACTCGCGGCGCTGGCGGGGGCGGTGGAGGCGGGCACGGAGGACGCGACGGGCGCCGGTAGCACGCTGCCCGTGGCGTTGCCGCCGTGGGGGGCGTCCGCGCCGCGATTCGTCTACTTCCAGACGGCGCGCGCGGAGCTCGCGGGCGAGGACGATGCCGTCGAGCTGATCGGGATCGAGGGCGGTGGCGCGACGCTGATCACCCGCGGCGACGGGCGGGTGGTCGAGTTCATCGCGCCGCCCGACCGGCCGAGCCGTGATGGCGAGGAGCGCCTGAAGAGTCTCACTTCGCGCCTGCTGCGTTGGCACGAACTCGCCCGGCGTGATGCCGTGGCGCGACCGTTCGATCGCCTCGACGCGGCGACTCGCTATGCGCTGGATGAGCTGGCCGAATCGGTCGAGCCGGTCGGCAGCCGGTAGCGGGACGCGTCGTCGCGCCGGGGATCCGCGCGACCGACACCTCGCCCCGCCCGCACGCGTTCAGCTGAGCGGCTCGCCCATGGGGCCGAATTCGGGGACCGCGGGCGACGGAGAGCCCGGGCTGGCGACCGGGCCACTGGCCGGTGCCGCCGCCGTCATGCCGCTGCCCGCAGCGGAGCGTTCGCCGCCGCCGTTGGCGGGCGATCCGCCGCCCCCGCCGGCGCCGAGATCGAACACCTCGTAGGCGCCGCTGCGCGGATCGCGCTTCAGGTCGACCAGGCCGGCGCGCTTCATCGAGTCGAGCACGTCGGAGAAATTGCGGAAGCCGAAGTAAGCCTCGGTGAACTGCGGCTTCTTGCGCTTGATCTGCTGCTTGATCATCGAGCCCCAGACATGGTCGTAGTTCTCGCGCTGGAGCGCGGCGAATGCGTCCATGACCAGTTCGACCAGCTCTTCCTGCCGGCCGCCCTCGCCCTGGGGTGCGCTGACCGGCGGGGCGCCGCCGCCACCGCCGCCCGCGCTGCTCGCCGCGGGTTGGGCGAACGGGACGGGGACCGGACGGGGCTGGTGCTGGCGCAGGCGCGTCTTCTCGCGGACCAGGTCCTCGTAGAAGATGAATTCGTCGCAGACCGAGACCAGGAGCTCGGAGGTCGAGTTCTTGACCCCGATGCCGATGATGTACTTGTTGTACTCGTTCAGCTTGTTGACCAGCGGCGAGAAGTCGGAGTCGCCGGTGATCAGCGCGAACGCGGTGATGTGGTCGCGCTGGTAGCAGAGGTCGAGCGCGTCGACCACCATGCGGATGTCGGCCGAGTTCTTGCCGCTGATGCGCTTGGTCGGGATGTCGATCAGCTCGACCGAGGCCTCGTGGAAGTCGTTCTTGTGTTCCTTGAAGCGGCCCCAGTCGCAGTAGGCGCGCTTGTAGATGATCTTGCCCTTCTCGACCAGGCGGTCGAGGATCAGCTCGAGCCGGAACTTGTCGTAGTGGGCGTCGCGGACGCCCTGGATGATGTTCTCGAAGTCGAAGAAGGCGGCGATGCGGTGTTCGTTCAGTTGCGCTTCGGTTGCCATGGATGGGGGACGTTAGGCGGTGGGCCGGGGGATTGAAAGCGGCGGGGGGCCGGCCCGGGCGCCCGCCCCCGAACGGAACGGCTCGAGCCACCTTAGGTGCCGCGCGAGCGAAGGCGGCAGGAGTTCGTGATGGAACCCGGTTTCAGACTTTCGTCCCACCAGTTCGACGAGGCGCTCGTCTTCTGTTTCCTCGCGCTGTTGGTGGTGCTGGTGCCGCTGCCCGCCATCCTGTTCAAGTTCGTCCGCACCTGGGCGCGTGAGCAGCCGCAGCTCGGCTCCGCCGCGCTGGCCGGCGCGATCCTGATCATCGTGGTCGCGGTGCTGGCGGTCGCCACCGTGGCGCTGGCCTTGATGGGCTGGCTCCCCCCGCCGAACCAGTGGGGAAGCCCCCTCCCGGTCGAGCGCTGACCCGCCCCGCGCGACCGCCTGCCCGCGTCGCGCGCGCAGTCGCCTTCGCCGCCGCCCTCTCGGCGCTTGCAACCGCGCTCCGCCCTCCGTACTGTCCCCGACCCTTCGGTCCTGACCGAAGGACGCCAGTCGGAGCCCCTCGGGGCCCCGATCCCAGCAGTACCTCACGGACGCGGGGTGGAGCAGCTGGCAGCTCGTCGGGCTCATAACCCGGAGGTCGCAGGTTCGAATCCTGCCCCCGCTACCACGTTGGGTCGCCCTCGCTGACGCGAGGGCTCCGGTCACTTTGGTCACCTTCGCGGCGTCCAGCGCCCTCATCGAGAGGTGGCGCACCGTCACCCGCCGCAGCGAGCTTCGCCAGCCGCGCTCGGCTTTCAGGTCGACCTCTGACCCTGTGTCGCTTTTCAGCCCAGCGATTCTGAGACATCCCGGGTCTGGTCTTCGGTCTTCTCTTCCCCTGCTCCGGGGGGCATGCCCCCGCGCGCGCAGCGCGGGTTGCAAACTCCT
>Ga0194121_10005584_pt1 | contig 17250 bp, 14 predicted proteins | sample TA2MahCa50mmetaG_FD_148609 | JGI IMG/M metagenome (GOLD analysis project Ga0194121, IMG submission 148609) | Freshwater microbial communities from Lake Tanganyika, Tanzania - TA2015020 Mahale Deep Cast 50m | ecosystem: Environmental > Aquatic > Freshwater > Lake | place: Tanzania: Lake...
GGCCGCAGCACACCCGGCGCGAAGCAGGCCAACGACGTGCCCGTGAACTGGAAACGCTTCCTCACCGCCGACCCCGCCACCAAGAAAGCCCAGCCCAAGAAAGCGAAAGCTCAATGAACCATTTGCGTTGCTTCCTCTTTGCGATCTTTGCGCTCTCTCGCGGCGACTCAATGGCCGCCTCCAAGCCCAACTTCGTCCTCTGCATGGCCGATGATCAAGGCTGGGGCGACATGGCTTACAACGGCCATCCCGTCGTGAAGACGCCCGTCTTCGACGAGATGGCCCGCACCGGATGGCGCTTTGACCGATTCTATGCCGGCGCGCCGGTGTGCTCGCCCACGCGCGCGAGCGTGATGACCGGCCGCACGCCCAATCGCATGGGCGCGTTTTCGTGGGGCTACAACCTGCGCCCGCAGGAAATCACCGTGGCCGAGGCGCTCAAGACTGCCGGTTACACGACTGGCCACTTCGGCAAGTGGCACCTCGGCTCCGTGCGCGCGGACAGTCCCGTGAATCCGGGCAACAGCGGCTTCGACGAGTGGCTCTCCGCACCGAACTTCTTCGAGGTGGACCCGTTGCTGTCGGACAAAGGCCGTGCCGTGCCATTCAAGGGCGAAGGCTCCGAAGTGATCGTGAAGCGCGCGCTGGAATTCGTCGCGAAGGCGAAGGCCGCGGACAAACCGTTCCTCGCCGTCATCTGGTTCGGCTCGCCGCACGCGCCACACGTCGGCACCAAAGGCGACCTCGCGCTCTACAAGGACCAGCCGCCCAAGCAGCAGCACTTCCTCGCCGAGATCACCGCGATGGACCGCGCGATGGGCCAGCTCCGCGCAGGCCTGCGCGCGCAGGGCGTCGCCGGGAACACCCTGCTTTGGTATAACAGCGACAACGGCGCAATCGCCGAAGGCTCCACCGGCGGCCTGCGCGGTCGCAAGGCGGCCGTCTACGAAGGCGGCTTGCGCGTGCCCGGCTTGATGGAATGGCCCGCCCGCCTCAAACAGCCGCGCGTCATCACCATGCCCTGCGGCACGGTGGACATTTACCCGACGCTGCTCGAACTCGCCGGCGCGACGGTGGCGAAGCAACCGCTTCTCGACGGCATCAGCCTCGTGCCGCTGCTCGATGGGAAAATGAGTTCGCGCCCGCGCCCGATGGGATTCTGGGATTTCGCCATCGCGGGTGTCCGCACCCCGAGCGAAGAATGGATGAAGCGCCTCGCCGCGGAGCAGGCGGCCGGCAAGACCGTTCCGTGGGACGAAGTCGAACCCATCCCGGCCGCGCAACTCCGCACGGATTATCCCGACACGACTTTTGGCCGGCACGCCGCGTGGGTGGACAACGACTGGAAGTTGCACCGCATCGAACCGCGAAACGGCCCGTTGAAATGGGAACTCTACCACCTCGCCTCCGACCGCGCCGAAGCGAGGGACCTGTTCGCCGCGGAACCCGAGCGAGCCGCCAGGATGCAGGCCGAGCTGACCGCCTGGCTCAAGGGCGTGGTCGCGAGCCTGAACGGTGCGGATTACAAGTGAGCCGAATTCCCCCAGGGATGGCTACTGCAGGATGCGGAACATGCTCGCGTAGTCGTCCGTCCAGAGGCGCACTTTGCCGGGCTTGCGCGGGGTGATGTTCGCGGCGTTCATCAGCGCGGGAGATTCAATCAGCGAACCCGGGCGGCCGAGGATCATGAAGGAGGATTCGTAATAGAACCACTCGTCCTCGACGAAATCGTCCGAGACGCCCAGCCACTTGAGCCCGGACGCGCGCGCGAGTTCCTCCACGACGGGCTGCAAGTCGAGGTGGCGGTTGGAAATGTGGATGACGATCAGGCCCGCGGGCTTGAGGTGCCGGAGATAAATGTCGACGGCCTCGCGCGTGATGAGATGCACCGGCACGGCGTCGCTGCTGAAGGCGTCCATGATGAGGATGTCAAACTGCTGCGGCGGTTCGTGCTCCATCGAGAGGCGCGCATCGCCCATGACGATGTCGACCTTCGCCTTGCAAAGCGCGACGTAGGAAAACTGCTTCGTCGCGACCTGACGGACCTGCGGGTTGATCTCGTAAACGCGGACCTTGTCGCCCGCGCGGCCGAACGCCGTCAGCGTCCCGGCGCCGAGCCCGAGCACGCCAATGTGCCGGGGCGCGTCCGCGGGCAGCGCGTTGATCGCCTTGCTCACGCCGCTGCCCGGCCCGAAGTAGGTCGTCGGCATCGCCGCGCACGCGGGGTCGGTGAGCTGTGTGCCGTGCGTGATGCGGCCGTGCAGGAGCGAGTAATAGTGGTGCGAAGTGTTCTTTTCGCCGAATTCGAGGACCTTGAGCACGCCGTAGAAATTGCGGCCCGCATAGGCCACGTTGCCGCCGGAGGACCGCTGCGAGAACCACAGGCCGGGCGCGAGGCCGAGCACGAGCACGGCAACGCACATCGCGGCGCGCCGGTTCCACTCGCGCGCGACCCCGCGACGGAAGTCCACGAAGCAAGCCACGACGAGAACCGTCAACGCGATCCAATACGGCCGGTGAACCTTGAGCGCGACCAGCCACTCGGTGCGCGTCTCGTGATATGCCCACGGGCCGAGCCACGCGCCCGCCACCGCCCCGGCGGCGAGCCCGGCGGCGAGCGCGAAGCTGCGCGATTGCCAGCACAGCACCAGCAGGAGCGCGGCGCAAAGCCACAGGCCAACCGGCAGCTCGGCGTAACTGTCGAACACCTGCGGCGCAACCACCGCCACGAGGAACCCGCCCGCGGCGCCTCCCGCGGAAATCATCAGGTAGAACCGCGTGAGAAACCTGGGATGCGGCCGCAGCCGGTAGAGTTCGCCATGGCAGACCATCGCGCACACGAACAGCGTCGCCGAATACACCACCACCTGCCGCACGATCGAAACATCCACGTCCCCGTGCAACACCCACGCCACCGCGCCCGCGCACAAGGCGAACGCGAACCCGAAGACGCCGCGCGAATACCAGCGCGGATGATCGAACGCGAGAATGAAGGTCACCAGATACAACGCCAGCGGCAGCACCCAGAGGAACGGGATCACGCCGATGTCCTGGCACATCTTGTTCGTCGAGGCGACGAGGAGCAGCGACGCGCAGGCGGGAAGCAGAACCCACAGCACCTGCTGGCGGGAGGACGGGCGCTCTGCGGTTTCGCCAGCAACGGAAACTTCCGCGGGCGACGCGGGTTGAGGCGCAGCTTCGGCCGGCGGCGCCTTCCAGAGCTTCGCCACGCACCACGCGGTGAGGGCGACGTAGGCGACGAGTCCCCAGCCCCACATCGAAGCCTGCCCGCGCCGGGAAAACTCGGGCTCGAAATAAAACGGATAGCTCACCAGCGCGAGCAGCGAGCCCACGTTGGACAGCGCGTAAAGGCGCCACGGCGACTCCCCCGGCTTGTGCCGCCGGAACCACTCCTGCAACAGCGGCCCCGTCGAGGACAGCGCGAGATACGGCACCCCGATGCTCGCGACCAGCAGCAGCAGGATGTGGCCCGTGGGATTCTCCAGCGCGCCGGGCTTCCAGGAATCCCCCGGCGTGATGGGCAGCGATGCGAGCGCGAGTCCGAGCAGCGCGCCGTGAATCACCCACTGTCGGCGCGACGGAAGCCGGGTGAGCGCGTGCGCGTAAGCGTATCCACCGAGCAACAGCACTTGAAAAAACAGCATGCAAGTCGTCCACACCCCGGGCCCGCCGCCGAACCACGGCAGGATGTATTTCCCGATGAGCGGCTGGACTTGGAACAACAGGAACGCGCCGGTGAAGATGGTCAGGGCGAAAGGCAGCATGGGTTGGTGGCCGCATGAACACCGTGAAAGCCGGACGGTTGCCCGCGGAACCGGCCGGGATGCTGCGGGTGCGTCGACTCTGAGGAAAGAAGAAAGGGGCGCGGTTTTGCCGGCCTTGAAGTCGAGCGCGGTGACCTTGCCGAAGGTGTCGCCGAAAACGAGGTGCGACGCGTCGGGCGTGAAGGCGAGGGTGAAGACGTCCTCGGTGTGCTCGTGCTGTGCGACGGGTCGGCCGTCGGCGGCGTTCCGCACGCACACGAACCGGTCGCGGCCGCACGGGGCGAGCAATGCGCCGCCGGCGGAGATGGCGATGCGGCGGCCTTCTGCGCGGCTTCGTCGGGCTGTTCGATGGCGGCCTGCTGCTTCTCGACGACATTCCAGCGGAACACGGACGGGGCCATCGGGCCGGAACAAAGAAACTTGCCGCACGGGCTGAAGCGCGCGGACAGGAGCTGGCGGGTGGCTTGGAACGACTTGAGTTCCTCGGGCGCGGGCGGGTTGGCGGGCTTGTCGTTCACGCGAGGGCCTCCTTGATGGGCGCCATGTCGTCGTGCGCGATGGGCAGCGGCTGGCCGTGGTTGCCGAACTCGGTTTTCTTCGGGTCGATGCCGAGCGCCCGGAACCGCGTGTGGGCGGCGCGCGCGGCACGTGGTGGAACTCGCGCCACCGAAGCGGGCGTGAAGCCGCGGGCGCGAAGAAGAGAGTTGGCACCCGTCCCGGCGCTGCTACCGTCCGGGCGTGCGCACCACTTTCATGCTGCTCCTCGGCGCGGCGCTCTGCCTCGCGCCCAAGGCAGCGGTCGGCGCGGAGGGACGCGTGATGAAAGTTCTTCCACACTTGCTCGACCTCGAAGGGCGCCAAAGCCTTTCGCCGAGTCTCTTTGAGCGCGACGCCTACCAGTCGTTGTTGCGGCGCAACCCGGCGCTCGTCTCGGGCGTGCGATTCGACGTGCAGTGGAAGGCCTCGAAGTCCACAACCGGGAAACTTCGCCTCAGGCTCGAAGTCATCGGCAGCAAGGGCACATCGACCAAGCCGTCCAGTTTCGAACTCGCGCTGGCGCCGTCCGGCGCATTCGGGACATGGTCGGCAATCACGCTCGACAAGGATGTCTACAAGCAGACGGGAGAGGCCGCGGCATGGCGCGTGACGCTGTGGGACGGCGACCGATTGCTCGCCGAGCAAAAGTCGTTTGTGTGGTGAAGCGCGCACCCGCGCTGGCGCGGCGTTGCGGCTCAATCCGACCCGACTGCCTTAGCCGACGATGCCGCCGGTGCTGGTGAAGATGCCCTCGAACATCATCTTCACGCGCTGGGGGACGTTGGCGCGTTCGAATGCGGTTTCCTTCGTGATCCGTCCATCCATGCACAACTTGTAGACCGACTGGTCGAAGCTCTGCATGCCGTCGCCTTCGCTGGCCTCGATGATCTGGGAAAGTTTGCCGAGCTGGTTTTCCTCGATTGCCTTCCGGATGGTGATGGTGTTGATCATGATCTCGAGGGCCGGGGTCATCTTGCCGTCGATCGTCGGGCACATGCGCTGGCAGCAGACGGCGCGAAGCGTCGAGGAGAGCTGCTTGCGGACCGTGTCCCGCTCATCCTGCTTGAAGAACTCAAGGATGCGGCCGACGGAACTCGAGGCCGTCGTGGTGTGCAACGTGGAAAGCACCATGTGGCCGGTGTCCGCCGCGCCGATGGAGGCCTGAAAGCTGATGGCGTCACGCATTTCACCGACCATGATGATGTCGGGATCCTGCCGCAGCGCGCTCTTGAGGCCGCGCTGAAAGCTCATGGTGTCGAGCGTGATTTCGCGCTGCTCGATGATGCTCTGGTTTTCCTCGAACATGTATTCGATGGGGTCTTCGAGGGTGACGATGTGCCGCCGGAAATTCGCGTTCACGTGCTCGATCATCGCGGCGAGCGTGGTGGACTTGCCGCTGCCCGTCGTGCCAGCCAGGAGGATGATGCCGCGTGGCGACTCGGCGATGGTCTTGAGCACTTCGGGCAGGCCGAGCGCCTCGAAGTTCGGCACCTGGTTCTTCACGTAGCGCATCACGATGCCCCACTTGCCGCATTGCTGATAGACGTTCGTCCGGAAGCGGCCCACGCCGGGCCACGAGTAGGAAAAATCCGTCTCGCGATCCTTGATCAATCCCTCGATCAAATGCTTGGGGGTGATGACCATGATGACCGATTCCATCCACTCCTGCGTCGGGATGAAGTCGGTCGAGCGAAGCTGGCGGCTGATGCGGTAAGTGGCAGGACTGCCCACCTTGATGTGGCAGTCCGAGCAATTGCTGTCCACCCCGAGTTTCAGGATGGAATTGAAATACGCGTGGGCTTCGTTGGCAGGTGCGGGCGTGGGCGCTGGCGTTGACATGCGCCGACGCTACCAAAACCGCCTCCGGTCACGCCAGAGGGGAAATCGCCGCCTGTTGAAGCAGGCGCTCCGCGGCGGGGGTCATGCCCATGAGCACGACACTCACGGCAAATCCCGCGGCGTGCGTGCCCCGGCAGGCGACGACCACGCCGGTGGCCTGCTCGCGGTGGCCGTCGCGCGGCGAATGCATGTCGAGCGTGAGCTCGGTCCATTCGTCCAGCGGAGTGGGGCTCCGGAACTCGATGCCGTTCCTGCGAACGAGCAGCGAATCTGCGGGGAGGGTGAACTGCGTCTCGCGAGTCTGGATGGTGAACGGCTCGAAGACGCACGACGTGTCGCGTTTGCTGGTGGTCATGTCTAACGGGTGGCCGAATCTAGCACACGGTTTTCGCGGGTCAAACTTCCGGGTGAACTATTTTCACCACTCAATCACCGCCGCGCCCCACGTCAGCCCCGCGCCAAAGGCCACGAGCAGCACAAGGTCCCCGCGCTGCACGCGCCCGGTCTCGACCGCTTCATCCAGCGCAATCGCGACGGAGGCCGCGGAGGTGTTGCCAAATTTGTGGAGGTTGACAAAGACCTGCCCGGGCTTGGCGCCGAGGCGGTCGCCGACCGCGTCGATGATGCGCTGGTTGGCCTGATGCGGGATGATGCACTTGATCTGCGAGATATCGAGTTCGCAGCGGGCCAGCGCCTCGCGGGCGGCCGTGCACATCGCATTCACGGCGTTCTTGAAGGTCTCCTTGCCATCCATACGGAGGAAGTGCATTCGGCCCCGCACCGAGTCCGCCGTCGCGGGCATCTGGCTGCCGCCGCCCGGCATCGAGAGCAGAGAGGCCTTGTTGCCGTCCGCCCCCATGCACGCCGTGAGCAGGCCGTGCGAATCAGGCCGGTTCATCAGGATCGCCGCGCCTGCGCCATCGCCGAACAGCACGCAGGTGTTGCGGTCCTCCCAGTCGATGATCGAGGAGAGTTTCTCCGCGCCAATCACGAGCACGCAATCATAGGTGCGCGACATGATGAACTGCTGGCCGACTTCGAGTCCGTAGATGAACCCGGAGCAGGCGGCCTCCAGGTCAAACGCGGCGGCGTTCCGCGCGCCAATTTTCTGCTGGACGAGGCAGGCCGTCGCGGGAAACGGCATGTCGGGCGTGATGGTGGCGACGATGATGAGCTGCACCTGCTCGGGCGACACGCCCGCTCGCGCGAGCGCCCGCTTCGCGGCCTCGGCGCCGAGGTCCGAGGTGAACACATGATCCGCGGCGATGCGGCGCTCCTTGATCCCCGTGCGCGTGGTGATCCACTCGTCCGTCGTGTCGACGAGTTGCTCGAGTTGTGCGTTGGTCAACACGCGATCCGGGAGGCTCGCGCCGACGGCGGCGATCGAGCACGTCCGCCCCTGGAAATCGTGGGCCATGCGCGGGTTCCTGAACTTCTTGGTGGAGCTCATGCGTTCACAGGTTGTCCCGAGGTCTGCGCGTCGTGCCTGGCTTCCTCGAGGGCGCCGTGCGCGGCCGCCATTTCACGGAGGATGGCACCGTTGACATTGTGCTCGATGGCATCGCACGCCACGCGGAGGGCATTGAGAATCGCCTGCTCGCGGGACGAAGCGTGTGCCTTGAAGACCAGTCCGTTCAAGCCGAGCATCGGCGCGCCGCCGTGGTTTTCGGAATCGAGCCGGCGCTTGATCGCGAGAAATGCATTCCGGCCCAACAGCGCGCCGAGCTTGCGCCTGGGGTTGAGCATGAGCTCGCGTTTCAACCACGCGAAGATGCCCTTCGCCATGCTCTCGCAGGTCTTCAGCACGATGTTCCCGGTGAAGCCGTCCGTGACGACGACATCGAACTTGTTGCTGAACAGGTCATGCCCCTCGATGTGGCCGGCAAAATTCAAGTCGAGCTTCCGGCAGATTCTCAGTGCCGCCTGCGTCAACTCCGTGCCTTTGTTGTCCTCGGTCCCGTTGCTCAGGATGCCGACGCGCGGCGATTTGCAGCCGCCGATTTCGCGCATGTAAACGCTGCCCATGATGGCGAACTCCGCAAGGTGCCACGGCTTGCACTCCACGTTCGCCCCGGCGTCGAGCAGCACGAAGTCACTCTCCGGCGCGGGTATCACGGTCGCAATCGCGGCGCGACTCACGCCGGCAAGCGTCCGCAATCGCAACGTCCCCGCCGAAAGTATCCCGCCGGTGTTGCCGGGCGAAATCACCGCGTCGGCCAGCCCGTCGCGGACCAGTTCCACCGCGCGCGCGATGGAGCAGTCCTTCTTGCGCCGTAGCGCATCAACGGGTTTGTCCTCCATCGAAAGGACTTCAGAAGCGTTCACAATGCGCACGCGCGAGCCCGGTCCACCGGTGGCCGCGAGAGCCCGGGAAACCTCTTCCTCCCGACCCACGAGGATGACTTCCGAAAGCCGCGGGTTGGCCTCGAGCGCCAGACGCGCACCTCGGACGACGACCGCCGGGCCGTGGTCGCCGCCCATGACATCCAACGCGATGCGCATAAATGGAACGGCGCGGAGGTTGGACCATCCGCGCCGATCGCTGCAGCAAGCCTACCCGGCGGCCTGGACAGTGATGACCTGCCGGCCCTTGTAAAAGCCACAGCCCGGGCAGACCCGGTGCGGAAGGCATGGCGCAGCGCACTGCGGGCACGGCGAGAGGTGCGGGAGCTTGAGCACGCTGTTGTAAGCCCGGCGCATCCGCTGCCGGCTCGTCGAAGGTTTTCGCTTTGGAACGCCCATGGTTCAGTCTTTCAACTTCAGTTTGTCCAGTTCATCCCAAGGCGACGGAGCTTCGCGGCTCACGGCGGCTCCGGATCCAGTTTGGCTGCCTGCGGGCGGATTGGACAGGCCGCGACATTCAGGCTCACACAGCGGATGCTGCGGTAACTGAAGCAGAATATCCTCGCGAATTTGGGGCGTCAAGTCCACCGCATCGGCCACGACGGGCACGGCGTCGTTGCCCTTCAACTCCAAATGCGCGGCCCATTCACGCAAATCCATCACCTGCTCGAACGGCTTCAAGCACCGGGCGCACTCGCAACGGAGCGCAAGCCGCAGGCGACCCTGAACGAGGATCGACCCCTCCATCAACTCGGCCTGCAGCCAGTGTTCGAGGAACTCCGCAGGATGAATCAACTCGTCCAAGCCGGCCAAGCCAAGCTCTGAAACCGACGTCCGCCCATCGAGCGCGACGGGCGCGCGGATGAGTTCATTCACGTTGAGAAGCAGCGACATGTTGACATGGGTCCTGACCGCCTCCGCGTCCTCAGGAACGCATGGCAGCCCTCGACGGACGGCCTTCCTTCCAGCCGGTTGGCGCAAGTTTGTTCTTCAACGCCCGGCCGACCGCCGGCGGCACAAACGCGCGGACGTCCCCGCCCAGTCGCGCTATCTCCTTCACCAGCCGCGAACTGAGAAACGTGTAAGTGTCCTTCGGCATCATGAAAATCGTCTCCACCCGTTCGTCGAGCTTCCGGTTCATCAGTGCGAGCTGAAACTCGAACTCAAAGTCCGACACCGCCCGCAGTCCTCGGATGACCGCGCCCGCCTTGCGCCGCCGCACGTAGCGCACCAGCAAACCTCGGAACGTCTCGGCACGGACGTTCCGCATCCCTTTCACCGCGCCCGCGGCCAGCGCAAGCCGCTCTTGCAGGCTGAACAGCGGCGCTTTCGTGTCATTGTCCGCGACCGCCACGATCACGCGGTCGAACAACCGCGCCGCGCGCTTCACGACGTCCAGATGGCCGTTCGTGAACGGGTCGAAGCTGCCGGGATAAATCACCGTTCGCACGGCGGCAAAATACGTCCCTCCCGCCGGCGGTGAAAGTCAAAAGCCGGGCCGACATCTTCTTCTTCCCAACCCCTGCGCGTCCGTGTTTCATCGCCGCGCACTCATGCCGGCGCAAACTCAGCCCACGCTTCGCTCCTACTTGCGCACGCTCCTCGTGCTCGGCCGTGTCTCCAATCTGCCGACGGTCTGGTCCAACTGCCTCGCCGGCTGGCTCCTGGGCGGCGGCGGGAACTGGCACCTCTTCACGCACGTCTGCCTCGCCGCCACCTGCCTCTACGTCGGCGGAATGTTCCTCAACGACGCCTTCGACGCGGAGTTCGACCGGCGGCATCGCGCGGAGCGACCGATTCCCTCCGGCGCCATCACGCCGCGCCAAGTCTGGCAGTTCGGCTGCCTCTGGCTTGGCGCCGGGTTGCTGCTGCTCATCGTCACGAACAAAACAGCCGCGAGCCTCGGCGTCGTCCTCCTCGCGTGCATTCTCCTCTACGACGCGGTCCACAAGTTCGTGCAATGGGCGCCCGTGCTCATGGCGGCGTGCAGGTATTTTCTCTGCCTCGCCGCCGCCGCCACGGGCGACCTCGGCGTGACGGGCCTCGCGATGTGGAGCGCGTTCGCGCTCGCGTTTTACGTGGCCGGCCTCAGCTTCATCGCCCGCGTCGAGAGCACGGGCGGCATGGCAAGCCGCTGGCCGATCCTGTTGATCGTCTCGCCCGTCGGACTCTCGCTCGTTGTGAACGCGGGCGAATTCGCATTTAATGCCGCGCTCCTCGCGTCGCTCCTCCTGCTCTGGACCCTCCACAGCCTCGGGCCGCTGCTCTCCGAAACCCGCCGCAACGCCGGCGCCGCCGTGTCGCGGATGCTTGCCGGCATCGTGTTCGTGGACCTGCTCGCCGTCGCCGATGCCCCGGTCGAGATCGGCGCCGGATTCCTGGTTCTCTTTTGCCTCGCATTGTTGTTCCAGCGCTTCATACCCGCGACCTGAGCGGCGCTTGCCATGAATCCACGCCGACGTGAGGATGCCGCCGTGCGACTCCCGCGAACTCTGCTTCGGTTTCTGCTGCTTGCGACGCTCGCCGCAAATCCAGGCATTGCATTGCGCGCCCAGCAAGCCGCCTCGCGTCCCGGCCTGTTAGTCGTCGCGCGCGACGACTCACGATCGGTCACGTTCCTCGCGCCCACCCCCAACTTCACGCTCACGCCGCAGCAATCCATCCATCCGCAGCTCAAGCCCGCGTTCATCGCCGAATGGACCGGATACATCAAAATCCCCCGCGCGGGCCGCTACACGTTCTTTGCCGACGCGCACGTGTTCATCAACGGCCGCGAAGTGGAGGGCCAGCCCGTGCAACTCGCCGCAGGCGAAAACACGCTCCGCATCGCATTCGCGCGCAAGCCCGGCGGCCCCGCCCGCCTGCAGCTTCAGTGGCATTCCGATCACTTCGCGCGCGAGCCGGTGCCGTGGACCGCCTTCGTCCGGCGCGAATACCCCACGCTGCCGTCGCTCGCCGACACGGTGCCCGGCCCCGTCGTCAGCGAGGCGCCGCTGCAGCGCTTTCATCAACTGGCCAGGCAGCTCAATTGCATCGAGTGTCACGAACTCTACGGACCGCCGCGGCGCGCGTTCGGCGCGAATGAAGCGCCGCCGCCGCTCACCGACGCGGGCAACAAGCTCCGCGCGAGCTGGCTCGAGGACGTGCTCGTTCGCAACCGCCGCGTCCGCCCGTGGATGTCGCTCCTGCCCGCGCACGGCGGAGAAACCGCCCGCGAACTGGTTCCGCTCTTCGCGCAGCAAGCCGGCGCGGAGTTGGGCGAAGGCGAGCGGGCCGAGCCGCTTCCTCCGGCACAACTCGACGAAGGAGCGAAGCTGCTCGGTTCCGGCGACGGCGGGCTCTCGTGCATCACGTGCCACGATTTCAAGGGCCGGCGCTCCGTCGGCGATTTGCGCGGGCCGGACATGGTCGAGATGCACGCGCGCATCCGCGGCGACTGGCTGCGGCGCTGGCTCCGCGACCCCGGCCGCATCCAACAAGGCACGGCCATGCCCGCGTTCTTCAGCGAGATGCCCGCGGCGGAAGCGGAAGCGAAAATCGATCGGTTGCTCCGCACGCTCGCCGCGGGCCGCGACCTGCCACTCCCCGCGGGACTCGACGCGCCGACGGCGGACTTCAAGCTCGCGGCGCACAACGAAGTCGTCGTGCATCGCACGTTCATCGCCGAATCGTCGCCGCGCTCGATCGCGGTCGGATTTCCCGGCGGGCTGTCGTGCGTGTTTGACTCGGAGGCATGCCGCCTGCGTTACGTCTGGATCGACGGATTCCTCGATGTCGAGCCGGTGTGGACCGGTCGCGGCGGTGGCAACGCGAAGGCGATCGGCCAGCGAATCTTCACGGCCCCAAACGCGTTCCCGCTGCGCTTGGGCTCGATGGAAGCGGAGCCGAAACAACTGGCGTTCAAGGGCTACTCGCTCGTGAAGTCTCCGAACGGCGCGATGGAAGCGGTGGAGTTTCGGTTCGAGGCCGACGGTGTGGCGGTGAAACAAGTGCTCGCGAGATCGCGCGGAGGCGGATTGGAAATGCGCTTCAACCTCGGCAACCGGACGAACGACTCGTGGTTCGCCGCGACCGACAGCGACAAGGCGCGCGTGAGTTCGCCGGATGGAGAATTTCACAACGGCCGCCTCGTCGTTCGCGGTGCAAGGCAGACGAGATTCACGGTGAGGATCGATCCCAAATGAACCGAGCCACGGCCATCGTCGTCATCGCGATTTGTTCTCTCGAAGCGCTCGCCGCTCCATCCGACTACTTCCGCATCACGGTTGTGGACGAGCAGACCGGGCGCGGAGTGCCGTTGGTGGAATTGGAGACGGTGCATCACCTGCGCTTCCAGACCGACAGCGCGGGCGCGGTGGCGTTCTTCGAGCCGGCGTTGATGAACCGCGACGTCTTCTTCCACGTGCGCAGCCACGGCTACGAGTTCAAGAAGGACGGCTTTGGCTACGCGGGCAAATCGCTCGCGGTGAAGCCCGGCGGCAGCGCGGAACTCAAGCTCAAGCGGCTCAACATCGCCGAGCGGCTCTATCGTGTGACGGGCGAGGGCATCTACCGCGACTCCGTGCTGCTCGGCGGACGCGCGCCCATCGCCGAGCCGCTGCTCAACGCACAGGTCGCCGGGCAGGACACGGTGATGGCGCTCCCGTATCGCGGCAGGCTGCACTGGTTTTGGGGCGACACATTGCGCCCGAAGTATCCGCTCGGCCACTTCGGCACCGCGGGCGCGACGAGCGGACTTCCCGCGCGCGGCGGACTCGAACCCTCGGCCGGCGTGGACCTGACTTATTTCACCGGCGCAGACGGCTTCAGCCGGCCGATGATCAAGCTTGGCGCGCCGGGCATGGTGTGGGTCCACGGCGTCTTCACGATCAACGACCCCTCCGGCAGCGAGCGGCTCGTCGCGCATTACATGCGCATGAAAAGTCTCGGCGAAATGCTCGAGCACGGGCTCGTGGTGTTCAACGACGAGCAGCAGCGGCTCGACAAGCTCGTCGAGTTCGACCTCAAGGAGAAGTGGCGCCGCCCACACGGACATCCGGTGCGGCTCAAAGGCGCGGGCGGCGACCACATTTACTTCCCCGCGCCGTTTGCGACCGTCCGCGTGAAGGCCGACTGGCAGAGCGTGACAAACCAGTCGCGCTACGAGGCACTCGCGATCACGACCAACACCACGGGAAAGGCGCAGCATGAATGGCAGACGCCGTCAGCACCGCTCACACAAAAGGCCGAGCGCGAGCAGGTCCGCAGCGGCCAACTCGACCCGGCCGAGGCTCGCTTGCAGATGACCGACGCCGATTCCGGCAAACCCGTGGACATGCACTCGGGTTCAATCTGCTGGAACGACTTCCGCAAGCGCTGGGTGATGATCGGCCTGCAAAGCGGCGGCACGTCGTTTCTCGGCGAGATTTGGTTCGCGGAGTCGGAGTCGCTCACCGGCCCGTGGACGCTCGCGCGCAAGATCGTGACACACGACCGCTACAGCTTTTACAACCCGGCGCAGCACCCGTATTTCGACCAGCACGGCGGGCGCCTCATCTACTTCGAGGGCACTTACACGGCGGAGTTCTCCGGCAACCCGGTGAAGACGCCGCGCTACGACTACAACCAGATCATGTATCGCCTCGACCTCGCCGACCCTCGGCTCGGTCTGCCGCTGCGACGAACGGATTGACCGGCCCCGGCTAATCGTTTGACGAACCGTGGTTCCTCGCCTCAAATGGCCGCGCTTCTGATGCAACCGCATCCCTTCACCGCCCCGGAACGCCCTTCGTAGCCATGGAAAACCCCGGCGTGCATCGTCCGCGCAACCTCGACTGGAGGCGCGCCGCCGCGCTGCTCTACGGCGACTGGGGCACGAGCAAAGCCTACGTCATCGGCTTTGCGTTCAGCGCGAGCGCGGCGGCCGCGGCGTGGGCGTCGTTGCCGATCATCGTGGCCGTCGTCGCGCTCACGGCGCTCGTCGCGTGGAACTACATCATCGTCTGCAAACATTTCCCGGACGGCGGCGGCGTGTATTCCGCGGCGCGCGACCAAAGCCGGACGCTTGCCGCGCTCGGCGCGCTGCTGCTCGTGGCGAATTTCACCGTGACCGCGGCGATGAGCGGATGGGCGGCGATGACGTATTTCCGCGTGCCCCCGGAGTTGGTCGGGCGCGCGACCATCCTGCTGCTCATCGTCGTGGGCATCGTGAACTGGTTCGGGCCGAAGCACAGCGGGAGTTTCGCGATGACGCTGGCCGTGCCGATGGTCGTCGTCGTGCTGGTGACGATCGCGCTGAGCGTGCCGCACCTGAAGACGACGAACCTGGAGGCCGGCCAGGGATTCGGCCCGTCGTGGCTGGCGTTCACGGGAATGATCCTCGCGCTCAGCGGCGTGGAGGCCATCGCCAACCTCACGGGCGTGATGAAACTTGACCCGGACTCGACGATGGAACAGCCGCGCGTCGGCCACACTTCCCGGAAAGCCATCGCCATCGTCGCCGTCGAGGTCGTCCTCGGCACGGTGCTGCTCGGCTGGGCGATGCTCTCGATGCCCAAGTCCGACGAACCGATGCTGCGCGACCGGTGGGAGGATATGCTGAGCGTCCTCGCGCAGCATTACAGCACGCCGATCCTCGGTGCGGCAGGCGCGAACGCCTTCGGCATCATCACGGGCATCGTCGTCGGGCTGTTGCTGCTCAGCGCGGTGAACACCGCCGTCGCGGCGTTGATCGGCCTCGTCTACATGCTCGCGCGCGACGGTGAGATGCCCCGCACTTTCACGCGCCTCAATCGATTCGGCGTGCCGTGGCTGCCGCTCGCCATCGCGGCGATCATCCCGGCGGTCGTCGTCGCGTTCACGACCAAGCTTGAATCGCTGATGAGCCTCTACGCCATCGGCGTCGTCGGCGCGATCACGGTGAACCTCGGCTCGTGCACCTTCAACCGCGCGCTCGTGCTCCGCTGGTGGGAGCGCCTGCTGATGGGCGTCACATTTCTGATCCTGCTCGGGGTGGAGCTGACCGTGGCGAAGCACGAGCAGGACGCGCTGTTTTTCGCGGTGTGCGTGCTCGGCGTGGGCTTCGCGTTGCGCGCGTGGGCGCAACGCCGCGCGGGGCTTCGCACCATCACCGTGTCCGAGGGCGTCGCCGCGCGCGTCGCTCCGGCGACGGTCCCAGATTTTCAGCTGAACCTGAACCCGGGCCAGACCATCCTCGTCGCCGCGCGCGGCCTCACGCCCGTGTTGAAATTCGCGCTCGAGGAGGCGCGGCTCCGGCAGGGTTCGCTCTACGTCCTTTTCGTCAAGGAACTCGGCGTCACGCTCACCGGTCCCTTGCAATACCCGGGGCCCGCCCGCTGGGAGGATGACCCCGAGGCCGCGAAAATCATCTCCACCATGATCGAGCTCGGCCGCCAGAACGACGTGCCCGTGGTCCCGGTTTACGCCGTGAGCGACAGCCCGGCCGCCACCATCCTCGACCTCTCGGCCACGTTCGGTGTGGACATCCTCATGCTCGGCTCCACGCACCGGAACAAGATGGTCAACCTGCTCAAGGGCGACGTCGTGACTGAAGTCGCCAAGAGCCTTCCGGAAAACATCCAGCTCGTCATCCACGGATGACCCGACGGGCTCGAAACCCAGAACACAGAACGGCAGACCCTGAAACCCCATGAGCGATTCGCACCTTATCCTTGGCGTGGACATCGGCGGCACGAGCATCAAGGCCGCGATCGTTGACACGCGCAAAGGCGAGCTCACCACGGCCGTCGCGCGGAGCAAGACGCCGCAACCCGCCACGCCGCGGGCCGTCGTCACCGCCATCGGCGAACTTCGCAAGCGACTCCGCTGGACCGGCGCCGTCGGCGTCGGATTCCCGGGCCTCATCAAGAACGGCGTCGTGCGCCGCGCGCCGAACCTCGACCCATCCTGGGTGCGCCACGAAATCGTGGAGCACATGCGCCGCACCCTCGGAGTCTCGTTCGTCGCGGTCGGCAATGACGCGGACGCCGCGGGCCTCGCCGAGGCGCGGTTCGGCGCGGGTCGCGGCGTGCGCGGCACCGTCGTGCTCGTGACGCTCGGCACCGGCATCGGCTCGGCGGTGCTCCACAACGGCTCCCTGCTCCCGGACACGGAGCTTGGCCACCTCGAAGTCGGCGGGCAGGACGCGGAGAAATTCGCCTCCACCGTCGCGAGAGAGCGGCACAAACACTCCTGGGAAACGTGGGGACGGAACGTCGACCGATACCTCGCGACGCTTGAATACATGCTCGCGCCCGACCTCTTCATCATCGGGGGTGGAGTGAGCGCCGAACCCGAGAAGTTCTTCCCGCACCTCGCGAGCGTGGAATGCAAGATCGTGCCGGCCACGATGGGCAACGACGCGGGCATCGTCGGTGCCGCGCTGTTCGCCGTCCGCGGCGCGAAGGCACTCGCACGAAAAAATCGCAGCGCCCCGGAATGAGCCAACTCGCGTGTTGCACTCGCCCGGCCGCGTGTGCTAACAACCAGCCGTCCGTCGGCGCGGGTGTAGTTCAATGGTAGAACTCGGGCTTCCCAAGCCTGCAGCGTGGGTTCGATTCCCATCACCCGCTCCAATCTTCATTTTCGCTCGGTAAATCCAGTGCTTTTTTAACATCGAAGGGCTTCAAAACCGCCCGTCGACTCGCCGAGATCATCCGCGCTGCCTGAACCGCCGGCTTCCCAACCGGGCGCGGGCAAAAAAAAGGGCGCCCTTTCGGGCGCCGTGAAACTGAACTGCGGGAACCAG
>Ga0194121_10005589_pt1 | contig 17243 bp, 18 predicted proteins | sample TA2MahCa50mmetaG_FD_148609 | JGI IMG/M metagenome (GOLD analysis project Ga0194121, IMG submission 148609) | Freshwater microbial communities from Lake Tanganyika, Tanzania - TA2015020 Mahale Deep Cast 50m | ecosystem: Environmental > Aquatic > Freshwater > Lake | place: Tanzania: Lake...
TCGCCGTCGAGCCGCCGCTGCTGCTGCTGGACGAGCCGACGGCCTCGCTCGATCCGGCGCGCCGGGGCGATCTGGCCGCCACGCTCCGCGCGCTCGCGCACGATGGCCGCACGATCGTCGTCGCCACGCACGACGGCGAGTTCGTGCGCGCATGCGGCTGCCGGACGGTCGCCCTCGGCGGGTAGCGCGGTCCCCGGCGCGCGGGCGGTGCGGGGCTCGGTGCTTTAGAATGATCGCGCGTCGCCGATGACCCATGTCACCGCGCCCACGGGTGCCCGCTACGTCGAGTTCGATACCGATCGGCAGATTCGCCACCGCAACAAGCTCTACTACCGCGCCCTCCACTGGCCCATCTGGATCTTCGTCTTCTTCATTGCTCCGGGGCCGCTCACGTTCGACCTGTTCGAGCGCGGCTTCGATGGGCGTATGGCGCTGTGGCTCTCGCTGGTCCTCGTGGCCACCGGTGCGGCCGGCCTGCGCGGCCGCCTGCCGGGCTGCGAGCCGCGCCCCTACATCATCCGCTTCACGGAGGACCGGCCGAATCCGCTGTACCGACGCGTCTGCTATACGGCCGCATGGGGCGAGGTGGTGGCGTTCGCGGCCCTGAATGTGGCGGGCCTGGCGTATGCAGTGGCGAGCGGCGAATGGCGACTGCGGCAGATGTACGAGGTCGGCTATTTTCCGATCGCGGGCGCGGTCTGGCTGCTCGGCGTCGCCGGGCGCCTGCCGCGCGTCAAGCCGTCGACGCAGGGCGAAGGGCACGAGCGGCGGTACTTCTACGGCTCGGTCTGGGCGGTCGCCATGGCCCAGCCGGTGCTGTGGGTGCTGTGGCAGGCGCTGCCGTCCACCCGTGCGGCCGACCTGCTGAAGCTGGTCGTGTTCGTGGGCATGCTCGCGGGGGTCGGTTCGCTCGCGCGCCTCGGGCTCCTGCCGCGCACGCGCCCGATCGTGCCCGGAGAGCTGGCGGTCAGTGATTGATGACCCGTTCATCCCGCGACCAGCCGGGCCGCCGCGCGGTCGGGCGCGCGCTGCGGTCGAACGGCTGTCGTCGAGGGCAGGGATCCGTTGATACCGTCCGCGAGTGACATCGACATTCTCGCGTCACCCACGCTGAAGTACCTCCGCGAGCGCTGGTGGGACGACGCGTTCACCAAGTTCCTGGCCGAGACGCTGCGTCCGCGGGCCGGCAACCGGATTCTCGACGTCGGCTGCGGCGAAGGGGTGGCCGAGGTCCAGATCGGGCGCCTGCACATCTCGCAGCTCGAGCTCTTCGGCGTCGACCTGATCGTCGAGCGGGTGATGATCGCGCGCAGCGAGGCGGCCGCGCACAATCAGCGCGTCGGGTTTGCCACCGCCGACGCCCGCGCGCTGCCCTTCCGGGATCGGACGTTCGACTCGACGTTCTGCGTGGCGGTGCTCCAGCACCTGAGCGACGTCGACGCGGCCGTGCGGGAGTGTGCCCGCGTCACGGTGCCCGGCGGGCGCGTCCTTGCGGTGGAGCCCGACAACACGGCGCGGTACGGCTATGCGTCGACGCCGGCGGGCCAGCAGGCGTTCGAACTGGCCGCGCGCTTCTTTGCGGAGCTCGCAGCGGCGCGCGGCGACTCGGCCGGCCTCGCCGTGGGACCGCGGCTGCCGCTGCTGTTTGCGCAGCACGGGATCGAGCCGATGGCCGTCCGGCTGTTTCCGGTCTCGAGAGCGCAGCTGGGGCTGCCACCGGCCGATCTCTGGACCGAGCGCCGCGCGGCCGTCGCGCGCGTCGTCGAGAACGCGCCGACGCCCGAGACGCGGGCGCTGGGCCGCGACTACCTCGAGACGCTCCACGCGTACGCGCGCGAGGCGCAGCAGGCGGGGTCCACCTTCGTCGAGATCCAGAACACGATGCTTTTTGCGACGCTCGGGCAAAAGTCTCCCTGATGGAAGGCTTCGACGGGTGGGATGACTATGCGCCGTTCTACGACTGGGAGAACGCGCGGACCCTCGGGCGCCGAGACGTGCCCTTCTGGCGCACAGTGGCGCGTACTGCGCGGGGCCTGGTGCTGGAGCTCGGGTGCGGGACCGGCCGGATCGCGCTGCCGCTCGGGCGTGCCGGCGTCGGGCTCGTCGGCGTCGATCGGTCCGCGGCGATGCTCGCGCGGGCGCGGCGCCGCGTGGCGCGCGCCCGGCTCCGCGGCCGCGTCCGGCTGATCCGCGGCGACATCCGGCGCCTCCCTTTCCCTGACTCCAGCTTTGCCGCCGTCCTCGCCCCGTACGGGGTGCTGCAGTCGCTGCTGCGCGAGCGGGACCTCGCCGCGACGCTGGCCTCGGTGCGTCGCGTGCTCGAGCCCGGCGGGACCTTTGGACTCGAGCTGGTCGCCGATCTGCCCGCGTGGGAGGAATACCGCAGGCGCGTCAGCCTGCGCGGGTGGCGCGGGCGGCCGGGGGGGGCGCGCGTCACGCTCGTCGAGACCGTGCGTCAGGATCGCGCGCGGCGGCTCACGATCTTCGATCAGGAGTTCACCGAGCGCCGCGGCCGCATGCGCCGCACGCGCCGCTTCGCCCTCGCCTTCCGCACCCTCTCGGTCCCGCAGATGAGCCGGCGGCTGGAGAGGGCCGGCTTCATCATCACGGCGCTGCTGGGTGACTATCGCGGCGGCCCGTGGGACGAGCGGGCGGACGTCTGGGTTATGCTCGCGAAGAAGCCCTGACGCGCCCGAGCGATCTGTTAGAATTCCACGTTACTTCCGGGGAGTTTCACATGTCTGGCCATTCCAAGTGGCACACCATCAAGCACAAGAAGGGTGCCGCTGACGCCAAGCGCGGCAAGATTTTCACGCGGATCATCAAGGAGCTGACGGTGGCCGCCCGCAACGGCGGCGGCGACCCCGACAGCAATCCACGCCTCCGCACGATCATTGCCGAAGCCAAGGCGAACAACATGCCGCGCGAGAACATCGAGCGCGCCGTCCGCCGCGGCACCGGCGAGGAGCCGGGCGTCCAGTACGAAGAGGTCACGTACGAGGGGTACGGGCCGGGGGGCGTGGCCCTGTTGATCCAGACGCTGACCGACAACAAGAAGCGGACGGTCGGCGAGATCCGCCATCTCCTCGACAAGCACGCCGGCAACCTCGCCGCCGAGAACAGCGTGGCCTGGCTGTTCACGCGAAAGGGCGAGATCCTCGTCGAAAAGGGAAAGATCGACGAGGACAAGCTGCTGTCGGCGACCCTCGACGCGGGCGCCGACGACCTCAACGACGACGGGAGCGCGTGGCAGGTCGTCTGTGCGCCGGAGCAGTTCGAGGCGGTGCGCGACGCCGTCAAGGCGCTCGGCGTGGAGCCGGCCAGCGCCCAGGTGGCGATGATTCCGCAGAACTACGTGAAGCTCGTCGGCAAGGAAGCGCAGCAGCTGCTCAAGCTCATGGAAGCCATCGAGGATCACGACGACGTGCAGCACGTGTGGGCCAACTTCGACGTCGAGGAGAAGGAAATCGAGGCCTCCCTGGCGTGAGAATCCTCGGCATCGATCCGGGCTCCGAGCGGACCGGCTACGGCTGCGTGGAGACGGACGGCCGCCTCGTGCGCCTCGTCGGCTGCGGCGCCATCTCGCTGCGACCCGCGGATCCCTTCCCCGAGCGCCTCGCGCGCATTCACGCTGAGTTGACGGCGCGGCTGCGCGACTGCGCCCCCGACTGCGTCGCCATCGAATCGCTCTTTCACGCGGCGAATGTCCGCAGCGCGCTCAGACTCGGGCACGCACGCGGCGTGGCGGTGCTCGCGGCCGTCGAAGCCGGCTGTCCCGTGGTCGAGTACACGCCGGCGGAGGTCAAGCGCGCCGTCGTCGGGTACGGCCGCGCCGAGAAGCAGCAGGTGCAGCAGATGGTCGGCCTGCTGCTCGGCCTGCCGCGGCCCCCGTCGCCGCACGACGCCGCCGACGCGCTCGCCGTCGCGATCTGTCACCTGCACTCGATGCCGTCGGCCGAGATCCGGGATCCGGGATCCGGGATCCGGGTCGAACCATCGAACCGCGGACGCCGGGTCCCGAACCCGGGATCCCGGATCCCGCGCTCCTGGCGGCAGTACCGTCCCCCGACCGCCGGATGATCGCGTTTCTGCGCGGCCGTATTCTCGACAAACAGCCGAACCGGATCGTCGTCGACGTGCAGGGTGTGGGGTACGAGGTGCACGTGCCGCTGTCCACCTACTACGATGCCGGCGACGCGGGCATGGAGGTGTCGCTTCGCATCCACACGCACGTGCGCGAGGACGCGCTCCAGCTGTACGGATTCCTCACGGCGCTCGAGCAGCAGCTGTTTGAGCGCCTGATTGCGACGAGCGGGATCGGTCCCAGGCTGGCCGTCGCCGTGCTGTCGGGGATCGAGCCGAACGAGCTGGTTGCCGCGGTGCAGCGCGCCGACGTGGCGCGGCTGACCGCGATTCCCGGCATCGGGCGGAAGACGGCCGAACGGATCGTGCTCGAGCTCAAGGATCGCCTCGCGCACCTCGTCGCGCCCGTCGGCGCCGCAGCGCCCGCCGCCGCGCCGCCGGGGGAGCGGCTGCGAGACGATCTGCTCTCGGCGCTCCTGAACCTGGGCTATCATCGGGCCATCGCCGAAAAAGCCGTCGACGCCACCCTGGCGACGAACGGCGCACCGACATTCGAGCGGGCGCTCAAAGCCGCGCTGCGGGAGCTGATGCGGTGAACACGCGCGTGGTGGCCGGCAGCCGCGTCGACGACGAGGCGCAGTATGAAGCCGGCCTTCGTCCCCGATCGCTCGGCGAGTACATCGGCCAGGATCGCATCCGCGCCAATCTCGAGGTGTCGATTGCGGCGGCGCGCGGGCGCGGTGAGGCGGTCGATCACGTGCTGCTGTACGGGCCGCCGGGCCTCGGCAAGACGACGCTCGCGTACGTGATCGGCCAGGAGATGGGCGTGGCCGTGCGCGCGACGGCTGGACCCGTGATCGAGAGGCCGGGCGACCTGGCGGCGATGCTGACCAACCTGCAGCCGCGCGAGATTCTGTTCATCGACGAGATCCACCGGATGGCGCCGAACATCGAGGAGATTCTCTATCCCGCGATGGAGGACTTCGAGCTCGACATCGTCATCGGGCAGGGGCCCAGCGCGCGCTCGGTGAAGGTGCCGCTGCCGGCCTTCACGCTCGTCGGCGCCACGACGCGCGCCGGGCTCCTCACCGGCCCGCTGCGCGCCCGGTTCGGGATCGTCCACCGGCTGGACTTCTACGAGGAGCGCGACATCGAGGAGATCGTGCGCCGATCGGCGCGCATTCTCGGCGTGCCGATCGACGAGGCGGCCGGGCGCGAGGTCGCGCGCCGGGCGCGCGGGACGCCGCGCATCGCCAACCGGCTGCTCCGGCGGGTTCGCGACTACGCGCAGGTGCGGGCGGACGGGCGCGTCACACTCGCGGTGGCGGACGCCGCGCTGGCGCTGCTCGAGGTCGACGACCGGGGATTCGACGAGGTCGACCGGAAGCTGCTGCGGACGATCATCGACAAGTTCGGCGGCGGCCCGGTCGGCGTCAACAGCCTCGCCGCCGCCATTTCCGAGGAGCGCGACGCGATCGAGGACATCTACGAGCCGTTCCTGATCCAGGCCGGCTTTCTCGACCGCACGCCGCGCGGCCGGGTCGCCACGGCGCGCGCCTACGAGTACTTCGGACTGACCGCCCCAGGGAGGGACTCGCGTCTGTGGTGAAACCGACACCTGCCGGCCGCGCGCGCATCGCGAGCCTGGCCACCTACGTCCCGCCGCGCGTGCTCACCAACGCCGATCTCGAAAAGCTCGTCGACACGAGCGACGACTGGATCATGCAGCGCGTCGGCATCCGCGAGCGGCACGTGGTCGATCCGGGCGTGGCGACGTCCGACTTGGCCGCGGAGGCCGCGCGCGCGGCGCTCGCGCGCGCGGGCGTGCAGGCGGCCGACATCGACGTAATCCTCGTCGCCACCACGACGCCCGACATGCTGTTTCCGAGCACCGCGTGTCTGCTGCAGTCGAAGCTCGGCGTTCCCCGCGCCTGGGGCTACGACCTCAGCGCGGCCTGCTCGGGGTTCACCTACGCGCTGACCACCGGCGCGGCGATGATCGCCTCGGGCGCGAGCCGACGCGCGCTCGTCGTCGGCGCCGACGTGATGTCGAGCATCATCGACTACACCGACCGCGCGACGTGCGTGCTCTTCGGCGACGGCGCCGGCGCGGTCGTCCTCGAGCCCGCCACCGACGACGGCGTCGGCATCATCGACTTCGAGAACTACGTCGACGGAAGCGGGGGCGCCGCGCTCTGCATGCCCGCGGGCGGCAGCCGGATGCCGGCGTCGAAGGAGACGGTCGAGCAGCGGCTGCACTACGTCAAGCAGGAGGGGCAGGCCGTCTTCAAGTACGCGGTGCGGAACTTCGAGGAGGTGTGCCGCGTGCTCCTCGAGCGCAACGGCCTCGAGCCGTGTCAGATCGACCTGTTTGTGCCCCACCAGGCGAACAGCCGCATCATCCTCTCGGCGACGGAGAAGCTCGGCCTGGCGCGCGAGAAGGTCATGATCAACATCGAGCGGTTCGGCAACACCACCGCGGCGACGATTCCGCTGGCGCTCAACGACGCCGTCGAGCAGGGTCGCATCGCACGCGGCGATCTCGTCCTGCTCGCCGCGGTGGGTGCGGGCTTCACCGTCGGCGCCGTGCTGCTGCGCTGGGGATAATGGACGTGTGGCCGGGCCCGTCCAGCCGCGCATGGCGGCGCTGCGGAGACTCGCCGAGCTGCTCGACGCGGCCTTCGTCGTGCCGGGCACGCCGTACCGGATCGGCCTGGACCCGATTGTCGGCCTGATCCCCGGCCTCGGCGATCTCGTCTCGCCGCTCTTCACGCTCGCCATCCTGTGGCAGGCGCGGGACCTCGGGGTTCCGCGCCTCGTGCAGCTGCGGATGATCGTCAACGTGGCCGTCGACGCGATCCTCGGCGCCGTGCCCGTGATCGGCGACCTGTTCGACGTGGCCTGGAAGGCCAACCTCCGCAATCTGGCCCTCCTCGAGCGGCATGCCGCGGGCGCGCGCCGCGCCTCGGCGGGCGACTGGATCTTCGCCGTGGTCGTCGCGCTCGCCCTCGCGGCGATCGCGCTGGTTCCCGTGGTGGTGCTCGGCTGGCTCGCGGCCGCGCTCGTAGGGATGCGCTGACATGGTTCACCCGCCCGTACGGCCGCCGCTCCCGCCCCGAATCTTCCTCCTGTCGCCCGCCAACTGCGCGGGTCGCCGGGCCGAGCTGCTGCGATCGCCCCGCGCCGGCTTCGACCTCGCGCGCCGGCTGCACAGCCAGAGAGGGGCGCCGCTCGGCGAGGTGTTCAGCTTCGTCAGCGGCCTCTACTTCCGGGGCAAACTGGCCTACGCGCGCCGCTTCGCGCGCGCGCCCGACCCGGCCGATCCGGTGGCCGCCGGCGGTGTGCTCGTCATCACCCCCAACGCCGGCCTGCGCGCCGTCGAGACGCGCGTCACGATCGCGTCCTTCCGGCGGTTCGCCGAGGTGGAGATTGACCTGGCCAACGCCGCGTACCGGCGTCCGCTCGAGCGCGGCGCGCGGGCGCTTGCGGCCGCGATCGGCGAGGACTGCGACGTGGTGCTCCTCGGGAGCATCGCGTCGGGCAAGTACGTCGATCTGCTGCTGCCGATTTTCGGCCCCCGTCTGCTGTTCCCGCCGCACTTCGTGGGCCGCGGCGACATGAGCCGCGGGGGTCTGATGCTGCGCTGCGTGACGGCCGGTCTCGAGCTGGAGTACGCGCCGATCGTCGGCGCCGTGCGGCACGGACCGCGCCCGCCGAGGTTGGAGCCGCAGAAGCCACGATGACTGCCCCGCGGTTGCCGGCGATGCGTCGCCTGCAGATTCCGTCCGACGTCGACAACGCTGCGCTCCCGGTCGCCGGCCGCGAGGTGCGGCTGACGAACCTGCGGAAGCCGTTCTGGCCCGAGCTGGGCATCACCAAGGGAGCGCTGATCCAGTACTACGCCGACGTGGCGCCCGTCCTGCTGCCGCACATCCGGAACCGCGCGATGGTGATGAAGCGCTATCCGCACGGCGCGGCGGGGCCGTTCTTCTTCATGAAGCGCGCACCCACGCCGCGGCCCCCCTGGATTCGCACCTGCGCGATCGATCACGGCAACGGCAACGTCATCGACTTTCCCGTCATCGACGACCTCGCGTCGCTGCTCTGGGTGATCAACCTCGGATGCATCGACCTCAATCAGTGGTACGCCACCTGCGACGACGTCGATCGGCCCGATTACGTCCACTTCGACCTCGATCCCGGGGCCGGCGCCGGCTTCGATCGGGTGCGCGCGTGCGCGCTCATCGTCCGCGACGCGCTCGAGGCGCTCGGCATGACGCCGCTCGTGAAGACGAGCGGGTCGAAGGGGATGCACGTGTACGTCCCGATCGTCCGCGGCCCCGAGCAGAAGGCGGTCTGGACGTTCGCCAAGGCGCTTGCGGTGGAGCTGGCGTCTCGGCACCGCGCGCTGATGACCGCCGAATACCGCGTGGCGACGCGCCCGGCCGGCCGCGTGCTCGTCGACTACAACCAGAACCGGTGGGGGAGCACGCTGGCGAGCATCTACTCCGTGCGGCCCACGCCGCTGGCCACGGTATCGACGCCGGTGACGTGGGACGAAGTGGCGCAGGGGGTCCGGACCGAGGAGTTCACCATCCGCGACGTGCCGGCGCGCGTGGCCCGGCGCGGGGACCTCTGGAAGGCGCTCGTCGCCGCCCGCGGCCGGACCGACCTCGACAGGTTTCTGCGACCTACTTCCCGATCAGCTCGCCGACGGGCTTGAGCCGGGCGACGTGATCGCAGCACGCCTTGATTGCCACGAGCATCGGCACGGCCAGCACCGTGCCCCAGATTCCCCAGACGAAGCTCCAGATGATCAGGCCGACGAACACGGCGACCTCGTTGATGCGGATGAGGCGGCTGGTGAGCACCGGCATCAGGAGCCAGCCTTCGAGGCTCGTGATCGCCAGCGAGGTGCCGCCGACGAGGAGCGCCATGCCGGGTGTGCCGAACTGCAGGAACGCCACGATCGCCGCGCCGGCCGAGACGATCACGGGGCCGAAGTAGGGAATGCTGTTGAGGAGCCCGGCGGCAATGGCCCATACGCCCGCCTGCTCCAGGCCGATCAGCCGGAACGCCATCCACGTCGCCACGCCGACGACGAGGCTGGCGACGGCATGGACGATGAGGAACCGCTCAATCTGCAGGTTCACGTCGTCGAGAATGCCGGTCATCACCGCGCGCCGCTGGGGCGACGGCCCGGCGAGCGCCACCAGCTTGCGCTTGAACAGGTCGCCAGACACGAGCAGGAAGAACACGAAGAAGACGACGAGGAGCGCCTGCCCGGTGAACGCCAGCGCGTTGGCCGAGCCCCACATGATGTACTCGCGGATGTCGATCGCCGGCGTTTCGACCCGCACGCGCTGCACGCCCCGGAGCGACCCGCTCGTGCCGGTCGCCTCCTCGGCCGTGCGCTGCAGCTCTTCGGCGGCCCGCTGGACGTGCTCGATTGCGCCTTCCCGCCCCAGGCTGCGGGGGAGTACTTGGCGGAGGCGCTGCGCCGCCTTCGGGAGGTCGGCCACCATCGCCGCCGCATCGTCGGCGAGCATGTACCCGGTCCACCCGAACGCGCCCGCCAGAGTGAATACGACGAGCGCCGACGCGGCGGCGCGCGGAAGCCGGAGCGCCACCAGACGTCGGACCACCGGCTCGAGGGCGTAGCTGATCAGCATGCTGAGCACGATCGGGATGAACGCTGCCTGTGCCCAGTGGAGCACGGCCATCGCGGCGCAGACCGCGAGCACGGCGAGCGCGGCATCACGTGAGGGCATGTCCGCGACATCCGCCGATGGCATCGTGCATGCCCGCCGAGCGTGCGAGCACGCGGCCACGGAAGACCGCGCCTCGTGTCGTGGCGGCCTGTCGAGGTCGCCCCGCTCCGTCGAGGTAGGGTACGCTCCGCTCGCGATGGACGTTGCCGAGTTCGACTTCGAGCTGCCGCCCGAGCTCATCGCGCAGGAGCCCCCGGCCGTACGCGGCGCCTCGCGGCTGCTCGTCCTCCCGCGTGCGTCGGGGCCGATCGAACATTCGCAGTTTGCGCGCCTCGGCGAGTCCCTCCGAACGGGCGATCTGCTCGTGCTCAACGACACGAAGGTCTTCCCGGCGCGGCTCCTCGGCCGCCGGGTGCCGAGCGGAGGCGCCGTCGAATGTCTGCTGCTGCGCCAGATTCCCGAGCCTCGCTCCGGTCCCCGGTCCCCGGTCCCCGATCCCCGATCCCCGACAAGATGGGAAGCCCTCGTCCATCCCGGTCAGAAGCTCCGGCCGGGGGCGCGCATGGTGTTCGAGGGCGGCGGCCTTCGGCTCGACGGCGAGATCGTGTCGCGCCATTTTCACGGCCGCCGCGTCGTGCGTCTCTGGACCGAGGCCGACGTCGATGTCATCGACGCGGTCGAGCGCATCGGCCACGTGCCGCTTCCGCCGTACATCAGGCGCGACGACACGTCCGCGGACCGGGAGCGCTACCAGACGGTCTTCGCGCGCGCGCGCGGCTCGGTCGCCGCGCCGACCGCCGGCCTGCACCTCACGCCGGCGCTTCTCGAGGAGCTGGCGTCGCGCGGGATCGAGCGAGCCGAGGTGACGCTGCACGTCGGGTACGGGACGTTCAAGCCCATTCGGGCTGCACGCGTCGAGGAGCACGTCGTCGATCCGGAGCCGTACGTCGTGCCGCGCGCGGCGGCCGACGCCCTGACGCGGGCGCGCCGCGAACGCCGCCGCATCATCGCGGTCGGGACGACCACGTGCCGCGTGCTCGAGTCGCTGGAGGTGGGCGGCGACGGCAGGGTGCCGGAGTCGAACGGGGAGGCGACGCTCTTCATCCGGCCGGGGCACACGTTCCGACTGGTAGACGGCCTCGTGACGAACTTTCACCTGCCGCGCTCGTCGCTCCTCGTGCTCGTTGCCGCGCTGGCCGGCCGCGAGCGGATCCTCGCGGCCTACCGCGAGGCGGTCGCCGCGCGGTACCGCTTCTACAGCTACGGCGACGCGATGCTGATCCTGTAACCTACAGCCATGCCGTTTCCATACGAAGAGTTCGACCTGTCGGGCGTGCGGACGTATCCGCTCGCGTCGCGGGCGAGCAAGGCGCGCGTCGAGGACTTCGCGCGCCCGGTCGCCCGCGGCAGCACGTTCAAGGCATGGCTCGACTCGCTGCCCGCGATCCTGGGCGCGCAGGACGTCCGCCGCGCCGTGCAGGCGATGGTCGACGCGCGGGCCCGCGGGGGCGGCATGCTCTGGGGGCTCGGCGCTCACGTGGTGAAGACGGGCGTGTCGCCGGTGCTCATCGACCTGATGCAGCGTGGATGGGTGTCGGCCGTCGCCATGAATGGCGCCGGCATCATTCACGACTTCGAGATCGCCCTGTCGGGCGCGACCTCCGAGGATGTCGACGAGTCGCTCGGACCGGGACGGTTCGGCATGGCCGAGGAGACGGCGGTGCTCCTCAACGAGGCGATTCGGCGCGGCGTCGAGCGCGGCCAGGGCCTTGGCCAGGCGGTAGCGGCATGTCTCGCCGACCGGAATCCGCCGCATGCGGGTCGCAGCATCGCGGCGACCGCGCATCGGCTCGGTATCCCGATCACCGTCCACGTCGCGATTGGGACCGACATCATCCACATGCACCCGGCGGCATCAGGGGCGGCGATCGGCGAGGCGAGCCTGCGCGATTTCCGGTACTTCACCTCCTCCGTCGGGCAGTTGACCGGCGGCGTCTATCTGAACTGTGGATCCGCGGTCGTCCTGCCCGAGGTCTTTCTCAAGGCGGTGGCGCTCGTGCGCAATCAGGGCATCCCGCTCTCCGGCTTGACCACCGTGAACATCGACTTCCTCCGCCTGTACCGGCCGCAGACGAACGTCGTCACGCGGCCGGTTGCCGGCACCGGCGGGACCGGCATCTCGCTCGTCGGCCACCACGAGATCCTGATTCCGCTGCTCGCCGCCGCGCTCGTCGAGCACGAGTAAGCACGATGGGAGCATGTGGGCAATATGAAGGTGAACAGATCGCCGTTCGGAAGACCTCGCAAGGCATGAGCCGCCATCATCTGCCTGCTCCACGTTCCCGTTGATGCCTCCATCCTGACCCCTGCGGCGACCCTGAGCCCTGAGGCCCGTGGCCGTGGGCCTGTTAAGATTGCAGGTTCAGGCCGGAGTAGCTCAGCCGGTTAGAGCACGCGTCTCATAAGCGCGGGGTCGGCGGTTCGAGTCCGCCCTCCGGCACCATTTGAAGTCACAAGGCCCAAGTCACACGGCTCAAGTCACAAGGCGCGATTGACGCCCGACGTTGACGAAACCGTTGTGACTTCTGACGTGTGCTTTGTGACGTGTGACTTGACGTGACTGCGCTCCACCAAAGCGTCCGGCGCACGATCCGCCGTCACGGCCTGCTTCCGCCGGGCGCGCGCGTGCTCGTCGCCCTCTCCGGGGGGTCCGACTCCGTCGCGCTGACGCGCCTCCTGCTCGACCTCTCGGCGCACGGCGAGTTCACGCTCGTCGGCCTCGCGCACCTGCATCACGGCCTGCGGGCGTCGGCCGATCGCGACGAGGCGTTCTGTCGTGAGTTCGCCGCACGCCTCGGGCTGCCGATCGTCGTCGAACGCGGCGACGTGGCCGCGTACGCGGCGTCGCACCGGCTGTCGACCGAGGACGCCGCGCGGCGTCTGCGCTACGGCTTCCTCGAGGGCACGGCGGCCGCGCTCGGCGCCACGTGCATGGCGGTCGGTCACACGCAGGACGACCAGGCGGAGACCCTCCTGCTCAGGCTGATGCGCGGTGCCGGGCTGACCGGGCTCGGCGGCATCCCGCCGCAGCGCGACCGGGTCATCCGGCCGCTTCTCGACGTGCCGCGCGCGGACCTTCGCGTCTACCTGGAGGCGCTGGGCGAGCGGTGGGTCGACGACGAGACCAACGACGATCTCGACATCCCGCGCAATCGCATCCGGCACCGCGTGCTCGCCGAGCTCGACCATGCGGCGGGCGGGCCGACGCGCCCGGCGATCGCGCGCGCGGCGGCGCTCCTGCGCGAGGATGCGGGGTGGCTCGACGAGCTCGGCCGCGAGCGGTTTGCGGCGGTCGCAGTCGAGCAGGCCGACGGGCTGGAGCTGGATGTGCACGGCTTGACACAGGCGCCTCCCCCGGTCCGCCGCCGCGTCGTCCTCGAGGCGATGCGGCGGAGCGCCGACGGCCGTGAAATCGGACTGGAGCATGTCGAGGCGGTCCTGGGGCTCCTGACGGCCGGGCCGGCCGGGGTGGACCGGGGCGTCGATGTACCCGGAAGCCGCGTGGAACGCCGCGGCGACAAACTGGTCTTGGTGCCGCACGCGGGACGCTAAGGTGATACTCTTGATCCTGCGGGGAGCCCCTCGGTGAACTCGACCTTCAAGAGCCTTGTCTTCTGGATGGCCCTGGTCGTCATCGGGGTCCTCGTGTGGAACTTTTCCACGAGGTTCCAGACGAGCCACAAGTCGCTGACCTTCACGCAGTTCATGGCTTCGGTCGACGCGGGACAGGTCGACCGCGTCACCATGACCGGCAGCGAGATCATCGGCGTCGACAAGACGGGCGAGAACTTCCGAACCTACGCGCCGCCCCAGTACGACGGGCTGGCGAACCGGCTTCTCGAACGCAACGTGATCGTCTCGGCGCGCGAGCCGGCCACCAGCCCCTGGGTGCACCTGTTCTCGTGGGTGCCGATCCTGCTGATGATCGGCTTCTGGATCTTCTTCATGCGCCAGATGCAGAGCGGCGGCAACAAGGCGCTCTCGTTCGGCAAGAGCAAGGCGAAGCTCTCGTCGAGCTCCCAGAAGAAGGTCACGTTCAAGGACGTGGCGGGCGTGGACGAGGCGAAGGACGAGCTGCAGGAGATCATCGAGTTCCTCCGCGAGCCGCAGAAGTTCCAGAAGCTCGGCGGGCGCATCCCGAAGGGCGTGCTGCTGATGGGCCCGCCCGGCACCGGCAAAACGCTGCTGGCGCGCGCCGTGGCCGGCGAGGCCAACGTGCCGTTCTTCTCGATCAGCGGCTCCGACTTCGTCGAGATGTTCGTGGGCGTGGGCGCCTCGCGCGTGCGGGATCTCTTCGAGCAGGGCAAGAAGAACGCGCCCTGCATCGTCTTCATCGACGAGATCGACGCGGTCGGCCGCCACCGCGGCGCCGGTCTGGGCGGCGGCCACGACGAGCGCGAGCAGACGCTCAACCAGCTGCTCGTCGAGATGGACGGCTTCGAGTCGAACGAGGGCGTCATCCTCGTGGCGGCCACGAACCGTCCCGACGTGCTCGACCCGGCGCTCCTCCGCCCGGGGCGCTTCGACCGGCGCATCGTCGTCAACCGCCCCGACGTCAAGGGACGCGAGGGGATTCTCGGGGTGCACACCAAGAAGATCCCGCTCGGCGACGACGTGGACGTGGGCGTGCTGGCGCGCGGATCGTCCGGCTTCTCCGGCGCGGATCTCGCCAATCTGGTGAACGAGGCGGCCCTCAACGCCGCGCGCTACAACCAGAAGGTCGTCCGCATGCTCGACTTCGAGTTTGCCAAGGACAAGGTGCTCATGGGCGCCGAGCGGCGCTCGATGATCATCAGCGATCAGGAGAAGCGCGTCACGGCGATTCACGAGGCGGGCCACGCGCTCCTGACCGTGATGCTGCCGCACGCCGACCCGATCCACAAGGTGACGATCATCCCGCGCGGCATGGCGCTCGGCCTGACGCAGCAGCTGCCGATGGACGAGAAGCACAACTACTCTCGCGACTATCTGCAGGATCAGATCGCCATCCTGCTCGGCGGCCGCATCGCCGAGGAGATCACGACGGGAACCGTGACGACGGGCGCCGGCAACGACCTCGAGCGGGCCACCGAGCTGGCGCGGCGCATGGTGTGCGAGTGGGGCATGAGCGACGCGATGGGGCCGCTCACCTTCGGCAAGAAGGAAGAGCAGATCTTCCTCGGCCGCGAGATCGCGCAGCACCAGGACTACAGCGAGGACACCGCGCTCCGCATCGACCAGGAGGTCAAGCGGTTCGTCACCGACAGCTACACGCGCGCCCAGCAGATCCTCGTCGAGCACAAGAAGACGCTGCTCGATCTCGCCGATGCACTGCTGGCGCACGAGACGCTCGACGCCGAGCAGGTGCGCCGGATCGCCGCGGGGCAGGGGGTCGCCGAGGAGGCCGCTCCTCCCGGCGCGGTGGCCGGGCCGTCCCGCGAGGCGAAGCCCGCCCGCGACAAGGAGCGCCCCGCGATCGTGCCGCCCCTCCAGCCGCGGCCCGTGACGCAGGAGTAATCCGTCCTACACTGTGGCGGTGACGGTGCGCCGCCGCTTCACGATTCCCTTGCCCGCCGGCGGCGCGCTGGCGCTCGGCGAGCGGCCGCTCGTCATGGGCGTGATCAACGTGACGCCCGACTCGTTCTCCGACGGCGGCCGGCTGTTCGATCCGGCCCGCGCCGTCGACGCCGGCGTCCGCATGGTGGAGGAGGGGGCCGACCTGCTGGACGTGGGCGGCGAGTCGACGCGCCCGGGCGCCGAGCCGCTCGACGAAGAGGCGGAGCGCCGCCGCGTGGTGCCGGTCATCGCGGCGCTGTCGGCGCGCGTGCACGTGCCGATCTCCATCGACACCTACAAGGCCTCGACGGCCGCCGCCGCCCTCGCCTCCGGCGCGGCGATCGTCAACGACGTCAGCGGGCTGCGGTACGACCCGGCGCTCGCCGGTGTGGCGGCGTCACATGGCGCGGCGATCGTGCTGATGCACATGCGGGGGCGCTCGCGCGAGATGTACGGGCAGGCCTCCTACCACGATGTCGTCGCCGAGGTGCTCGACGAGCTGCGCGCGGCGGTGGCGTTTGCGACCGCGGCCGGCGTCGGCGCCGACCGCATCATCGTCGACCCGGGGCTCGGCTTCGCCAAGGAGGCGCCCCACAGCTACGAGGCGCTCGCGCGTCTTGAGGCGTTCGCCGAGCTGGGGCGCCCGGTGCTCGTGGGACCCTCGCGCAAGTCGTTTCTGGCGCGGGCGCTCGGCGGCGAGGTGCCGCCGGCCGACCGCGACTGGGCCACCGCCGCCGCCGTGACCGCCGCGGTGCTTGCCGGCGCACACATCGTCCGCGTGCACGCGGTTCGCGCCATGGTCCAGGTTGTTCGCGTCGCCGACGAGATTCGGCGGTATAAAGGGTACGCATGACCTGGCTGACCGACGCGCTGCAGCGCCCCGACATCGCCTGGTGGGACCTGCTCGACATCGCGGTCGTGTCGATCCTCGTCTATCAGGTGCTGCTGCTCATTCGCGGCACCCGGGCCGTCCAGATGGCGCTCAGCGGCGGCTTCATCCTCGGCTTGTTCTTCGTCTCGCAGTGGCTCGAGCTCGAAACGGTGAACTGGGTCATCCGGAATCTCGCGGGATACGTCGTGTTCGCGATCATCGTGCTGTTCCAGGCCGACATCCGTCGCGCGCTGGCGCATTTCGGCCGCGCCCCGTTCTTCCGGTACTTCGCGCGGCCCCAGAGCACCGACGAGACGCTCGAGGAGGTCGTCGTCACCGTGACCAACCTCGCGGTGCGCAAGATCGGCGCCATTATCGTCATCGAGCGCGAGATCGGGCTGCGCAATTACATCGAAGGAGGCATTCCGCTCGACGCGATGGTGACCTTCGATCTGCTGGCGAGCATCTTCCAGCCGGGATCGGCGCTCCACGACGGCGCCGCCATCATCCAGGGCGACCGGGTCGCGGCCGCAGCCTGCTTCCTGCCGCTGTCGGTCAACCCGCGGCTCAGCCGCGAGCTGGGCACGCGCCATCGCGCGGCACTCGGCTTGACGGAAGAGAACGACGCGGTCGCCGTTGTCGTGTCCGAGGAGACCGGCCGCATTTCGCTCGTGCGCGACGGACGCATCGAGCGCGGCATCTCGCCCGAGGCCCTCCGCACCGGCCTGCGCTCGCTCGTGGGCCAGCGCCGCCGTCCTCGCCTCTCCGACGCCGAGCCGCGGGGCTCGCTCGCCTGAATGCGCCTGCCGGGCTTCCGCCACGTCGGGTTGAAGGTGCTGTCGGTCGCGCTGGGCGCTCTGATCTGGCTGCTCGTCTCGGGTGAACAGGTCGTCGAGCGGACGATGCGGATTCCGCTCGAGTTCACGAATCTGCCGGCCGAGCTGGTCCTCGTGGGCGCGCCGCCGACCCTCGTCGATGCGCGC
>Ga0194121_10005590_pt1 | contig 17242 bp, 24 predicted proteins | sample TA2MahCa50mmetaG_FD_148609 | JGI IMG/M metagenome (GOLD analysis project Ga0194121, IMG submission 148609) | Freshwater microbial communities from Lake Tanganyika, Tanzania - TA2015020 Mahale Deep Cast 50m | ecosystem: Environmental > Aquatic > Freshwater > Lake | place: Tanzania: Lake...
TCCAGCAAGCAGTGTAATAACTGTGGGTTTATAAATCAAAATTTAAAATTAGATTGTAGAGAATGGACTTGTCCTTCCTGTAATACGGATCTAGATAGAGATTTAAATGCTAGTAAAAATATCCTTAAAGAAGGAATTAAAACATTATCGTCCGGAACAGACGATTACAGACATGGAGCTCAAATAAGACCAGTTTCAACTGGCACAAGCGTTGAAGTGTTTAAAAAGAAGGAGCTAATGTCTCCCGAAACACAACGATCTTTAGTCGTTGTGTAGTTCATTCATAATATAGTATCTATTTTTTCATTCCTGATTTGTGTAAGTAATTTAAAGCTTGAAGATGGATACACTCTGTAATGTATTTCACCCTCTTCTTTATGGGTATATATTACCGTATCATCATATGTATTGGTGGATAACTTTTGACTGAAAAAGACCCTATCACCCCTGTTCAAGTACATATCATTCTCTCCTATATAAATTAATATATCTCCTTCTTTCATAGGTTTAATAATTGATCTATTTTTTTTTCTCTTACCTTCCAATCGCTTGTGAAATGAGGAACATCCTGTAGAGGTATATAAATGATATTTTTACCTTGTATGTATCTTGATACATACATTCCTCCACTTTGGGTATAATCTATAAACTCTACATGTTGGCCTTTTTCGAATGAAGTATGGGTATAAGATAGTTTCTCTCCTATGTAAATAAGGCTTTCACCAGGAATGAACTTATGTGACATATCTAAATTTTTTACAAATATAGTTATTTATCCTTTCAGATCCTCGGGTGATGATCCTAATATTTGGTCCATTTTTTCATCTCTTAACTCTTGAGTAGTTTTCAAGAAGCAATCATAAACAGAGTAGAGATTGCCTGGCTGCTCAACAGGTTCAACTCTGAGCATAGTTCCTACCTCTGCTGTTACAAAAAGAACTTCTCTTACGATAACTCTCTGGCCTGGCACAAGCCCATTTAATCTTCCTAGTTTTGGTTCATTACGAACTATTAATATATCACCTACCTTCATTATCCAATAAAAGATCTATTTTTTTTTAATCTCCATTCAGATAGGGAGATGAATAACCGGGGTTCAAATAACTCGTCTAAGAGTTCAAATCTTTGACGGGGCACTTCTTTTCTTATTTGATACATTATTTTATATGTTCCCGAACCCGAAAGGAGTGCCATCCATTGTTGGTGAAAAGTAACCTTTTGACCGTATTTTAAGTCGGGTGGGGCGTGCATATCGTGACCGATGTAAACTATAACTTCTCCACCAAAAAAAAGTTTATCAACCAGGGGCACTATAGGTTCATTTGGGATCATAACCATTATTTTTAATTTTATATTTTGATAAGTTCATATCTATTTTTGATTACTGTGGTTTTGATCAGTATTATTCTGGATATTACCGAGAAGCTCCTCTAGTTTATAATCTCTTAGGATTTGAGAAATTATCTCTTGAGGGGCCCACTTTTCTTCTATGCCATGGGAGTTGATAGAATAAACCATATCACCATCTGCTGAATAAAAAGATCTGATCCAATATCCATTAGAGTCTCTGAGTAGATAATTTTTTCCATTACTGTCCCAATACCATATTGTTCGAGTTCCCCACTTATCTTCTCGGTAGATAGTTTGATCCCACTCATTTAGTATATCTAAATTCCCGTTTGTAGAGAAATCCCAACCAATTAGCTTTGATATTTTAGGCCATTTTTCTAGATTTCTCATCATTAATTTTTTTTTCAAATATACAAAATAAAAAAAAATATATTTCTAAATAATCATGAAATATAAAAATTTTTATTTTTATATATACAATTAATATATGAAATATTTAAAGAGTTTTCTAGAATCAGCTGAATTGATTGGATCAACCTCCAAATTAGATGATCTATTATCTAGAAAAAGGAATATGCAACCTATTGTTTTGTATCGTGACAAAACACAAAAAAAGAGCCTAAATCCAAGAGTAACTCATATGGAATTGAAACCACTCAAGGGTAAAACTGGTGACGACAAAATATATTTTTGGCTTTCGGTAGATGATTTGTATCCGTTGGTGGTTGAGTGGTCCAAAAATTTACCAGATCAAGTTCTTGTAAAAAAACCAGAAAAGGATGATTTATTAGACTATAGTATATCTGGCCCTTGGCCTGATTTATCAACTCGAATTGATGGATTTACCGAAATGTTCCAAAAATTAGGATCTAGTAACCCTACTCTCTACAATAGTTATCTTACTGATTGGATAGGCAAAAACTTTTCTTGAGTGAATAAGAATGTTGACCTACGTGTGATTTTTTGCTAATATCCAGCACGAATCCCTCTTTTTTTGATCGATGATCACACACACCGCTAAGATAAGTGAAGTCCAGACAAGACTGAAGGAGTCTAATGGTGGTGGGATTTCAGACCCGGATGTAGCGAAAAAAAGATATTCTAAAAGTCCAAAAACAAAAACAAATAGGTAAAGTGTTCGTAAGAGGACAAAATGATCCTTGACTAGAAATGTTTTCATATATATTTTTTTTTACAAAGATAATGGGATTTTTGGGACCGGGATAGTCTTTAGGTAATTTTTTTGTATATTTGTAAAAAATAAAAAATGAAACTAGTAGAATTGGTTGGGTGGCTCGCTACTATTGCTGTATTTATCTCTTTTTCTCAGAAGGGGATGAAAAGATTAAGATTAGTATCTATAGTAGCTTGTCTGTTATGGTCTTGGTATGGATTTCTAAAATCTGATTGGCCTATTGTAGTTACGAATATTTCAATAATTTTTATACATCTGTTTGCTCTCAATCGAAAAGAGGATTAAGAATATCGAGTTCCAGATATGGCTTCCTTACCTGGTTTCTAAAGGTGCTTGTAAAGTTGAAAGTTATTCATAATATCATATATTGAATATTTCAGGATTTGTTCCCAATAGTTACTGAACTTCTAAAGATTTTGGGGATATAAACCCAAAAAAAAAAATAAACTATTTATGCTAAAAAAATGCTTACACTTCTCTTTCTACTTATCTGTAGTTTAGTAGGAGCTCAAAATCCAGTGGTTACGGTCAGTGCCGATATCTCTACTAACACCACCTGAAGTTCAGATACTACGTATCTACTGATCGGTTATCGATTTGTTCGTAATGGGGCTACTCTCACCATCCAACCTGGAACTACTATTCGTGGTGATAAAGCTTCAAAAGGAACTCTTATCATCACCAGGACCGGTAAAATCTTTGCTAGGGGTAATGATTCAACGCCGATTGTTTTTACCTCAAATGGGCCAAGAGGCCAAAGAAGTTATGGCGATTGGGGTGGTGTAGTTATCCTGGGTAATGCTCCGATCAATGTTCCTGGTGGAACAGCCATTATAGAAGGTGGATTACTTGGACAAGATGCCATTTATGGCGGCAGCGATACCGATGATAGCTCAGGTGTACTAAGTTATGTTCGTATAGAATATCCAGGCATAGCTTATCAACCAAACTCTGAGATCAATGGTTTAACGATGGCTGGTGTAGGTCGCAAAACGCAAATAGATCACATTCAAGTCAGCTACTCGGGTGATGACGCCTTTGAGTGGTTCGGTGGATCGGTAAATTGTAAATACTTGATAGCACATAGAGGGTGGGATGATGACTTCGATACCGACTTTGGTTATTCTGGTAAGGTTCAATTTGCTCTATCCATGAGGGATCCCAATATCGCGGATCAATCTCAATCAAATGGATTCGAATCAGATAATGACGGCACTGGGACATCCAATTTACCCTTTACATCACCTGTATTTTCTAATGTAACTATTATTGGACCTAAAGAAAACGGCACACCTGCTACACTCTATCGTCGGGCTATGCATCTTCGTAGAAATACCAGAACTTCTATTTATAACTCTCTTTTTACTGGTTATCCAACTGGGATTCATATTGATGGTCAAGCAGCCCAGCTCAACGCTAGTAATGATAATCTTCAGTTAGAGCAAGTTATACTTTGTAATATGACCAATAACTTCGAGCAAACATCTGGTCAAAATACCTGGCAGGGTATGCTCTCTTATTTTTGGGATTCAACTCGCCACAACCAACTTATCGATAGTACATTCAGATTGGGCCTAGGTCAAGGATACGCTAACTTGAGTAATCCTAACCTTCTACCAGATTCAGGAAGTTTGTTATTAAATGGTGCTCGTTTTGTAAATTCTAGACTTAGTGGTGGATTTTTTGATACTGTTAGCTACATCGGAGCTTTCGGTCAAGTAGATTGGACACAAGGCTGGTCAAATTTCAGTCCAGATACCTTAAATACCTCTGTAGAAGTAGTAAATCGTTTTGTAACAAAAGTTTATCCTAATCCAGTTACACAAGGTTCATTTTCTATAGGGGTAGAGACCACACCACTAGATATTCGTGTATTCGATCTCAGTGGTAGAGAAGTTCAATCTTCTTGGTCCTCTATCTCCCAAGATAATATCAGAGTAGTTTTGGATAGTAATCAAAAGGGTGTGATGTCTGTTGTTATATGGGACAAACTAGCTACTAGAGTTTCTAGAATAGTAGTAAGGTAACTTTTCATCTATTTGTTTTTTGAGAGGTATGGGAAATTTCCCATACCTCTTTTTTTTTGATTGGTAGAGTAAACTTCTAGATATATAAGTTTATAATCTCGTCCGATTCGGTGAAAGAAAAACTCCTCTCAAATCTTGTTTTCCTGTGTATCTGGCTCCTGGTATTCTGGGTTTCTAGGTTTTATATCCATTTAATTTTTAGAAGCCCTGGTTTAACATCTTTGGCAATATGTGGAATCTTGGGATTTTTGCTAGCCTATCTACTTTCGCCGATACTTACAAAAAACAAATAACTAAAAAATGCTACTTCGCACAATTTTTCTTCTGGTATTAACCCTTTTCTCTACGGAGGGTTACTCTCAAATCTATCTTAATGGTGATACAATCAACGATCAAACTTGTAGAAGAGTTGGTCTTATCCAACTTGATTGGACCGAAACTATTGATACATCCCTCTCTTATGTTGTACTTTATTATACGGTTCATATTGATAAAATAATTGATGAGAACAAACAAAAAGAGTTGGATAAGTTTTTAGATAAAAATTTGGTAGAAGGTAGAGGTGATACCCTTGTTTATTATTTTTATTTCTATAGATATGATCTAGAAACACTTTCATCAATTATTTCACATTATAGCTTAAAGGCTTCTTTGAGAACTAGAAAGATAATGTGGATAAAAAGGGGTGGTTGGGGTCTAGGGGCAGCAGTTGCCTTTTTAAATCCAGTAGCTGGTTTTCTAGTTATCGGAGCCGGTGAAATTTGGAGCTTAAATGAACTTGAAAAGCTTTCTCGTGAAGGTATTGAGATGAGTGTTGACGTTCAAAGTAAATAAAAAAGGAGTCAGATTATTTTCAAGTATTTAAGTTCTAAGAAGTTTGGGACTACCTACAAAACTTACCTCTATTTTCAACTGACTCCTATAATATATAGTGGAAAAAATATATAAGTTTATATTGGTGTAGTATAATTTTTTGATATATAAAAGGGTATGTCATTTGTAGTAGGCGCTTCTTTATCCCCATCCATACCTAGGGATGGGTTGAACTTTTGGTTTGATGCTCAAAATCATCCAAATTTGGAAAATGCAAATATAGCAACCGATAGGACTAATCAATATCAACCTTTCAGTTTACTAAACAATGACGGTAAGGTGACTTACAATACAGATGGTGGTGGAAGTTTTGACTTTACAGGCGTTACAAACGTATATGTAAAAACACCAGTAAACGTGTTGAACACCAATACTGTTACTTGGGTAATTTGGTTTAGAAGAAGCGGTACACCTGTTGAATACACTGGTTTATTTTATAACCGAACAACAGGTGCAGTAGCCGGTGTTCATTTTGGCGGAGGTAATAGTGTGAATGCTATAAAATTAAGATATACTTGGAATAATGATTTATTTAACACAGAAACTGACCTATCAACCCCTTTGGATATATGGACTTTTTGTGCTGTTGCTGTTCGAGCGACTGGAGCGACTGTGACAATGATATCTGGAACCGGATCAAAATCAACTTTTTCTCATACCGGTGTAACAAATACAGCTCTTGCTTTTACTTCTTCTTTTTTAGGATGGGATGGTTTTTCAAACAGATTACACAACGGCAGAATTTCTCAAGCTTTTTTCTATACTAGAGATTTATCAGATAGTGAAGTTCAACGTATTTACGATACTACTATATCTAGGCATTACCCTCTCGGTTTTCAGACACCTATCACAACAACTACAACCACACCACCAACTACAACTACATCAACAACAACCGAAGCACCCGTTGTGAATGATTTTGAGGGTAGACAGTGGACTGATTTTAATGATTTATGTCAAGGTGCTGGGGAGGATTTGACGTTGTACTCATCAATTGCTTGGGCGTCATTGAAAGTTGGTGATATCTTGTACCTGGATAATGGTTTGAATGAAATTTGGAAAGACAACCCATATTTTTATAATATATCAAATCATCAATACTTAGAAATAAATCAAGTTGATGGTAAAATAGTAACTAAACCAACCGCGTGTTAAAAATAAAAAAAATAAAATATGTACGAAAACAGAAAATTTGTAATCTTCTCAGTTACTGAACTTGATTTGGTAGATTTCTCTCAAGTTTTAGAAACTTCAGCCCAAACAGTAAGAAAATCAGTAGATGGAACTCTTACCTTTGTAAAATACGATGGTGATATGCCACCTTCGGTAGGAGCACTTACTACTAAATCCGTAGAACATGGATATACAGATATGATAAATATTCTTCAGGGCCCGGATTGGACTAGTCCAGCAGGAAATAATATAAACTAAAAAAACTCTAATTTAATCTTATGGAAAAAAATGAAAGTTTATATTCTCTTAATGAAGAACATATCAATATAAAAGAACAAAGATTTTGGAATCAACCTTTTATTGATGGTGGACATGAATGGTCAGTAGGAGGTTCTACTGAGTTGTTATGGGAAAATGAAATTAGTAGACATGCTAAGAAATGGTTCAGTGGAAAAGGGCTAGAGATAGCGCCTGGTGAGGGTAGAATGACCGAATATCTTTTAACTTATTGTCAAGATCTACATCTTCTTGATCTCAATAAACATCCACTTTCAGTTTGTATGAACAAATTTGGAAATAGATGTTCTGGATATTTTGTAAATGATGGAAAATCTATACCTCAATATTTTACAAATAATCTCGATTTCATTTTTTCATGGGATTCATTTGTTCACATTCATTGGGATATCTTCAAAATTTATCTCAAGGAAATATCTAGATCATTAAGAAGTGGTGGAGTTTTTTTTATACATCACGCCCACTATTTCGGTGGTTCGGAATTTTCATTCCAAAATTATAGTGGTAGAGCCAATCTTGATTTAGAGGATTTAAACCACGAAATTAATAACCTAGACATGGAAATATTAGAACAGTATTGGGTAAAAATCTCATGGGAAGATCCAGATTTTCTAGATTGTGTAACTCTAGCTAGAAAGAGATAAGATATATTACTACCAGTCCTCAACGAGAGTTATTTTTGATTTACGAGAAGTAATTTCAAGATAAGCTTCATTGAGTTCATCTGCTGGATTTTCTAAATATTCATCGATAAGAGAAAAAGAACAGGTATCAAAAACTTTACCGATTATGGTCCAGATAGGTGTTGATTTCATCTTTCTAACCCTTTCTATGCTCCCGGATAGGCCTTTTTTTCTAAAGTAGTTGAAACTTCTTGGTGAAGCAGAGGTTATCTTGGAGATCCAATCTATCCATTCCTTTTGTTCTACAACAAGGTTATAATCCATATCAACCCATCCGGTAAAAGCAAGATATTCAAGATGTTGTAGAAAATCTTCCCCCTTAAAAACATTAAAATGATTACCAACTGCTCTATAAAGATTAAGAACATGGATGTAAGTTCTGAAATATCTTATTTGTTTTACCACTCCTGCATCTTTCGGAACTACAAACTCTTTAACTTGCTCTAATGACCAAAGCTTAAAGTGCTTCTCACCAAAATACTGATTACTTTTCTGAAAAAGATAATCTTCAATATCTTCTCTACGAACAAGTTTTAGTGATTTGAGAAGTTCTCGAGTTTTCGGGTCTTTTTGTAAGTAAAGAAAATCTTCTGCGAGTTTATCAGAGAAAGTTTTTCTATGAAGACCGGGAAGCTCGGTAATAGTATAATAGAGAAAATCAAAATCATCTCGGGAAAATCTGAGATCCAATTGAATAGATTTTTTAAGAGCTCTAATGAGAGTTTTGTCTGGTGAGTTAAGGTTTTGTAGAGAAAATTCTCGTCTCTCGGGTAGCTGTGTGAAAAACTTCTCAAAAGCCCCTGTATAAATAACTTCTCGAGTAGCTAAATCGCATCCTACAGCACACAGATCGAGATCAAAGTTCTCAAGAATACTTCTATATCCAGAACCAGGAGAAACTTCTACAGAAATAGAGTTTATTAATCCTTCTCTTTTACAGGTGAGTATTTTATACCAGTTCTCAAAAGAAAGCTTCATAATATAGTTGTAACCACTTTGTACAATTTCCGGATTCCATCCAGTAAGTGAAGTTATCCAAGTATTTTCAGTTGATACATTATCAATCGTAAAAATATCTAGATCGTTAATAATAGGGCGAGTAGTTAGAAGTGTTCGGTGAATAATCCAGTTTGATAGAGCCCCACCGGCTAGAAATCCAGTTTGGGGAAGTTTTTTTGATATATCGGTCTGAAGAAACTCATTAACTAAACTTTCAATCTTTTCTTTTGTAGTCATAGGTAGATCTTTATTATTTTTGTAAGCAAATATAGAGAAAAAAACTGGATTTGTTACCCCTTATTCAAAAAAACTTTTCTGTCATTTTGTCATACAAAAATATGTGGTATGATATATGTATATACAAAATAAAAAAATAATAAAACTATGTTCTTAATGTCAAGCAACCTAACAAAATCACTTGTAGAAAGTTTCTACACTCAAAATCAAAAAAATCACCCTCTCAAATTCACACGAAAAGAAGATGGAACCATTTCACTTCGTATGGAAGTTCCCGGTTTCACCAGGGATAATCTATGGGTTCAACTTATGGATGGTCTTTTAAACGTATCCGGTAAATATAAAGAGGATGGAGTAACCTATAAAATGGATACTACTTTAAGAGTTCCCGAAGGTGTTGATTACGAGTCAGCTAAAGCAGATGTTGAAAATGGTATCCTAACCGTTACCATGACCACTAAAGTTGCTGAAAAAAAGTGCTACAACTTACTAAAAAAATAAGATAAAAAAAATAAACCACTAAAAATTATGAAAAAAGATGTAATCATCGGTATTGACCTAGGAACAACCAACTCAGCAGTTGCTATTGTTGAGGCAGGGGATCCACAAATCATTCCAAACTCTGAAGGCCGTAGAACAACCCCCTCGGTCGTTGCCTTCACCGATAAAGACCGAAGGATCGGAGATCCCGCTAAAAGACAAGCAGTCACCAACCCAGAAAAAACTATTTACTCTATTAAGCGATTTATCGGAAAGAGCTGGGCAGCAAGTAAAGACGAAGCCGGTAAAGTTCCCTATCATGTGAAATCAAGCTCTAACTCTACACCTGTTGTAACGATTGATGATAGAGACTACACACCACAAGAAATCTCAGCTATGATTCTTCAGAAGATGAAAAAAACCGCTGAAGATTACTTAGGTTATGAAGTTTCACGAGCTGTTATTACGGTTCCTGCTTACTTTGGAGATGCCGAGAGAGGAGCTACTATGGAAGCCGGTCAAATAGCAGGTCTAAAAGTAGAGCGTATTATCAACGAACCAACCGCAGCTGCTCTTGCCTATGGCCTTGACAAAAAAGGTCAAGACTCTAAAATTTTGGTTTTTGACTGTGGTGGTGGTACACACGACGTATCAGTTCTTGAGATTGGTGATGGTGTATTTGAGGTGAAATCAACCGATGGTGATACCCATCTTGGTGGCGATGACTTTGACAACGCTATTATTCAGTGGATGACCGGTGAGTTTCGGGGAGATACCGGTATTGATCTCACTAAAGATCCTATGGCCTTACAAAGACTAAAGGATGCGGCTGAAAAAGCAAAGATTGAACTTTCGTCTTCTACTTCAACCGAGATCAATCTTCCCTACATCACGGTGAAGGATAATGTTCCTCAACACTTTGTGAAATCTCTTTCAAGAGCGAAGTTCGATCAGCTTACTAAATCACTCGTAGATAGAGCTATCGCTTGTGCTAAGAGCGCACTCAAATCAGCAGGTCTTAAGCCTGGTGATATCAATGAAGTAGTTCTTGTAGGTGGTTCTACTCGTATTCCAGCTATTCAAGATGCGGTTGAGAATTTTGTCGGTAAAAAAGCTAATAAATCTGTAAATCCAGATGAAGTTGTAGCGATGGGAGCTGCTATTCAAGGAGCAGTTTTAACTGGAGATGTGAATGACGTTCTTCTACTGGATGTTATTCCACTTTCTTTTGGTATTGAAACTATGGGTTCTGTGATGACTAAGCTTATCGAAGCTAACACAACTATACCAGTAAGAAAGCAGCAAACTTTCTCTACCGCCGCCGATAATCAACCATCTGTTGAGATTCACGTTCTTCAAGGAGAAAGACCTATGGCTAGTGATAACCGTTCAATCGGTAGGTTTCATCTTGATGGTATTATGCCAGCACCAAGAGGTGTTCCACAAATTGAAGTCAGTATCGACATTGATGCTAACGGTATCTTAAGTGTTAAAGCTCAAGATAAAGCTACAGGCAAAGAAAACAAAATCCGTATTGAGGGTGGTTCTTCTTTAACACCTGAAGAAATTCAGCGTATGAAAGATGAAGCTCGCGAAAATGAAGCAGAGGATAGGCGTAAGATGGAAACCGTAGAGCTTGTCAATAAATGTGATACGCAGATATTCACTACTAAAAAATCACTTGACGAGTGGAAAGATAAGTTCACACCCGAGCAGTTAGAAGAGCTCCAGGGGTTAGTATCTAACCTCGAATCCGCTCTGGCTGAAAGAGACGACCAGAAGATGAAATCAGTTTCTGCAGATCTTGAGAGTGCCTTCTCTAAAATCTCCACTGAGATCTACTCAAAAATAAGTAGTGAAGAGGGATCATCTTCGAATACTAGTGGGGTAGAAGATGTAGAATACACGACTGTAGAAGACCAGGACAAGTAAGATTTTCGAGATTTCTATGTAGAGGTAGTAGATCTTATCATCTACTACCTCTTTTTTTTTAACAAAACCCTAAAAACTAATATATAATACTATGTCAATATCTCTAAAAGAATCCGCAATCAATAACTACATTGGTAACCTTAGTCTTCGCGAAGAAGATCTTAACTTAAACCAAATCGAGCAAGATTTAGTTAAACTACTTGGTGAGAGGCCATCTGTTCAACCAAAGTGGGTAAAAGATGCTATGCTCTTAGAAGATAGAAAATCTGCTAAGGAAATAAAGCGACTTGATAGTATTTCTATTATCTTTACCGATCTAGATGATAAGATAAAAAAAATAGAAATCAAAATATGACAACTGAAGGGGAAACTTGGACTCTTGACTGGGAAGGCCTTCTAGCTTCCGGCAATGAAGAGCATATTCAAATTGTATCGGGTATGTGGAGAGAATATCTTTCTTACTCCTCTATGGTTACAACTGAATCTGAGAATAATATTCTAAATCAATCCCTGAGAGATACCATACTACAAAACCTTAAATCAAAAGGTCATCTAAAAAAAGTTACCTCTCAAAAATGAAAGAGGTAACCCCATCAGTTCTTGATTATCTGGGCAGTGTTGAGTCGGATGTCCTATGCCTATTATCACTTATGGTTGAGGGTGAATATTTTGAGGTCTGCTACTTTTATGGCCCAATAGATGGTATGATTATACTATCTCAAGAGCTAGAGAGTAAGATAGAAGAGCTTTCTTGGGAAATTGATATGGAGTTACTACAAAAAAAGATAAGCTCTCTGGTGGTTCCATATGAGCAAATAATCAATATGATAGATGAGTATGTGCCACCTACTGAAGAGGAGATTCTAAAATCTCTTGAAGTGAAGGAGGCAAGTGAGATAGATGATAGGGACGTAAAAACTCTTGACTAATCTTTTAGGCTAAATAACCTAAGTAATTTTTTTTCCATATCTCTACCAGCATAGTTTATTCTCTTTTGAAACATCTTCATAATGGAAAAAACATCCTTACTAGAGACTATATCCCGGTATTGTTTGGAATCTTTGGAACGTGTTTCAAGTTCTTGAAAGTCCTTTATAAACCAATTTTTAAGTCTAGTTAAAATAGATTCTTCTAGGTGTGGTGTAGTCTCGTGAATAGCTTCTAAAAGTTCTCTGTAGCAAGATTCTGGAGAAAAGTTTTTCATTTTCTGAGCATTTTCCCAGAAATTTGTTCGTTTAAACTCTTCAATTGACATGGTTTTAACAAACTCCCAAGCTTCTTGAACTACGGCGTTTTGCTCGTAAGGTTCTGATATATAAACTAAATAATGAAATCTATACCAAAGCTTCCATATAGGTTTTGGTAAGTTGTAGTTCTTTCCACCAGCCCAGGAAAGACTAAAAGTTTGTTTTTTTTGACCGGTAAGATGTCTTTGATAAAACTCATTTAGATGAGCTAGTTCATGGCTAATCGTGGCGCGAATTTCTCTGAATAAATCATCAACTACCGGTCCTTCAAATACATTGGAAACTTTTATTGTAAATTCAAGTCTTCCAGTAATTGTTTTTTCTACCTCTTGTGGTAAATCTTGCCCTACACCGGGGCTTGCAAGAGCTAAAAAACTCTCATCGGGTGAATCTTCTTTTTCGGATATGTTTTGAGCTAATCCACTAACGACGTATTTACCTCTAAAATCTAACTTTTTTATTCTTTTAAGATAAATCTTAATATCGGATTTCTCAAGAGGAAATTTGGTGAAATCCCCCTCATTCTCTCTCCAAGCCTCTCTGAACTTTACCCAAGGTATAGATATTTTTACTTGGTCATTGAGTGTATCTCTCTCTAGAAACCCCGAGGCGATTGGTAGAATAGCTCTGTAGATTACTTCAACAGCAGGTTCTACTTGAGTTGCTACACCGAGTTTTTCTACTACTTTTTTCCAAGGCTGTTTATAGTCTGAAAAAGTTCCGTAATCTAAGATCTTTTTTTCTCTTTGATGAACTTTATCTTGAATTTCCCGAACAGCTGATAGGAAATCAGGAAATACAGTATGAATATTACTACTAGGTGAATCAGGATCAGATTGGGAAATAATCCAACTATTCTCAAATTTCTCAAGGGAAAGTAGGTAAAGGTAGCTTAAAAAACAATAAACTTCTGTTTCATTCCAATTTTTCTTGATATAGTTTGGTGAAGAGCTAAATATCTTTTTCAATCTATCTATCTCTTCTTGGGTGAAAACTTGACGAGAGTTTTCTAGTAAATATTTCTCGTATCCAAAATCATCTAAAATCATATTTGTATATATAAAAAACTATACATGGAACTTCACTCAATGCTACATCTTATAAAGTTTTTACGTAAGATCAAAAAGATTTAATCATCATCAACTGCATACCAATCTCCAGAAGTAGAAACAAGTTGTCTATCAGATGAAGAAATTGGTGTATTGGTAAGACATTTTTCATCCATGCTTAGAAATTTCATACTATCAACATAGGGATAATACGAAAAATCTACTTTTTTTAGATTACAGGTATAAACATCTTGGTTCCTTCTAGTTTTACCATCTGTTAAATCAAAATCAGAGCTTGAATCTTGGTAGTTTTTGTAAAACCAACCTTTTGATTGAGCGAATTGCTTGAAAAGTTCTATATCTGAATCGTTGTTAGTATAAATCCTATCAACAAAAATAGTTCCATCATCAAGTGTCCATACAATAGCTCTTGCGAGAATCTTGTTGGATTTGTATTTACCATCTGTTATTCTTCCGTTGTTGTCGTAGAGGATGATCATCTGACAAACTTCTGGGTTCTGGGTGTAAATCTTGAAATAGTCCTCACGTTTTTCTTTCATACAGGAGTTTCCAAGCTGACCTTGTTGAGATTCATAATTCGCACTTTTATACCAAAATGCTATTTCATCACCTTTAACAATATCAAACTTAGAAAAAGCTTCATTGAAAATATCCCAGGCTGCTTTATAGCGGTTGGTAAAAATTTCAATCTCTTGTTCCGTATGGTTTATATTAAGAACTTTAAGAACAGATTTAGCAAATTTTCCTATCTTGAAAGTTGCTCTTTGCTCGGTCCAAAGCCTATCGTATCTATTATCAAACGGTGAAAGGCCGGTAATATTAATAACTTTCTGGATGCCACTAGGAGTAAAATCTTTACCTTCAAGCTTTCCAATAGCAATGAGAGCGTATTCCTTTTTACTAGGATTAATACACCGAGCCTTTATTTGACAGAGATTTCCAGATGATACACTAGTTGAGATATCCTCAGGGGTAGGTGAGTAGTTTAACCTTCTAAATGTTGAAATGTTTTTGAACTCACCACCCTCTTCTTTGTTGAAAGTTAGAAATCCAGAGGTATTGGTTATAGTCCAGATCTCTTTATTTTCAGATAAAATTCTTTCAGCTTTATTTTGTGGAATATATTCAACATAATCTTTCCTATCTTTTGTAAGATCAATATAGTTAGCTGTGTATTCAGCGTCTTTACCAGATTGAAAAGCATCAAGTATTTCTTTTGCTACTCTATCATCATCTTTCAAGGAGTTCAAGATTGAAGCGAAGTTTTGAGAGAAATTGAGTGTAGATTCCATAATGAGACTTTCTAAGAGAATTTCTTCGTTTAAGAACTGGTTAAAATTTTTGTGTATCATATTTGTATATATATTATTTGGGGAATGTTTTTTTATATATAAACTTTATCCAAAAAAAAATAATCAAAAAAGAACCGGAATGTTTTCACTAAAAGATCTACGTATTTGTATCCTTTCACGTAACATATATATCAAAGGTATAAATCTAGGGCATAATTTTGATGATATACACACACTTTCGGTAAAAAAGGGGAAACCTTCACGAGAAATCTTGGATGAAATCTGGCAAAAGAAAGTAGCAAAATCTCTTCGCCTAAAAAGAGATAGAAGATTAAGGATGATTTTAGATTAAATCTTTTGTCGTTTAGAAGCTAGATACTCTTTAAGATCTTCATATCGAACTTGACCGGGATTATTGAAAACTTTAGATCCATCACCTCGATTTTTAACAGGATTTGGAATATCAACACCCTCTTCTATTTGAGAGAGGCCCATCTGTTCTAGTTTAGTATCTATTTCCATCATAACTTTTCCAAGCCAACTATCCACACCTTTTTCCTTGATGAATAGAGGATCAAACTTCATTGAAAACTCTTCGAAATTCCGATAAACAATAACTTCGTTGTGGCCTATAGAATGATCGGTATAAAAATGAATATTACCGATTTCTCCAGAACTAAGACATGTCGTGCCACGATATTTCCGATAAGCAAAAGCGAAACGATCTTTATCATTATCCAATCTATCATCACTTTGAGGATCGTCGAGTGTGATCGCCATTCCTAAATTTACCCTGAAGTATTTTGATCCACTCTTAATAGTGCTTATAACGTGATGAGTTGATACGAAGAAATATTTACCATCCATATTCTTTTTACTCGGTTTCTATTAAAAAGTTTTCTTCTGATTCACCTTTGGATCCACCATCGAGTTCAAGTTTTAGCTCTATTAGGAGATCCTCGTCAATATCATCTATTTTGATATTTTTTGAGATTTCACCAAGAAGCTCAAAACTATCTATATTGTATTTTTTAAATTTTACAAAGCAATCTTTTATATCATCACTAGAGAAATCTTTCGAGCCATCTGCCGGAACAGCATCTTTTAGATCTAAGATTACGGTAAAATCATAAAGATTTTCATCATCAGAAAATCTACATTTGATGTTATCTTGTATTTTAGAATATTTTGATTTCTCAATAGAATCAAGCTGGATACCGAGTTCTGAAAATTTCATCTTTCCGCCCTTCTTCTTTTCCTTTTGTTCTTTAGCTGAAAAAGTATCTATATTTTCATCACCCTGTTGAGTATCAAAAAGACTACGAATTGTTCGTTCTATACCATCTAGTCTAGTTGAAATATAACCTTCTGGTGTATCAAAAAGTCTCTCTAGGATAAACTCGTCAAAATATCTAACCCTCATATAAAATTTTATTTTGAGAGTATATATTATTTTTACTGGCTCATGAATTGAGACCTGAACTTAATTAGAGCTAAATCTTTAGCTTTACACTCTAGCTCTACATCGATATCATAGCCCCAATCATTGAAATTCTCAAAAAGATAATCAGCATGAGCTTCGTGTTTTGATCCTGGATCTTCCCATACCTTTCTAGAAGACGAGTAATGACAGAGCTGACGCTCTTTCCAGGTATGACGAGCTAGCTCAAAAGCAGATTTTTGATCTAGATCATCAGAAAAACAAGCGTGGTGAAAGTAATCAAATACTATAGGAATACCTATTCTATCATAGATCATAGATTTAAGCATTTGAGTTGAGAACTGATTTTTGGAATCATCGTTTTCTACCGTTAATCTTTTTTTGGTATTCGGGGATAATCTCTCGAAATTTATACAAAATCTCTCGGCTGCTTCTTCTCTCGAAGGTTTTGTTACGCCAACATGAACATTTATTGAATAATAAGTAGATGCCTCAAGACCCATGAGATCCATAAGCTGAGAATGTTTATCGAGTTCGTCAATAGTTTTTTCTACTACGTCTGGGTTCTGACTAGCTAATACACAAAAAGGCGGCGCGTGAAACGATAATCTCATACCGTGTAGCTTAGCAAAATCACCACTAGTTTTTAGAAGAGTATTTATTCTATCAAAATTAGGAAGCTTCGTTACATCGTAGTGTGTAAGCCAGGGAAACATCTCTGAAGACATTCTATATACAAAAATACCCCGTTCTAGATTATAGTTTAAAACTTTGATCAAATCTTCTAGATTTTTTATAGCTAGTTCGCTAACACCTTCGAGCCCTTTTAGATCAAAAGTTCTTTTGACCATACCTCGATTGACGGATACTTGATCTACTTTTTTTACACCTTCGTTGATTCCAAGGCATATACAACAATATCCTACTTTTGACATTTTTTATATTT
>Ga0194121_10005591_pt1 | contig 17241 bp, 11 predicted proteins | sample TA2MahCa50mmetaG_FD_148609 | JGI IMG/M metagenome (GOLD analysis project Ga0194121, IMG submission 148609) | Freshwater microbial communities from Lake Tanganyika, Tanzania - TA2015020 Mahale Deep Cast 50m | ecosystem: Environmental > Aquatic > Freshwater > Lake | place: Tanzania: Lake...
CCTGCTCAGCTTCTTCGATATTCCCGTCGTCTTCGTCGCCGCTGGTTGCTTCGCCTTCATCGGCGTCGCGCTCTGCCGCTATCTCCCTCGCAGCCTCTAGAAGGAGACTTCTCTTGGACCAGAGCTTCACCGTCGCCGGGCTCGGGGAGCCGGCGGAGATCATCGTCGACCGTTGGGGCATCCCGCACATCTATGCCAAGAGCGAGCATGATGTGTTTCTCGCGCAGGGCTTCAATGCGGCACGCGACCGGCTCTGGCAGATCGACCTCTGGCGCCGCCGCGGCCTCGGCCTCCTGTCGGAGGCTTTCGGCCCCGCCTATGTCGCGAAGGATCGCGCGGCACGGCTGTTCCTCTATCGCGGCGACATGGCCGCGGAGTGGCGCTGCTATGGCACCAGCGCGGAAGCATGGACCACTGCCTTCGCCGCCGGCATCAACGCCTATGTCGGCTGGGCCTCAGCCGATCCGAGGCGGCTGCCGGTGGAGTTCCGCCTGATGGGCCATCGGCCCGGACGCTGGCAGGCCTCCGATGTCGTCCGCATCCGCAGCCATGCGCGCATCCGCAACATCGAGCACGAGGTCCAGCGGATGGAGATCGGCCAGCGCTTCGGCTTCGCCGCCGATCGCTGGCGGAAAGAGCTGGAGCCCGAGCATGCGCTGACGCTACCCGAAGGAACGCCGCTCGAGGCGGTGCCGCCCGAGGTCATGGCGACCTACCGGCTCGCGACCGAGCCGGCGGTCTTCGGCAGGGACCAAGCCGGGAGGTACGCCGATGCCGGCGCGCTCGAAGGCTCGAACAACTGGGCGCTTGCTCCGCATCGCAGCACCACCGGCCGAGCCATCCTGGCCAGCGATCCGCATCGCGTGCATGAGATGCCGAACCTGCGCTACGTCCAGCACCTCTCCGCGCCCGACCTCGACGTGATCGGCGCCGGCGAGCCTTGCGTGCCGGGCGTCTCGCTCGGCCACAACGACAAGATCGCCTTCGGCCTCACCATCTTCCCGGTCGACCAGGAAGATGTGCATTTCTACGACCTCAATCCCGACGATCCGAGCAAGTACCGCTATGGCAGCGGATGGGAGCCGTTCCGTGTCATCCGCGAGGAAGTTCCGGTGCGCGGGCAGAAGGCGGAGGCGGTCGAGCTCCTGTTCACACGCCACGGGCCGGTGCTGCATATCGACAGGGCGAAGAGGAAAGCCTGGGCGGTACGCACGGCCTGGATCGATGCCGGCACCGCGCCTTATCTCGCAAGCCTCGACTATCTCAAGGCCGGGGACTGGAACCGCTTCGTGCAGGCTCTCGACGGCTGGGGCTGCCCGACGGTCAATCAGATCTATGCCGATGTCGCCGGCAATATCGGCTGGGTCTCGGCCGGCTTCGCGCCGAAGCGCCCGAACTGGGACGGCGTCATGCCGGTCTCCGGCGACGGCCGCTACGAATGGGCCGGCTATCACCCGCATTCGCTGCATCCGCGCAGCTACAATCCGAAGGATGGCTGGGTCGGTTCCGCCAACCAGATGAACCTCCCGGACGACTTCGACAACGAGAGCCACAAATTCGGCTTCGAGTGGGCGGACCGCTCGCGCTTCCTGCGCATCAAGGAAGCATTGGCCGCGAAGCGCAAGCACTCGCCCGAGGACATGCTGGCTTTGCAGATCGACGTCACCTCGATTGCCGGCCGCCGGCTCTGCAAGCTGCTTCCTGGCCACTCCTTCGCCGGCGATGCGCGCAAGGCAGCCGACATGCTGGCCTCGTGGCATCACCGGCTCGAGCCGGATTCCGCGGCCGCCGCGCTGTTTGAGATCTGGTTCATGCGCCATCTGATCCCGGCCCAGATCGAGAGCTATGCGCCGGGTGGATCTGCGGTCATCGCCGTACCCGATACCTGGTCGGCGGTTGACGGCATCGAGGAAATGCGGCCTCACTTCAGGGCACCGCTGCTGCAGATCTCTCTCGCCGCTGCCTGGGCGGAAGCGGTGAAGCTGATGGGCAAACCGGAAACCTGGGCCTGGGGCCGCCTGCACCACGCCTATTTCGAGCACGCGCTGTCGCCGATCGCCGGCAAAAAGCTCGATGTCGGCCCGCATCCGAAAGGCGGAAGCGGCATCACCGTCAACAACAACGGCTATCGCGCCACCGACTTCCGCGTGACCTCGGGCGTGAGTTTCCGCATGATCTGCGACGTCGGCGACTGGGACAGATCGGTCGTCGTCAACACGCCCGGCCAGTCCGGCGATCCGAAATCGCCGCACCACCACGACCTGTTCAAGGTCTGGGCCGAGGAGAAGGCCGTGCCGATGCTCTACAGCCGGAAGGCGGTCGAGGAGGCGGCCGACTTCCGGATCAAGCTGACGCCGGAAGCGGCGTAACGGCTACTCCGCCGCTACCGCGCGGGCGAGCTTCTCGACCTTGGCGGCGCAGTACTTGAACTCGGGGATCTTGCCGAAGGGATCGAGCTGCGGGCTGGTCAGGATGTTGGCCGCAGCCTCGGCATAGCAGAACGGGATGAAGACCATCCCTTTCGGCACCGCCTCGTCGATACGCACAGAGAGCTCGATCGCCCCGCGACGGGTCGAGACCCGGATCGTGTCGCCGCCGCGCACGTCGAAGGCGCGCATGTCCTTGGGCGAGAGGCACGCGATCGCAGATGGTTCGATCGCATCCAACACCGTGGCGCGGCGCGTCATCGCGCCGGTGTGCCAGTGCTCGAGCTGTCGGCCGGTGGTCAGCACCATCGGGTATTCGGCGTCGACCGGCTCGCCGGGCGCTGTGTATTCCGCCGGCACCAGCTTGCCGCGCTTGGTCGGCGTCGGGAACAGCCCGTCGCCGAAGACGATGTCCTGTCCGGGATCGTCGGGTCCCAGGCTGGGATAGGTAACCACGCTCTCGCGTTCGAGCCGCTCCCAGGTGATGTTGTTCATCGACGGCATGGCGCGCGCCATCTCGGCGAAGATGTCGCGCGGATGCGTGTAGCGCCAGTTCAGGCCCATTCCGCGCGCAATCTCCTGGATCAGCTCCCAGTCCTGACGCGCCTGGCCCGGCAGCGGCAGCGCGATGCGGCCGAGCTGGACCTGGCGGTTGGTGTTGGTGACCGTGCCGGTCTTTTCCGGCCAGGCCGAGGCCGGCAGCACCACGTCCGCGTAGTAGGCGGTCTCGGTCAGGAAGATGTCCTGCACCACCAGGTGCCCGAGCTTGCACAGCGCCTCGCGGGCGTGATGCGCGTCCGGGTCGGACATCGCCGGGTTTTCGCCCATCACATACATGCCGCGGATCTGGCCGGCGATGGTCGCGTTGACGATCTCGACCACGGTCAGGCCGCGCTTCGGCTGGATCGGAGACTGCCAGAGCGCCTCGAAGCGGGCGCGGATCTCCGGGTTCTCGACCGACTGGTAGTCGGGCAGGAACATCGGGATCAGGCCCGCATCGGAAGCGCCCTGCACGTTATTCTGGCCGCGGAGCGGATGCAGTCCCGTGCCGGGACGGCCGACCTGGCCGGTGGTCAGCGCCAGCGCGATCAGGCAGCGCGCGTTATTGGTGCCGTGGACACTCTGCGAGATGCCCATGCCCCAGAAGATGATCGAGGCCTCGGAACGGGCGTAGAGCCGGGCGACCTCGCGGATCACCTCGGCATCGATGCCGCATTCGGGCGCCATCTTCTCTGGCGGGTAGTCGACGATATGCGCCTTCAGCTTCTCGAAGTCGGCAGTATGCGCCTGCACGTATTGGTGGTCGTAAAGCTCCTCGGTCACGATGACGTTGAGCATCGCGTTGAGCAGCGCCACGTCCTTGTTCGGCTTGAACTGGAGCATGTGCGTGGCATGGCGCTTGAGCGCATGGCCGCGCGGGTCCATGACGATCAGCTTGGCGCCGCGCTTAGCCGCGTTCTTGAAGAAGGTGGCGGCAACCGGGTGGTTCTCGGTCGGGTTGGCGCCGATCACGACGATCACCTCGGCATCCTTGGCCGCGGTGAAGGGCGCGGTCACCGCCGCGGTGCCGATGCCCTCGAACAGCGCCGCCACCGACGAGGCATGACAGAGCCGCGTGCAGTGATCGACGTTGTTGGTGGCAAAGCCGGTGCGCACCAACTTTTGGAAGAGATAGGCCTCCTCGTTCGAGCCTTTGGCCGAGCCGAAGCCGGCAAGCGCGTTGCCGCCATGCTCGTCGCGGATCCGCTTCAGGCCCGAAGCGGCCTTGGCCAGCGCCTCCTCCCATGTCGCCTTGCGGAAATGCGTCCAGGGATTGGCGGGATCGACGATATCGTCGGGATGCTTCGGCACGCCCTCCTTGCGGATCAGCGGCACGGTCAGGCGTTCGGCGTTGTGGACGTAGTCGAAGCCGAAGCGGCCCTTGACGCAGAGCCGGTTCTCGTTCGCCGGGCCGTCGCGCCCCTCGACATAGAGGAGCTTGTCGTCTTTGACGTTGTAGGTGAGCTGGCAGCCGACGCCGCAATAGGGGCAGACGCTGTCGACCTTGCGATCGGGCTCCTCGGTCTTCACGCCGGCCGTGTCGAGCAGCGTCGCCGGCATCAGCGCCCCGGTCGGGCAGGCCTGCACGCATTCGCCGCAGGCAACGCAGGTCGAGTCGCCCATCGGGTCGTCGAAGTCGAAGACGATCTTCTCATGATGGCCGCGACCGGCCATGCCGATCACGTCGTTGACCTGGACCTCTCGGCAGGCACGGACGCAGAGATTGCAGTGGATGCAAGCGTCCAGGTTGACGCGCATCGCGACGTGGCTCGGGTCCGGCGCCGGCGCTGTCCGCTCCTCGAAACGGCTGTCCTCGACGCCGATACGATCCGACCACTTCCAGAAGCGCGAGTCGGGATCGTGTGCGACCTCGCGCTCCGGCTGGTCGGCCATCAGCAGCTCGAAGACCATCCTGCGCGACGCCTTGGCGCGCTCGCTCGCGGTCTTGACCTTCATGCCGGGCGTGGGTTTCCGGATGCAGCTCGCCGCCAGCACGCGCTCGCCCTCGACCTCGACCATGCAGGCGCGGCAATTGCCGTCGGCGCGATAGCCCGGCTTCGGCGTGTAGCAGAGATGCGGGATCTCGGTGCCCCGGCGGCTGGCAACCTGCCAGATGGTCTCGTCAGGCGCAGCCTCGACCTCGACGCCGTCGAGCAGGAACTTGATCGGCTCGCTCACAGGACGTCCTCGCGGAAATGCTTGAGCACCGATTTTACCGGGTTGGCCGCCGCCTGGCCGAGGCCGCAGATCGAGGCATCGGTCATCGCCGCCGACAGCTCGTCGATCAGCGGCTCGTCCCATCTCGGCTTCGCCATCAGCTTGACCGCCTTCTCGGTGCCGACGCGGCAGGGCGTGCATTGCCCGCAGCTCTCATCCTCGAAGAAACGCATTAGGTTGAGCGCGACGTCCTTCATATTGTCCTTGTCGGACAGGATGACGACGGCGTGGCTGCCGACGAAGCAGCCATACTGCTCGAGGGTGCCGAAGTCGAGCGGCACATCGGCCATCGAGGCGGGCAGGATGCCGCCCGAGGCACCGCCCGGCAGATAGCCCTTGAAGCTGTGGCCATCGAGCATGCCGCCGCAGAACTCCTCGACCAGCTCGCGCGCGCTCACGCCGGCCGGGGCCAGCACGACACCCGGCTTCTTGACGCGGCCCGAGACCGAGAAGGAGCGAAGCCCCTTGCGCTCGCGCCGTCCATGGCCGGTGAACCAGGCCGCCCCCTTCTCGGCGATGTCCCGGACCCACCACAGCGTCTCGACGTTCTGCACCAGAGTCGGGCGGCCGAAGAGGCCGACCTGCGCGACATAGGGCGGCCGGTGGCGCGGCAGCCCGCGCTTGCCCTCGATGCTCTCGATCATCGCCGACTCTTCGCCGCAGATATAGGCGCCGGCGCCGCGTCTCAGGTGGATCTTCGTCGCGCGCGACAGCCTCGCCGCCTCAACCTTCGGAATCTCGGCGAGCAGCATCGCACGCAGCTCGGGATACTCGTCCCGGAGGTAGATGTAGACGTCGGACGCCTCGACCACCCATGCCGCGATCAGCATGCCTTCGAGGAATCGGTGCGGATCGACGTCGAGATAGTGGCGATCCTTGAAGGTGCCGACCTCGCCTTCGTCGCCGTTGACGCACATCAGGCGCGGGCCCTTCTCCTGGCGCACCAGCTTCCATTTGCGCCCCGTCGGGAAGCCGGCGCCGCCGAGGCCGCGGAGACCGGCATCGTCGATGCGCTTGATCATCTCGTCGCGTGACAGGCGCCCGTCGAGACAGTCGCGCAGCAGCTTGTAGCCGCCCTCGGCGAGATAGGCAGCGTAACCCTTCCCCGGCTTCGCCGCATGATGGTCGTGCGAGCTCAACGCCGCCTCGACCTTGGCCGGCGTCGCGTTGAAGACCTGCTCATGGCCGACGGCACAGGCCGGTGCCTTGTCGCAGGCGCCCATGCAAGGAGCACGGATCACGCGAACCTTGGCAGGGTCGAGCGTCGCCTCAAGATCCTTCAGCAGCTTCTGCGCACCGAACATCTCGCAGGAGAGGCTGTCGCAGACGCGCACCGTCTTCGGCGGCGGCGGGCTTTCGCCTTCACGCACGATGTCGAAATGCGCGTAGAAGGACGCGACCTCGTAGACCTCGGCCTGAGCCAGCTTCATCTCGTAGGCGAGCGCCGCGAGGCTCGCCGCCGAGAGATGCCCGTATCGGTCCTGGATCAGGTGCAGATGCTCGATCAGGAGATCGCGCTGACGTGGCTTGTCGCCGAGCAGCGCCTGCACCTGTGCGAGTGCGTCGGCGTCGATCTGGCGGCCCTTGGGCTCCGAGCGCGCTTTGCGGCGCCCCTCCCCGCCCCGGGCATGCTTGCGGATTTCAGCAGGCGGTTGCGACATTCGGAGCGCGGCCTAGTAGCCCAAAATTTCCTCAAGCGGCCCCTTGGGTAGGGGGACAAGGAACCACACCTCGAACATCAGGAACAGCACGAGCGAGATGCCGACGCCGATCGGCACGCCTTTCGTCAACGGGTACTTGCCGAAATACCACATGAACAGCGCAATATAGACGGCCGAAGCGACGTAGATGCCGACGACGCTGAGGACGATGATGTAGACGACCAGAGGGATCAGTACGGCGAGCACGCGACCGAACGCCTGCTTGGTGACGAAGGTCTGGCCGGGGATCGGCTTGTCAGCGAGAGCGCGGATCAGCGTCACCGCGCTCGAGACCGCAAGAATGAGACCGATGTAGAAAGGGAAGTAGCCGGCGGCAGGACCTTCGATCGGACGCCAGCGCACGCCGAGGCGCAGGCTGTCGGCGATCACGACGCCGGCCAGCGCCATCAACACCATCGCGACGACGACTTCCATCGTGCGGACCGATACCAGCCGCGGTGAGTTGTCCGTATCGTCTTCGTGACCGCTCATGCCGAAGCCGTCTCCATCTTGCAGGAACGGCCCGCCGTATCTCGCGATACGGCGGGCCGCGCTTAGCGTCGCCTATTTATGCAGGAAGTCCGCTTCCTTCATCAGATCGAAATGCGTCTTCTCGGCCGCCTCGACCCACTTCCGGTACTCGTTGCCGGTCAGGACGGTCGGATTGAAGGCGCCTTGCTCCATGAAGGTCCGCCAGTCCGGCGTCTGCATGACCTTGGTCATCAGGTTCACGTAGAAGTCGGCCTGATCCTTGGTGATGCCGCCTGCGGCGAAGATGCCACGCAGCATCTGATACTCGACGTTGACGCCCGACTCCTTGCAGGTCGGGATGTCGCTCCACGCCATGGTCGAGGTCACCTTGTCGGTGTAGGTGCTGCGCTTGGCGTCGAACAGGCAGAGCGGCCGGAGCGCGCCCGCCTTCCACTGCGCCACCGCTTCGATCGGGTTGTTGACCGTCGAGTCGACGTGCTTTCCGACCAGCTGCACCGCAACGGCGCCGCCGCCGGCGAAGGGCACGTAGGTGAACTTCTTGCCGCCAGTCAGCCGCTCGAGCGCGACCGTGATGATCTGATCTTCCTGCTTCGATCCGGTTCCGCCCATCTTGAACTGACGGTCGGCGCCGCCCTTCACCGCGCTGAGATAGTCTTGCGCGGTCTTGTGGGGCGACTCAGCGTTCACCCAGAGCACGAACTGGTCGAGCGCCAGCATCGCGACCGGCGTCAGATCCTTCCAGTTGAAGGGCGTGCCCGTGGCGAGTGGCGTGGTGAACAGGTTCGACAGCGTGATGATGATCTTGTGCGGGTCCTTCGGAGAGCCCTTGATGTCGAGGAAACCCTCGGCGCCGGCGCCACCCGCCTTGTTCACGACGATCAGGTTCTGCTTCATCAGATTGTGCTTCTTGACGACGCCGTCGATGAAGCGCGCCATCTGATCAGCACCGCCGCCCGTACCTGCCGGAATCAGGAAGGTGACGGGACGGGTCGGCTCCCATGCAGCGTAAGCCGGCGACACGGCAAGCGCCGCAAGGGCGGCGACGCCGAGCAGAAAATTCTTGATCCTCACGTTTCCTCCTCCTCTTCCGCTCGATTGGTCGGTCTTTCTTGTCGTTCTTGCTTCTCGACTTTCACGACTGAGAAGAGCCTAGTTGCCGTCGCCGCCAGCGTCCAGCCTTACGCCGTTCCTAAGCTGCTTTCGCTTGACGCATCCCGGCCACCGCCCAGCTTATGACGGGCCAGAACAGCAAGATCACGCCAAGGCCGAAGATCGTTCCGACCAGCCCGTTGGACCAGAAGATCGACAGGCTTCCCTGCGAGAGCAGCATCGCCTGCCTGAACGAGCTTTCAGCCATGTCCCCCAGGACTAGCGCAAGGACCAAAGGCGGCAGCGGGTACTTCAGCTTGTTGAAGACGTATCCGATGACCCCGAACAGTCCCATCATCCAGACGTCGAACATAGCATTGTTAATGGTGTAGGCGCCGACCGCGCAGATGACCATGATCATCGGCGCAATGATGCTGAACGGCACGCGCAGGATCGCAGCGAACAGCGGCACGCAGGTCAGGACGATGATGAGGCCGGCGATGTTGCCGAGATACATGCTGGCGATCAGGCCCCAGACGAAGTCCTTCTGCTCGACGAACAGCAGCGGCCCAGGCTGCAATCCCCAGATCAAGAGGCCGCCGAGCAGCACGGCGGCCGTCGGCGATCCGGGAATGCCGAGCGTGATCATCGGCAGGAGCGCGCTGGTGCCGGCGGCGTGCGCCGCCGTCTCCGGGGCAACGACGCCCTCGAGCTGCCCGGTGCCGAACTTGTTGCCATTCTTGGAGAAGCGCTTGGCAATCCCGTAGCTCATGAACGAGGCGGGCGTGGCGCCGCCGGGCGTGATGCCCATCCAGCAGCCGATGATGCAGCTGCGGACCGAGGTCATCCAGTAGGCCGGGAGTTTCTTCCACGTCTCCAGCACCGCGTTGAGCCGGAGCCGTGCATGCGTGCCGGCGAAGGCGAGGCCTGCCTCCATCGAGGCCAGGATCTCGCCGATGCCGAAGAGCCCGATCACCGCGGTCAGGAACTTGAAGCCGGTCAGAAGCTCGGTCGTGCCGAAGGTCATGCGCAGCTGCCCGGTCACGGTATCAAGACCGACCGAGGCGAGCGCAAAGCCGAGGCTCATCGAGGCCAGCGTCTTGAATGCCGAGCCTCTGCCCATGCCGACGAAGCTGGCAAATGTAAGGAATTGAACGGCGAAGAACTCCGCCGGACCGAACTTGAGGGCAAACTTGGCGACCAGCGGCGCAAGGAAGGTGATAACAATCACCGCGACCAGCGCGCCGACGAAGGAGGAAGTAAAGGCGCCCGTCAGCGCCTCATCGGCCTTGCCCTGGCGAGCCATCGGATGCCCGTCGAAGGTCGTCGCGACCGACCACGGCTCACCCGGGATGTTGAACAGGATCGAGGTGATCGCGCCGCCGAACAATGCGCCCCAGTAGATGCAGGACAACATGATGATCGCCGAGGTCGGCGACATCGAGAAGGTCAGCGGCAGCAGGATCGCGACGCCGTTAGCGCCGCCAAGGCCGGGAAGAACGCCGATGATCACGCCAAGCAGGATGCCGACGATCATCAGCATCAGATTGAATGGGCTGAGGACGACGGCGAAGCCGCCCATGAGCGAAGCCAGCTCTTCCAACATTCCCCCCACAGTTCTGTCCGAGCGCCTTCGCTCGCAGACCTTTCCGGTCCTTGTACCGTCGACGGTATCTGGTATACAAAATGCCGGATTAGGCGCCTTTGTAAAGTCGAAATGAGCGGCGGCCTGCCGCGAGATTCGCAAAAAATGTCGGCGAAAAGCCGGTCTCTTCGGGGTGTAGGGGCGTAGTCGCATCATGACGGCGTTGAAGCTCGCGGTACGACCCATCGAGGCGGAGCCGAGTTTCCGCGACCGCGCCTATGCGGCCCTGAAGCAGGCCGTCACGACGATGGACATCTACGCGACGCGCGATCCGATCCGGCTCGACGAGCGCCAGCTCTCGCAGGATCTCGGCATCAGCCGCACGCCGATCCGCGAAGCCCTCAACCGCCTGGAGCAGGAAGGCTTCATCCGCTCGATCCCGCGTAAGGGCAGCTTCATCGTCCGCAAGACCAAGCCGGAGATCCTGGAGATCATCGGCGTCTGGGCCGCGCTCGAGTCGATGGCGGCACGCCTGATCACGCTGCACGCAACGGATGAGGAGATCGGCAAGCTCCGTCGCCTCTTCGTCGAGTTCGAAGGCCCCGGTCACGATCCGACGCTTCACATCGACGAGTACTCGGAAGCGAATATCCGCTTCCACCAGGCGATCGTGAGCATGAGCCGCAACCGGCTGCTGATCGAAACGATGGAGAATCTCTTCATCCACATGCGCTCGATCCGGCGCCGGACGATCTCGGAGAATGATCGCGCAACCCGCTCGATCAAGGATCACCTCAAGATCATCGAGGCGCTGGAGCAACGCGACACCGAGCGTGCCGAGCGCCTAGTACGCCAACACAGCCTCGACCTCGCCACGCATGTCGAGAAGAACGTCACTTACCTGGACTGAGAACCGCCGAAGCGGTAGCTGACTGGAGGAGGAATGCCATGACCGCAACGAAAGAGAAGCCCGCTGCGCCGGCGACGGAAGCGGCCGAGGAGCTGACCGACGGCTTCCACCTGATCATCGACGCGCTGAAGCTGAACGGCCTGACCACGATCTACGGGGTGCCCGGCATCCCGATCACCGATTTCGGGCGCATGGCCCAGGCCTCGGGCATTCGCGTGCTCTCCTTCCGCCACGAGCAGAACGCGGGATATGCCGCCGCGATCGCCGGCTTTCTCACCAAGAAGCCCGGCGTCTGCCTCACCGTCTCGGCGCCCGGCTTCCTCAACGGCCTGACCGCGCTCGCGCATGCGACGACGAACTGCTTTCCGATGATCCTGATCTCGGGTTCCTCCGAGCGCGAGATCGTCGACCTGCAGCAGGGCGACTACGAGGAGATGGATCAGCTCGCCATCGCCAAGCCGCTCTGCAAGGCCGCGTACCGCATCCTGCATGCCGCGGATATCGGCATCGGCATCGCGCGCGCGATCCGCTCCGCCGTGTCCGGCCGTCCGGGTGGTGTTTACCTCGACCTGCCGGCCAAGCTGTTTGGCCAGGTCATGAATGCCGAGAAGGGCCGCAAATCCCTGGTCAAGGTCATCGACCCGGCGCCGGCACAGATCCCCGCCGCCGATGCGGTCAAGCGCGCGCTCGACGTGCTCAAGAGCGCCAAGCGCCCGCTGATCATTCTCGGCAAAGGCGCGTCATACGCCCAAGCCGACGATGTGATCCGCTCCTTCGTCGAGAAGTCGGGCGTCCCTTTCCTGCCGATGAGCATGGCCAAGGGCCTGCTTCCCGACACGCATCCGCAATGCGCCGGCGCGGCCCGCTCGACCGTGCTCAAGGACTCCGACGTCGTCATGATGATCGGCGCCCGGCTCAACTGGCTGCTCTCGCACGGCAAGGGCAAGACCTGGGGCGACGCGCCGAAGAAGTTCATCCAGATCGACATCGAGCCGAAGGAGATGGACTCCAACGTCGAGATCGCCGCCCCCGTGGTCGGCGACATCGGCTCCTGCGTTCAGGTGATGCTCGGCCAGATGGGCTCGAGCTGGCCGGCGCCGCCGGCCGACTGGACCGGCGCGGTCACGGCCAAGCGCGAAGAGAATGTCACCAAGATGGCGCCGCGCCTGATGAACAACAACGTGCCGATGGACTATCACGGCGCGCTCGGCGTGCTCCGCACCATCATCAAGGAGCGACCGGAGACGATCCTGGTCAACGAAGGCGCCAACACGCTTGACCTGGCGCGCGGCGTCATCGACATCTACAAGCCGAGGAAGCGCCTCGACGTCGGCACCTGGGGCGTCATGGGCATCGGCATGGGCCAGGCGATCGCCGCCGCGGTCGAGACCGGCAACAAGGTGCTCGCGGTCGAAGGCGACAGCGCCTTCGGCTTCTCCGGCATGGAGGTCGAGACGATCTGCCGGTACAAGCTGCCGGTCTGCGTCGTCATCTTCAACAACAACGGCATCTACCGCGGCACCGACGTCAACAAGAACGGCGCCGATCCGGCGACGACCGTCTTCGTCGCCGGCGCCCGCTACGACAAGATGATGGAGGCCTTCGGCGGCATCGGCGTGAATGCGACGTCGCCGGATGAGCTCAAGCGCGCGGTCAGCGAAGCGCTGGATTCCGGCAAGCCGACGCTGGTCAACGCCGTGATCGACCCGTCCGCCGGGTCCGAGAGCGGCCGCATCGGCAACCTGAATCCGCAGAGCGCGCTGCAGAAGAAGAAGTAGCCTGTTTCCGGGACGCATGATGCGAAGTCGGATCTAGAGACCGATCGAGGGGAATGAGAGATGGCAAAGGCAAAGAAGTCCGCGAAGAAGGCAGCCGCCAGGAAACCGGCGAAGAAGGTCGCGAAGAAGCCAGCCAAGGCGTCGGCGAGGAAGCCTGCGAAGGTGGCCCCGAAGCTCGCGGCGGCAAAGAAGGCGAACGGAACGCCGAAGCCGTCGGCGAAACCGTGGGGCCAGGACGGCAAGGCGCTGACCGGCGTGCGCGTGCTCGACTTCACTCACGTCCAGTCAGGTCCGACCTGCACCCAGCTCCTGGCCTGGCTCGGCGCCGACGTGATCAAGATCGAGCGCCCGGGTGTCGGCGACATCACCCGCGGCCAGCTGCAGGACGTGAAGGGCGCCGACAGCCTCTACTTCACGATGCTCAACCACAACAAGCGGTCGATCACGATCGACTCCAAGAATCCGCAAGGCAAACGCGTCATCGATGCGCTGATCAAGCACTGCGACGTGCTGGTCGAGAACTTCGCGCCCGGCGCGCTCGATCGCATGGGCTTCACCTGGGAATACATCCACAAGCTCAACCCGCGCATGATCGTCGCCTCGGTCAAAGGCTTCGGCCCCGGTCCCTACGAGGACTGCAAGGTCTACGAGAACGTCGCGCAATGCACCGGCGGCTCGGCCTCGACCACCGGCTTCCGCGACGGCCCGCCGCTGGTCACCGGCGCGCAGATCGGCGACTCAGGCACCGGGCTGCATCTGGCGCTCGGGATCGTCTCGGCGCTCTACCAGCGCAATCGCACCGGCCGCGGCCAGAAGGTGCTCTGCGCCATGCAGGACGGCGTGCTCAACCTCTGCCGGGTCAAGCTGCGCGACCAGCAGCGGCTCAAGCATGGGCCGCTCAAGGAGTACAGCCAGTACGGCGAGGGCGTTCCCTTCGGCGACGCGACGCCGCGGGCCGGCAACGACTCCGGCGGCGGCCAGCCAGGCTGGATCATCAAGTGCAAGGGCTGGGAGACCGATCCCAACGCCTACATCTACTTCATCACCCAGGCGCCGGTGTGGGGAGCGATCTGCGATGTGATCGGCGAGCCGGAATGGAAGACCCATCCCGACTACGCAACGCCGCCCGCACGCTTGCCGCGCTTGAAGGCGATCTTCGAGCGCATCGAGCAGTGGACCATGACCAAGACCAAGTTCGAGGCCATGGAGATCCTCAACAAGTACGACATTCCCTGCGGTCCGATCCTCTCATTGAAGGAGATCGCCGAAGACGAGTCGCTGAGAAAGACCGGCACCGTGGTCGAGGTCGATCACCCGACGCGCGGCAAGTACCTGACCGTCGGCAACCCGATCAAGCTCTCGGACTCGATCTCCGATGTGAAGCGCTCGCCGCTGCTCGGCGAGCACACCGACGAGATCCTGACCAAGGAACTCGGCTTCAAGGCGAACGAGATCGCCGAGATCAAGGCATCGGGCGCGTTGAGCCCGGCGCCGAAAGAAGGCGCGAAGGATGCGGCCTAGGCCAAGCGGGGGTCAGACATGCGGATCGTAGTGCACGGCCAGCAGGCCTTCGGTAAAGCCGTCCTCGAAGCGCTGCTGAAGCGCGGCGAGAACATCGTCGGCGTCTATGTGGCCCCGGAGAAGCCGGGGCAGAAGGCCGATCCTCTCAAGGAAGCTGCGCTGGCAGCGAAGCTGCCGGTGTTCCAGCCGAAATCCTACCGGCAGCCGGGGCCGGTCTGGGACGAGTTCAGGGCGCTCAAGCCTGACCTCCAGGTCATGGCCTTCGTAACCCTGTTCGTGCCGGCGGGATTCCTCAACATCCCGACCCACGGCTCGATCCAGTACCACCCCTCGCTGCTGCCGCTGCATCGCGGCCCGTCCTCGATCAACTGGCCGATCATCCAGGGCCGTACCGAGACCGGGCTGTCAATTTTCTGGCCGGATGACGGGCTCGATACCGGCCCGATCCTGATCCAGAAGAAGACGCCGATATCGGACGACGACTCTCTGGGCTCCGTTTACTTCGACCGGCTATTCCCAATGGGCGTCGAGGCCATGCTTGAAGGCGTCGATCTGGTGAAGGCCGGCAAGGCGCCGAGGATCGAGCAGGATCACTCGAAGGCGACCTACGAAGGCTGGTGCACGCCGGACAATGCGCGCATCGACTGGGGCTACCAGGGCTATCACATCCACAACCTGGTGCGCGGCTGCAATCCGGCGCCGGGCGCCTGGACCACGCTCGACGGCAAGAAGATCCAGGTCTTCGAGACCAAGAAGATCCCGGCTGTCGATCCGAAGGGCATCGGCGGCGCGATGGGCCAGGTCATGGAAATCGACGACAAGGGCTTCACGGTCGCTTGCGCCGACGGCCGCATCCGGGTGCTCCGCGTGCGCGGAGACGCCGGCAAGGTCACCGGTGCCGAGTTCGCCGCTGCCGGCGGCGTCAAGATCGGCGACAAGCTGGGGAGCTGAAGCTCCTCCGCATTCTTTTTCCGTCGCGCCCGGGCGCGATCCGGCCAGCCCTTCGCCTGGCCTTCGGATCAAGGTCGGGCAACAGGCCTACAAGGAAGGTTGGGAAGGGTCATGCGCAATCCCGCTGAGCAGCACGCTAAGCCGAAATCCGACATCGAGATCTCGCAGGCCGCGACCATGCGGCCCATCGGCGATGTCGCGAGGGAGAAGCTCGGCATCGACGCGAAGAACCTCGAACCCTACGGCCACTACAAGGCCAAGGTGTCGCTCGACTACGTCAACTCGCTCAAGAACAAGAACGGCAAGCTGATCCTGGTCTCGGCGATCACGCCGACGCCGGCCGGCGAAGGCAAGACCACGACCACGGTCGGACTCGGCGATGCGCTGAACTTCATCGGCAAGAAGGCGATCATCTGCCTGCGCGAGCCGAGCCTCGGCCCCTGCTTCGGCGTCAAGGGCGGCGCTGCCGGCGGCGGCTACGCCCAGGTCGTGCCGATGGAGGACATCAACCTCCACTTCACCGGCGACTTCCACGCGATCGGGGCTGCCAACAACCTGCTGGCGGCTCTGGTGGACAACCACATCTATTGGGGCAACGAGCTGGGATTCGACTCCCGCCGCGTCACCTGGCGCCGCGTGCTCGACATGAACGACCGCGCGCTCCGCGAGATCACCTCCTCGCTCGGCGGCGTCGCCAACGGCTTCCCGCGGGTCGACGGATTCGACATCGTCGTCGCGTCCGAGGTCATGGCGATCTTCTGCCTCGCGACGTCGCTCGACGACCTGCAGAAGCGCCTCGGCAACATCATCGTCGGCTACACGCGCGACCGTAAGCCGATCCGCGCGCATCAGCTCAAGGCTGCCGGCCCGATGACGGCGCTGCTGAAGGATGCGCTGGCGCCGAACCTGGTGCAAACGCTCGAGAACAACCCCGCCTTCATCCATGGCGGCCCCTTCGCCAACATCGCCCATGGCTGCAACACGGTGCTGGCGACCACGACCGCGCTCAGGCTCGGCGACTACGTCGTGACCGAGGCCGGCTTCGGCGCCGATCTGGGGGCCGAGAAGTTCTTCGACATCAAGTGCCGGAAGGCGGGCCTCAAGCCCGACTGCGCCGTGCTGGTGGCGACGATCCGCGCGCTCAAGATGCATGGCGGCGTCGCCAAGGACGATCTCAAGAAGGAGAACCTCGACGCTCTCAAGAAAGGCCTGTCGAACCTCCAGCGTCACGTCTCCAACGTGCAGAAGTACGGCGTGCCGGTCGTGGTCTCGATCAACCGCTTCTCGGCCGACACCCAGGCCGAGATCGACCTGGTCAAGTCGGCCTGCGGCGAGCTCGGCGTCGAAGCCTTCATGGCCGACCATTGGGCCGCCGGCGGCGCCGGCGCGGCCGACGTTGCCAAGGCCGTGGTCAAGCTCTGCGACTCCGGCAAGTCAAACTTCAAGGTTCTCTATCCGGACGACATGCCGCTCTGGGACAAGATGAAGACCATCGCCCAGCAGATCTACGGTGCGGCCGACATCGCCGCCGAGAAGAGCGTGCGCGACCAGATCGCCGGCCTGCAGAAGGAGGGCTTCGGCCACTTCCCGATCTGCGTCGCCAAGACCCAGTACAGCTTCTCGACCGACGCCAACGCAAAGGGGGCGCCCTCGGGGCACACCATCCCGATCCGCGAGGTCCGCGTCTCGGCCGGCGCGGAGTTCCTGGTCTTCATCTGCGGCGAGATCATGACCATGCCCGGCCTGCCGAAGGTTCCGGCGGCGAACAGCATCGAAGTGAACGCCCAAGGCAAGATCGTCGGGCTCTTCTAAGGTTTGCGCCGATCGCGCCGACCGCGCTAGTACCCGCTTTCGCGGAGATCTGATTCATGATTCAACATTGGGATGATAGCCGATGCAGTGGTAGTCCGGCTGACGCCGGAGGAGCGCGCGGTGCTTGAGGCTCGGCTCCGTGCGCCGACGACGGAACAGCGGCAAGTGTTTCGGGCGCGGATTGTGCTACTGGCTGCCCAAGGACGCTCGACGCGGTCGA
>Ga0194121_10005594_pt1 | contig 17236 bp, 11 predicted proteins | sample TA2MahCa50mmetaG_FD_148609 | JGI IMG/M metagenome (GOLD analysis project Ga0194121, IMG submission 148609) | Freshwater microbial communities from Lake Tanganyika, Tanzania - TA2015020 Mahale Deep Cast 50m | ecosystem: Environmental > Aquatic > Freshwater > Lake | place: Tanzania: Lake...
CTTTCAGCTGGGAGACGGTGAGCCCTTCGGCGACTCTCGCCCAGTCCGCGTCGTCGATGGGCTCGATGTAGCGGAGCATTTCGCGCACCTGGCTGAAATTCAGACGTCCCTCCTGGTACGCGAGATCGATGCATGGAAACCCCGGCATCCGCTTCTCGATGGCGGCCAGATCGCGCGCGTGGCGTCCGCTTACACCGAGCCGCTGGCGGGCGTATGCGTCCAGCGTCGAGTAACCGAGCGCTTGAAAGCCGCTGGTTTCAGCCAGCAACGCAAGCCCCTTCCCGATCGCGCGCTGCACGAGCGCGCTGCCCCGCGACAGAACGCGCAGGCGCTTGTCGAGCGTCATGGCCACTTCAAGCTCGAACCGGCGGACCACCCTTCGTCTGTAGCGCACACCTCATTTATAGCATGATCATGTGAACACGTGCAAATTGCCCATGGTAAACAAACCCTATAACCACGCCGTTTCCGCGTCTGTCAAAAACTGCCCTCCATTGCGTCAAATCGGACCTGATTGACTTTGAAGTCGTCCTGGCGCTCGCCCGCGCGCGGGAGGCGGCGTCTACCCCCGATATCGGCCGCTGTTTCAACCGCGCTTCGGTCTAGTGGTTGGCGTGGGCTCAACGAAAATATTTTCCACGTGACGGCGATGCGCTTCGGCGACCCACAGCGGGCGCAGGTAGCGTGCCCGCCGCTGCAGCTGGCGCAACGCTCGCCCCCATCGGATGACGGCGCGCAATCGCACCCTTGCCGCTGCGCACGACCAGCGTCTCGGTTTCAAAATCCACGTCGGATGAGCCGCGCGAAGACTGCCCCACGTCCTTGCGGACCCGCTCGAGCACCGCAAGCCTGGTGAAGGCGTGGCGGGCGCCTTCCAGGCCGCCGTCATGCTCGAGGAATTCGTCGGGCACCGGTGCCGCGATGTCCTTCAAAATCGGCTCCTCCGCACGTGTCTGGCTCTCAACGTACCGTATCACCGCGCCGCACGGAAGGTAGTAGGGTCTTTCGCTCTTCGCAAGCCCCACCGTGTGCCGGCGCGACCTCCACAGTCGCCGTCGGGAAATTCGGGACCGTCAGCTCCGCCCGAGCCTCGGACTCTGGCGCGCGGAAGGCCAGGCGGAGCGGTACCGCCTGGGAATGCTTGCTGGAATCCGTGGTGAGCGTCAATGCGTTGCCGCGCAGCAGCACCGTCTCTCCCAGGGTGTCCTGGGGAACGCCCAGCGGTGGCGCGCCGTTCAGGCGGATCGATTGCAGACCGATATTCAGCGTCGGAAAATCCCCGGCCGGGCACTCGAACAGCAGCGTGATCTCCACCATGCCGTCCTCCAACCGTTTCACCGAGGAAACCCGGACCGTCCACCCGCGCACCGCGGTCGGTGGAGCGAACCAGCGTGCGAACCAGGCCTCGATGCGCAACACCACGTCTCGGGCGTGGTTCGGCTCGTTGCTGATGCCGTGGTCCTCGCGGGGATAGCGGATCATCTCCACCGTGCGGCCCAGTTTCCGCAGCGCGGTGAACATCTCCCGGGAATTTGCCAGGCTGGTGTTGGAGTCCGCCTCGCCGTGCAGCAGCAGGAGGGGCGTGTGAATCGCGGTTACGAACGTCGACGGCGAATGGCGCGCGTACCGCTCCGGATTCTCCCAGTAGTAATCACCCAGATAATCCGTTTCGAAAGACGGGATCACCGAATTGGAAAAATCCGTGATCAGGCTGAACATCCCGTACATCGAGACGGCCGCCTTGAAACGGCCGCTGTGCGAGATGATCCAGTTGGTCATGTAGCCGCCGTAGGAACCACCCATCACGCCCAGGCGCTTCGAATCGACCCATTCCTCCGCGACGACCGCGTCCACGCCGGCCATGATGTCCTGGTAGTCGCCGCCTCCCAGATCCTGGCGGTTCACCGTGGCGAACGCGTTTCCATAGCCGTCGCTGCCGCGGAAATTGGGCAGCAGGAAGGCCCACCCGCGCTGCGCCATCCAGGTCATGCGCAGGCCACCGGAAAAGCGCATCACCGCATGCCCGAGGGGGCCGCCGTGGGGCACCACGATGAGCGGAAGATTTTTTCCGGGCGGTTGGATGAGCACCCCCTCAATGGTGTAGGGTCCGGACTTCCAGGTGACCGCCCGCTGAGTGGGTCTCCACCAGTCCCGCGTGAACGCGTTCAGGGCCGTGACGGGATGCCCCTTGTCCGGCGCGTCGGCGCGAAATATCCAGACCTCCGGCGCGTGCGCCGGATCCTCAAAAACGCCGGCCACCACGCGGCCATCCGCCGACAGCGTGAGCGAATCCCACACCCCGATTTTTCCCGTGAGCCGCTCGGGACGCGGCTTCGCGCTCAGCGGATCGGCGACCCGGAAAAACGGCTCCCCAACTCCGTCCGCCGCGCTGAACGCAAGCGTTTTGCCGCGCCACAGGTAGCTCGCCACAAAGCGGTCACTGGCCGCCGAAAGGTTGCGCGGCGCCCGTCCATCAAGCGGTGCGAGATAAATGTCGGGCCGCGAATAATTGAGCAGCGGATCGACGTGCATCAAGTAGGTGAGATATTTTCCGTCCGGCGACCAGCGCGGTTGGGCCGCGCCGCGAAAGGAGTCGACGTCGTACGAGCGCCGCGCGCGCCCGCCCGGAAACGAGGTGATCAATTTCGGGGTGCCGCCCCTGGTGGACAGCAGGTACAGGTTGTATGCGTCGTCGGAGTCGTCCCGACCGGTGCCGTTGGAAGCGTAAACGATGCGGTCGCCAGCGGGAGACACCTCCAGATCCGCCACCCCGGCGTCCCCAGTGGCCAGCACTTCGGTGGCGCCGCCCTCCACTTCGAGGATGCCGATGTGGCACGGCCGCCCTGGCTCGTCCTCGACGTTCGCCTCGGCGGAGCGCGACTCGGCCTGCGCTCGCTCCTCCGCGCGCGCGGCCGGCACCGGATCCCGCTCCACGTACGCAATGCGCTTGCCGTCCGGCATCCATTGAAAATCCACCGGATCGCCGTCAAACGCGGAGATGGCGTATGGCTCGCCTCCGCCCAGCGGCAGCAGGAAAATCTGGCTCCCCTCGGCCCGGTGAGACAGGTACGCGAGTCGCTTGCCGTCCGGCGACCACTGCGGGTCCGCGTCATCCGCCTCGCCGCGGGTCAATTGCACGGCGGGGCGGCCGTCGGCGAAAGCCATCCACAGGTGGCTGCGCCACGCGCCCGTCTTGAGGTCCGCCGTGGTGACCACGAACGCCACCCGATCCCCGGCCGGCGCCAGGGCGAGGCAGCCGGGGTGGCGCAGCGCGTACGTCTCGTCCAGGGTGAACGGGCGAGCCCAGGCCGGCCCGGCCAGTAGCAGCACCAGGGTCAGGAGGAGGAATCTCATGGCGACGCGCTTCGCAAGGTGGACAGGAATTCCTGGGACCAAACAGGCCGGCTGCTGGCCGCGGCCGCCTGGGAGGGAATGGCGCGGCCCCTTGGAGTAATCTGGTGGCTCGCGCCAGGCCGAGCGCCTGCGCACCCTCAGGAAGGCCAACCGGAGACAACCTATGACGGTGGAACCCAAGATGTCACTACGAGAAGAGCTGGCGGCCATCGCCGCCGAAGCGCGCGCCCAGATCGAGCGCGCCGCCGACCTGAAGGCGCTCAAGAGCGTCGAAGTCGAGTTCCTGGGCCGCAAGGGCGGCAAGATCACCAACACGCTGCGCGGCCTGGGGCAGCTCCCTGCCGAGGAGCGCCCGGCCGTCGGCAAGCTGGTCAACGAGGTGCGCGACGAGCTGGAGGCCGTGCTCAAGACAAAGGAAGGCGCGCTGCGCGAGGCCGAGCGCCAGGAGAAGCTGCGCACCGAGCGGGTCGACGTCACCCTGCCCGGCGTTGCATTTGACAGCGGGCACCTGCACCCGGTCACCCGCACCCTGCGCGAGATCAAGCAGATCTTTATCGGCCTGGGATTCGAAGTGGTCGACGGTCCCGAGGTCGAGACCGAATACTACAATTTTGAAGGCCTCAATATTCCGGCCGACCACGCGGCCCGCGACATGTGGGACTCGTTCTACCTGGGCGGCGACCTGCTGCTGCGCAGCCACACCTCGCCGGTCCAGGTGCGCGTGATGGAGAAGCAGCAGCCTCCGGTGCGTGTCATCGTGCCCGGCAAGTGCTTCCGCCGGGACGCGGTGGACGCCACCCATCACTTCCAGTTCCATCAGGTGGAGGGATTGCTGGTCGACGAAGGCATATCGTTCGCCCACCTCAAGGGCCTGCTCGGAGAGTTTGCCCGCCAGATGTTCGGCAAGCAGCGCAAATCGCGCTTCGTCCCGGAGTATTTCCCGTTCACCGAGCCCAGCGCCGGCATGATGATCGACTGCTTCGCATGCGAGGGCAGCGGATGCCGCATCTGCAAGCAGTCCGGCTGGATCGAGATCCTGGGTTCTGGAATGGTCCACCCGGCGGTGCTGGAAAACGTGGGCTACGACACCCAGAAATACACCGGGCTGGCCTTCGGGATGGGCGTGGAGCGCATCGCCATGCTGCGCCACGGCATCGACGACATCCGCCTGTTCTACGAGAACGACCTGCGGTTTCTCCGCCAGTTTTAATTTCGAGGATTTCAAACAATGCGCGTACCGTTCAAATGGCTGAAGGATTTTGTCGACCTGGAAGGCGTCACCGCGGACGCCCTGGCGGAAAAACTGACCGCGGCGGGTGTCGCCGTGGAGCACGTCGAGAAGCGCAATAAGGGCGTCAGCGGCGTGGTCGTCGGGCACATCAAGGACCTGGGCCAGCATCCCAACGCCGACCGCCTGCGCATCGCCCAGGTGGACGTGGGCAACGGGAAAATGCTGCAAATCGTGACCGGCGCCCCCAATGTGAAGCAGGACGACCGGGTGCCGGTGGCGCTGGTCGGCGCCATGGTGTTCAAAGAGGGAAAGCCCGCCGAGATCAAGGATTCCAAACTGCGCGGCGAGCCCAGCTCCGGCATGATGTGCTCGGCCGACGAGTTGAACATCACCATCAAGGATCTGCCGGTCGAACAGCGCGAGGGGGTTTTGATCTTCCCCGCGGACACGCCGCCGGGCGCGAACGTGCTCGACTTGATGTCCATTGACGACGAGGTCCTCATTCTAGAGCCGTTCGCCAACCGCGCCGACTTCTTGAGCATCCTGGGCGTGGCCCGCGAGGCCGCGGCTGCGCTGGGCAGGCCGCTCAAGCCGCTGGACCTGGAATTTCCAGAATCCGAGCAGAACGCGGCGGACCGCGTGCAGGTGTCCATCGCCGACTATTCCCTGTGTCCGCGCTACACCGCGCGGATTATTGACAGCGTGAAGGTGGGCCAGACGCCGCTCTGGATGCAGGGACGCCTCAACGCGGCCGGCGTGCGCAGCGTGAACAACGTCGTGGACATCACCAACTACGTGATGCTCGAAACCGGCCAACCGCTGCACGCATTCGACGACGACAGGGTGCGTGGCCACCACATCGAGGTGCGTGCGGCGCGCAACGACGAAAAAATGGTTTCCATCGACGGGGTGGAGCGCGCCCTCGACGAGCGCATGCTGGTTATCGCGGACGGCGAAGGCCCGGTCGCCATTGCCGGTGTGATGGGCGGCCTGGATTCCGAGGTTTCCAACGCCACCACCCGGGTTCTGTTGGAATCCGCGAACTTCAATTCCGCCTCCGTGCGGCGCACGTCGAATCGGCTGGCCCTGCGCAGCGAGTCCTCCAAGCGCTTCGAAAAAGGGCTCGATTACCAGCAGGCCGATCTCGGCTCGCGGCGCGCCTGCGCGCTCCTGGCCAAACTGTGCGGCGGCGTGGCCGCCAGGGGATTGGTGGACGCCGGCCGCGGCGCGCCCGACCCGGTGCACCTCACACTGCGCCCGGAACGGGTCAACCACATCCTCGGCGCGCAGATTTCCGCGCCTCGCATGGCTGAGATTCTCCGCGGACTGCACTTTGAAGTGGACTCTGCCCTCAAGGTTTGGGTGCCGTCCTTCCGCCTCGACGTGCGCCGCGAAGAGGACCTCGTCGAAGAGATCGCGCGGCACTACGGCTACGACAACATCCCCGGCGCACTGCCGCGGGCCGGCGCGGCGGCCGGGGCAAGCAGCCCCATCGACCGCGCGGAGGAGTGGCTGCGCGACGTGCTTCTGGGCTACACGCTCACCGAGGCCATCACCCTGGGCCTCATCGACCCGACCGCCTACGCGCGCCTGGGATTATCGGAAATCGATATGATCGGCGTGAAAAATCCGCTGGTGGCCGACCAGAAAGCGCTGCGCACCTCGCTCCTCCCCCATCTCGTGCAGGCGGTCGTGCACAATCTCAACGCGCGCGCGCACACCGTGCGTCTGTTCGAAATTTCCAGGGTGTACCTCGGAGCGAAGGCTCGAGAAGTGCGCCGCCTGGGCGTCGCGGTGGCCGGGGCGGCCCAGCGCACCCACTTCTCCGAGCCCGCGGCGGCGCATCCCGCGCTGGGCTTTTTTCACTTGAAGGGCGTGATCGACGAGGTGCTGCGGCGCATGGGCCTGCAGGCCACCTGGGCGCCGCACCTCGATGCGGGAAACACGTATCACCCCGGCAAGGTGGCATCGCTGCACGTGAACGGCGTGGACATCGGAGTTGCCGGCGCGCTTCATCCGCAGGTGCAAGAAGCGCTCGACGTGACGCAAGAAATCCTGGTGGCCGAGATAAATCTCGACTTCCTGCTGGAGCACGCGGCCGTGCGCGTGGTCAAGTACCAGCCCATCGCGCGCTTCCCCGAAGTGGAGCGCGATCTCGCGCTGGTGGTGGACGAGGGCGTGCAGAGCGGGCGCGTGGCCGACACGCTGCGTGGAGCCGGCGGGCCGCATCTGCGCGACCTGCGCTGCTTCGACATCTATCGAGGCAGCCAGGTGCCGCAGGGCCACAAGAGTCTCGCGTTCTCCATGACCTTTGCGTCCCACGAGCGCACGCTCACCGACGCCGACATCGACGCCGCGATGCAGGCCATGGTCGCCAGCGCCCGAAGCGTGGTGGGCGCCTCCGTGCGCGGGTGACCTGGCTCGACGTCATCCTGGTCTTGTTTATCGGGGCGATGACCTGCGGTGGGGTACGGCGCGGGCTCATCCTGGAATTTTTCGACTGGGTAACGCTCATTGCGGCGGGAGCCGCCGCGCTCGTGCTGTACCGTCCCCTGGCCATGATTTTGTCATTTCTCCCCTGGGAGCCGGCGACGCTGCGCATGCTCGCCTTTTTCGGAGTGTTTGCCGTAGTGGCGGGCGGCGTGATGTTCGGGGGCCTGGTGCTGGATCGCAACTACAGGCACACGCTGGGCCCCTACGTCAACGAGGTAAGCGGTCCCGTCCTGGCCGTGTTCAAGGCGTTTCTGCTGGCCTACGCGCTGCTCCTGACGCTTTCCCAGTTACCCCTCGGCGCGCACTTTCGCAAGGCGCAGGCGCACGCGCCGGTCGTGCAGTGGGTGCAGGCTGGGGCCCATCCGGCGGTGATGGGAGCAGTCAGGGAGGTGGCCAGCACGGAGGCGGCCCGCGACGTGAGCGACACGCTCACAAGGGCACGCTTCTAAAAGTCCGCTGCCGGGCCACAACCATGGGGGCGCCGAAGGAAAAGGCGCCTCGTTCTTCTTTAGGCTGCGGCTTATCAGAAGACGCGGGCGCCCCACGTGAATGGCCAGGGTTCAGTTCGTCAGTGAGGGCTCAGCAGCTTCTCGCGCTCTTTTTCGACCGCCGCGATCAGGCTGTTGTACGAATCCGCAAATTTCTGGACGCCCTCCTTGATGAGCGTGTTCAACGTCACGTCGTCGAGATCGACGCCCACTTTGGCCAGGGCCTCGAGCCGCCTGTGGCCATCGGCAATGGTTTGGGCGGTAAGGGTGCGCTTCACCGTGCCGTGATCGCGGAAGGCGTCGATCGTCTCCTGCGGCATGGTGTTCACGCAATCCGGACCGATGAGATCGTCAACGTACATAGTGTCCTTGTAAGTCGGGTTCTTGGTGCTGGTGCTGGCCCACAGCGGCCGCTGCACCTTCGCCCCCTTCGCCTTCAGCGCGGCAAAGCGGCTGCCTTCAAAGTGCTCCTGGAACTTCCCGTATGCGACGCGCGCGTTGGCGATGGCTACCTTGCCGCGCAGCGCATCCGCCTCGGTCTTTGCGGCGGCCTCCAACTTGTCGAACCGCTTTTCCACTTCGCTGTCCACGCGGCTCACGAAGAAGCTGGCCACGCTGAGGATGTCCACCGACCTGCCCTCAGCCGCGCGGCGCTCGAGCGCCTTCAGGTAGGTGAGGATGACCTCTTCGTAGCGCTGCACGGCGAAGAGCAGCGTCACGTTGACGTTGATGCCCTCGTAGAGCAGCGTCTCAATGACCGGCAGACCTTCACTCGTGGCCGGAACCTTGATGAACAGGTTCGGGCGGTCGACGCGCTTCCACAGGTCGCGGCCCTGCCCGATGGACTTCTCGGTGTCGCGCGCGAAAAGCGGGTTGACTTCCAGGCTGACGTGGCCGTGCTCGCCCCCGGAGGCGTCAAACAAAGGGCGGAACACGTCGCAGGCCGCGCGCACGTCGGTCACCATCAGCTCCCAGCAGATGTCCTCGGCGTTCTTGTCCTGCTTGCCCAGCGCCACGATCTGCGCGTCGTAGGATTGTCCCTCGGAGATGGATTTCTGAAAAATGGTGGGGTTGGAAGTCTCACCCCGCATGCCGTCATTGTCGATGAAGCGCTTCAGGCCGCCGCCGTTGGTGAGATCGCGGCTCAAGTAGTCGAGCCAGACGCTGACGCCTTCTTCTTGCAGCTTCAGCAGAGGATTCATGGTGCACGCTCCTTTTTCGTCGGTAGGTCATTCGTCGGTAGGGTCGGCCGAACACGCCCCAGGCAGGGGGTCCCTCCTTCGCCCCTGAGGGCGAGCGCCCTGCGCCGTACCGGAAAAAAATGAGGCGACCGCCGGGAGATTCGCGGTGGGGCCGGCTCAGGGCGCCGGCGGCGCTTCCTCGGTGGACGGGGCGCCGTCGGCGCTGGTGCTGGGCTTCGCGCCCGGCTTCTTGCGAGGCGGCGGGCCGGAGCCCATGTCGGGGGGCAGCGAGAATCCATTCGTATCGGGCGTGCCGGGCTCGACGGTGGGGGGCAGGTCGGTGTCCGTGGTCGGCGCCGGAGCGGGCTTTTTCTTTGCCGCGGCAGCGGGCTTCCTGGGCACCTCCGGCCCGAGGTTGGGGACGTCTGACGGCAGTTTGGCCGGCACGTCGGACGGCGGATTCGACTCCTGCACGCTGGGCGCGTCGTGCACCGGCTGGGACTTGGGCTCGACGCCGGGCTCCGGCGCCGAGGCCGGGGGCAGCGCGAGCGGCTCGGTGTTGTTGAGCGGATCCGCGCTGGGCTCCGGAAGCGGTGGCTCAGGCGGGCCACCGGCCTTATCGTCGAGGGGCGTGGAATCATCGAGCGGACCCTTCGCCTGGGCGGCGTCGGACAGGGTGACCTTCACCCGCACGCGGGCGAATTTCGTGGGATTGTCGCGGTATTGCTGGAGGCACTCCAGGCTGTCAAAGTAGATGGAGTGATTGCCAAACTCCAGGACGAACTGCGCCTTCTTGGGATCGACCGGCTGCTTGCAGACCGGGTCCTCGAGCAGCAGCACGCGCTGCTGGGGAGGCGTCGGCGACGCGTCGTCGAGGGGCACGGGCGCGTCGGGATCAACCGAAGCCACCGCCGTGGAAGCGCTCGCGGGCCGCCCGGTGACCCGCGTGCGGATCTTCTGGAGGTCGTACTTCCATGCAAACGCCACCCCGCCGCCGACCAGCGCCAGCAGGGCCACCGCGGTGATGATCAGGGCGCGACCGGGCTGGGCCTTCACGGCGCCCTCAACGACGGTCTTGATTTTGATCGTCTCCATACAGGGTGCATTGTAGCGGCCCCGCGCCACGAAGACAATCCGAGGATGTTAACGTTTTGCGGTCAGTGGAGCCGCTCGGGACGCGCGACCTCGGCCGCCGTGCGCAGCCGCGGGAGGGTGACAGGGCCGCCGCCGGGGGGTGTGGAAGCGGGGGCCGCTTTGGAGGTTACTGCTTCATGCCGCTGCACGTCGTCGACCATCCCCTGATTCAGCACAAGATGTCGATTCTTCGCCATAAGGACACCGGGCCCAAGGAGTTCCGCGAGCTGGTGGAAGAGATTGCCATGCTCATGGCGTACGAGGCCACCCGCAACTTTCCGCTGGAGCCCGTCGATGTGGAGACCCCGCTGGAGACCACGCGCATGCGCGCCTTCCTGGGCAAGAAGGTCGCGGTCATCCCCATCCTGCGGGCCGGTCTGGGGATGGTGAACGGCATCCTGCAGCTCATCCCCGCGGCCAAGGTCGGACACGTGGGGATTTATCGGGACCACGACACCCTCAAGCCCGTCGACTATTATTCGAAGTTCCCCGAGGACCTCGCCGAGCGCGACGTCCTCCTCCTCGACCCCATGCTCGCCACCGGCGGATCGGCCAGCGCCGCCATCGAGTTCCTCAAGAGCAAGGGCGCCCGCAGCGAGGCCATCAAGTTCGTCTGCCTCGTCGCCGCGCCGGAAGGCGTGCGGCGCATCGACGAAACCGACAACGTGGTCGACATCTACACCGCCGCGCTGGACCGCTGCCTCAACTCGTTCGGGTACATCATGCCGGGCCTGGGCGACGCGGGCGATCGTATGTTCGGAACCCGGTGAGTCAACGGCGCGACCTGCGAACATTTGTTCGGAACTCTGTCTGAAATTCAACCGTCACAGGAGGCGAAGATGAGCGGAGAGGTCGGGAACGGTCAACCCGGGGAGTTGACCTTGCTGGTCCGAGGTGGAACCGTGGTCACGGCCACCGACGTGTTCGTCGGCGACGTCGGCGTGCGCCACGGCATGATCGCCGAGATCGGCACCCGCCTCGATGCCGGCCGCGCTGACGAGGTGATCGAGGCCGGCGGCCTGCTGGTCCTGCCCGGCGTGGTGGACACCGACGCCCACGTCCAGTTCGTGGTGGACGGCGACGCCTCGGCGGACGATTTCGCGTCCGGCTCGCGCGCCGCGGCCTTCGGCGGCGTCACCACGATGGTCGACACCGCGCCGCAGCAAGCGGGCGAATCCCTGATGGGCGCGCTGGAGCAGCGCCTCAAGGCCGCCGCCGGCCGCTTCTGCGTGGATTTCGCCTTCCACGCGGCGCTGGGCGATCCGCGAGACGACGTGCTGCAAGAGATGGCTTCCGCCGTGGGGCGCGGGGTGCCGTCCTTCAAGGTGTCCACCGCTGGCCACGGGGAAACCGCCATGGCGGGCGACGGAGAGATCCTCGCCCTGCTGGAGCGCGCGCGGACCTGCGGCGCGCTGGTCGGCGTCCACGCCGAGAACCAGCACCTCGTGGAATACTTCCGCAAGCGCATGGGCGAGGGCCCGGCCTGGCACGCGCGCTCGCGGCCGCCCTTCGTGGAGGCCGAGGCGGTGCGGCGGGCCATCTTCTACACCGAGCTGGTGGGCGGCCGGTTATACCTGTTCCATCTGTCCACCGCGGAAGGAGCACGCGCGGTCGGCAAGGCGAAGGGCCGCGGGCAGATGGTATTCGCGGAGACATGCCCGCAGTATCTGCTGCTGCGCGACGACCTGTATCGCGTGCCGGACGGCGGACTGTATCTCACCACCCCGCCCCTGCGCGGCGAGGCGGACGCCGAAGGCCTGTGGCGAGGGATCGCCACCGGGGCCGTGCAGGTGGTGTCCTCCGGGCACCGCGCCTTCCGCCGCGCGCAGAAAGCCGCCGGAGAGCGCGCCGGCCTGCCCGGCGTGGAGACGCTGCTCCCGCTGATGTTCAGCGAGGGGGTGGTCAAGGGGCGCATCAGCCTCAACCAGCTCGTGGAGCTGCTCTGTGCAAACCCGGCCCGCTTGTTCGGGCTGCACCCGTACAAGGGCAACCTCGCGCCAGGCGCCCACGCGGATCTGGTGCTGCTCGATCCGGGGAAAAAGGTCCGAGTCGGACACGATGCGCTTCACATGGCGTCGGACTGGAGCCCGTTCGAAGGGTGGCTGGTGGAAGGATGGCCCCAGACCACCATCCTGCGGGGGAAACCCGTCGTGCGCGAGGGCGCGTTCGTCGGCGCGGCCGGCGAGGGACAATTTCTGGCGAGATCCTACGGCGAGCCGATTGCCGAAACACCGGTCGCGGCGACATTATAAAGGCATGATCGGGGGGAGTCGTCTTCGGCGCCCCCTGAGCCCCGCCCCAGGAACTTCGGTCAAGAGAGGCTGTTTTCTCAATGCGTGCGGACAAGATGACCGTCAAAACCCAGGAAGCGCTCAACGCGGCGCGCCAGATGGCCGAGGACCGGCAGCAGCAGGAGCTTACGCCGGAGCACCTGATGTACGCCCTGCTGGCCCAGGAAGAAGGCGTCGTGCGGCCCGTGCTCCAGCGCATCGGGGCCAACGTGGTGCAATTGCAGGCGCTGGTCGCCGACGAGATTTCCCGGTTGCCCCGCGTGCAGGGTTCGACCGGCGACGTGTTCATGGGCCAGCGCCTGAAGAAAGTGCTCGATCAGGCCTGGAAAGAAATGGAGAAAATGGGGGACGAATACCTGTCCACCGAGCATCTTCTCCTGGCCATGCTCGACGACGACGGCGCCGTCGGGCGCCTGCTCAAGCAGAACGGCGTCACCCGCGAGGTGGTGATGAAAGTGCTCACCACCGTGCGCGGATCGCACCGGGTCACCGATCAGAATCCAGAAGAAAAATTCCAGGCGCTGGAAAAGTACGGCAAGGACTACACCGAATTGGCCCGCCGCGGCAAGCTCGATCCGGTCATCGGGCGGGACGACGAAATCCGCCGGGTGATGCAAGTGCTCTCTCGGCGGACCAAGAACAATCCGGTTCTCATCGGGGAGCCCGGCGTCGGCAAGACGGCGATCGTCGAAGGGCTTGCCCAGCGCATCATTGCCGGCGACGTGCCGGAGTCATTGAAGGAGCGCCGTCTCGTCGCCCTCGATATCGGAGCCATGCTGGCCGGCGCGAAGTACCGCGGCGAATTTGAGGATCGCCTCAAGGCGGTGCTCAAAGAGATCCTCTCCTCGCAGGGAAAAATCATCGTCTTCCTGGACGAGTTGCACACCCTGGTCGGCGCCGGCGCCGCCGAAGGCGCGGTGGACGCCGCCAACATGCTCAAGCCGGCCCTGGCCCGCGGTGAATTGCGCATGATCGGCGCCACGACCCTGGACGAATATCGCAAGCACATCGAGAAGGACCCCGCGCTGGAGCGGCGCTTCCAGCCGGTCTTCGTGGCCGAGCCCTCCGTCGAGGACACCATCGCCATCCTTCGCGGCCTCAAGGAAAAATACGAGGTCCACCACGGCGTGCGCGTCCGCGACTCGGCGCTGGTGGCCGCCGCCACCCTGTCGCACCGCTACATCGCGGATCGTTTCTTACCAGACAAGGCCATCGACCTCATCGACGAGGCGGCCTCCAAATTGCGCATCGAGATCGACTCCATGCCCACCGAGATCGACGAGATCGAGCGGCGCATCATGCAGCTTGAGATCGAGCGCACCACGGTCAGCAAGGACAGCGATCGATCGGCGAAGGAGCGCCTGGAGAAAATCGAGGCCGAGCTGGCCGGGCTGCGCGAGAAATCCTCGACGATGAAGGCCCAGTGGCAGAACGAGAAGGACGTCATCACGCAGATCCGCACCTGGCAAGAAAAGTTGGAGCAGGCGCGCAACGAAGAGGCCATCGCCGAGCGCCAGCTCGACCACGCGAAGACCGCGGAAATTCGCTACGGGACGATTCCGGAAATCCAGAAGCAGATGGAGGCGTTGCAGGCAAAGCTTGAGGAGATTCAGCGCTCCGGGAAATTCCTCAAGGAAGAAGTCGACGAGGAAGACGTGGCCGAGGTCGTGGCCAGGTGGACGGGCATTCCGGTAACCCGCATGCTCGAAGGCGAAACCCGGAAATTGCTGCACATGGAAGAGCGCCTCAAGGCCCGCGTGGTGGGCCAGGACACCGCTGTGGAAGCGGTCTCCAGCGCGGTGCGCCGCTCGCGGGCCGGGATCAGCGATCCCAACCGGCCCATCGGATCGTTTATCTTCCTGGGGCCGACCGGCGTCGGCAAGACCGAGCTTGCGCGCGCGCTGGCGGAATTCTTGTTTGACGACCTTCGCGCCATGATCCGCATTGACATGTCCGAGTACATGGAAAAGCACGCCGTGGCCCGACTGGTCGGCGCGCCGCCCGGCTACGTCGGATACGAGGAGGGCGGCCAGCTCACCGAGGCCGTGCGCAGGCGCCCGTACAGCGTGGTGCTGTTTGACGAGATCGAGAAGGCGCACGCCGACGTGTTCAACATCCTGCTCCAGATTCTCGACGACGGACGGCTCACCGACGGCCAGGGACGCACGGTGGATTTCCGCAACACCATCATCATCATGACTTCGAATATCGGAAGCCAGTGGATTCAGGAGCTGGGCGGCCGGGACGACGAGATGATGCGCAACAAGGTGACCGACATGCTCCGGGAGCACTTCCGGCCGGAGTTCCTCAATCGCGTCGACGACATCGTGATCTTCAACTCCTTGAAAAAGGAGCAGATCGAGGAGATCGTGGACATCCAGTTGGAAGGGCTGCGCCGCCGGCTGGCCTTGAAAAAGGTGGAGCTGGTGCTCAGCGCCGAGGCCCGCAAATTCCTGGTGGACAAGGGGTTCGACCCGGTCTACGGGGCGCGTCCCTTAAAGCGGGCCATCCAGAAGTACGTGCAGGATCCGATCGCGATGGCCATGCTGGAAGGGCGCATCAAGGAGGGCAGCGAGGCCGAGATGCGGGTGGACGCCCAGCGCGACACCCTGGCGCCGCACGTGGTGGAGGCTGCCGCGGCGAAGGTGTAGTTGCCGGGCGTCGCGCTCAATCCTTCAGCCCGAGGGCAAAGTGCAAGGCTCGGTCCACGGCTTCCATCTTGTCGTCAGGAAGAGCACCGATGTGCGGGCCGAGCAGACTCTTGGGAATGGTCGAAAGTTCGTCCGCATTCACGGCGCCAAAATATTTCAAACCCGATTCGGAGCCTACCGGGACTTCAACCGGAATATTTCGAACGGTGCGCGTGATGAGAGCGACCGTGACGCTCGACCTGGCTCGGTAAGCTCCGTCGCGAGTCACCAGCACCACCGGGCGTCGACCCATCGGGGCCGCCATGTTCGCCCACCAGATCTCACCACGCCTCATGACCAATCCTCGTGAGGAAACGTCATCGCCAGAAGCGCCGCACAAGCCTCACCAAAGGCCGGGTCTTCCGGAATCTCCCGATAGCCCCGCGCATACTCCGCGTCAAGTCTAGCTTCCTCGAGTTCGTCGACGTACTTGCGGCAAGCGCGTCGAATCAGGTCGGCCCGACTGATGCGCATACCGCTCGCGAGGGCGGCCAACTCTTTCGCTTCCTTCTCGTCCATGGGCACTTGCACAATCTTCATCCAAATCACCTTGTGTAAGGATTTCGCGATGCAATTATAGAAGCAGCCACTGACGCGGTCAAGATGCCTCACGTCAACGGCCCCAGACGTAGTCTTTTTGTATGCCGCGCGGGGTAAGCCGCGCTGGCGAATGGGCCGATAAGGGCGTGGCGTATGGTTTTTTTTCGCCTCGTGCACGCTCAGCCCGCGGCCCCAACTCGCTTAAAACGGCTTCAGGACAGCGTTGCCGGCGGGAGGAGGCGACTCCTGGGGAGCCGAACCATGTTCGTTGTCTTGAGGCCGACAGGCTTGTGCACGATTTCCGAGGTTGTGCAGAATCACGCGATAAGGGGGCCGCTTGTGCCCGGTTGTCCGACCCTGAACGGGGTCTCGTCGTGAGTTTCCCCGCCGGGGACAGCGGGCCGCTGGTTCCACCGCCGGGCGCGCCGCCCATCGGGGCCGAGCGCTGGGCGCGGGGCGTGCTTCCGCAAGGGGTTGGAAGCGGTTGGCGCGGGTTGATCCCGCCGGTGTCGATCGGCTTCGTCGTCGCGGCGGTCATCCTGCTGGTTTCGTACACCGACCTCCTGGGGCACACGGTCCTGCAGAAGCTCGAGTATCGCATGCTCGACTACGCCTACGTTTTGCGCGACCGGATGAAACCGCCCGTGGTGCCGCGCCATCCGGACATCGCGCTGGTCCTGATCACGCCGAAGTCGGAAGAGAAGTTCACGGATGCGCGCGTCGAGTGGACGCCGCACTACGCGGATACCATTCGGGCCGTCCTGGACGGCGGCGCCACCGCCGTCGGAGTTGATTTTCTTCTTTCGTATTACGACGAAGCGGACGCACCCAAACTGGCGGAGGCGCTCGCGCCCTACCCCGACAAGGTCGTGCTTATCGGGTACATGGACGAGGACCCGGACAGCGGAGAGCCCAGGCTTCAGCTCCCCGCCACGCCCCTGCTGATGCTGGTCGGGCCCCAGAACATCGGACTTGCCAACCTGACCCGGGATCTCGACGAAGTGCCGCGCGCGGGGGCCGTCTTCCCCGTGGGCTACGAACACAAGCAATCCGGTGTCAAACAGTGGATGTTCTTCGCACCCCTGCTCGCCGAGAAGCATCTCAAGAAGCAGTTCGAAGCCGCCACCGGCACGCTCGGCGACACGCCGCTGCCCTTGATGGGCGCCACCGACTGGCGCGTGATGATCAATTACGCGGGCTCCACGCTGGACACGTTCAAGACCTACGACATGTCCGACGTCGCGGGCCACCTCAATGACTCCGCATGGCTAAAGGAGCGCTTTGACGGCAAGGTGGTCCTCATCGCGGACGGAATGAAGGCCTCCCAGGACATCACGACAACCCCCTTCAGCGCCGTCGCGAAGCCGCGCAAGCACAATCCACTCTCGCACGGCAACCTGGGCAACAGCATGCTGGGCATCGAGGTCCAGGCGCACTTTCTCAACACCCTGCTGACCGGAGCGTGGCTGCGGCCGGCCGCGCCCTGGGCGAACGCCCTGATCCTCATCGTGCTGTGCGTCATCACCGCGGTGCTGGTCTTCCGACTCCGCTCCTCGGGGGGCGCGCTGGCCACGCTGGCCATCCTCGTGGTCTTCCTGTCGGTGTCGTTCGACGCGTTCGTGCGCAACGGCGTGTGGGTCCAGATGGCGGCCGGCACCATCTCCATCCCGCTCGTGTGGGGCACGGTGTACAGCTACCGCTACGCCATCGAGTCGCGGCGGCGAGCCTTCGTGCAGACCTTGTTCGGCCGCTACGTGTCCCCGGAGGTGATGCACGACCTGCTCAAGCACCCGGACAAGCTGATGCTGGGCGGCAGCGAGTGGCGCGTGGTCAC
>Ga0194121_10005595_pt1 | contig 17233 bp, 16 predicted proteins | sample TA2MahCa50mmetaG_FD_148609 | JGI IMG/M metagenome (GOLD analysis project Ga0194121, IMG submission 148609) | Freshwater microbial communities from Lake Tanganyika, Tanzania - TA2015020 Mahale Deep Cast 50m | ecosystem: Environmental > Aquatic > Freshwater > Lake | place: Tanzania: Lake...
CCCTGGCTGCCGGTCATCAGCAGCAGGGTTTCGCGATCGGGCAGATCACGGATCTGCTTGATCGGCACGAACAGATCATCGGGGGCGCGCATGTAGCCCAGCTCACGCGCCTTGGCGATCACGTTGAGCATGGAGCGGCCGAGCAGGCCCACCTTGCGACCGTTCTTGAGGGCCAGCTCCAGGATCATCGCCACCCGGTGAATCGAGCTGGCGAAGGTGGTGATGATCACCCGGCCTTCTGCCTGGGAGATGTGGCGATCCAGGCAGGGGAACACGGAGCGCTCCGGCGGGCAGAAACCCGGCACCTCGGAGTTGGTGGAGTCGCTGAACAGGCACAGCACGCCCTGCTCGCCGTAGTGGGCGAGGCGGGCCATGTCGAAGGTTTCACCGTCGACGGGGGTGTGATCGAACTTGAAGTCACCGGTGAAGATCACGGTGCCCACCGGCGTGGTGATGGCCAGCGAGAAGCTGTCGGCCATCGAGTGGGTGTTGCGGATGAACTCCACCGAGAAGTGCTGCCCCACCTTCACCACATCGCGCGGGGCGACGGTTTGAAGGATGGTGCGATCCATCACACCGGCTTCTTCCATCTTTCCGGTGAGCATTGCCAGCGCCAAGCGCGGACCATGAATCACCGGGATATTGAAGTTCTTCAGGTGGTGAGCAATACCACCAATGTGATCTTCGTGACCGTGGGTCACGATCATGCCGCGGATGCGCTTCTGGTTTTCCTTCAGATAGCTGGTATCCGGCATCACCACATTGACGCCGTGCATGCCATCGCTGGGGAATGCCAGACCGGCATCCACAAGCATGATGTCGTCGCCGTATTCAAAAACGCAGGTGTTCTTGCCGATCTCGTGAAGGCCACCGAGAGGGATGACCCGCAGGCAGGGTTTCTTGACTTGGTTCGTCATTCAGGAAGAGGGGTCCGGCGCAGCCGGATGCAGAACGGAAACATCGGGGGAGCGAACGCCGTGGCGCGCTCCAGTGGGCCTTGGCGTCAGGTAGGACGCAGGGCTGCCAGAACGGAAGAGAGTCGGTCGCGCACGTCGTTAGAAGCGGATACGAGAGGAAGCCTTGGGGCACCCACGGGCCAGCCGCTGAGCTCCAGCGCGGCTTTCACGGGGATGGGATTGGTGGTGCAGAACATCGCCCTGCAGAGGGGCAGCAGCTGTTCGTGCACGGAAAGGGCGGTGCGAAGGTCGCCGGCCAGGAAGGCCTGCACCATCTGCTGGATCTGATCACCAGCCACATGGCTGGCCACGCTCACCACACCCACCGCACCAACGGCGAGCATCGGCAAGATGAGAGCGTCATCGCCGCTGTAAATCGCCAGCCGCTCACCGCAGAGGGCCCGCAGCGCACTCACCTCCTCGGTGGTGCCGCTGGCGGCCTTGAAGCTCACCAGGTTGGGCAGATCCATTAGCCGAGCCGTGGTCTCGGGGCTGATGCTGCAACCGGTGCGACCGGGGATGTTGTAAAGCATCAGCGGCAACTGGGGTGCGGCTGCAGCCACGGCCCGGAAATGGGCCTCCAGACCCTCCTGGGGCGGCTTGTTGTAGTAGGGCACCACCACCAGAGCACCGTCTGCCCCGAGGGCCGCCGCTTCAGCAATGGCTTCCACCGCTTCCGCGGTGCAATTGCTGCCGGTGCCCGCCAGCAGGCTGGCGCGCTCACCCACCGCCTCTTTCACGGCGGAGAACAGCTGATGCTGCTCCTCCCAACTGAGGGTGGGGGATTCTCCGGTGGTGCCACAGAGCACCAGCCCATCGGAGCCGTGATCCACCAGATGGCTGGCCAGCCGTGCCGCCAGCTCCAGATCCACCGACCCATCGGCGGCAAAGGGGGTGACCATGGCCGTCACCACCCGGCCGAAGGGGGCGGGGGAGGCTGCGCCGGCGGTGAGGTGGGTCGACACCATGGCGCTCATGCGCTCACTCCAGCAGTGGCGGCTCCCGCAGCAGCGGCAAGCGCGGGATCCATCAGCAACTCAGCAATCTGAATGGCGTTGAGGGCAGCGCCCTTACGGATCTGATCACCACAGAGCCAGAGCTCGAGGGCGTTGGGCTCGCTGAGGTCCTGGCGGATCCGGCCCACGGCCACCGCATCTCGGCCCGTCACATCCGTGGGCATCGGGAAGCGGTTGGCGTTGAAGTCTTCGATCAGCTCCACGCCCGGAGCCTTAGCCAACAGAGCCCGGGCTTCCTCCACCGGGAACGGCTCGTTGAATTCAATGTTGATCGCCTCGGAGTGGGCCCGCAGCACCGGCACCCGCACACAGGTGGCCGACACCCGCAGATCCGGCAACCCCATGATCTTGCGGGTTTCGTTGAGCATCTTGAGCTCTTCCTCGCAGTAGCCGTTGTCCTGCAGGGGGGAGTTGTGCAGGAAGAGGTTGAACGCGAGCGAGTGGGGCAACACGCTGCTCTGGGGCGTGCCCCCATCGAGCACGGTGCGGCTGAGCTGAGCGAGCTCCTCCATGGCGCGAGCGCCGGCACCGCTGGCCGATTGATAGGTGCTCACCACTACGCGCCGCAGGGTGCGGCGGGCCGCCAACGGCGCCAGGGCCAGCGTCATCAAGATGGTGGTGCAATTGGGGTTGGCGATCACCCCGTTGTGGTGGAAGGCGGCGTGGGGGTTCACCTCGGGCACCACCAGCGGCACCTCCGCATCCATGCGGAACGCGCTGGAGTTATCGATCACCACCGCACCCGCGGCGGCCGCCACAGGCGCCCACTGCTTCGACACCGAGCCGCCGGCGGAGGCCAGCACCACATCCACGCCGTTAAAGGCCTCGGCGCTCACGGGCTCGATCGTGAGGGTCTGGCCGTTCCACTCCACCTGTTGACCAGCCGAGCGGGGTGACGCCAGCAGGGTGAGCCGCGCCACCGGGAAACGGCGCTCAGCCAACAGCAGCAGCAGCTCCTGACCCACAGCACCGCTGGCGCCGAGAACGGCCACGTGCAGGGGGCGCTGGGGCAGAGGGCGAATGGAGCTGGTCAACGGACGTTCAGAGGAAAACGGTGAATGCTGAAAAACGGGAGCTCAGTCGGGGAGCTCGACCAACAGCTGTCCAATGGACTTGGAGAGACAGGCCGCGCAGGAAGCGATCTGCCAAACATGGTGCGGAAGCCCGCTGGGCTTTCGCTAAAGACTCTTCAGGTCGCTGTTCTTGCCGTCAACAATACGTGCTCAACGCAGGCCCGGCGACAGAGCGTGAAAGCTCGTCACAGGTCAGTTCATAGGATCGTTGGCTGCCCTACCGAATCGCTTCGGTCTCCGACGCCACCTCTCCATGAGCCCTGCCGCTTCCACCGCTAGCCAATCCGAGCTCAAGGTGAGCACCAGCCCTCGCCCCGGCAGCCGGATGGCGGTGGAGATCAGTGTTCCCGCCGGCCGCACCCAGACCAGCCATGAGCAGGCGGTGGAGAAGCTGAGCCGCACCATCAAGCTCCCCGGCTTCCGCAAGGGCAAAGTGCCCCGCACCGTGCTGGTGCAGCAGATCGGTGCACTGCGCATTCGCGCCACCGCCCTCGAGGAGCTGGTGGACAACGTGTTCCGCGATGCCCTCAAGCAGGCTGAAATCCCCGCCATCGGTCAGCCCAGCGTGGATGGCGGCTTCGAATCCCTGCTGGAGCGTTTTGAACCCGGCAAGGAGCTGAGCCTCACCCTTGAGATGGATGTGGAGCCCACCCCCAGCCTCAAGAGCACCAAGGGGCTGAAGGCCGAAGCCGAGAGCGTGAGCTTCGATGCCGCCCGCGTCGACGAGCTGATCGAGCAATCCCGCCGCCAGCTGGCCACCCTCGTGCCCGTGGAGAAGCGTGCCGCCGAAAGCGGCGATGTGGCCGTGATCAACTTCTCCGGCACCTACGCCGATAACGGCGAAGCGATCAGCGGCGGCAGCGCTGATGCCATGGAGGTGGAGCTGGAAGACGGTCGCATGATCCCCGGCTTCGTGGAAGGGATCATCGGCATGAAGCCCGGCGACAGCAAGACCGTGGCCTGCCAGTTCCCCGAGGAGTATCCCCAGGAGGACGCCGCCGGCCGCAAGGCCAGCTTTGAGATCACCCTCACCGAGCTGAAGGCCCGCGAACTGCCCGCCCTCGACGACGCCTTCGCCCAGCAAGCCAGCGACAAGCAGACCCTGGCTGAACTGCGCGCCGACCTGGAGGAGCGCCTCAAGGAGGACGCTGAGCGCCGCAACCAATCGAACCGCCACGACGCCCTGCTGGCGGCGCTGGTGGAGCAGCTCGAGGTGGAACTGCCCGAAACCCTGGTGCAAGAGGAAATCATCTCGCTGCTGGAGCAAACCGCCGGTCAGCTCGCCCAACAGGGCATGGACGTGAAAAAGCTCTTCACCCCTCAGCTGATCCAGAGCCTGCGCGAAACCTCACGCCCCGAAGCCGAAGAGCGCCTCAAGCGCAGCCTTGCCCTCAAGGCCCTGGCCACGACCGAGAAGATCGAGGTGGCCGCCGATGACATCGAGGCCAAGGTGAAGGAACTCAGCCGCGGCTTCAGCGACAACTCCCGCATCGATCCCGCCCGCCTGCGCCAGGCCGTGCAGGAAGACCTGATGCGCGAGAAGCTGATGGGCTGGCTGGAGAGCAACTCCACCATCACCGAAAAGGCCCCTGAAGCTGAGGGAGACGAGCCCAAGAAGGCGGCAGCCAAGAAGAGCACCGCCAAGAAGGCCAAGGCGGAGACCGACGCCGAGCCCGCTGCCGAAGCCTGATCCCCATAGATTGGCCGGACTGACGACAGTCCGGCCGCGTGATCAACGCCAGCACCCCTCACCCGATCCAGAACCGCTGGCTGGGGACTCGCCCGGAAGCCACCATTGCCTCGCGGAGCGCAACATCCCCGGTGGCGGCTCCGGGCGTGCTGCCCACCGTGGTGGAGCAGTCCGGTCGCGGTGAGCGGGCCTTCGACATCTATTCGCGCCTGCTGCGCGAGCGGATCATCTTCCTGGGCACCGGCATCGACGACCAGGTGGCCGACGCCCTGGTGGCGCAGCTGCTGTTCCTCGAAGCCGAGGACCCCGAGAAGGACATTCAGATCTACATCAACTCGCCGGGCGGCTCGGTGACTGCCGGCCTGGCGATCTACGACACCATGCAGCAGGTGGCACCGGATGTGGTGACCATTTGCTACGGCCTGGCGGCCTCGATGGGCGCCTTCCTGCTCTCCGGCGGTGCCAAGGGCAAACGCCTGGCCCTGCCGAACGCGCGGATCATGATCCACCAGCCTCTCGGCGGCGCCCAGGGCCAGGCGGTGGACATCGAGATCCAAGCCAAGGAGATTCTCTATCTCAAGGACACACTCAACGGGCTGATGGCCGAACACACGGGCCAGCCCCTCGAGAAGATCGCCGAAGACACCGACCGCGACTACTTCCTTTCCCCGGCGGAAGCGGTTCAATACGGCTTGATCGACCGCGTTGTCACCGACGACGCCCCGGTTTGATCCTTAAGGACGGCAGACGAAACGCGGGATCCCGTTGATCCTGGTTTCGGGCCCCTAGCCCGCCTCCGCCAGGACGCTCCCGCAGCACCGCCGCTTCCGCTCGATGCCCAAGTTCGATGCCCACCTGAAGTGCTCGTTCTGCGGCAAATCGCAGGACCAGGTGCGCAAATTGATCGCCGGCCCCGGCGTTTACATCTGCGACGAGTGCATCGATCTCTGCAACGAGATCCTCGACGAGGAGCTAGTGGATGGCCATGGCGGCAGCACCCGCCAGCCCACGGAAGCCAAGGGCAAATCCCCCGCCAAAAAGAACAGCAAACCTGTCCCCACCCTGGCGGAGATCCCCAAACCACGGGAGATCAAGGCCCACCTTGATGCGCAGGTCGTGGGCCAGGAAGAGGCCAAAAAGGTGCTGTCGGTGGCCGTCTACAACCACTACAAGAGGCTGGCCTGGCAGGGCGACGGCAAAGGCGAAAGCAGTGAAACCGCCACGCGCCTGCACAAGAGCAACATCATGCTGATCGGCCCCACGGGCTGCGGCAAAACACTCCTGGCCCAGACCCTGGCGGAGCTGCTGGATGTGCCCTTCGCGGTGGCCGATGCCACCACCCTGACCGAAGCGGGCTACGTGGGTGAGGACGTGGAAAACATCCTGCTGCGGCTGCTGCAGAAGGCCGACCTGGATGTGGAACAGGCCCAGCGCGGCATCATCTACATCGACGAGATCGACAAGATCGCCCGCAAGAGCGAGAACCCCTCGATCACCCGTGACGTGTCGGGCGAAGGGGTGCAGCAGGCGCTGCTCAAGCTGCTGGAAGGCACGGTGGCCAACGTGCCCCCGCAGGGCGGCCGCAAGCACCCATATCAGGACTGCATTCAGATCGACACCAGCCAGATCCTGTTCATCTGCGGTGGTGCGTTCGTCGGCCTGGAGGATGTGGTGCAGCGGCGCATGGGCCGTAACTCCATCGGCTTCATCCCCGAGGGAGGCCGCAGCCGCAACCGCCATGGCAAGGATCAACAAGCCGCCCACGTGCTGCGCCACCTGGAACCCGACGACCTGGTGAAGTACGGCCTGATCCCTGAGTTCATCGGCCGTCTGCCGGTGAGCGCCGTGCTCGAACCCCTTGATAGCCGTGCCCTTGAGGCGATCCTCACCGAACCGCGCGATGCCCTGGTGAAGCAGTTCCAGACGCTGCTGAGCATGGATGAGGTGCGGCTCGACTTCGAGCCCGGCGCCGTGGAAGCGATCGCCGCCGAAGCCCACCGCCGCAAGACCGGTGCCCGGGCCCTGCGGGGAATCGTGGAGGAGCTGATGCTCGATCTGATGTACGACCTGCCCTCGGACAAGAGCACCAAGAGCTTCACCGTGACCCGTGAGCTGGTGGAGGAACGCACCAAGGCGAAGGTGCTGCCCATGCCGGGCAGCGATCAGGTGCAACAGGAAACCGCCTGAGCGGATCCCTCGGCCCGAACCGCCCTCTATGGCTGCCGCTGATCACCTGCAGGTGCCGCGCCAGCACGGCCTGTTCAACCACCACGGCATCGATTTGGGCGACGGCACAGTGGCCCACTACCTCGAAGGGCGGGCGATCCTGCGCAGTCCGTTGGAGGAGTTCAGCCGGGGCCAGCCCCTCAGCGTGGTGGCTTACAACCCGAACGACTGCTCAGCGCCGAGGGTGACCCTGCGCCGGGCGATGAGCCGTCTGGGGGAGCAGAACTACAACCTGCTGTTCAACAACTGCGAGCACTTCGCCCACTGGTGCAAAACCGGGCGCCACCGCAGTGAGCAGGTGGAGAACTGGCTCCACACCGGCAGCCTCGGGGCTCTGGCCCTGGGCCAGTTCGTGCCGGCCGCCGTACTCACCGGCGCCCGTGTGCTGCTGCGCCAGGGTGTGCGGCTCAACGATGCCCAGCTGGAGAAGGGCAAGGCCCTCGCCCGGCGCAGCATCGAACAGCTCGATGGCCTGCGGCTGAAACTGCAGAACCGGCTCGAGCAGGAGCTGGCGCGAGCGGAACAGCGATGGCACCAGGGGGAGCAGCAAAGCCAGGGCTTTGAAACCCTTCGGCTGGCCGCGCAGAAGCTGGCGGATCAGCTCAGCGAGGTGGAAGAGCTCGAAGACAAGCTGGAGCGCATGCTCGAGAACGGCCAGTAGCCTCCAGCCATGCCGGCCGCCTACCAGCCCCTCCACCACAAGTACCGCCCCCAGCGCTTCGACCAGCTGGTGGGGCAGGAGGCGATTGCGGCCACCCTCGGCAATGCCCTGCGCTCCGGACGGATCGCACCGGCCTACCTGTTCAGCGGCCCGCGCGGCACCGGCAAAACCTCCAGCGCCCGAATCCTGGCGCGCTCCCTCAACTGCATCGGCTCCGAAGGCCCCACACCGGAGCCCTGCGGCACCTGTGAGCTGTGCACCTCGATCGCCAACGGCAACGCCCTCGATGTGATCGAGATCGACGCCGCCTCCAACACCGGCGTGGACAACATCCGCGAGCTGATCGAGCGCTCCCGCTTTGCGCCCGTTCAGGCCCGCTGGAAGGTGTATGTGGTGGACGAATGCCACATGCTCTCCACCGCGGCGTTCAACGCGCTGCTCAAAACCCTGGAGGAGCCACCGCCGCGGGTGGTGTTCGTGCTGGCCACCACCGACCCCCAGCGGGTGCTGCCCACGATCCTCAGCCGTTGCCAGCGCTTCGACTTCCGGCGCATCCCCCTGGAGGCCCTGGAGCAGCACCTGGCCTGGATCGCCGAGCAGGAGCAGATCGGGATCAGCCCCGAAGCCCTGCATGTGGTGGCCCAGCGGGCCCAGGGCGGCTTGCGCGATGCGGAGAGCCTGCTCGATCAACTGAGCCTGCTGCCGCCACCGGTGGAGTCCCAGGCGGTGTGGGAGCTACTGGGCGCGGTGCCGGAGCAGGAGCTGCTGCACCTGGCCGAATCCCTAGCCGCCGGCGAACCGCTCGGGCTGATCGAGGCGATCCGCACCCTGCTGGAGCGCGGCCGGGAACCATCCGCTGTGCTGCAGGGCCTGGCCGGTCTGCTCCGTGACTTGGTATTGGCTGGTGTAGCTCCCGATCGCCTTGAGCTCACCAGCTTTTCGCCTCAGTTCCGCACTGCATTGCCAGAGCTGGCCAGGCGCATCGGCAAGGCGCCGCTGCTGCGCTGGCAGGCCCAGCTGAAAGGCAGCGAGCAGCAACTGCGCCAAAGCGTGCAGCCGCGGCTTTGGCTGGAAGTGCTGTTGCTCGGCCTGCTGGCGGAGCCTCAGGCCCGCTCCGCAGCGCCGGCCACCGTGGCGACACCGGCAACCGTGGCCGCACCAGTGGCCGCAGCCGCTCCCTTCATGGCTGCCGCGGCATCAGCCGCGCCCCCCGCTGCCGTGGCAACAGCTCCGGGCGCACCGGCCCCGGCTCCAGCAGCACCCCAGCCCGAACCGATCCCCGAGCCCGCACCTGAACCTGCGGTTACAGCCGCCCCCACCAGCCCCGCTGGCCCCGACCTCACAGAGCTCTGGCAGCAGATCCTGGCGGGCCTGGAGCTGCCCTCCACCCGCATGCTGCTCTCCCAGCAAGCCGTTTTGGCACGCCTGGATCAGCAGCGGGCGGTGATTCAGGTGGCGGGCAACTGGATGGCCATGGTGCAGAGCCGCCTGCCCTTGCTGGAGAAGGCCGTCACAGCAGCGCTGGGCAGCCCTCGCCAGGTGATGCTCGAGGCGGGTGGTGCTCCACCGCCCGTGGCCGCAGCACCGGAACGTCCGGCTCCGCTCCCTGCCGTTGCAGCGCCGGTGGCCTCCGCCACACCAACTGACCCCACACCAGCAGCCGCGGCGCCGGAACCGGAAGTCGCCAACTCACCGACCAGTCCGCCAGCCGTGGCCACAACGGCAACCGTGACCGCTCCCAAGCCAGCCGTGCAGCCCCCCGCGCAGCCGGCCTTGATCGACGATCAAGCCAAGCGACTAGCCGACTTTTTCAACGGTGAAGTGGTGCAACTCGATGGCCCCCTGCCGGAACTGGATCCGCAGGCGAGCAGCGATCAGGCCGCCTGAGCCCGATCCCACCTGAGTGGACAGCACCTGGGCTCAGAGCACCTGGGTGGTGAGATCCGATTCATCCGCCGGAAGGTCGTCACCCTCACCCACATGGAGGGTCTTGGCCCACACGAGGCGCTTGGGCAGCAGAGCCATGCGGAGGGTGGTGTAGGGAATCACCACGAACCAATGGCCCAGATAAGCAATCCCCAGGGCCAGGTTGAGCGGGTGCATGGAGGGCAGCGCCGGCCCTTCGCTGGAGCGGCGACAGCCCACGAGGATGGCGCCGCCGGAGAGCCCGAAGGCCACAAATGACAGGGGCCACATCAGCGGTGAGCTGCGGCTGAGCAGGCTGGTGAGGAGATCAGCCGCGGCCATCACCGGCAGCACGTACTGCAGCAGGAAAAAGCCGGTGAGATCGAGCTTGCGAGCTGCGCTGGTGGCGCTACCGGTGAGCTCAGGCCAGTAGTCGAAGAAGCGCTGCAGACCTCCTTCGGCCCAGCGCTGACGTTGGCGCCACAGGCCGGCCAGGCTCGTGACCGCCTCCTCCTGAATCGGGGGATCCCAGAGCAACGCCACCGGCTGGCCTTGCACCAAGAGGCGGAAGCTGAGGTCGAGATCGTCGGTGACCGTGGCTTCGTTGAAGCCCTCACAGGCCAGAACGGCCTGGCGTTGCAGCAGCTGACCATTACCGCGCAGCTCCACAACGCCGCCACTGCGCAACCGCCCCTGCTGAATTACGGCATCGAGGGCCATTTCCATGGCCTGAGCGCGGGTGAGCCAGTTGTGATCGGCGTTCACCACGGCCTTGCGCAGCTGCACCGCGGACCAGCCGCCCTGCTCGGCAAAGGCCACAAGCCGCTGCAGGCCATCCGGCTGGAACTGGGCATCGGCATCGAGCACCAGCAGCCAACGCCCCTGCAGTTGGGGCAACAACGCGTTCAAGGCACCGGACTTCCCGCCCCCTGCGTCGCGGCTGCGGCGCAGCACCTGCAGCTGCGGGTAACGGCGCTGATAGCTCTCGAGCACCTGCGGGGTGCGATCTTCACTGCCGTCATCGATCACCCAGAGCCGCAGCTGTTCCTCTGGATAGGTGAGCTCCGCCAGCCGCTCCACCAAGCGCCCGATCACCGCCTGTTCATCCCGGGCGGCCACCACCAGATCCACCGCAGGCCAATCGCTCAACGCATCGCTGCCAGCAGGCGTGGCGGCGCTCCGCAACAACGGCCAGAAGACAACCCGCAGCGCGTAAGCCCCGAGCAGAAATGTGAGCGCCAGGGCCGGCCACAGACTCCGGTCTGCTGGCAGCCCATGGGGAGCTGCTCCAGCTGCACAACAGCAGAGCAGGAACAGTGAGGCCTGCAATCGGCGGGCTCCTGTGGCTGTGCCCCCAGAGGCCATGGCGTGTTCCAGGTGAAGGAACTCTAAAGGGCTCCGCTGTGGGCCTTTCTCAAGGGGCCAGCGTCAGCGATTGGATCGGCACCAGGCGGGCACCGGGGTAATAGCGACTGAGAATTTGATCCAGTCCCCAGCCACGGCCCGCCAGCTCAATCGCCCCCGCCTGCGAGAGGCCGGCTCCGTGGCCGAAACCACCACCCACCACGCTCCAGCGGCCCGGCCCTGCGGGGCTCAGGAGGAAGAGCGTGCTGGGCAGCTGGCGGTAGGTGCGGCGAATGGCATCGCGCTCGAGCACCACACGGCCCCGGGGTCCCTCAATCGCCAGGCGCACCACCCGGCCACTGGCCCCCCGCTCCAGCACGACGGGCTTGAGCGGAGCCCCCAGGTTGGCGGCACGCGCTCCGAGGCCCTGGCGAAGCTGGGCCTGATCAAGCTCACGGCGCCAACGGAAGCGGGGATGGGACGCACCCACCACCCCGGAGCGTCGAGCCAACAAGCGCGACAGTTCGGAGGGGTCGAGCGGCAAGGACAACCCCTGAGGGGCTGCACTGAGCAGATCCAACGCCGGCTCGAGATAGCCGAGCTCCGGTAGAGGCCAGGCTTCCTCCTCGTCGGCATTCACACCTCCATTACTGGCGTGATACACCGCATGGATCGGTTGGCCATCGGCGGCCAGCACCCGGCCGGCCGTGCTGCTCACCGCCTGGCGCACGGCAGCGCTCGCATCACGGGGATCGCTGTACACCTGGCACTGGGTGTCGGAGCAGAGGTGGTAGCCATCCACCGCGAAGCGATGCTGATTGCGCAGCGCCCAGGTGCGGGCGAGTACCGCCTGGGCCGCCAACGCGGCAGGCGGTGAGCCGGCACCGATCTCATGGGGCACAACCCCTTGCAGATAAAGCTCAAGCGGCACCTGCTCCACCAGGGTCCAGCTGCCATAGGCGTCCCCCTGCAACCGGAAGGGCCCAGCGAACACACCGCCCCTGAAACGCAAACCGCCGGGTGCCTGGATCTGAAGGGCACCCTCCAGGGATCGCCAGCCGCTGGGCGTTTTGAGCTGGGGCACCCGGGTGTCCTTCAGCCGCTGCTCCAGTGGCCGGGCCGTCAAACCTGCCGGGGCGGGCACGCCGGCAGGCGCCCAGACCTCCCAATCGCGGGGGTGAGCCACCTCGGCCTTCACGCCCTCGCGGCGCCAGGCCAGGGCCGCCTGCTCCGCCGCTTCAAAACTGGCGAAGGGGCCAAGCACCTGGCGCTGGATCTGCACCGGGCTGGGCAGGGGCTGCGTCGCCCAGCGCAGCTGCAGGCGCTGAGCGCTAAAGCGTGCACCCCGCGCATCCACCAGCTGCAGCGGAGCCGATGCGCCTTCCAACAGCAGCGGTTCTGCCCCCAGGTGGGCCGCCAGCGACACCCATAACACCGGCTGACGGCCAGCCACTGCCGGAGGCGCCGGCACGGGCAAGCGGGTCAGTGATTCCGCCCCAACTCTCTGACAGCCAGCCGTGAACACCGCCATCGAGATCAGGGCGGACAGCACTCGGGCAGCAGCCATCGCATCGACTGGGGCGCAGGCTTGACCCTAGGGGGAGTTGGCGGAAGGGACTCCCAGGTCGTACCCTCATTGTTTGTGCCCGAGCCCGTAGACATGCCGAAGCTCAAGACCCGCAAAGCAGCCGCCAAGCGGTTCAAAGCCACCGGCAGCGGAAAGTTCATGCGCCGCCACGCTTTCCGCAATCACCTGCTCGACCACAAGAGCCCGAAGCGCAAGCGTTTCCTCGGCACCATGGCCGTGGTTGACGAGCGCGACGCGGACAACGTGCGCGCCATGCTCCCCTACAGCTGAATCGCCCGGCTGACCCGCTGTTTCACCGTTTTCTGAGAACCATCGATGGCACGCGTTAAGAGGGGCAACGTTGCCCGTAAGCGCCGCAACAAGATTCTTCGCCTAGCCCGCGGCTTCCGCGGCGGTAACGGCTCGCTGTTCCGCACCGCCAACCAGCGGGTGATGAAGGCCCTCTGCAATGCGTATCGCGATCGCCGCCGCCGCAAGCGCGACTTCCGTCGTCTCTGGATTGCCCGCATCAACGCTGCAGCTCGTCTGAACGGTCTGAGCTACAGCCGTCTGATTGGCGGCCTCAAGAAGGCCGATGTGCAGCTGAACCGCAAGATGCTGGCCCAGCTCGCCGTGGTGGATCCCAACAGCTTCACCGCTGTGGTGAGCACCGCCAAGAGCTGATCGTTACTCTCTGACTGCGTTGCCTGGTCGGGTTGGTTGATGGATTTCTCACTTCCTCAGGCCTACCTGATCGGGCTGTTGGTGATCCTCGGAGGAGCTGCTGTTTTGGTGGCTCGCCAGATCTTGCGGGTGCGGCGTGACGAAATTGCCCTGATCCGGCTGGAAAACTCCAGCAAGTCGGGCGAACAAACGGCCGCCGACCTCTACGAGTTGGCCTCCGTACAGCTGCGGAAGCGCCTGTACAACCAAGCGGCCGACAATCTGAAGCAAGCCAGCAAGTGTACCGCTGGCGAGCCCCCTGAGGCCCAGGCGTTAATTGAAAACGCACTGGGTTTTGCTTTGGCAGCGCAGAACAACTACAGCGCCGCCATCAAGCATTACCGCACAGCTCTGCGCGCCAAGGCCGACTATCCGGTGGCTCTCAACAACTTGGCCTTTGCCCTCGAGAAGCAGCAAAAGCCCGAGGAAGCCAAGGAGACCTATCTCAAAGTGCTCGAGCTGGACAGCGGCAATGGCACCGCCAAAAAACGGCTCAAACGCTTAGAGCGTTTGGAGAGCACAGCAGCCTGAACACCAGGCGGCTGTGCATCAATCCCCTCACCAGAGGCCGCGAACGGCAGGAGCAGTAGCAGTGCCACTGCCCACGGGATTCAGCACCAACTGACCGCCCGCATTGGTGAGCCGGGGTGCGGACCAGCCGGCGAGGCTGAAGCCCTGCAGGCCAAGAAACAAGCCGCCATCCTCCAGGCCGGCTGCACTCGCATCACCGAGCAGCAGCAGATCGAGCTGGTCGGAGTTGGCATTGAGGTTGCCCTGCACCGGCAGTGTGGTGGAGCCCACGGTGATCTGACCGCGCAGATCCACCATCTGGCCAAGCGCCGTGGCTGAAGCCAGATCCAGCTGCACGCTCACGGGTGCAGCGTTGCTGAAGGCTTGGTAGGTGCCGCTCCACTGGCGGGGCATCTGGGTGGCGAGCTGGGCAGCACGCGCCACGGAATCAAAGGTGCGGACTGGCGCCTGCTGACCAAAGTTTTCAGAGAGCGGTGTGGCAACGGCCGCCGGTTCCTGGAAAGGCACGGCACTGCCCACGGGCAGGGGCGTCGCAGCCAGCAGCAGCGGAATCACAGCAGGTCTTTAAAGATGCCCAAGGGTAAGAGGACCGGGGCGATCAGTCAGGACCGCGCGGTACGTTCGCTGCATGGCCCAATCCGCTGCCGTGACCGCCTCCACCTCCTCACCCACCGACCCTCTGGTGATCGGCGGGCGCAGCTTCCGCAGCCGGCTGATGACAGGCACCGGCAAATATCCAAGCCTTCAAGCCATGCAGGCCAGCCTGGCCAGCAGCGCCTGCGAAATCGTGACCGTGGCGGTGCGGCGGGTGCAGAGCCAGGCCGCCGGCCATGAAGGGCTGATGGAAGCGATCAACTGGCAGCGGATCTGGATGCTGCCCAACACGGCTGGTTGCGCCACAGCGGAAGAAGCGATTCGGGTGGCGCGCCTTGGACGCGAACTCGCCAAGTTGGCCGGCCAAGAGGACAACACCTTCGTGAAGCTGGAGGTGATTCCCGACACGAAGCACCTGCTGCCTGATCCGATCGGCACCCTGGAAGCTGCTGAACAGCTGGTGAAAGAGGGCTTCACCGTGCTGCCTTACATCAACGCCGATCCGCTCCTGGCCAAACGCCTCGAAGAGGCCGGCTGCGCCACCGTGATGCCCCTGGGCTCACCGATCGGCTCAGGCCAGGGCATCCGCAATGCCGCGAATATCGCCCTGATCATCGAAAACGCCCGCGTGCCGGTGGTGGTGGATGCGGGCTTGGGGGTTCCGAGCGAAGCGGCCCAGGCCATGGAGATGGGCGCCGATGCCCTGCTGATTAATAGCGCCATCGCCCTGGCCGGCGATCCGGCGGCGATGGCGCGGGCGATGGCCATGGCCTGTGAAGCCGGTCGCACCGCCTTTCATGCCGGCCGCTTACCGATCCGCGCCGAGGCCAGCCCCAGCTCCCCCACCGCCGGCCGCGTGGGCACGTGAAGCTTGTGAACGGGACGGTGGCAATTCCGCGAACCGTCCGTACTGTCGTCTGAACGACGCACCACTGCGATGCAGGTCACCGAAGAGGACGGCGGCAGGCTGAACGCCTTCGCCAAGGAGCCCCGCATGGAAGTGATGGGGGTCGGTGAAAGCAGCGCCAGCAACAGCAAGCTGCTCTTGATCGGCGGCGCCGTGCTGGTGCTGCTGATGGTAGGGGTTGCCGTAGGGATCAGCTGAATCCCTGTAGTAGCTTGCGTTGACGGAGCGAAGGCTCGGTCAGTCGCTCGCCTAGCAGGAGTCCAGCGGTGAAGGTTTTCGTTCTCGGCGGTGACGGCTTCTGCGGCTGGCCCTGCGCCGTGAACTTGGCCGACCAGGGACACGATGTGTTGATCGTGGACAACCTGAGCCGCCGCAAGATCGACATTGATCTGGCGGTGGAGTCGCTGACTCCGATCGCGACCATGCCCGACCGGCTGCGCGCTTGGGAGCAGACCGGCGGCAAGCCCATGCGCTTCGTGCACATGGACATCGCCCACGAATATCAGCGCCTGCTGGATCTGCTGCTCGAGGAACGGCCCGACTCGGTGGTGCACTTCGCCGAACAGCGCGCCGCTCCCTATTCAATGAAGAGCAGCGCCACCAAGCGCTACACCGTTGATAACAACGTCAACGGCACCCACAACCTCCTGGCCGCCATCGTGGAGAGCGGCCTCGACATCCATGTGGTGCACCTCGGCACCATGGGCGTCTACGGCTATGGCTCCCACCGTGGCGCCACCATCCCCGAGGGCTACCTCAAGGTGGAGGTGCCTCAGCCCGATGGCAGCCGCTTCGAAGAGGAGATCCTGCACCCGGCCAGCCCAGGCAGCGTCTATCACATGACCAAGACGCTGGATCAGCTGCTCTTCCTCTACTACAACAAGAACGACAAGGTGCGGATCACGGATCTGCACCAGGGCATCGTTTGGGGCACCAACACCGACGCCACCGACCGCGACCCTCGCCTCACCAATCGCTTCGATTACGACGGCGACTACGGCACGGTGCTCAACCGTTTCCTGATGCAGGCGGCCATCGGCTATCCGCTCACAGTGCACGGCACTGGCGGCCAGACCCGCGCCTTCATTCACATCCGCGACTCAGTGAAGTGCGTGCAGCTGGCCCTGGAGAACCCTCCCACCGGCGGTGAACGGGTGAAGATCTTCAACCAGATGACCGAAAGCCATCAGGTGGGCGAACTGGCCAAGAAGGTGGCCGCCCTCACCGGCGCTCAGATCAACCATCTGCCGAACCCCCGCAATGAGGCGGTGGAGAACGATCTGATCGTGGACAACCGCTGCTTCATCGAGCTGGGCCTCAACCCCACCACCCTCGATGACGGCCTGCTCAAGGAAGTGGTGGAGATCGCCGGTCGCTACGCCGATCGCTGCGACCGCAGCCGCATCCCCTGCATCTCGGCCTGGACCAAGACCCAGGAAGCGGCCATCCAGGCCGTCTGAGGGCCGTTGCCTTGAAGATCGCCCTCTTCACAGAAACCTTCCTACCCAAGGTGGATGGGATCGTCACCCGTCTCACCAAAACGGTGGAACACCTGGTGGCCGCTGGGGATGAGGTGCTGATCGTCTGCCCGGAAGGCGCTCCCGACACCTACATGGGCGCCCAGGTGTTGGGTGTGCCGGCCATGCCGCTGCCGCTCTACCCGGAGCTGAAGCTGGCCCTGCCGAGACCGATGGTGTCGGATGCCCTCGAGGCGTTCAACCCCGATTTGGTGCATGTGGTGAACCCGGCCGTGCTCGGGCTGGGGGGCATCTGGATCGCTAAGACCAAGGGCTACCCACTGGTGGCCAGCTATCACACCCACCTGCCCAAATACTTAGAGCACTACGGACTCGGCATGCTCGAGCCCGTGCTCTGGGAACTGCTCAAGGCGGCCCACAACCAGGCTCAGCTCAATCTCTGCACCTCCACGGCGATGGTGGCGGAGCTGAGCGAGAAGGGGATTCAGCACACCGCCCTCTGGCAGCGTGGCGTCGACACGGATCTGTTCTGCCCCGAGCTGCGCAGCGATGCCATGCGCCA
>Ga0194121_10005602_pt1 | contig 17220 bp, 15 predicted proteins | sample TA2MahCa50mmetaG_FD_148609 | JGI IMG/M metagenome (GOLD analysis project Ga0194121, IMG submission 148609) | Freshwater microbial communities from Lake Tanganyika, Tanzania - TA2015020 Mahale Deep Cast 50m | ecosystem: Environmental > Aquatic > Freshwater > Lake | place: Tanzania: Lake...
GCGAAGAGGGCCGCGCCCGCGAAGAAGGCCGCGCCCGCGAAGAAGGCCGCGCCCGCGAAGAAGGCCGCGCCCGCGAAGAAGGCCGCGCCCGCGAAGAAGGCCGCGCCCGCGAAGAAGGCGGCTCCGGCCAAGGCCGCGCCGAGGAAGAAGACGGTCATCTGCTCGTTGTCGGGCTTCGAGGTCATGCCCGGCGCTCCCGGCCTGTCGCCCAAGACCAAGGACCGCCTCAGGGCCAAGCTCCTCGAGGAGAAGGCCCGGCTCGTGCACCAGGCCGACGAGCTGGTGGCCGAGGCCGAGGAGCTCGCGCGCAACCGCGAGCACGGCGACACCCAGTTCGACGAGGAGTCGGGCGACGGCGACACCATCGCCGTCGAGCGTGAGCGTGACCTGCTGCTCTCGGCCCAGGCCCGACACGTGGTCGACGAGATCGACGCCGCGCTCGTCCGGATGAAGAAGGGCACCTACGGCGTGTGCTCGTACGCGGGTCGGAAGATCCCGCTCGAGCGGCTCGAGGCCATTCCGTGGGCCGACGTCTGCGTCGACTGCAAGGCGCGTGCCGAGCGCCGCCGCTGACGGGTCGACGACCACCCACCGCGGGCTCCTGGTCGCGGCGATCGTCGTCGGCGTCGTCGTCCTCGACCAGGTCACCAAGATCTGGGCGCTCGAGCGCCTGGCCGACGGGCCCATCGTCGTCCTGGGCGACGACGTCGGGTTCCGGCTGAGCCGCAACTCCGGCGGCGCGTTCAGCATCTTCCAGGGCTTCACGCCGCTGCTCGCGCTCTTGGCGATCGGACTCACCGTGGCGCTGGTGCGGGCGGTCTCGCGGACCCGCGACCCGCTGATGCTCGTCGCGCTCGCGCTCGTGCTCGGCGGCGCGCTCGGCAACCTGATCGACCGGCTGGTCCGTGAGCCGGGGTTCCTGCGGGGCGAGGTGATCGACTGGATCGGGGTGGGCCGGTTCCCGACCTTCAACATCGCCGACTCCGCGATCACCATCGGCGCGATCGCCCTCCTCGTGGCCGTCGTGCGCATTCCCGACGACGACGAGTCGGCCACCGGCTCCAGGGCGCCGGGCGAAGCCGAGGAGCAGGGGGCCGACGGTGGTTGACGGGGGGCGGCTCGAGTGGACGGTGCCCGACGCGCTCGCCGGTGAGCGGGTCGATCGCGTCGTGGCCATGGAGACCGGCTGGAGTCGGGCCGAGGTGCAGGCCCTCGCGGCCGCGGGCGGCGTGCTGGTCGACGGGAAGCCGGCCGCGAAGAGCCTGCGGCTCGCGACCGGCCAGCACGTCGTGGTCGTCGGGGCGCCCGCGGACGATGCGCCGCCCGAAGCCGAGGACGTCCCCGTCGAGGTCCGCTACACCGACGACGACCTGTACGTCGTGCACAAGCCGGCCGGGCTCGTGGTGCACCCCGGCGCCGGCCATGCCCACGGCACGCTGGTGCACGGACTGCTCGCGATCGACCCCGCGATCGCCGGGGTCGGCGACCCGGAGCGGCCCGGGATCGTCCACCGTCTCGACCGCGACACGAGCGGGCTCATGGTGGTGGCCCGCACCCCCGAGGCCTACGAGGCACTGGTGGCGGCCCTCGCCCGGCGTGACGTCGGCCGTGAGTACGTCGCCCTGGTGTGGGGGCATCCCGAGAACGCCCGCGGGGTCATCGACGCGCCCATCGGACGATCGACCAGCCGGCGCACCCGGATGGCGGTGCGGCGGGAGGGAAAGGACGCCCGCACCGTCTACGAGGTGCGCGAGTGGTTCGTCCACCCCGACGTCGCCCGGCTCGACTGCCGGCTCGAGACCGGCCGCACCCACCAGATCCGCGTCCACCTCGCCGCGATCGGCCACCCGGTCGTGGGCGACGGCACCTACGGCGGCAACCGGCCGGGGATCCGGCTCGACCGCCCGTTCCTGCACGCAGCCCGGCTCTCGTTCACGCACCCCCGCACCGGTGAGCCGCTCGCCTTCGAGGAGCCGCTGCCGGCCGAGCTGGCGGAGACCCTGGAACGGCTCCGGGACGGCGGTCCGGGCTGATCCGGATTTTCCGTTCAGACACTGGTCCTGCGTGCCGACGAATCTCGGTATGCGGGTGCTCCTGGTCGAAGACGACGTCGACATCGCCGCGCCGCTGGTGCGGGGTCTGGAGCGGGAGGGTTTCGAGGTCACCCACTCCGAGACCGGCGCCGGCGCGCTCGCCGCGCACGACGGTCCCGGGGCGCCCGACGTGGTGCTGCTCGACCTCGGCCTGCCCGACCTCGACGGCTTCGAGGTGTGCCGACGGATGCGGTCGGCGAGCGAGGTGCCGATCATCGTCGTGACCGCCCGGGGCGACGAGGTCGACCGGGTGGTGGGCCTGGAGCTCGGTGCCGACGACTACGTGGTGAAGCCGTTCGGCTTCCGCGAGCTGGTGGCGCGCATCCGCGCCGTCACCCGGCGGGCCCCGGTGCGGGAGTCGGACGCGACGGTCACCGAGCTCGGCGCGCTCGTCGTCGACCGGCGCACCCGCCGGGTCACGCTCCACGGCACCGAGCTCATGCTCACGCCGAAGGAGTTCGACCTTCTCGGCGCGCTGGCCGATGACCCGGGGGCCGCGTGCAGCCGCCAGCACCTGCTCGACGTCGTGTGGGACCCGCACTGGTACGGCCCGACGAAGACGGTCGACGTGCACGTGGCCAACCTGCGACGAAAGCTCGGTGACCCCGCGTGGGTCGAGACGGTGCGCGGGGTCGGCTACCGGCTGGCCGATCCCGAGGCGCCCCGGTGAGGCGACGCCTCCTCCTCTCCTTCCTGTCGATCACGCTCTTCGTCCTGATCGCGCTGGGGCTCCCACTGGGCCTGTCGTACGCCAACACCGAGGACCGTCGCCTCGCGACCGACGTCCAGCAGGTGGCGTTCGGCTTCTCCCAGCGGGCGGGCGCCATCTTCGACGGGGGCTCGGTGGCCGACGCCGCCGACCTCCAGATGGTGGTCGACGCGTACGCCCGTGATGGCGGCGCTCGGGTGGTGGTGGCCGACGCCGACGGCGCGGTGGTGGCCGCGTCGCCTGGGGCGGCGGCGCGGGCCTCCACGCCGGCGATGGTGCTGGCCCTGGGAGGTGCCGAGGTGCGCGACCGCTACCGGGCGGCCGGGCTGGGGGAGTCCGTGGGCGTCGCCGTCCCGGTGCTCGCCGGCGGACAGGTGCAGGGCGCGGTGCTGGTCGAGGCGTCGCGGGCCGCGACCGCGCAGCGGATCCGTAACAACTGGCTGCTGCTCGGCGCCCTGGGCGGCGCCATCCTGCTCGTGGTCGGGCTCGTCAGCACCCTGCTCGCCCGCTCGTTCACGAAGCCGCTCGCCGACCTCGACCGTGGCGCCGCGCGCCTGGGCGAGGGTGACCTCGCCGTGCGGGTGGCCGTACCCGACGACCCGCCCGAGCTGACCGGGCTCGCCCGTTCGTTCAACGCGACGGCCGAGCGGCTCGAGACGCTGGTGCGGTCGCAGCAGGCGTTCGTGGCCGACGCCTCCCACCAGCTCCGCACGCCCCTCGCCGCGCTCCGCCTGCGGCTCGAGAACCTCGAGGCCGAGCAGGCCGACGGGGAGGAGACCCGACCCGAGGACATCGAGCGGTCCCTGGCCGAGGTGCAGCGCCTGTCGCGGCTCGTCGACAGCCTCCTCGTGCTCACCCGAGCGGAGGCCGACCGCCGGGCCCCCGAGAGCATCGACCTGGGTCGGATCGTGGCCGACCGGCGGGATGCCTGGGCCGCCTACGCGGCCGAGGCCGGGGTCCGGGTGGAGGTCGAGGCCCCTGCGATCCTGGTCCGCAGCGTGCCCGGGCGGCTCGAGCAGGTGCTCGACAACCTGATCTCCAACGCGCTCGACGTCGCGCCGGCGGGCTCCGCGATCCGGGTGCAGGTCCTCAAGCGAGGTGAGATGGCCGAGGTGCAGGTCCGCGACGCCGGCCCCGGCATCCCGGCCGAGCAGCGGGCGCGGGCGTTCGACCGGTTCTGGCGGGGTGGCGCGGTTCGCCGGGACGGTGGTGGGTTCGGCCTCGGCCTCGCGATCGTGCGTGAGCTCGTCGCGGCCGACGGCGGCGACGTGGCGCTCGCCGACGCGCCCGAGGGTGGCCTCGCGGTCGTCTTCCGTCTCCCGCTCGCGGGCCCCGGGCCCGTGGCGCCACTGGATGCCGCGCCGCCGTCGGAGGCCGACCGCCTCGACGAACCGGTGCGCGTGCCCTCGGCGCGGTGACCCGACCTCGCCGGGATCCCCCTCCCCGCGTCTGAGCGCGCGACGCTCACCTTGGGGCGCGTCGTTCGACGGTGAGCAGCGCACCGCCGGCGATGGCCGGCACGCGCGTCCCAGTGCCGACTGGCGGTGGCGTCGAGGTGCGCACGTTCCCGGGGGGCGGGGGAGGGGGTCAGGCGGCGTCGGGTCCGGCTCGGGCTTGGTGGGCTCTGGCTCGTTGGGTGGCGAGTTGGGCGAGGGCGGGGAGGTCGGTGACGGGGAGGAGGGTGAGGCCGTCGGGCCGGTTGGGGTTGCCCAGCAGGATGTAGGGGCCGTGGGGGACGAGGAGGCCGTGGTGGGCGCCGCCGCCCTTGCAGACCGCCGCGAGGTTGTCGATGGTGTCGGTGCCACCCCACGACCGGGGGATCAAGTGGTGCACGTCGAGGGGGCCGCGGATGGTGCAGCCGTCGATGCGGCACTTCCCGTCGCGCAGCAGCACGGCCCGCTTCATCTTGGGTGAGACGACGGACTCGGTCCGGCCGATGGCGAGGAGATCGCCGTCGGGGTCGACGAGGTGCGGTTCGATCCGGGCCGAGGCCCGGAGCTTCTCGACCATCTCGTCGGGCAGGGGGATGCCCGCGACGGTCGCCGGCCCGGACACGGGGACCTGGACGACGAGGTGCGCGCCGGGGACGGTCGTGGTCTCGTCGGTGCGGCGTTCCCGGTAGGCGTGGACGAGGTCCATCAACGCGTCGGCAGCCCGGTGCTCGAAGGTGTCCCAGGGTTGGCCGTTCGCGGGCTTCATGCCCTCGACGATCTGCTTGACGACGAGCTCGAAGGTCGCGCCGTCGACGTCGGGCAACGCACCCCGCAGGCGCAGCATCCCCTGGTCGGAGTCCCACCAGGTCCGCAGCTCCCGCGCCGCACGGCGCGCGGCCGCATCTTCGATCGTCGGCGTCCTGAGCTCGCGGGCCTTCTGCGCCAGATCCGCGGGCGACCACCGCGGTGCCCGCTCGGCCCACTCGTGCTCGTCGGACGCATCGGCGACCTTCACCACCTGCGCGAGCTGCGCATCCGACAACCGGCCCTCGGCCGCGACCGCCGCGATGCTCGGCAAGTCCTCGAGCGCGCGGGCGGTCGCCACCGTCGCCCGCACATCACGGATCGACACCCCATCGGCTCCGGCGAGCGTGTCGTCGACCCGACCCCGCTCGTCGAGCACCCGCGTGGCCGCCAGCTCCCGCATCCGCCACCGACGCTGCTCACGCACCGCCTCCTCGCGGGCCGCGGCCACCCACTCCGTCGAATGGCAACGGAGCTCGTCGCACAACGCCGAGTAGTCGACCGGCACGCCACCATCGCCACCACCGTCCCCGTTGGCACCCGATGCATCGAACTGACGTTCGGTCATGGATGCATCATGGCAGAGGGGTGTGACAGCTACCCGGGGCCGAGGCCGACACCGCTTCGCCACCTCTGTCGTGATCTTCGGGTCGCTCGGCGTCGCGCCTCTTGCACTCGCGCGAGCTGCCGTCGAGGGGGATCAGACGGCGTCGGGGTGGCCGATCCTGGTGCGGTCGACGAGGTCGGCGAGGGTGTAGCCCTCGAGGTGGCGGCGCATCTCGTCGGAGACGCCGACCCACACCTCCTGGAGCACGCAGTGGCCCTCGCAGTGGTCGTGGGCCTCCATCAGCGTGGTGAGCGGGCCGTCGACCGCGGCGAGGATGTCGGCGAGGGTGATCTCCTCGGGTGGGCGGGCGAGCACGTAGCCACCGCCGACCCCCCGCTTCGAACGCACGAGGCCGGCACCCTTTACCGCGAGGAGGATCTGCTCGAGGTAGGGCTGGGGCAGCCCGGTGCGCTCGGCGATCTCCTTGACCGAGGTGGGCCGGTCGTCGCCGTGGAGGGCGAGCGACAGGAGGGCGCGGGCGGCGTAGTCGCCCCTCGTCGACACCTTCATGGGTGGATCGCGACCTTCATGCGGCGCCCATCGTCGCAGGTCGCCGACGTCGGCGGCGACATCACCCCGGCCCACGGGTCGGGGCGCGACGAACGACCCGTCACCTCGCGCCTCGGCACCTGCGGGCCCGGTCGCCTGGGGACGCCCCGCTCGACCGCCATTAGCCTCGCGGGGTGCCGCCGGTGACCCCGCCCGAACCCACCCGGGCCGCCTACGGCGGCGCGTGCGTGGCGTCGATCGTCCCCGCGCTGCTGCGCAAGGCGGAGCCGGCCTGGCTGCCCGCGCCGGTCGCGGGCGCCCGGGCCGTAGTGCTGCTGGTGCTCGACGGCCTCGGCTGGGACGCCCTGGGCGCCCGCCCCGACACGATGCCGAACCTCACGGCGATGGCCGGGGGCCCGGTCACCACCGTGGTCCCGTCGACCACTGCGGCGGCGCTCACGTCGATCACCACCGGTCTGCCCCCGTCGGTCCACGGGGTCGTCGGCTTCCGGGTCGCCCTCGACGGCGACGTGCTCAACGTCCTCGGCTTCCAGCTCGCGAAGAGCAAGCGGCCGCCCGACCCGTTCACGGTGCAGCGCCACCCGCCGTTCCTCGGGAGGCCGGCCGTGGTCGTGAGCGGCGCGGCGTATCGCGACTCGGGCTTCACGAAGACGCACATGCGCGACGCCCGCTACGTCGGCTACCGGGCCGACTCCACGCTGGTCGAGCACCTGCGGACGCTCGGCCGCGGCGACGCCCCGTTCGTCTACGCGTACTACCCGGGCATCGACGAGGTCGCCCACGCCTACGGGCTGCACGACGGCTACTACGCGGCCGAGCTGCACGCGGCCGACCGGCTCGTGGGCGAGATCCTCGACGCCCTGCCCGACGACGTCGCGCTCGTCGTGACGGCCGACCACGGTCAGGACCACGTCGGCCCCGACGGCTGGCGCACGCTCGGCGACGTGGCCGACTACACGGCCTTCGGCTCGGGCGACGCGCGGTTCCGCTACCTGCACGCGCCGCGTGGCGGGGGAGCGGAGCTGGTCGAGGCGGCGCGCGACACCTTCGGTCCCGAGGCGTGGGTGCTCTCCCGGGAGGAGCTGCTCGACGAGGGCTGGCTCGGGCCCGACCCGTCGCCGGCGACACGTCGCCGGGTCGGCGACGTCGTCCTCGCCGCGCACGCGGGCGTCGCCTTCGTCGACCCCGCGATGCCGCGAGAGGCCCACCTCGTGTCGGCCCACGGCTCGCTCACGCAGGCCGAGATGCTCGTCCCGTGCGTGGCCGCCCGAGGGCGTGGCTGAGCTGATCCGGGCCCTCGCGGCGCGGGCGGTCGGCGCCGAGATCAGGGCTGTCCGCGCGCCAGGACACGGTGTATGGTCGACGAATCACACACGTGTGATTCGTCCACAGGGCTGTCCACAGGGCTGTGGACAACGCCCGTCCGGGCCGAACTCGGGGGAACCCACCGCCACGTGAGCAGCTCGTTCGTCCATCTGCACCTGCACACCGAGTACTCGATGCTCGACGGCGCCGCGCGGATCCAGGACGTCGTGGCGAAGGCGGTCGCCGACGGGCAGCCCGCGGTCGGCATCACCGACCACGGCAACATGTACGGGGTCCTCGACTTCTACCGGGCCGCCCGCGACGCCGACGTCAAGCCGATCCTCGGCATGGAGGCGTACTTCGTCGACACGAGCCGCTTCGAGCGGCCCCGGCGCTCCGAGCACGAGATCTACCACCTCACTCTGCTGGCGCTGAACAGCACCGGCTACAAGAACCTCATCAAGGTGTCGTCGGGTGCCTACATCGACGGCTTCTACTACAAGCCCCGGGCCGACTTCGAGCTCCTCGAGCACCACCACGACGGGCTCGTCGCCACGTCGGGCTGCCTCGGCTCGGCGGTGTGCCAGCGGCTGCTCGCGGGTGACTACCAGGGCGCGTTGGAGACCGCGTCGCGGTTCCAGGACGTCATGGGCCGCGACAACTTCTTCATCGAGATGCAGGATCACGGCCTGGCCGACCAGCACCGCGTCAACGTCGACCTGCTCCGCATCGCCCGCGCGATCGGGGCGCCGCTGCTCGCGACCAACGACAGCCACTACACCCACCGCGACGACGCCGAGTCGCACGCGGCGCTGCTGTGCGTGCAGACCGGGTCCACCCTCGACGATCCGAACCGCTTCAAGTTCGACGCCGACGAGTTCTACCTGAAGACCGCGTCGGAGATGCGCCACCTGTTCCGCGACTACGAGGAGGCGTGCGACAACACGCTGTGGATCGCGGAGCGGGCCGACGTCGAGATCGAGTTCGGCAACGCCGTGCTGCCGTCGTTCCCGACCCCGGTCGGCCACGACGAGGACTCGTACCTGCGCGAGCTGGTGCTCGAGGGGGCGAAGCGGCGCTACGGCGCGACGCCTGCGCCGCACGTGCTCGAGCGCATCGACTTCGAGCTCGGCGTCGTGAAGACGATGGGCTTCTCCGCCTACTTCCTCGTGGTGTGGGACCTCGTGCGCTACGCGAAGGAGTCGGGCATCCGCGTGGGTCCCGGCCGCGGCAGCGCCGCCGGCTCGTGCGTCGCCTACTGCCTCGGGATTGTCGACATCGACCCGATCCGCTACGACCTGCTGTTCGAGCGGTTCCTCAACCCGGGCCGCAAGCAGATGCCCGACATCGACATGGACTTCGACTCCCGGTACCGGGGGGAGATGATCCGGTACGCCGCGCAGCGCTACGGCGAGGATCGCGTCGCCCAGATCGTCACGTTCTCCACGATCAAGGCCCGGGCCGCGGTGCGCGACGCCGCCCGGGTGCTCGGCTACCCCTACGTGGTCGGCGACAAGATCGCGAAGCTGATGCCGCCGCTCGTCATGGGCCGGGACACGCCGCTGCGGGCCTGCCTCGAGGAGGTCAAGGGCCACGAGGACGGCTTCAAGATGGCGTCCGAGCTGCGCGAGCTCTACGGCGCCGACCCCGACGCCAAGCGGGTCATCGACGTCGCCCGCGGCCTCGAGGGGCTGCGCCGCCAGGACGGCATCCACGCCGCCGCGGTGGTGATCTCACGCGACCCGCTCACCGAGTACGTGCCGATCCAGCGCAAGCCCGAGCCCGGCGGCGACCTCGCCGACGCGCCGATCGTCACCCAGTACGAGATGCACGGCGTGGAGGAGCTCGGCCTCCTCAAGATGGACTTCCTGGGTCTGCGCAACCTCGACGTCATCGAGATCACCCGCGATCTCGTCGAGCGCGGCACGGGCGTCCGCCCCGACGTCGACGAGATCCCCCTCGACGACCCGAAGACGTTCGCGTTGCTCCAGCGGGGCGAGACCGTGGGCGTGTTCCAGCTGGAAGGTGGGCCGGTGCGCGCGCTGCTGCGCTCGCTGCACCCCACGCAGTTCGAGGACGTCGCCGCGCTCGTGGCGCTGTACCGGCCGGGCCCGATGGCCCAGAACTGGCACACCGAGTACGCCGACCGCAAGAACGGTCGCAAGCCGGTCTCGTACCCCCACGACGACCTGGAGGACGTGCTCCGGCCCACCTACGGGCTGATGATCTACCAGGAGCAGCTGATGCGCGTGGCGCAGAAGCTGGCCGGGTACTCGCTCGAGGAGGCCGACAACCTCCGCAAGGCCACGGGCAAGAAGATCCGCGAGGTCATCGCGAAGGAGCGCACCCGCTTCGTCGACGGCTGCGTCCAGCAGGGCTACGGCAAGGCGTTCGGCGAGCAGATCTTCGACACCATCGAGCCGTTCGCCGACTACTCGTTCAACAAGTCGCACTCGGTGGGCTACGGCTACCTCGCCTACCAGACCGCATTCCTCAAGGCGAACCACCCGGTCGAGTACCTCGCCGCGCTGCTCACGAGCGTCAAGTCCAACAAGGACCAGACCGCGGTCTTCCTCAACGAGTGCCGCCAGATGGGCATCGCGGTGCTCGTCCCCGACGTCAACGAGTCGGAGTCCGACTTCTCGGTGCGGCCCGGCGGCACCGCCGGACTCGACGGCGCGCCGGCCCTCGACCCTGCCGCGGCCGCCGACGGACACACGGCGGTCGGCCCCCGCAAGAAGGCGACGCAGATCGGCGCGATCCGCTTCGGCATGTCGGCGGTCCGCAACGTCGGGGAGGGCGTGGTCGCCCACATCGTCGCCGCCCGCGACGACGGTGGCTCGTTCACCGACTTCTACGACTTCTGCGAGCGGGTCGACCCCCAGGCGCTCAACAAGCGGACCATCGAGTCGCTGATCAAGGCCGGCGGCTTCGACTCCCTGGGGCACCCCCGCCAGGGCCTGCTGCTCGTGTTCGAGCAGATCGTCGACCACACCGTCGCCCGCCGCCGCGAGCGCGACGCCGGGATCATGAGCCTCTTCGGCGACGGCGGGGGCGGCGACGCCGGCCTCGGCGACGTCATGCGCACGCCGATCCCCGACCAGGAGTTCCCGAAGTCGCTGCGGCTCTCCTTCGAGAAGGAGATGCTCGGCCTCTACGTGTCGGACCACCCGCTGATGGGCGCCGAGCGGGCCCTGCGCCGCTACACCGACTCCACCCTCGCCGAGCTCAAGGAGGCCCGGGAGGGGGAGATGCGGGTGGTCGGCGGCATCGTCACCTCGCTCGCCCGCAAGTACACGAAGCGGGGCGACCTCATGGCCACGTTCGTGCTCGAGGATCTCGGCTCCGCCATGGAGGTCATGGTCTTCCCCCGCACGATGACCGACCACGGCCACAACCTCGAGGACGACGCGATCGTCTGCGTGAAGGGCCGCCTCGACCAGCGCGACGACGTGCCGAAGATGATCGCGATGGAGATCACCCGGCCCGACCTCGTGCTCGACGGCGGGCCGCCGGTGCGGCTGCGCACCAAGCCGGGGGCGCTCAGCGAGGCCCGCATCGCCCAGCTGAAGGCGCTGCTGATGGAGCACCCGGGGGAGAGCCAGGTGTTCGTGCAGCTCGAGACCAACGACAAGGTGACGGTGCTGCGACTCGGCGACGAGTTCTGCGTCGACCCGTCCAACGGCCTGTTCGCCGAGCTGCGGATCCTGCTCGGCGCGGACTGCATCGCCTGATCCGTCCCGGTCGACGCGTGCCACCCCGATCCGGTCGCCGGCGACCGCGGGGTTGGCAGCGGGCCCCCGCCCGTCTGCCAGACTGCGCCCCGTGAGCGAACGACCCGTCGGCCCGGCCGCCCCCGTGGGCGCCGCGTGAGCGAACCGTGGTGAGCATGAACATCGGAGTCCTGGGGGCCACGGGCCCGGCCGGCCGTGGGCTGGCGGCCCGGCTGGCGTCGGTCGGGCACGACGTCATCGCCGGGTCGCGCGAGGAGAGCCGGGCCGAGGCCGTGGTCGGCGAGCTGCGCGACGAGTGGGGACCCCGGGTCGACACGCTGCGGGCGGCCGACAACGCCGGTGCCGCGACCGCCGACGTGGTGGTGGTCGCGACCACGTGGGAGGGCGCGGTGGCGACGGCGGCGGAGCACGCGGGCGCGCTCGCGGGGAAGACGGTGATCGCGATGGCCAACGGGCTCGAGAAGGTCGGCCGCGAGTTCCACCCGGTCCTGCCGGAGGGACGCTCGCTCAGCGAGGCTGTCCAGGCGGCGGCACCCGCGGCGCACGTGGTCGCCGCCTTCCAGCACGTCCCGGCGGCCGCGTTCGCCGCGCTCGACCAGCCGATCGAGAGCGACATCATCGTCTGCAGCGACCACGAGCCCTCGCGGGAGCTCGTGCTCGGGCTCGTCGCCGGCATCCCCGACCTGCGCGCGTTCGACGGCGGGTCGCTCGTCAACGCGATCGGGATCGAGACGTTCGCGGCGGTGCTGCTCACGTGCAACATCCGGCACAAGGGCAAGGGCACGCTCCGCATGCTGGGCCTGGAGGGCTACCAAGCGTGAGGGCCCGCCGATGAGCATGCGGCTGTTCGACACGGCGACGCGCAAGGTCGTGCCGTTCGAGCCCGGGCCGGTGGTGCGCATGTACGTGTGCGGCATCACCCCCTACGACTCGACCCACCTCGGCCACGCGGCCACGTACCTGGCCTACGACCTGCTCATTCGCCGACTCGAGGACCTCGGCCACGAAGTTCGCATGGTGCGCAACGTCACCGACGTCGACGACTCGATCCTCCCGAAGGCCCGGGAGCTCGGCATCCCGTACCTCGAGCTCGCCGACGCCGAGCTCGCCCGCTTCCACTCCGACATGGAGGCGCTCGAGATGCGGCCGCCGGTCGCCGAGCCCCGCGCCACCGAGGCGATCCCCGGGATCATCGACATGGTCAACCAGCTCCTCGACGCCGGCCACGCGTACCTCACCCACGGCACCGTGTACTTCGACGTGTCGACCTTCCCGCGCTTCGGCGAGCTGTCGCACTACTCGGTCGACCACATGATCCGCCTCGCCCGGGCCCGGGGGGGCAAGCCCGACGATCCCCACCGCCGTGACCCGCTCGACTTCGTGCTCTGGCAGCCGTCGCTGCCCGACGAGCCCGCGTGGCGCGCGCCGTTCGGCGTGGGACGCCCCGGCTGGCACGTCGAGTGCTCGGTCATGGCGATGGAGAACCTCGGCAGCACGCTCGACCTCCACGGCGGTGGCACCGACCTGATCTTCCCGCACCACGAGTGCGAGATCGCGCAGAGCGAGAGCGTCACCGGCCAGCCGTTCTGCGGGCACTGGATGCACTCGGCGATGGTCTCGTACGAGGGCGAGAAGATGAGCAAGTCGCTCGGCAACCTCGTCTTCGTGAGCGACCTGCTCGAGGTGGCCGACCCGCGGGCCATCCGGCTCGCCCTGATGCGCCACCACTACCGGGCCGGCTTCGAGTGGTACGACACCGACCTCGACGAGGGGACCGCGCTCCTCCACCGTCTTGCGGCGGCTGCCGCCGCCGGGACCGGGCCCGACCCGCGCCCGTTCGCCGAGCGGGTGCACCACGCGCTCGACGACGACCTCGACGCACCCAAGGCGCTCGAGGCGCTCGACGACCTCGCCAGCGCGATCCTCTCCGGCGGCGACGACCCCACCGCGGTCGACGCGCTCTGCGACCTCGCCGCCCTCGTCGGCATCGACCTCCGCCGCCCCATCACCTGAACGTCGCCATCGACCTGGCGACGTCCCCCGTGGCCCACGAGGGTCGGAACGTGGGGGGACGCCGCCGGAGCGTGGAGTGAGCGAAGCGAGCGTGGAGCGGAGAAGGCGTTCACCGACGGTCCGACCCGGAGCAAGCGATCGTCGGTGCCGAACGGACGCTCGCTACCCTCCTGATCCATGACCTCGCTGACGATCACGCTGCCCGACGGCTCCGCGCGCGAGGTCGAGCCCGGCACCACCCCCGCCGACGTGGCGGCCTCCATCGGGAAGCGCCTCGCCAAGGACGCGCTCGCCGCGAAGGTCGACGGCGAGTGGTGGGACCTGTCCCGGCCCCTCCCGGGCGACGCCCGGCTCGAGATCGTCACCCCCGCCAGCGACGCCGGACGCGAGGTGCTGCGCCACTCCACGGCCCACGTGATGGCCCAGGCCGTCACCGACCTGTTCCCCGGGGCGAAGTACGCCATCGGCCCGGCGATCGCCGACGGCTTCTACTACGACTTCGAGCTCCCCGGCGGTGCCGCGTTCACCGAGGCCGACCTCGAGCGCGTCGAGGCCCGCATGCGCGAGATCGTGGCGGCCGACCAGCCGTTCGTGCGCGACGAGGTCGACCGGGCCGCCGGCGAGCAGATCTTCGCCGATCAGCCCTACAAGCTCGACATCATCGAGAAGGTCGACGCCTCGGAGGTGGGGGAGGGCGGCGTGGTGTCCCTGTACCGCAACCCCCGCGCCGACGGATCGGAGTTCGTCGACCTGTGCCGGGGTCCGCACGTCCCCGGCACGAAGCGCCTCGGCGCGTTCCGGCTCCAGCGGGTCGCGGGCGCGTACTGGCGGGGCAACGAGAAGGGCCCGCAGCTCCAGCGCATCTACGGCACGGCGTGGGAGTCGCCGGAGGCGCTCGAGACGCACCTCCACCGCCTTGCCGAGGCCGAGCGGCGTGACCATCGTCGCCTGGGTCAGGAGCTCGACCTCTTCTCGTTCCCCGACGAGATCGGCTCGGGCCTCGCGGTGTTCCACCCCAAGGGCGCCCTCGTCCGCACGGTGATGGAGGACTACTCCCGTCGTCGCCACGAGGAGGCGGGCTACTCGTTCGTCAACTCGCCCCACATCACGAAGTCGAACCTGTTCGAGACGTCGGGCCACCTCGACTGGTTCGCCGACGGCATGTTCCCGCCGATGCACCTCCACGAGGACGACGGCGGCGAGGGCGACACCTACTACCTGAAGCCCATGAACTGCCCGTTCCACATCCTCATCTACCGCAGCCGGATGCGCTCCTACCGCGAGCTGCCCCTGCGGTTCTTCGAGTTCGGCACGGTGTACCGCTACGAGCGCTCGGGCGTCGTGCACGGCCTCACCCGGGTGCGGGGGCTCACCCAGGACGACGCGCACATCTTCTGCACCAAGGAGCAGATGGACGGCGAGCTGCGCTCGATCCTGCGCTTCGTCCTCGATCTGCTGTCCGACTACGGCCTCGACGACTTCTACCTCGAGCTGTCGACCAAGCCCGAGGGCAAGGCCGTCGGGACCGACGCGGAGTGGGACGAGGCCACCGCGGCCCTGCGTGCGGTGGCCGAGGGGGCGGGCCTCGAGCTCGTGCTCGACGAGGGCGGCGGTGCGTTCTACGGGCCGAAGATCTCCGTGCAGGCCCGCGACGCGATCGGCCGTACGTGGCAGGTGTCGACGATCCAGGTCGACTTCCAGCTCCCGCAGCGCTTCGACCTGCACTACGTGGGCGCCGACAACGAGCGCCACCGCCCGATCATGATCCACCGCGCGCTGTTCGGGTCGATCGAGCGCTTCTTCGCGATCCTGCTCGAGCACTACGCGGGCGCGTTCCCCGCCTGGCTCGCCCCGGTGCAGGTGACCGTGCTGCCCGTGGCCGATCGGCACGACGACTACGCCCACGAGATCGCCGCGCACTTCCGGGGTGCCGGTGTGCGGGTCGAGGTGCACGACGCCAGCACCGACACGCTCGGCGCCCGGGTCCGCAAGGCCAAGCTCGAGAAGGTTCCCTATGTCCTGGTGGTGGGCGACGACGACGTCGCGGGCCGCACCGTCGGCGTGAACCGCCGGGGCGAGGAGCGGCCCGAGCGGGGCGTCGCCCTCGACTCCTTCGTGCGCGAGCTCGACGGCGAGCTCGCGTCGCACCGCTGAGCGGGTCGTCGGGTCGGGCGCCGGAGCAGGGGGGGGCGGCATGGGCATCGAGCGGATGTGGGCGGGGTGGCGCTCGACGTACGTGCGCGAGGTCGTTGCCGACGGGGGCGACCTGGCGGTCGACGGCTGCGTGATGTGCCGGCTCTCCGGCGCCTCCGACGACGACTCAGCGTTCGTCGTGGCCCGGGGCACCCACACCTTCGTGGTCCTCAACGCGTTCCCGTACACGAGCGGCCACTTGATGGTGGTGCCCGACCGCCACGAGGGGAGCCTCGAGCTGCTGTCGCCGGCGGAGTCGGCCGAGGTGATGGGGCTCACCCAGTGGGCCACCGCCGCGCTCAAACGTGCGTACCGCCCCGACGGAATCAACGTGGGCATCAACCTCGGCGCCGCGGCCGGGGCCGGGGTACCGGGTCACCTGCACGTGCACGTGCTGCCCCGATGGAGCGCCGACACCAACTTCATGACGGCGGTGGCCGACACCCGGGTGATCCCCGAATCGCTGGAGGAGACCCTCGAGCGCCTGCGCGCCGCCTGGGACGGGTGATGCCCTGGCCCGCCCCGCCGTCGAGGTCGAACCGAAGCTCACCGGCTGATCGGGGTAGCGTCGACGTGTGAGCGACGCGCCCGGTCCCGACGCAGCCGCGCCTGATCCGGTGCCCGTGCCCGCGGGCGACGCGTTGCCCGAGGACCTCGACGTCACGGCCTACGTCGGGCCGTACCAGTTCCCGGGCACCCATCGCCGGCGCATCGCCGGGACGATCTATCTCGGCCTCGCCGGGCTCTGTGCGATCGGCGCCGTCTCGAGCGGCAACGCCGGCCTGGTGGCGGCGACGGTGCTCCTCGTGGTCATCGGCGGCTACCACTTCCTCGCCGCGTGGCACCTGCAGGTCGACCAGACCGAGGCGCTGACCATCGCGAGCCGCACCGTGGGCTTCCCGGTGGGGCACAGCTCGGGCCAGCTCGGCTTCCGCGGCCTGCGCTCGCGGCCGTCGTGGCGGATCCTGTTGTACTCGGCCGATGACCCGCCCTCGATGCGGGGGCTCGTCGAGCTCGACGGGGTCGACGGCACGGTGCTCGGCGAGTACACCGAGCTCAACCCCGAGGACTGGTCGGCCTACGGCCTCGAGCCGGCCGGGGGCGGCGGGTCGGAGTCCTGACGGTGCGGGTCATCGGTCGACGGTGGGCCCCCGCGCTGATCGTGATCGTCGGGCTCGGATCGGTGGCAGGCCCGGCCGCCGCGGCGCCGGACCGCCCCGACCTCGACGCCTTCTCGGGCTGCCTCGGCGCCCACAGCGCGCTCAGCCGGATCCGTGAGGGTGGCGCGCTGGAGCGGGCACAGCGGAACCTCATCGTGGCCACGATCGCGGCGTCGGACACGGCCGGGGCCCGCAAGGTCGCGAAGAAGCTCCGGCGCGCCCGGACCGCGGCTGCGGTCGACGCGGCGATGGCCGGGCTGACGACGTGGTGCTCGGCCCACGGGGTGCCCCCGGCCGTCGTGCCCACGACGAGGCCGCCCGGCTGATCGGGCCCCGGCCCCGGACGCCCCATCGCCCGCCCGGTGGTCAGCCCCGCTGGTCGCGGGGGGTCCGCCGGAGACTGGCGGGATGGTCGCTCGGGTAGGGCTGCTCGGGCAGGTGGTGGAACAGGACGTGGGCGATCCAGTGCCGCCAGTGCCGCAGGGTGTCGACGCTCATCGGGTGCTCCTGACTGATCGGAGATGCTCCTGATCGGCTCGCTCGGAGATCACCGCCTCCCACAGCCCCCACGCCGCGAGACAATTCTCCCATCCTCGCGGCGGGCAAGTGGGGGATATCCGGCCGAGCGACTCGGCGCTCCGGGGTTCCGACGCCGATGG
>Ga0194121_10005604_pt1 | contig 17215 bp, 12 predicted proteins | sample TA2MahCa50mmetaG_FD_148609 | JGI IMG/M metagenome (GOLD analysis project Ga0194121, IMG submission 148609) | Freshwater microbial communities from Lake Tanganyika, Tanzania - TA2015020 Mahale Deep Cast 50m | ecosystem: Environmental > Aquatic > Freshwater > Lake | place: Tanzania: Lake...
GCCGCGGTCGAGCGGGTGGAGTGCGAGCGACGGCAGGGCGCCGGTGGCGCGCCGACCCAGGAGTTCGTCGTCACCTCGGCGCGCGGCGCGTGGCGGGCGCCGCGGCTGGTGCTGGCGCTCGGCGGGCGGAGCTATCCGAAGATCGGCACGGTCGGCGACGGCTACGCGCTGGCGCGCGCGCTCGGCCACACGGTCACGCCGACGACGCCCGCGCTGGTGCCGCTGGTCGCGCCGGCGGCGTGGGTGCGCGAGCTGTCGGGCGTGACGCTCGAGGACGTCGCGATCGCCATCGCCGAGCGCGGCGCGGAGCGGGTGCGGGGCGCGCTGCTGTTCACCCATTTCGGCCTGTCGGGACCCGCGCCGATGAACCTCGGCGGCGAGGTCGCGCGCCGCCTCGCCGGCGAACCGGGCGGCGCGGTCGAGCGCGTCGACAGCGCGACGCGCGTGATCGTCACCATCGACTTCCTGCCGGGCGAGCAGCGCGCCGCGCTCGACGCGCGCTTCGCGGCGGCAGCCCAGGCAGCGCAGGCCGAGGGTGACCCGCGCCTGGTGCGCACCGCGCTGGCGGAACTGCTGCCGCGACGCCTCGCCGAGATGCTGTGCGACCAGGCGAACCTGGCGCCGATGCTGGCGGTGCGCCAGTTCGGCGCCGCTGCGCGCGCCCGCCTGCTCGACGTGCTCTTCGCCACCCGCCTCGCCGTCGTCGGCACCCGCGGCTACGACTTCGCCGAAGTCACCCGCGGCGGCGTCGCGCTCGCCGAGGTCGATCCCGCGACGCTCGCGTCGCGCCTCGTGCCGGGCCTCTTCCTCGCCGGCGAGCTGCTCGACCTCGATGGCCCGATCGGCGGCTACAACTTCACCGCCGCGTTCGCGACGGGCGCGCTGGCGGGGCGCTCTGCAGCGGGGTGATCCAGGTGCGCTGCCCATGAGGATGCATCGACTCGCGAAGTTCGCATTCCGGGTGTCGCCGGCGTGCCTCGCCATGGCTCCGGCGCCGCCGTCACGCGCTTCACGACCCGGGACGGACGGTGCAACGACCACGTCCGCGGGATCCAGCAGCACGTGCCGTCGGGCGACCTGCTGATCAGCACGCTGGCCGGCGTCAGCAAGTTGGACGGACGCCGTTTCGAGATGCTGCCGGTCGGAGCTCGCGTTCCCGGCGATGATGCCGCGCCTCGGTGCATGCGGGGAGGGATCCAGATGCACGGCTCGATCGCCCGCGCTCTTGCCCTCGCGTTGGCTCTGGCGGCGGGTGGTTGCCGGAATCCGGATTTGGTGTCGACGTCGGCGCCGCTCGCCGCGGGCGTACCGCAGTGCGTCGAGTCGCCGGACGGCGTGCCGATCCGCTACCGGCTGCAGGGCGCCGGCGAGCCGCTGCTGCTGCTGATCCACGGCTGGTCCTGCGATTCGGACTATTGGCGCGAGCAGTTGCCGGCCCTGACGCCGCACCACGCGGTGCTGACCGTCGACCTCGCTGGGCATGGCGCATCGGGCGCTGATCGCGGCGAGTGGACCATGGAGAGGTTCGGCGCCGACGTCGTCGCGGCCGTGCGCGCCGTGCACGCGGCCGACCTCGAGCGCTTCGTCGCCGGCTTCGAAGGCGACTTCGCCGGCACGACGCGCGAGTGGGTCCGCGGCTCGATGTTCCAGCCGACGGCGGACCCGCGGTTCGCCGACCGGATCGCGGACGACATGGCGGCGGCGCCACCGGCCGTCGCGATCGACGCGATGCGTGGCCTGCTCTCCCACCTTGCCACCCACGACTACCGCGACATCGCGGTGCCGATCGTCGCGATCAACGCCGACCTCGAGGGCGTCACCGACGATGCGCGCGCCCGCACCGTCGCACCGACGTTCCGCCTGGTGACCCTGCCCGGGCGGGGCCATTTCCTGATGCTGGAAGACCCAGCCGGATTCAATCCCGCCCTGCTGCGCGAGGTGGCGCGACTTGCACGCTGACGCGATGAGTGACCGTGATCGGCGAGCTTCCGGCGCGCCGTTCGGCCGATTGGCTCGCCCCCTTTCTCCTCTCTTGCGGAGTCTTCCTTCATGTCGCTCCATCGCCGTGAGTTCCTCGCTCGCACCTCAGTCGGACTGGCGAGCGGCGCCCTGTTGGCGAGCGGTGCGACGCTCGGTTGCGCGAGCAGCGGTGCAGCGAGCGGCGGCGCGGGCGGGCCGCTGATCGTCTCGACCTGGCCGTTCGGCAAGGCGGCGAACGACGTCGCGCTGGCGGTGCTGCAGCGCGGCGGCTCGCTGCTCGATGCGGTGGAGCAGGGGATCGGCCACACCGAGGCGTCGGGCAACGAGTCGGTCGGCCTGACCGGGTTGCCGAACGCGGCCGGTGTCGCCCAGCTCGACGCCTGCATCATGGAGGGAGTCGGTCATCGCGCCGGCAGCGTCGCCGCGCTCGAAGGGATCCGCCATCCGATCAGCGCCGCGCGCCGCGTGATGGAGAAGACGCCGCACGTGATGCTGGTCGGCGAAGGGGCGCGCCGCTTCGCGCTCGAGGAGGGGCTCGAGTCGCTCGATGCCGCGGCGCTCGCCGAGGCGGCGGCGAAGAACGCGGCGTGGTGGCAGGCGCGGCCGGCGGGCGGTGGCGGATCGAGCCGCAGCCCCGCGGACGGCGCGCCGCGGATCGATGCCGCCAACCACGACACGATCGCGCTGCTGGTGCTTGGCGCCGATGGCCACGTCGCGGGCGGCTGCTCGACCAGCGGGCTGTCGGGCAAGCGACCGGGCCGTGTCGGCGATTCGCCGATCCTCGGCGCCGGCCTCTACGTCGACGACGAAGTGGGGGCGGCGGGTGCCACCGGCCTCGGCGAGAACGTGATGCGCTGGTGCGGCAGTTTCCTCGTCGTCGAGCTGATGCGGCAGGGCGCGTCGCCCGAGGAGGCGTGCCTCGAGGCGATCCGCCGCATCGCCCGGAAGGACCCGCGCGGCGCCGACCTGAGCATCAGCTTCGTCGCGCTCGACAAGGCGGGCCGCTACGGCGCCGCCGGCTCGGCGAGCGGCTTCGAGTACTCGGTGACGACCGCCAGCGCGAGCCGCGTGCTGACCGGCGCCGCGCTCTCCGCCGCCGCGATCGGCCCGATCGGCGGCAACCGCAAGTAGCTGCGGTGTCGGGCAGCGCCCCGACATGGAACAAGTTCAGGTCGGTGGTCGCGGCGCGAAGCGATGGTCCACTCGGCGAGCCACGGTGGGACCAGCCGGGTCGCGCGCCGGTGGTCCGCTTCACCCTCGAGCCGCCGCCCGGCTGCATGCTCACCGCGAACGTCGCGCGTCGCGCCAACCTCGTGGTGAGCCCGGCCGGCGACCGGATCGTCTTCGCCGCCGAAAAGGAGGCGCAGACCGTCCTCTGCCTGCGCGAGATCGGTCGCCACGAGGCGCGCGTGCTGCCGGGCACCGAAGACGGTTCGACCCCCTGTTTCTCGCCCGACGGTCGCTGGATCGCGTTCCTCTCCGGGCCGACGCTGCTCAAGATGCCGGCGGACGGCGGCCCGACGCAGACGCTGTGCGACGCGGCGGCCGAGGGGATCGCTTGGACCGAGGACGGTTCGATCGTCTGGTGCGACGGGCCGGGCGGAGCGTGGCGAGTGAGCGCCAGCGGCGGAACTCCGACGCTCTTCGCGCAAGCCGATCCCGGCGTGAAGACCGTCGATGGGGAGACGACCGTGCTCGGGCTGCTCTCCCCGACGGCGGTTCCTGGCGCGAGCTACTTCCTCGCCTGCGCCTGGGATGGATTCACGACGGAGAGCTATCACCTCGTGTCGATCTCGCTCGCCGACGGGGCGCTGCGCACCGTGCTCCGGCACGCGACGGAGCCGCGCCTGCTCGCTCCCGACCGGCTGCTCTTCACACGCGGCTCGACGGTGATGACGGTGGGTTTCGATCGGGAGAGGGGCGTCACGGTGGGCGAAGCGACCGTCGCGCTCGAACCGGTGCGCACCGATCTCTGGTGCGACAGCGCCGCCATCGCGGCGTCGACGAGCGGCACGTTCGCCTGGATCCCCGGCGGGCGACTCGGCAGCGGGCGGCGGCTGATCCGCGTGGACGAGTCGGGCAAGAGTTCGCCGCTGCTCGACGGCGCGGACAACTACTACAGCGATCCGGTCGTCGCTCCCGACGGGCGACGAGCGGTGTTGACCACCCTGCGCAAGAAGGTCGAGGTCTGGATGCTCGACCTCGAGCGGCGCTCGCTTTCGTCACTGACCTCGCGCGGAGAGAACTATGCGCCGGTGTGGTCGACGGACGGAAGGTCGGTCGTCACGGCGTACACCGACGCGACGGGGGTGACGAGCCTCGCGCGCTGGCCCGCTGAAGGCGGCGAGCCGGAGATCGTGGCGCCAAACGTCGGCTCGGCCTGCCTCCCGTTGCAGGAGCTTTCCGACGGGTCGGGGTTGCTGGTGCGCAAGGTCGGCTCCGACGCGGCCGGCGGAAGCGATCTCGTGATCTATCACTACGGCGATCGCACCTGGACGCCCGTGCGCAGCCGTCCCGCCGAGGAGGGGATGGGGAGCATCTCTCCCGACGGGCGGTGGCTCGTCTACTGCTCGGATGAATCGGGGCGTCGCCAGGTCCACGTCGGGCCGTTGCGCGGCGACGGCGCGAACCTGCAGGTCTCGACCGGCGGTGGCACGCAGCCGCGCCTCTCCCACGACGGGAAGCGCGTCTTCTTCCTCGATCCCCAAGACTCGATGTGGAGTGCGGAGCTCTCGACCGAGGGGACGGAACTGCGCGTCGCCCCGCCGGTGAAACTCTTCGACGCTCTCCGCGCGGGGGCGGCCGCGTCGATCCTCGAGTTCGCAGGCTACGGCGTGCTGCCCGACGGGAGTTTCGCGCTGATCGCACGGGCGGCGTGGGAGGACGAGCCGCTCCAGATCCACGTGGTGCTGAACTGGGCCGCCGAGCTCGCCGCGAAGGACGCGCGCTGACGGCGCGTCGTCGGCGGGCTACGTCAGCCGCCCGACCAGCGCCGGCAGCGCCTGCTCCACCCGCAGCAGCCGCGGGCCGAGCGCGACCGGCGCGAAGCCGTGGTGCTCGAAGAGCGCGACTTCGTCGGCGATGAACCCGCCCTCCGGGCCGAGCGCGAGGGTGATCGGCTCGGCGCGGTGGCGCGGGCAGGGGGTCGGCGCGGCCGGATGGGCGAGCAGCCGCGTCGTTCCGGCCGCCAGCACGTCGAGGCGCTCCTTGGCGAATGGCACCAGCAGCCGCTCGACGTCGACTTGCGGCGGCATGGTGTCGCCGCCCTGCTCGAGGCCGAGGCGGAGCTGCTCGGCGATCGCGGCTGGCTCGAGCTGCGGGCTCTTCCAGTAGCTCTTGTCGACGCGCCACGAGTTCATCAGCACGACGCGCTGGATGCCCATCGTCGCGGCGGTCTGCAGCATGCGGCGCAGCGTCTTCGGCCGCGGCAGCGCGAGCAGCAGCGTGAGCGGGAGCTTCGGCGGCGACGGCGTGTCGAGCACGACGCGCAGCGTGGCCGCGGTCGCGTCGATCGCCTCGACGGTGGCGCGGCCCTGCCGCCCGCCGAGCAGGCCGACGCGCAGCTCGCGGCCCGGCGCGGCGCGGTGGACGCGGCGCAGATGGTCGAGCCGGCGGTCGTGCAGCACGGCGCGCGCGCAGGGGCCGTCGCGCTCGATCAGGTCCTCGGGCAGGAGGAGGACGAGGTTCATCGGGCGCCGACGTGGAGCCGCAGCGCGCGCAGCAGGGTCGGCGCCGCGCCGGCGGATGCGTCGGCGGCGGGCGGCGCCAGGACCAGCTCGATCAACCGGCCGTACTCGTCGTCGGGGAACTGCTCGCCGCTGTTGCCCTGCGTGGTGCCGGCGAGCACGGTGTCGATCGCCGCGCGGGTCGCGGCGAGGTCGTGGGTGCCGCCGCCGTTCGCGAGCGCGCGCGCCAGCGCCGGGATCGTGTTGCTGTGCCCCGCGACCACCGCCACCGCTCCGGCCGGCAGCGCGCGCAATCGCGCGAGCAGCTCGTCCGGCTTCGCGGCGCCGACCACCGCGACCTCCTTGCCGAGCTGCTGCGCCAGCGGCGCGACGGTCGCCTGCGTCCGCGCGAACTCGCTGGCGAACAGGTGGGTGACGCCGGTGTCGGCGAGCAGGTCGCGCAATGCATCGGCGCGCGCGGCGCCGGCGGCGGTGAGCGGCGGATCCTTCGGTGGCGCGGGCGCCTTCTCGGCGTGACGCACCAGGAAGACGACCACGGGTGGCGGCGCGCTGCCGGTCGTCGGCACCAGCGGGCGGGAGACCGTGGCCAGCGCAATTCCGGCGACGGCCAGCACGAGCAGAAGAGAGTGCAGAATCGGGTTCAGCCATTTCATGGCGGCCAGGCTCCGGACCCATCGCGTCGCTGTGGCCGTCACGGAACGGCGCGGGGGGCGAGCGCAGGGGTCGCAAGCATTGCCGCTTTCCCGGGGCAGGGCTAGAACGCCTCGCCACCCCCGTCCCTTCCGCGACCGCCGGCCCCGCCGCGCGTCGTCGCGCCTCCCATCCGAGGACGTCCCTGATGCTCGCCTCGCCCGGTCTCCTCGTCGCGGCGTTCGCCGCGGCCGCGTCGCCGCAGGGCGGACCTGCAGCGACGATCTCGCTGGTCGGCAAGCGTGGCGAGGTGATCACGACCCACGAAGTGGGCGACACCCTCGCGGTCAAGGTGGACGGCATGTCGCCGCGCACGCCGTACGACCTGCTGCTGGTCGACGACCTCGGCACGGTGCTGGCGGCGGCCTGCGCCACCGCCGACGGCGCCGGTTCGATCGAGCCCGAAGTGCTCTGGTGGGAATCCGGCGTGACCGGCACCAACCCCGACGGCCGCGGCAACGGCGGCTGGGGCTTCGTCGATTTCGCGGCGGCCGAGGCCTGGCTCGTCGGGCGCTCGCTCACGCTGGAGGTGCGTCAGGCGAATCCGCGGCAGCTCGGTGCCGGTCGGCTGCTCCTGTCGCAGTCGGTGCCGCTGCAGCCGACGCGGCAGTCGCCGAACTTCTGGTTCAGCGATCGACTCGGGCGCTACCGCACCAGCTTCGAGGCCGGCCGCGAGGACCTGTTCGTCGCCGCCGACCATCTGCCAGCGGGTGCCGTCGTCGACCTCTTCGTCGTGGTCGATCGCACCGAGTGGCGCGACGGCGATCCGCTGACCGACGTGACCGGCGCGCAGGGAACCGCGCAGAAGGACCGCATCACGCTGCCGCCCGGCGCGACCAGCTTCAGCGCGCGCGTCTGGCCGGCCGGCCTGCAGCGCAGCGGCACCTTCGACCTGGTCGCGCGCATCAATGATCCGCGCACCGGCCAGTCGACGACGCTGCGCGCGACCGACTCGCTCTTCCACGGCTTCGAGACCGGCGTGGTGCTGGAGAAGCCGGCGACGGCCGGGGCGCGCGCGAGCGGCGACCTCGAGGCGACGCTCACCGGACGGCGGACGACCAACAACCGCTTCCCCGGCTTCCGCCGCCAGGCGGTCTTCCTCCGCCACAGCTCGGTCTACGTGAACCTCGATCCGACCGAGGTGCCGGCCGACCACGGCAAGGTGAAGCAGGCCGCGATCTGGGTCGTTCCCGATCGCGACGCCGCCACGTGGGGCGCGCAGACGCGGCTCGCCGACGTGACGGAGGCGGTCGAGATCAAGAACGTGAAGCCCGGCACCGTGCTGAGCGGCGTCCACCTGGCCTGGAGCGATCCCGATCCGGGGACCGACGGCGACCGCTTCGACGTCGTCCTCGACTTCCGCGCGAACCTGCGGCTCGATCCGCCCGGTGCCGGCGGGGCCGCGCCGGGATCGCCGGCACCGCCGCCGGCACCGCCGACGTTTCCGCTGCTCGACGGCGAATACGACGCGGGACGCGACATCATCGACGCGCTCGACGGCACCGCCTTCACGGTGATCCATGACCCCGCCGAGCCGGGGCCCTACCCGGTCGGTCGCACGGCGTACGACTTCGTCGATGCCTACGACATCCCGTATGGCCAGTACCAGGATCAGGACGTCGATGTCCGCGCGGTCGTCGCTTATCCCGGGCAGGTGGCGGGAACCGACGTGGCGGTGTGGGGCACCACCAAGCGCTTCCCGGTGATCCTGATCCTGCACGGCAACCACAACGTCTGCCTCAACTTCGCGTGCACTTGCGGCAGCGGCAACCGCATCCCCAACCACTGGGGCTACGACTACCTGCTCGATCTCTGGGCGAGCCACGGCTTCATCGCCATCTCGATCGACGCCTACGACATCACCGGCTGCCCGACCGATCGCTTCATCGAGCGCGGCGCGCTGATGCTGGAGCACCAGCGCTACTGGACCGATTGGGACAACCCGGCGGTGCCCGACGCCACCTACAACGGCCGGTTCTGGAATCGCCTCGCCCTGGATCGCGTCGGCTACGCCGGCCATTCGCGCGGCGGCGAGGGCGTGGCCGCGGCGATCCAGATCAACCAGGACCTGGCGCTCGGCTACGACATCTCGGCAGCGATCCTGATTGCGCCGACCGACTACAACTGGAGCACGCCGCCGGGCGGCGGGCCGATCGAGTTCCTGATCAAGGACACGCCGGTCTTCCACATCGTCGGCTCGAGCGACGGCGACGTGTCGGACAACCAGGGCATCCAGCTCTACGACCGCGCCTCCCCGGACGGGCACCGCGCGACGAAGTCGCAGGCCTACATCTACGGCGCCGACCACAACAGCTGGAACACGGTCTGGATCGACCCGGGCTGGAACGGCGGTTCCGAGGGCGTCGGCGGCGGCCGCATCAGCGCGCAGCAGCAGCAGGACACCGGCCGCGTCTTCATGACGTCGTGGTGGATGGCGTGGCTGCAGGGGCGCGACGAGATGCTGGCGATCCACCGTGACGTGGTGCAGTCGCCGCTGCTGGCCGGGGTCGAGACGCACTGGAGCTTCGAAGCCGCGGACCGCCTCGTGGTCGACGACTTCGAGCAGTTGCCCGCCGACAAGTTCCTCAACACGCTCGGCGGCGCCAATGCCGCCAATCCGACCCCCCTGACCTTCGACGAGTACGGCCTCGGCCCGAACGTTCGATACAACAACAGCTTCTTCCACCACACGCGCGGCCTGGTCCTCGGCTGGAACCAGGTGACGACGTACGAGACGCTCCTCCCGGTCGCCTGGCAGGACATCTCCGATTACACGTTCGTCGAGTTCCGCTGCTGCCAGATCTGGGACAACAAGGTGCTGAACCCCGGCGGCACGCAGAACGTGCTGGTGGAGCTCGAGGACGCCAACGGCACCCGGCAGCGCCTCGCCGCCGAGGCGCGCGCGTTCACGACGATCCCGGTCGGCTACAACCACCCGTACACCGGTCGCAAGTCGATCCTGAAGTCGATCAAGATCCCGCTGCGGGCCTTCACGCAGGAGAACTCGGCGGTCGACCTCACGAAGATCACCCGGATCGAGCTCGACCTGAAGTCGACCGGACTGGTGGCCTTCGACAACATCCAGTTCTCGAAGTGACGACGAGGAACCCTGCGATGAACACCGACCTCCGTTCGCTCGCCGTCGTCGCCGCGCTGCTGGTCGCGCCCGTCGCGATCGTCGCTGCGCCGCTCCTGCCGGCGCAGGACGCCCCGCCGCCGCCGACCATCGAGTACGGCCGCCTGACCATCACCGGGACCGAGCTGCACGAGGCGCGCTTCACGCCGCCGTTCCGGACGTGGACCGACGGGAAGGAGACGCTGCACAAGGGCGGCTGGCATGTCGTCCTGCACGGCGGCCCGTTCCCGGTGCGAGCGCTCGACCCGATCCTCTGGCTCGGCGACACGCCGATCCGCAACTACCAGCGCGAGATCCACGGCGAGTCCGAGGCGCTGCTGTTCTGCGTCACCGATCCGGCGCTGCTCCGCTCCGAGCGGACGATGACGCTGATCTACGGCGAGGACGAGCGCACGCGGACGCAGCTGCTCGAGCGGCTCGATCCCGAGACGCTGGTGCGGTTGCCCGAGGCTGACCGGCGCGAGCTCGCGCTGTCCGAGCTCGAGGGCTTCACGCTGAAGTCGGTCCGCGCCGATGGCCGGATCGGCGGCAGCGGCCGGCTCGCCGATGGCCTCGTCCTGCTGGCCGCCCGCTTCGAGGATGGCCGGTTGCAGTCGCTGGCCGAGGCGTCGGCGCTGGACGGGGAGGGGCGCCTGGCGAAGGAAGTCGGCGCCCTGCCGGAGCGGGCAACCCATGTCGTCGCCCTGCGCTTGACCCCGGGAGCCACGGAACTGCCGCCCGGGACGCAACTCACCCGCTTGCCGAAGGGCGTCGAGCTCCTCGACAGCAAGGCGATCAGCCGCCGGTAAGGTCCGCCGCCCGGCCCGGCGAACTGCTTCAGCGCCCCTTGCGCAGCCGATGTAGCGGTCGGATCGCACTGACGAAGACGGAGGACGGCATGAGCGCGACGGGCGGAGCGGGCAGCTTCCACGGACTGCCTGGCCTCATCACGATCCAGCAGCACATCATCGCCAACCAGCGGCGCCACTCCGAGGCGACCGGTGAGTTCTCGTTTCTGCTGTCGGGCATCACCATCGCCACCAAGGTGCTGGCGTCGAAGGTGCGCAAGGCCGGCCTGGTCGACATCTTCGGCGCCACGGGCGAGCAGAACGTCCAGGGCGAGACGGTGCAGAAGCTCGACCGCATCGCCAACGACCTGCTGATGCACTGCATCGGCTATCGCCGCAGCGTCGGCGCGCTCGCCAGCGAGGAGAACGAGACGGTCGTCGACCTGACCGAGACCGGCCGCGCCGGCAAGTACCTCGTGCTGTTCGACCCGCTCGACGGATCTTCCAACATCGACGTCAACATCCCGACCGGGACGATCTTCTCCATCCTGGTGCGTCCCGACCGCAGCGAGTGGAGCGAGGCGGGGGATGTGCAGGCGGAGATCCTGCAGGCCGGCGTCCGGCAGGTCGGCGCCGGCTACGTCCTCTACAGCGGCGCGACGACGCTGGTCTACACCACCGGCAACGGCGTGCACCAGTTCGTGCTCGATCCCGAGATCGGCGCGTTCGTGCTGGTGAAGGAGCGAATCACCGTCCCGGCGCGCAAGAAGGTCTATTCGGTCAACGAGGCCAACTCCGGCTCGTTCCCGGCCGAGGTCCGGCGCTACCTCGACTGGACCAAGACCGAGGCGGCGGGCTACAGCTCGCGCTACGTCGGCAGCTTCGTCGCCGACTTCCACCGCATCCTGATGCAGGGCGGCATCTTCCTCTATCCGCCCACCGCCAAGGCGCCGTCCGGCAAGCTGCGCCTCATGTACGAGGCCAATCCGATGAGCCTGCTGATCGAGCAGGCGGGCGGCTCCGCCATCGACGGGAACGGCCGCATCCTGGAGAAGACGCCGAAGAAGCTGCACGAACGCACGCCGCTCTACATCGGCAGCAAGGACGAGGTCGCCGTCGTCGAGGGCTTCCTTCGCGGCAAGGGCGCGCCGGCCGCATGAGCGACAGCCGTTGATGCGCCTCGCGTCCCGGATCCGGCGGTGGCACCACTGGACCACCCCGTTCGTCGCGCTGCCCTTGCTGGTGATCGTGACGAGCGGGCTCCTGCTGCAGCTGAAGAAGCACTGGGAGTGGGTGCAGCCGGCGGAGCGAACGGCATCGGCGACCGCGCCGGTCGCGGGCTTCCCCGAGCTGCTCGCGGCGCTCGCCGCGCGGCCGGAGCTCGCCGTGGACGACTGGACGGACGTGCGCCGCCTCGACGTCCGGCCTGGGAGGGGGCTGGCGAAAGCGTGGCTCGTGAACGGGCTCGAGGTGCAGCTCGACCTCGCCGACGGGTCGATCCTGCACGTCGCGCCGCGCCGCTCCGACCTGATCGAGTCGCTCCACGATGGCTCGTGGTTCGCCGGGGACTGGAGCAAGCTGCTCCTGTTCCTTCCCACCGGCGCCGCGCTGCTGTTCCTGTGGGCCAGCGGCGTATGGATGTTCTGCCAGCCGTTCCTGCAACGATGGCGGCGGCGGCGCGGCGCCGGTGACTGACGCTGCACGCTCCGTCGCCGCGCCATCCGCCGCCGGTTCCAACCCCGTCGCCCCGGGGCGGCTCCCGGCGACCTTCCGCCGGAGATCCCCGATGCCCCGTCTCCCGCACGGTCGCGCGCGCCCCGCCCTTGCGGCACTGGCGCTCCTCGCCGTCACCTCCTGCCAGATCCGCCGTCACGCCAACCTCGGGCCGCGCGTCGATGCGCAGCACGTCGTCGCGCCGCTCGACGCCGACGCGGCCGCGGTCGAGCTGACCTTCTACGCCGGCGAGTTCCGCGTCACCGGCGGCGGCGATGCGGTGCTGGACCTGCGCGCGACCGACAACATCGAGGAGTTCGTCCCGCGCGTCGAGTTCGAGCGCGAGGGGCGCCAGCTCGACGTGCGCGCATGGGTCGACGCCGACTCGCGGGTCGATGTCTGGGAGGGCGAAGACGAGTACGTCAACCGCTGGGACGCGCGGCTCGGCGCCACCGTTCCGCTGTCGCTGGCGCTCGAGCTCGCGGCGTGCGAGGCGAAGGTCGACCTCGGCGGGGCGGCGGTGCGGCGCCTGCGGGCGGGCGGCGCTGCCGGCAGCTTCGAGTTCGACTGGTCCGTCCGCAACGCGATCGAGCTTGCCGAACTCGACTTCGACCTCGGCGCCGGCCACTTCAAGGTGATGCGCCTCGGCAACGCGTGCGCCACGTCGAGCCGCTTCTCGCTGCAGGCGGGCGACTACCTGCTGGACCTCGCCGGCGAGTGGCCGCGTCCCGGGCTGGTGCGGATCGAGGCGCAACTCTGCGACGTCGAGGTGCGCGTGCCGGCGGGGTTGCGGGTGCGCGTCGAGGGGCGCGATTGCGACTTCGGCGAAGTCGAGGTCAGCGGGATCGCCGCACGCGGCGATGGGCGGTGGGAGGACGCTGCGCCGGGCGACGCGCCGGCGCAGGTCACGATCGAGCTCGCGGTCAAGTTCGGCAACGTCTCGATCGTGCGCGAGTGACGGCGGGCGCGACGGCGTCTCACTCCGCGCCGGAGTAGAGGGCCGGCAGCTCGCGCGGATGGGCGACCAGGAAGCGGGCGCCGGCGCGTTCGAGCTCGGCGCGATCGCGGAAGCCCCAGAGGACGCCGACGGACGCGAAGCCGGCGCGGCGCGCGGTCTCCATGTCGGTCGCAGTGTCGCCGACGTAGAGCAGCCGCGCCGGCGTCGCCCCGAGCGCGGCCGCGAGTTCGAGCGCCGCGGTCGGATCGGGCTTCGGCGGCACCCCTTCCTGCTGGCCGCGGATCGCGCGGAAGCGGTCGGCGATCCCGAGCCCCGCGACCGTGGCCAGCGTCAGCGCGTGCGGCTTGTTGGACAGCACGCCGAGCCGCGCGCCGCGTTCCTGCAACGCGGTCAGCGCCGCAGGGATGCCGTCGTAGAGACTGGCGTCGGCGAGGAAGTGGGTCTGGTAGCGCGTGCGCATGACGCGGAGCAACTGCTCGAGCAGCGCCGGTTCGGCGGCGAGGCGGTCGGGCGGCAGCGTGCGCCGCGCCAGCTCGGTGATGCCGTCGCCGACGAAGCGGTTGAACGCCGCCAGCGGATGGGTCGGCAGGCCGAGCTCGGCCAGCGCGTGGTTGGCGACGCCCGCGATCGTGCGCAGCGTGTCGGCCAGCGTGCCGTCGAGGTCGAACAGCACCGCGTCGAACGGTCGCCCGCTCACCCACCGCGCTCCGCGGTGACCGTACGCGGCGCGAACGCCGGATGGGTCTCGACCCGCAGCGTGGCGCGGACCGGCGCCTCGGCGGGCGCGCCCTCAGCCGGCGGCGGCAGTTCGAGCGTGACCAGGTAGTCGCCGGCGCCGAGGCGGCGATCGCGCAGCGCCGGCACGCCCGGCTGCTGCAGGTCGATCGTGAGGTTCCAGCGGACCGCGTGGAGTCCGGGGCGCGCCGGCCCCTGCAGCGTGGCGATGGTGCGGCCGGCGATGTCGCGCACGACCAGCGGCACGGTGGTCTCGGCGGCGGCATCGGCCACGCCGTCGCGCAGCCAGTACCAGAGCTCGACGCCGTCGAAGGGGTTCTCGCCCTGGAATCGCGGCGCGGCGTAGCTGCTCGAACCGGGGAGGCGCGGCGGCGGTGCCACCGTGCGCGGCTCGAGCAGCGCGGCCGGGCGCGCGAGCACGTCGTGCGACAGCTCCTCGACCGCGGCGATGTCGGCGATCCAGATGCCGCGACCATGGGTCGCCGCGACCAGCTCCGGATCGCGCGGGTGGACCACCAGCTCGAACACCGGCACGGTCGGCAGGTTCGCGTCCAGCGGCGCGAACCGGTCGCCGTCGTCGAGCGAGACGCTGACGCCGCGCGAACTGGCGGCGAAGAGCAGCCCGCGGCGGCGCGGCGACTCGGCCACGCCGTGGAGGTTGTCGGCGGGCAGCCCGTCGACGAGGCGGGTGAAGGTGGCGCCGAGGTCGCGGCTGCGGAACAGCCACGGCTCCATGTCGTTGCCGCGCCGGCCATCCAGCACCACGAACAGCGTCTCGGTCTCGTGCACGGAGAAATGGACGTCGGCGACGTAGCGCGGGCCGGGGACGCCCGGAAGCCGCTCGACCAGGCTCTCCCACGTCCGCCCGCCGTCGCGCGAGAGCCACAGCGCGCCATCGTCGCTGCCGCACGCCACCAGTTCGGGCTGGCGCGGCGACTCGTCGATCGCGGAGAGCGACCCGCGGTCGGTGCGCGCCAGGACCGGGCTGGCGGTGGTCCAGTGGTCGCCGCGGTCGATCGAGCGGAACAGCGCCTCGCCGCCGCACCAGAGCGTCTGCGGGTTGTGCGGCGAGAGCAGGAACGGCGTGTCCCAGCAGAAGCGCTGGCCGGGCGGACGGATCCCCTGGTTCGAGCCGATCGCGAGGTCGAGGCGCGCGAGGCCGCCGTTCTGGGTCGCGGCATAGACCAGGTCGGGTCGGTCGGGGTCGATCGCGCAGCGGAAGCCGTCGCCGCCGAGGATGTACTGCCACGCGTCGATCGGGATGCCGCTGCGGCGCAGTGACGCGCTCGGCCCGACCCAGCTGCCGTTGTCCTGCAGGCCGCCGGCCACCGAGTAGGGGCGGTCCATGCCGACGGCGACGCCGTAGAACTGGCCGATCGGCAGGCGATCGAGCATCTCCCAGTTCTCGCCGCGATCGAAGCTGGCGAACAGGCCGCCGTCGTTGCCGAGCAGCAGGTGCTCGGGATCGCGCGGATCGATCCAGAGGTCGTGGTGGTCTGGATGGCAGACGCGCGCGCCGTTCCCGTCGAACGTCGCGCCGCCGTCGCTCGACCGATGCAGCGAGATGCCGAGCACCCAGACGCGTTGCGGGTCCTGCGGGTCGATGCGCAGGCGCGAGTAGTAGAACGGCCGCGGGTTCAGGCTGTTGACGCGGCGCCACGTCGCGCCGCGGTCGTCGCTGCGGAAGATGCCGCCGGTCTCGAAGCCGCGCTCGCCCTGGCGTGCCTGCGCGTTGGCGTTCTGGCCACCCTGTTCGCCGCCGAAGTCGCCGGCCGGTCCGGGCCGTCGGCCGAACTTGACGCGGAGCGTGACCTCGGCCTCGGCGCGCCGCACGACGACGTCAGCCTCGCCGCCCGCCTGGTGCTGGTCGAGCGCGAGGCGCAGCTGCTCGAAGTCGGCCACCGATGTCCCGGCGACGCTCATCAGCAGGTCGCCGGCGGCGATCCCGGCGGCCGCCGCCGGTCCGCCGGCGAGCGCTTCGCTCAGCAAGTAGCCCCCTTCCGCCGCCTCGCCGCGCACGCCGAGCCACGCCGGCCCGCCCTCCTCATCCGACTGGCCGGGCGCCTTCTTCCCGGTCAGCTCGGTCTGGATCACGGCGTAGAGGATGCGTGGGTCGCCGGCGAAGGCGTCGAGACCGATGCGCCCGAGCGGCACGGTCGGCAGTCCGGCGCTGCTGCGCGCGAACGTCTCGCCGCCGTCGGTCGAACGCCACAGCCCCGAGCCCGGGCCGGTCTGCACCGCGGGATCGCCGCCGTCGAATTCGTCGCGCCGCCGCTGCCAGGTGGCGGCGTGGACGATGGTCGGCTCCTGCGGGTCGATCAGCACGTCGATGCAGCCGCTGTCGGCGTCGACGTGGAGCACCAGCCGCCACGTCGCGCCGCCGTCGTCGCTGCGGTAGAGGCCGCGCTCCGGATTGGCGCCCCAGGTGTGGCCGGCGGCGGCGACGAACACGGTGTCGGGCCGCGTCGGGTGGATGGCGATGCGACCGACGACGCGCGTCGCCGCGAGCCCCATCGGCTGGAAGTTGCGTCCGCCGTCGGTCGACTTGAACACGCCGGCGCCGGGGATCACCGAGTTGCGCGGGTTGGCCTCGCCGGTGCCGATCCAGACGATCGCCGAGTCGGACGGGGCGATGGCGACGGCGCCGATCGAGGCGGTCGGGCCGGAATCGAAGACCGGCGCGAACGACACGCCATGGTTGTCGGTGCGCCAGAGGCCGCCGCTGGCGGCGCCGACGAAGACGGTGCTCGGCCGGCGCGGGTCGACCGCCAGCGCCGCCACGCGGCCGCCCATGTTGACCGGGCCGATCGCGCGCCAGCGCAGTGCATCGAAGAGGCCGGGTGACCAGCCGGCGGCGGGAACTGCGGGAGGCGCTGCGGCCGGCGCTTCGGCGGGAGTTGCGGGAGGCGTCGCGGCCGGCGCGTCCTGCAGCGGCGAAGCGGACAGCAGCAGCGGCGAAAGGAGCGTCAGCAGCATCGCGATCTCCTGCGGAGACGGCCGTGCGATCGGGTCGGCGCACCATACGCGGCCGGTATCGTCGCGCCCATGCGGCGAATCGTGGTCGGGATCGCGGTGGTGGCGGTGGCGGCGGAACTGGCGGCGCGGATCACGCTGCCGGCGGCGGTCGTCGCGCCGGAATCGTGGGACGCGCCCGCGCGCGACGGCTGGTGCGGCAGCGTGCGCTGGCAGACCGATGCGGACGGGCAGCGCGCCGACGCGACGGCGCGCGTCGCGGCCGCGCACGCGAATCCGCTGGTCATCGTCGGCGGCGAGTTCACCGCGGCACCCGGGCTGCGGCTCGAAGAGCGCTATCCGGAGCAGCTGGCGGCGCGGGCGCGGGCGGGCGGCATCGATGCGGTGGTGGCGCTGGCGTCGCGCCAGCCGCTGGCGCTGCTCGATGAGGTGCTGACGCGGGCGCCGGGCGCCGCCGGCGGTCCGCGGGTCATCGTCGTCGAGCTCGATCCGGCGGCCAGCCGCGGCGACGCCGCGCGATTCTCGGTGGCGGATCAGCTGCCGCCGTTGCCTGACCCGCCGGCCGGCTGGTCGCGGG
>Ga0194121_10005606_pt1 | contig 17213 bp, 12 predicted proteins | sample TA2MahCa50mmetaG_FD_148609 | JGI IMG/M metagenome (GOLD analysis project Ga0194121, IMG submission 148609) | Freshwater microbial communities from Lake Tanganyika, Tanzania - TA2015020 Mahale Deep Cast 50m | ecosystem: Environmental > Aquatic > Freshwater > Lake | place: Tanzania: Lake...
CCAGTGCAGTCGTGCCCCATGCCGAGATGACGATCGCCACGGCGACCACGTTCCAACGACCGAACTGCATGGCTCCAAGATCCAGTCGTGCAAGGGTCAAGCCACCTAACTGCCGGTATTTCAAAGGTTTTCCACGAGATGCCCGTCTACGGACGGGGTCACTCGTCGAGGTCACCTCAGGGGAGGCGGAGAAAGGCGCGCGTCAGGCGTTCGACGAGGGTGGGGAGCGTCTCGCCCTCGAGCGTGAACGCCGCGTGCGCGGCGCTCCAGGACAGCCGGTACGCGCGCCCCTGCGCCGAGACCCAGATCTGTCGCGCGGGGGCGTGGGCGTTGACGATGAACGTCATCGACGCCGGACGATCGAAGGTGAGTCGGAGGATCCCGTGCTGCCGATCGACGTCGAATCCCTCACGATCGGCGAGCGGGACGAGCGCGCGCAGCGTCTCGTCGAGTGCGCGATCGGCGGCGTGCCTGAACTCCTGCTCGGACAACATCGACGAATTGACGCATCTACGAGTTGGCGAATGTGCGTTTCTCGAAATAGGTCAATTCGCAAATCCGTCAGTTCGTAACTGTTCTCAATCGGTGGGTGAGAGACGATCGGGCGAGGCGACGTACGTGCGCCGCGCGCGTGCGTTCATGCCGGACTGCTTCATCCGGACGGCGAGCTTGTGCTCCCTGCCGTCGAGCACGGTGGGCGAGAACCCGAGCGTGTACTGGCTGTGCAGCTCCTGCACCACGCGCGTGAAGGTCGGCGCCAGCTCGTCGGTCTTCTTCAGCTCGAAATAGCCGCCGCCGGTTTCGTCGGCCAGGCGACGCAGCCCCCGGTCGGGCCGCGTGCGCACCATGCGCTGCCCGTTGAAGTACTCCGACTCGAGGCCGATCGCGTAGATCATCACTTCGTCGTTCTTGGCGCGATCGAGCACGTCGCCCATCCCGCGGCGGCTGGACGTGTCGTCGCCGTCGGTGAACACGAGCACGACCTTGCGCCCCTCCACGCCCTCGAGCATCGCGATGCTCTCGAAGATCGCGTCGTACAGCCGCGTGGGATTGCCGAACTGCAGGTCCTTGAGCGCGAAGATGAGATCGTCGCGGTCGTTGGTGAACGTGCCGCTGAACTGAATCTTGTCGCTGAAGGAGCCCACCTGCCCCCGGTCCTCGGGGAGCAGGCGCAGCAGGAACTGCTCGGCGGCGGCCTGCAGCCGATCGAGATTCGCCGTCATGCTGGCGCTGTAGTCGAGCATGACGACGGCCGTGAACGGCTGCACCTCGTTCTGGAAGAAGACGATCTCCTGCGGCCGGCCGTTGTCGAGAATCGTGAACTCGTCCTGGTCGAGGCCCGGCACCAGACGCCCCTGCGCGTCGATGACGGTGGCGATGACGGGCACGATGCGCGTGCTCGATCGGAAGACGGGTTCCTGGGCGTCGCCCCGGCTCCGTATCAGCCCCTCGACGTCGCTCAGGGCCAGCGCCGGCACGACCGCCGCAGACGCGAAGACGAGCGCAGGAATCACGAAAGAGCGCATACGAGGGGAGCTTAGCAACGATCGGGCCGCCGGGCAAACCGGCCAGGGGCTCATGATTCCGTCCAGCGTCGCCCGTCGCCGGCTGACAGTGTCTACTTCGCGCGCGTCGCGCGCCGTGGTTGTCGTAAGATTTCCGCAATGCGCACAGCCATCTTGGTTCTTGTGTCCACTTTCGTCGCCGTGGCCGCCGAGGCCCAGGTCACCGGCGTCGTTCTCGACGCCTCCGGCGCGCCGGTCGCCGGTGCGACCGTCACGGCGGGCCCGGCGTCGGCGACGACGGGAGACGCCGGCGCGTTTTCGCTGGCGGAGGCGTCGGGGGGTGCGGAGGTCGTGGTGACGGCGGCCGGGTTCGCACCGGCGTCGATGATCGTGCCCGGCGACGCCCGCGCGCTGCGCGTGGTCCTGCAGCCGGCGCCGCTCGTCGACACCGTGGTCGTCACCGCGTCGCGCGGCGCCGCGCGGCTGTCGACGCCCGAGGCGACGACCGTGCTCACCTCCGCCGCGCTGCTCACGTCGGCGGCGGGTGCGCTCGACGACGCGCTGCGGAACACGCCCGGGTTCAGCCTGTTCCGGCGCTCCTCGTCCCGGGTGTCGAACCCGACGACGCAGGGGGTGACGCTGCGCGGCGTCTCCGGATCGGGTGCGAGCCGCACGCTCGTGCTCGCCGACGGCCTGCCGCTCAACGATCCGTTCGGCAGCTGGGTCTACTGGAACCGCATTCCGCAGGCGGCCGTCGACCGCGTCGAAGTCGTCCGCGGCGCGGCCGGCGATCTGTACGGCGCCGACGCGCTCGGCGGCGTCATCCAGGTGCTGACGTTTCCGCCGGGCCGCACGCGCTTCCGCGCGACGGGCGAGGGGGGCTCGCACGACACGGCGCGCTTCTCGGGATTCGGCGGCGCCCAGCGGGGGGCCTGGAGCTTCGACGCCGCGGGCGAATGGCTCCGCACCGACGGGGTCGTCGTCGTCGGGCAGGAGGCGCGGGGCGTGGTCGACGTCCGGGCCGACAGCGACTATTCCAGCGGGTTCCTCGGCGGCGGGTACAACGCCGGGGTGTGGCACGCCACGGTGCGTCTGAGCCTGTACGACGAGGAGCGCGGCAACGGGACGCCGCTCACGGTCAACCGGACCGACTGGACGCAGGTGTCGGGCGAGGCTGGCGGCGCGGTGGGCGACGGCGTGTGGCAGGTGCGCGCCTCCACCGGCACGCAGGACTACTACCAGACGTTCAGCGCCGTCACCGCGGGGCGCGCGACCGAGCGGCTCACCTTCGAGCAGACGATCCCCACGACGTTCGGCACCGCGTCCGGACAGTGGACGCGCGGCACGGCCGACACGGTCTGGCTCCTCGGCGCGGAGTTCCGCCGGGCGCGCGGGAACCAGGACGAAACCCGGTACTCGGTCGCCGGCGTGCCGAGCGGCCCGTTTCCGTCGGGCGGGACGGAAACCAACGGCGCGATGTTCGCGCGCGTCAGTCTGACCCCGCGCGATCCGCTGACCGTGGTGATCGGCATGCGCGGCGACTTCTGGCAGTCGACGCCGAGCGAGGGGACGTCGCCGACGCACACGGCCCAGTACTTCAGCCCGCGCGTCTCGGCGTCGTGGCGGCTGTCGCCGATCGCGTCGGCGCACGCGTCGGTGTACCGCGCGCACCGGACGCCAACCCTCAACGAGCTGCATCGCCGCTTCGCCGTCGGCAATACGGTGACCAACGCCAACCCGCTGCTCAATCCGGAGCACCTGACCGGCGTCGACGGCGGCGCCCTCGTGTCGTGGCGCCAGGTCTCGGCGCGGGTGACCGGGTTCTGGAACGAGCTCGACGGCGCCATCACGAACGTGACGCTGACGCCGCCGCCGGTACCGGGGCAGATCACGCGCCAGCGCCAGAATACGGACACAGTCCGGGCGCGCGGCGTCGAGGTCGAGGCCGACCTGCGTCTCCACGCGCAGTGGACGGTGAGCGCCCTCGCCGGCGCCACCCGCTCCACGTTCGTCAAGGCGCCGGTGCAGCCGCTGCTCGTGGACAACCGCGTGCCGCAGGTGCCCTCGTACCAGCTCGGCGCGACGGTGACCTATGTCGACCCGAGCGGCTTCACCGGCTCGCTCCAGGCGCGCCGCGTGGGTGCGCAGTTCGACGACGATCTGAACGTCTTCCGGCTCGAGCCGTTCGGCGTGGTGGACCTCTTCCTGGGTCAGCAGCTGAGGCGCGGACTGCACCTCTTTGCCGCGATCGAGAACCTGGGCGACGTCGACTACGACGTGGGCCGGACCCCGATCCGGACGATCGGGTGGCCGCGGACGGTCCGGATCGGCGTGCGCGTCTTCCTGCCCTGACGATGCCTGCGACCGTCCACGTCATCGCGCGGTTCCTCGCGAAGCCGGGGAAGGAGGAGGAGCTGAAGGGCGTGCTGACCGCGCTCATTCCGCCCACGCGGCGGGAGGTCGCCTGCTATCAGTACGACCTGCTGTCCAACCCGGCCGATCCGCGCGAGTTCTGCGTCATCGAGCGCTGGGAGAGCGACGCGGCGCTCGATCAGCATCTGGCCACGCCGCACGTGCAGACGGCCCTGGCGCAGGCGGAGCCGCTCATCGAGGAGGGGCCCGACGTCCGGCGGTACCACCTTCTCTGAGACTGTTATGATCGCGGCTATGCGACTCTTTGCCACCTGCGCCGTGCTCGTCGCGCTCGCGTGCGCCGCGCCGGCGCAGCAGCGATCCCCCTTGCCGCCGGCCGCGGGCGGCGACGTGGCCGCGCGCGTCGGCGACCGGACGATCACGCTGAGCGAGGTCGACGACCGGTGGCAGCAGACGCAGCCCGCGAACCGGGCGCAGGCCATGCAGCAGCTCTACGATGGCCGCCGCCAGGCGCTCGAAGAGATCGTCTCCGAGATGCTGATTGCGGAGGCGGCACAGGCCAAGGGCCTCGATCCGGACAAGTTCACCGAGGGCGAAGTCGCACGCCGGATCCAGCCGGTGACCGAAGGCCAGGTCATCGCCTTCTACCAGGGAAACCAGTCGCAGATGCAGGGGCGGAGCCTCGCGTCCATGACGCCCGCGATCCGCCGGTACCTGGAGGAGGACCGGCGAGCCACCGCGTATCGCGCGCTGGTCGACGAGCTCCGCAAGGGCGGGCCGCGGGTCGAGATGGTGCTCGACGCGCCGCGCTACGAGGTGGCGGTGGCGCCCGACGACCCGTCGCTCGGCGGCGCGAACGCGCCGGTCACGGTGATCGAGTTCTCCGACTTCCAGTGCCCGTTCTGCCTGCGCGTGGCGCCGACGCTGAAGCGGCTGCACGAGGCGTACGGCGATCGGGTGCGGATCGTCTGGAAGGACTTCCCGCTCACGTCGATTCACCCCGAGGCGTTCAAGGCGGCCGAGGCCGGGCAGTGCGCGCGCGAGCAGGGCAAGTTCTGGGAGTATCATGATCGGCTGTTCGCCAACCAGCAGGCGCTGCAGCCGGAGTTCCTCAAGAAGTACGCGGTGGAGCTGGGGCTCGACGCGGCGGCGTTCAACGCGTGCCTCGATACCGCGAAGTACGCCGAGCGCGTGCAGGAGCACATGGGGATCGGCAACGCGCTGGGCGTCGCCTCCACGCCGTCGCTCTTCATCAACGGCCGGCTCCTGGCCGGCGCCCATCCCTACGAGACCTTCGTCGCGATCATCGACGAAGAGCTGCAGCGCGCCGCCCGCCCCTAGGGCAGCAGCACGATCTTCCCGTACGCCCCCGGCTCGAGCACCGCCACGTGCGCCCTGGGCGCGTCGACGAGCGGCAGCTCGCGGCCGACGACCGGCGTGAGCGTCCCGCTCTCGAACCCGGCCGCGAGCGCTGCGTGCATCACCCGATACTCCTCCGCGGTGGCGTTGAACATCGTCATGGCGAGAACGGCGCCGTCCTTGCTCATGATCTTCCGGGGGTCGATCTCGATCCGACCGCGGTTGCCCACGACCATCACGCGGCCGTGGAGCGCCAGCAGATCCAGGTCGCGGTCGAGGTTCACGTTGGCGAGCATCTCGACGACCAGATCGACGCCCCGGCCGCCGGTCAGCGCCGCCACGCGGGTGAGGTAGTCGGGTTCGCGATGGTTCAGCACGTCGTGCGCGCCCTGCTCCCGCACGAGCTGGAGGCCGCGCTCGGTGCCCGCCGTGGCGATGATCCGCATGCCGTGCGCGCGCGCGAGCTGCACGACCGCGGTGCCGACGCCGCCGCTGGCCCCGTGCACCAGCACGGTTTCGGCCGGCTGCGCCCGGGCGCGGAGAAAGAGGGCCCGCCAGGCCGTGCTGTAGGGCGTGCCGATTGCCGCGCCTTGCTGAAACGAGAGCCGCGCCGGCAGAGGATGCACCTGTGCCTCGTCGCAGAGCGTGGCCTCGGCGTACGCACCGGTGCCAACCGTCCCGTGCGTGTAGACGCGGTCGCCAGCCTCGACGCTCCGGACGTCGGCGCCTACGGCGGCCGCCACGCCCGCCAGATCGCTCCCCGGCGTGTACGGGAGGTTCGGCTGGCGCACGTAGGTGCCCGCCCGCACGTAGGTCTCCACCGGATTGACGCCGACGGCTTTGACGCGCACGAGGACCTGCTTCGGCCCGGGCGCCGGCGTCGGCACCTCCTCGAGCGTCATCACCTCGGGCGGACCCCACTCACGAACGACGATGGCTTTCATCACGGCTCCTTGTCGGTGCGATCGCGCTGCCGCATGCTGGTGCGATCCGTCGACGCGCGTCGATGCGATCGGCTCACGAAGTCTGGTGCGGAAAGAGCCGGTCGAGATTGCCGCCGAAGAGGCCCGCCGCGTCGGCCTCACCGACCCGCAGGCGCTCGACGATGGCGCGCTGGTCCTCGTGGATCGCGCGCTGCCAGCCGCGCGGGAAGAACGACGAGTCGGTGCCGAACAGGAGCCGCGCCGGGCCGGCGACCGCCAGGGCCCTCTCGAACACGGCGTCGAGCGTGAGGCCGGGCGTGTAGCGGATCCACCCGTTGGAGCTCGAGGTGTCGAGGTACACGTTGGCGCACGCGTCCGCCGCCATGAGCGCCTCGCGGAAGAGTCCGGCGCCGAAGTGGGGAATGATGAACGGGACCTGGGAGAAGGCCAGCGCCAGCCGCGCCACGCCGAGCGGATCTCCCAGCCGCAGGTCGAAGCGGCTTGGCAGGCCGAGCCGTGCGCGCACGCCGACCGAGAGCACCCCGCAGTGGACGAAGACCGCCGCGCCCGGAACCGCGGCCGCGGTCTCGACGACCCGCAGCGTCCGGTCGTCGTGGAGCGGCACGTGGTGCATGGCGGGAAAGAGGCACATCACGCGCAGCCCGAGGTCGGTCAGCGCGCGTCGGGCGCGCTCGGGCGCGTCCGGCGCGGACGGATCCAGCATGAAGCACCCGATGAACCGCCAGGGATGGCGGGCCACCGCCGCAGCCACGGAGGCCTCGTCGCCGGGGACGCTCGCGATGAGCGCCGACCGCGCCACGCCGTGGGCGTCGAGCTCGCGTGCCCAGCGATCCGCGAGCGCCTCGGGCGTGCCGGGCGCGTCCCACTGCAGCTCGCGGCAGAGCGATGCGGCATCGGCGCCGCCGCCCCGCTGCCGCGCCAGCGCCCCGAAGAACCCCGCCGAGAAGAAGTGGCAGTGCGCGTCGCTCAGTCTCACGTCAAGTCACAAGTCACAAGTCACAAGTCAGAAGTCACAAGTCACAATGCACAAATTCGACCTTGTGACTTGTGACTTGTGACTTCTGACTTGTGACTTCATCAGAAGGTGAGGCGGAACCCGACCTGGCCGACGCGCTGCTCGGGCTGCTGGAAATCGCCGGCGAACGCGATCGGCTGCATGAAGGAGGTGAGGGGGGCGCCCGTCGCCGACAGCCGCTGCGTCAGCAACGGAATGAACGGATTCTTGGCGTTGAAGAGATTGAACACCTCGCCGATGGCCTCGAGCCGGGCGCCGCCGCCGAGGGTGAAGACCCGGCTCACCCGGAGGTTGAGCTGGGAGAAGGGCGCGCGGCGGCTGCAGTTCACCGTCTCGCACGCCCCGGCCTCTTCGACCGTGGCTGTCCCGTCGTCGTTGAGGCCCCCGAAGCGATAGGCGCGCGCGGTCTTGTCGTTCACGTTCCCATCGCGATTCACGTCGATCCCCTCGAAGGTGTGGACCGGGAGCCCCGAGCGGTAGAAGACGATCGGCGAGACGCGGACGCCCCACGGCGCGTCGACGATGGCGCTGACCGTGACGCGGTGGCGCGCGTCGGTGCGGCTGGAGGGGCCGTCCTGCACCGGCGCGAAGGGATTCGTGACGTCCTGCACCAGGTTCTGGACGATCTCGTCGTAAGCCGTGCCGACGTCGCTCGTCGCCTGTGCCAGCGTGTACGACCCGTTGAAGTCGAGTCCGCGCGAGAACCGGCGCCGGACGGCGGCAACCACGGCGTCGTAGCGGCTGGATCCCTTGCTGATGGCGGTCCTGAACCCGATCGAGTTCGGCTGGATCGGCAGGTCGCCGAGGAAGCGCCGGCCGTCGACGAGCGCGTTCGGGCGGAGCCGCATGTTCAGGTCGCGGCCGTCGACGCGCAGGTAGTCGGCGCTGAGGGAGGTGACCGGATCCAGCTCGCGCGCCCAGCCGAGGCTCGTCTGATACGTGAACGGCTGCTCGAGCCGCGGCGACACCACTTCGCCCGCCAGCGGCGGAATGTCCGGGTTGATCTGGTTCTGCGCGGCGATCGTCGACAGCGGATCCGACACCCGGAAGAACTGGCCGTCGGGCCGGCGGATGCCGGTCGGCACGGTGGCGACGAAGGTCGGCCCGCTGCCGCCGACGGCGTCGATGGCCGCCGTCAGGACGTTGGCGTTCGTGTACGCGAAGTCGCTGTAGATGCCCCACCCGCCGCGCACGATCTGCCGTCCCGTGCCCTGCAGGTCGTAGACGAACCCGACGCGCGGCTGCACGTTGTCCGCGTCGCCGCGGGTCTCGCCCCCGAAGTCGTCGAGCGCCGTGCCGACGAACCGGCCGGCCTGTCCCGCCGCCTGCAGCGTGCGGAAGTTCGGGTTGCGGCTCTGGTCGAACGGGATCCCGTCGACGTAGTCCCAGCGGACGCCCAGGTTCAGCGTCAGCCGGCTGCTGGCGCGCCACGTGTCCTGGAGGAACAGGGCCCACGAATCGATGGGGATGTTGAAGTCGGTGTTGCCGCCGATCACCAGGATCGCCGTGACCGGTCCGGTGACGTCGTTGGCGCCCATCGTGAAGATGCCGCTCATGCCCTGGCCGACCTTGACGAACAGGCGCGGCTCGTGAACCCAGTTGATGCCGGCCTTGAACTGGTGGCCCAGGCCGCCAAGGCCGCTCGCCGTCCACGAGTAGTCGTTTCGGATCTGCCACTTCGCCTGTTCGACCCCCTGGTTCGACAGGGGGCTCGTCCCGACCGTCACGCCGTTCGGGAACCGGAGATGCGGTCCGGCGCGGGTGTCCGGCACGTCGTTCACGAATCTCGAGTACTGAAAGACGAGCTCGTTCAGGCCCGATCCGAGGACTACCCAGTTGTGGTTGGCGTTGACGGAGTCGAACGTATTGAGGCTGGTGGCCCAGGCCGACCGCGCGGCGCGCAGCCCCGCGCCCACGACCTGCGAGTTCGAGTCGCGCGCGTAGCGGAGCGCGAGGTAGTGCGCCGGCGTCGCCGTGGCCGTGACCTTGGCGGTGAACAGGTTCTCACGGAACGGGACGTCGAAGGTCCCGTTGGCGTCGGAAAACAGCCCCAGCGTGTTGACGACCTGCGTGGTGTCCTGCTGCGTGCGCTCGTAGGCGGCAAAGAAATGGGCGCGGTTCTCGGCGATGGGGCCGCCGAGGCTGCCGCCGAACTGGTAGCGCCGGTAGTCCTGCTTGTCGACCCGGTTGAGCCGCTCGGTGAAGGTCTTCGCGTTGAGGGCGTCGTTGCGCAGCAGCGTGAACCACGTCCCGGCCAGGTCGTTCGTGCCGCTCTTGGTGACGACGTTGATGACCGCGCCGCCCCGGCCGTACTCGGCGTCGAAGCGCTGGGTCATCACGTTGAACTCCTCGATCGCCTCGAGCGGAAAGAGCTGGAGCAGGCCGCCCACCGTGTCGTCGTTGTTGTCGCCGCCGTCGACCACATAGCTGACGTTGCGGCCGTTGCCGCCGCTGATCTGCGGCGTGTACTGCGCGCTCTTCGTGGCATCCGAATGAAACCCGAGCCCGACGCCGGGAACGGTGGCCGCGAGGTTCGCGAACTGCCGGCCGTTGAGCGGCAGGCTCTGGATGCGCGCGGTGTCGACGACTTCGCCGATCGCCGACGACGTGACCGGCACGACGGGACGCTCCGCGACGACCGTGATCGTCTCGGCCAGCGGCGCCACGCGCAGCACCACCTCGAGGTCCGTGGTCCGGGCGACGTGGACGACGATGTCGCTGCGCTCGAACCGCGTAAGCCCGTCGCGCTCCGCCGTGACTTCGTAGGTGCCTACGGGCAGCCCCGCGAGGCGGTAGAGACCGTTCTCGTCGGTCGTGACGCTGCGCGTGAACCCCGTGTCGAGATGGCGGGCCGTGACGGCGGTGTCGGCAATCCCGACGTCCAGATCGTCGACAACGCGGCCGGCGATGCTGCCGGTCGTCTGCTGGGCGAGGAGCGGAGCGGGAAGCGCGATGAGAGCCGAGGCGAGGAGGACGCTCGCGAGGCGCGGGGGGATCACAAATTCAAGAGTCTAACAGGTAAGATGCGTCCGCGCGCAGAAGATGATGGTGCGCGCAGCACTCGATGGTGACAGCGATCACGATTTTGTATTTCGCCGGAGTCGTGTGGTCGCTCGCGAGAACCGACGCGCAGCCGGCCGAGCGCGTCGTCCTGTCGCTGCTCTGGCCGCTCGGGCCGCTCGCCTTCCTCGCCACCGTGGCCGTGCTGCTCGCGGCGTCGGTGATTGCCTACCCGCTGGTCATGGTCCCGGCCACCATGGTCGTCGTGGCCGTCTGGTGGCTGCTGTCCTGAACGAACGGGCCGAACACCCCGAACGAGTCATCGCGGCATGCGTCGCCGCAGCTCCTCGAACCAGTTGGTGACGACGACGATCTGCTGCGGCGGCGCCGCCTGCTGGGCGCCTTCCACGTCCTTGAGCAGGAGGAAGCGCTGGCCGTCGGTCCCCATCGAGGGCCATCACTCGAATATCGATCTCGGACGGCCCAAAATCGCTGAACACGAGCGTCGTCCCGTCGGCTGACAGTGACGTGGCGGAATGACCGCCGGGATCGGCGGCCACCTCGTCCGGCAGCACCTTGAGCGCGACGTCGCGACCGAGCTTCGTGTCGCGCGCCCGATAGACGATCCCCATCCCGCCCGCGCCCAGGGCGGTCAGAATCTCGTACGGGCCGAGGCGCGCGCCGGGCGTCAGGCTCATGGCCCCGCCGCATTACAGGGGAACGCCCGCGCTCGTTCTGCTGGCGCGTATTCCGGTCATCGCCGGGTGAGAACGCGTTGATCGTTCCCCGCCTCCGCGTAGTGCTTCAGCAGGAAGTCCTGGGCATTGAAGCCGTCGGGCCGCGCCTCGACCCGCGAGTAGTGCCCCGACGGCTCGAGCACCATGGCGCGGTTGGTGTCGCGCAGGTACGCGCCGAGCACGACGTCGCGGAGGTGGGCGAGCAGATCCGCGTCGCGCACGGGGGTCAGCGTCTCGATGCGCCGATCGAGGTTGCGCTCCATCAGGTCGGCGCTGCCGATGTACAGGTCGTCGTGCCCGCCGTTCTTGAACCAGAAGACGCGCGAGTGCTCGAGGAAGCGGCCGACGATCGACCGCACGCGGATGTTGTCGCTCACCCCGGGCACGCCCGGGCGCAGCGCGCAGATCCCGCGCACGAGCAGGTCGATCGACACGCCGGCCTGCGCGGCCCGGTAGAGGACGTTGTAGTTGCCCGTCGCCGTGTGCACGTACATCTGGATGCCGTCGGGCTCCTGGCGGACGACCAGGCACAGCTTGGCGTGCGTCTTGACGTCGGGAAAGCCGTACACGACGTGGATGCCGTGCGACTCGAGCCGCCGCGCCCACTGGATGTTGTTCCGCTCGTCGAACCGCGCCTTCAGCTCCACGAGCACCGCGACCTGCTTGCCCGCTTCGGCCGCGTCGATCAGCAGATCGACGAGCGGGGAGTTGGCGCCGATGCGGTAGAGCGTCATCTTGATCGCCGCGACGTGCGGGTCGCGCACGGCGGCGCGCAGGAACGCCTCCACCGACGTGAACGACTGGTACGGATGGTGGACGAGCTGGTCCTGATAGCGCAGCTCGTCGAACAACACGTCGGGGTCCTCGTCCCGCGCCCAGATCGTCGGCGCCGAGAACGGCGCGTCCTTCAGTTCCGGCCGGTGGAGCCGGGTGAGCTGCATCCAGTCGCCGAAGCCGACGCGCGCGTCGGTCCGCTCGACGAGCTCTTCGGTCATCTCGAAGTTCTCGATCAGGATGTTGAGCACGCGCGAGGGCATGTCGGACCCGACCTGGAGCAGCGCCACCGCGCCGCGGCGGAGCTGCTTGAGGCTCGTCTCCACGGTTTCGAGCAGATCGTCGGCTTCGTCCTGCTCGATCTCGAGATCGGCGTCGCGCACGACGCGGAACAGATGCGCCCCCTTGACCTGCGTGCCCGGGAACAGCTCGTGGAGGTTGGCGCGGATCACGTCCTCCACGAAGACGAACGTCAGCGCCCGCGGCGCGCCGAGCGCCGCCGGCACGCGGACGAAGCGCGGGAGCACGCCGGGCACCTTGACGCGCGCGAACTTCGTGCGTCCGCCGTGGCGGACGACGACCGCGAAGTTCTTGCTCAGGTTCGAGATCAGCGGAAACGGGTGCCCCGGGTCGAACGCGAGCGGCGTCAGCACGGGACAGACCTCGCGCGAGAAATATACGTGCAGATGCTCGCGAAGCTCGGCGGACCACTCGTCGGGTTCGAGCAGCACGATCCGCTCGTCGGCCAGGAGCGGCCGCAGCTGGCCCCAGCAGCCGGCCATCTCGTGCAGCATCCGCAGCGCGCGGCTCCGCATCGCCTCGAGCTGCTGCTGCGTGTTGAGCCCGTCGGGCGCCACTTCCTCGAACCCCTCGCGCAGGTTCTTCTGCGTCGTGGAGATCCGGATCATGAAGAACTCGTCGAGGTTGGCGGCGGCAATCGCCAGGAACTTGATGCGCTCGAGCAGCGGATGCAAGGTGTCGAGCGCCCGGTCGAGCACGCGCTGGTTGAACTCGAGCCAGCTCAGCTCGCGGTTGACGTAGAGCGCGGGGTTCTTGAGGTCTCCCGGATCGACCTCCGGCGGCGGCACGACGCGCAGCCGCGGGCGGCGCGCGGGACGCGACAAGGTTCGCCGCTCCGTGAGCGGCCGCCCCTCGACCACGGCGGTCTCGGCACGCTCGACCACGGCCGTATCGGAGGGGGCGTCCATGAGGGGTGGGCCCGTCGAGGCCGGCGAGCTCAGCAGGGTCGTCTGGCCCCGGCGCGCCTCGTCCGCGGGCATCGCCCCTGCACTCTTGCAGGAGGGATGCCGTACTATGCCGTCAGACAGCCATGGCGGTCATCCACGGCCGAGCGCTCATCTTCTGGGACCCGACGCAGCCCGGCAAGTACCGCCGCAAGCTCGACGCCATCGATACGGACCAGATCACGCCCGCCACCGACTGCGTGTCCGAGAGCCTCGAGACGCTCGACGAGCGGTGGAAGGCGGGGGCGTTCCGGTACCTGATGCCGGACTTCCGGGCGCGCGTGCACCGCGGCGAGACTTTCCTCGTCGCCGGCGATCGGTTCGCGATCGGATCGTCGCGGGAGATGAGCCCCGCGGGACTGAAGGGCGTCGCCGAGGAGGCGGGCCTCGAGCTGGTCATCGTCTGCGGCCGCAACATGGGCGACATCTTCCGCCGCAACGCGCTCAACCTCGGCCTGCACGTCGTCCAGAGTCCCGAGGCGGTCGCCGACGCGCAGGACGGCGACGAGCTCGCCTTCGATCCCGAGACGCGCCGGCTCGAGAACGTCTCGCGGGGCAAGGCGTACGAGCCGCTGCCGCTCACGCCGCAGGAGGAGCGCATCCGGCGGAGCGGCGGCATCATCGCCGTCGGCCGCCGCGAGCTGTCCGAGGCGTCCGCCCGGGCCCCGGGCGTGGCGTTTCCCGATCCCTCGCTCGCGCGCTCGATGACGGCGACCGAGCAGATCATCTGGGCGCACCGCGTCGACACGGATCGGCCCGTACGTCCCGGTGAGACGCTGCGCGTGTACGCGGATCTGCTCCCCGCCTCCGACGGGACCGCGCCGTTCGCCATCCACACGTTCAACCAGATCACGGGCGGCGGCATGCGGCCGCGGCAGGCCGCCATCGCCAACGATCATTTCGTCTTCACCGGCCGCGACGAGGACGAGCGGCAGACGGCGATCGGGCGGGCGTTCGCGCGGCGGCACGGGATCGAGGCGCCGTACTACGCCACGCCCGGCGACGGCATCTTTCACTTCTACTTTCCCGAGCAGGGGCTCGTGCTCCCCGGCCAGTTCATCCCCGGCGCCGACTCGCACAGCCGCGCCTACGGCGCCTACGGCGCCGTCGGCATCGGCGTGGGATCGACGACGGTCGGCTTCGGCTGGGCGACGGGCTACGTCTACTTCACGCTGCCGCAGGCGCGGCGCGTGGTCTTTCGTGGGGCGCTCCAGCCGTGGGTCGGCGGCAAGGACATCGTGCTCGAGCTGCTGCGCCGCTGGGGCGCGCAGCAGGCGCAGGGGATGTCGGTCGAGTTCGTCGACGCGGGCGGGCAGCTGCCGATCGCCTACCGCAACACGATCGCGAACATGATGGCGGAAGCCGAGGCGATGAACGGCATCTTCGCCCCGGACGCGACGACCGACGCGTGGTACGCGGCGAAAGGGATCGGGTCGCGCCCGTATCCGCGCGTGACGCCCGGCGCGGCCGCCCGCTACGCCATCGACGAGGAGCTGGCCCTCGACGAGGTGGCGCCGATGATCGCCAAGCCGTTCAGCCCGGGGAACGCGTATCCGGCCGGGGAGGTGGCGCGCGAGCGGATCCAGTTCGACAAGGCGCTCATCGGTTCGTGCACCAATGGCAGTTACGCCGACCTCCTACAGGCGGCGCTCGTCGTGTATCACGCGCGGCGCGCGGGCGCCGCGAAGACGGAGCGGCCGTTTCTCGTGTTTCCCGGGTCGGGGGGCGTGGCGCGGCAGATCGAGCGCCCCGATCCGCGCCTCGGGGGCGAGGCGATCGCCGACGTCTTCCGGTCGGTGGGCGGCGAGATCCGACAGTCCTGGTGCGGGCCGTGCTTCGGCCAGGGGCCCGACGCGCTGACGTCCGGCCAGCGCGCGATCACGTCGTTCAACCGCAACTGGCAGAACCGGATGGGCGTCGGCGGCGAGGGCTACCTGGCGAGCCCGGCCGTCGTCGCGGCCTCCGCGCTGCTCGGCTACATGGGGCCGCCGTCGGAACTCGGTCTCCAGTGGGATCCGGAGGTGTATGGCATCTGACGGGTGTGGGATCCACTCACGGGCGTCGGTGCGATCCGCCTCACGGGTGTCGGTGCGATCCCTCACGGGCGTCGTCGCGATGATCGGGCGAAGCCCGCGTGAAACGCCCAAACTCCAGCTCCCAATTCCCAGGCCATTCGGGCGTTGGCGGTTCGGAGGTTGGAGTTGCGAAAGGCTTGCCTTTTCCGGCGCGTTGATTTGAGATTGTCCCGGATCCTGGATACCGATCCCCGATCCCCGATCCGTAATCCCTGGATTGGAGCACTCATGCGAACGCTGCTCGGCACGTCCGTCGTCCTGGCTGCCGCAATCGTCACGCTGACCGCGCAGGCGCCGCCGCAATCGACCGCGCCCTCCCCGGCCCCGAGTCAGACCCAGCCCGCGGTTCAGGGGCCCACCTTCCGCACCGGTGTCGAGCTGATCGCCGTCGACGTGGCCGTCGTCGATCGGAACGGCCGTCCGGTCGAGGACCTGCTCGCCCCCGACTTTGCCGTCCGGATCGACGGGCAGCCGCGCCGCGTCGTGTCGGCCGAGCACGTGCGGATCGATCTGGAAGCGGCCAAGCGCGAGGCCGCCGATCCCTTCGAGTCGCATTTCACGACGAACCTGAAGCCGCCGAACGGCCGGATGTTCGTCATCGCGGTGGATCAGATCGGGACGCGCCTCGGCTCGGCGCGCGCGCTCCTCAACACGGCGGCGAACTTCCTGAAGCGGCTGAGCCCGGCCGACCGGGTCGCGTTCGTCGCGTATCCGCCGCCCGGCATCCAGGTCGGCTTCACCAACGATCACCTGCGGCTGCGCCAGGCGATGGAGAAGGTCGTCGGGCGCAACCAGTCGTTCCAGGGGCGCTACAACATCGGGCTCTACGAGGCGATCGCGATCTCCGAGCGCGGCGACGGCCGCATCTTCGCGCAGGTCGTCCTGCGCGAGTGCCCGCGCCTGGTCGGGCCGGCGCTCGAGCAGTGCGAGCGCGACGTGCTGTCGGAGGCGAGTTCGATGGTGCGGACGGTCCGCCAGGACACGACCGAGTCGCTGCGCGGCCTGTACGACGTGCTGATGGGGCTCTCGGTCATTGACGGCCCGAAGACGATGATCCTGCTCTCGGAGGGGATGGTGCTCGAGAGCCCGAGCGATCTCGACTTCGTCATCCGCGCGGCCGCCTTCGCGCGCGTGACGATCCACGTGATGGTGCTCGACGTGCCGCGGCACGACATCACGGTGGCCCGTCTGGCGCCCACGGCCACCGAGGACCGCGACATGCAGGTGTCGGGGCTCGGCGATCTGGCCGCCGGCTCGCGCGGCGCGATGTACTACGTCGCCGGCACGGGCGAGACGATCTTCGAGCGGCTCGCCTCGGAGACGCTCGCCTACTACATGCTCGGCGTCGAGCAGGCGCCCACCGACCGCGACGACCGGCAGCACCGCATCGACGTGGAGGTGAAGCGTCAGAACGTGACCGTCCGGTCGCGCCGCGCCTTCGTGCTCTCGTCGGCCACGACCACGCGCCGCAAGGCGGAAGAGACGCTGATGGACGCGCTGAAGTCGCCCTTCGGCGTCGCCGAGATTCCGCTGCGGCTCACCACGTTCACGCAGAAGGATCGGTCGAGCGACAAAGCGCGAATCATCATCGCCGTCGACGTCGGCCAGCCGGGCGGCGAACCGGAGGAGTACACGCTCGGCTACGTCCTGCTCGACGGCGAGGGCAAGGTCGTCTCGGGGAACATCGACAAGCGCGTGCTCTCGGTCCCGAACGGCGCGTCCACCGTCGCGCGCGACTATCTGACCGAGGTGCTGGTCGATCCCGGCAGCTATTCGCTGCGGTTCGGCGTGGTGGACGCCACGGGGCGGCGGGGCGGCATCATCCGCGACGTGAGCGCCTGGAAGCTCGACGGCGAGGAGTTCGCGCTCGGCGACCTGCTGATTGGCGATGCCGGCGGCGACGGCACCGCCCGGATCCGGCCGGGCGTCGAGCCGCGCGTGACCGAGAACATCGGCGCATTCCTCGAGCTGTACTCGACGAGCCCCGCGGCGCTCGACGCGACGACCGTGAACCTCGAGATCGCCGACGACCAGGACTCGCCGGCGCTGGTGAGCGCGCCGGCGCAGCTCATCGCGGGCGCCGGGCCCACGCAGCGCGCCGGGCAGGGCGTCGTGTCGGCCACGCTGCTCCCGGCGGGCCGCTACGTCGCGCGGGCGCGCGTGCTGCGCGCCGGCAAGGTGGCGGGC